>ERZ1643249.3123-NODE-3123-length-14767-cov-6.307232_pt1 | contig 14767 bp, 18 predicted proteins | sample MGYA00579263_ERZ1643249 | MGnify/ENA primary metagenome ERZ1643249 (study PRJEB29033, sample SAMEA4952264) | chicken gut metagenome | biome: Broiler Chicken; feature: Gastrointestinal Tract; material: Caecum | place: Ireland | collected 2018 | study: Broiler...
GCAACGGCACGCTGACGCGCACGCGTAAGAAATCGTTCTGGTGGTATAAAAAAGTGATTGCCAGTAATGGTGAGGATTTAGAGTAAGCAACCGTGCCGGATGGGCGTGAACGCCTTATCCGGCCTACATGTCGCACGAACCAGGTAGGCCCGATAAGCGCAGCGCATCGGGCAATCTGGCGTTTGCTATCAGTTCTGATTCCCTCATCAAGAACATCCCTGTCCTGATTCCTTACTGAAAAACTACTCTTCTTCTACCGCTAACTGCGCGAAACCGCCATTCCCTTCCCAGCCTTCCAGACGTTGATAAACGGTTTCAACCGCATCTTTAATCGGCTGGGTCATCGGGTAGTAAAAGCCGACGATATCCGGCTGGATGCCGAGAAAAATCACTTCGCCAATATCTTCTTTCAACTGGTCGATAAGGTAGTTCAACGGCATGTTATGGGTAGTCATCATAAACATCTCGGCGATATCATCCGGGTCGATGATGCGGATCTCGCCGGGGTTTAGCCCCATATCCGTGGCGTCGACAATCAGCAGTCGTGTCGGGCGCAGTTCACGGATAGCGACGATGTCGTTTTCCGGTGCGCTACCGCCGTCAATCACCACCCAGTTACCTTTCGGCGCGGCGGCGCACTTTTCCGCCAGCAGCGGGCCAGCGCCATCATCGCCCATCATGCTATTGCCAACACAGAGTAAAACGTCAGTCACGCAGTCTCCTCACCATCAAATAGATGGCGTTTTCCTGATGAATATCATGCAGCATACTTAACAGCATTGTACTCCATTCCTGCTGCTGCGAAGTTTGCGCTGCCCGGGCTTTATCGAATGCGTTGGCCAGCATCGGCACATGGTTAATGTCAATGACGATCTCACCATATTTCGGCACGCCTTCCATTTTGCGGCGGGCTTCGCTGCCCGCCTCCAGAGTGGCAATCCATGCCAGATATTCATCCCATGGGCAGGTGAGCGCCGCTTCCAGGCAATCGATAACCCCAAGGTGGTGACCAATCGCCAGGCTGTAATAGACCACCTGCTGCGCCTCGGCGGGCGTGGCATCGTTCTCATCAATAAATTTACGGCTCAGTTGACTGAACACCACCTTTTCACTCATCGGATACGCGCCTCTTCAACAACATGATTCAGATGGCTGACAATCTCGTTCAGACGCGGATCGTTTTCCGCTTCCAGCCAGCGTGCAACCTGTTCTTCGCCCTGCCCTAACTGTGTCAGGAAGTCATCGGCAATCTGACGACCGTAACGATAACCCGCCAGTCGACGTGCTTCGCGATCCACTTTCACACGCAGCGGCTGCACCATATCGCCATGCAGGATCTCCGCCGGTTGTTCATCCTGCTCACCCGGGCCACGGGCGTGAATTTTCTGCTCCAGCAGGCCGAGCGCCATTGCAAAGCCGTACAGCGTGGCGGCAGGCGTTGGCGGGCAGCCAGGAATATAAACATCCACAGGGACAATTTTATCCGTACCGCCCCACACGCAGTAGAGATCGTGGAAGATCCCGCCGCTGTTACCGCAGGCACCGTATGAGATACAGATTTTCGGGTCCGGCGCGGACTGCCACGCACGCAGCGCAGGGGATCGCATTGCACGGGTGACCGCGCCGGTAAACAGTAAAATATCCGCATGACGCGGTGAAGGAACGACTTTAATGCCGAAGCGTTCTGCATCAAACAGCGGCGAAAGCGTGGCGAAAATTTCGATTTCGCAGCCGTTGCAGCCGCCGCAGTCCACGCGGTAAACGTAGGCAGAACGTTTGATTTTTTTCAGTAACGACGCCTTCATGCTGGCGATGGATTCATCCACCGTCATCGGGACCGGAATGCCGTTGGCGTCACGGGGGCCTAATAAATTGCTCATCAGATGGCCTCTTTCATATGGCGAGTCAGTTCAATACGGTCGGACGGCACCAGGCATTTCTGGCGCTTACATTCCGGGCAAGTCTCAAAGCTTTCGCGGTGGTTTTCCGCGCGGCTGTCGCCGTTGTGCTTAAGCAGCGCAATGGCGTAGTCGATCTCTTTCTGAACGGCGAAAGGACGATTGCAGACGCGGCAGTTACACAGCGCGAAGCGGGACTGTTGCAGGAAGTCTTCTTTCTTCCACACCGCCAGTTCGTACTCTTGCGACAGTTTGATCGCCGCCGTCGGGCAAACTTCTTCGCAGCGTCCACAGAAGATGCAACGCCCGAGATTAAACTCCCACGCAAGCTCTCCTGTGGCGAGGTCAGTTTCAACCGTTAAGGCGTTTGACGGGCAGGCATTGACGCAGGCCGCGCAGCCGATGCACTGCTGCGGGTTCTGCTCTGGCTTACCACGGAAGTTTTTATCAACCGCAATCGGCTCCAGCGGATAAGACGAGGTCGCCGTGCCGGTTTTGATGACTTTTTTGATAAAGGTAAACATGGCGATTCCTTATTTCAGCGGCGAGTTTTTACGCTCAATGCTGTAGCGCTCGAGTTCTTTGTACGGCACCACTTTGCTCTTCTTCTTACGCACATCGACTACGGTCATGCGGTCGGTACAGGAGTAGCAAGGGTCCAGGCTACCGATAATCAGCGGCGCATCGGAAACGGTGTTGCCGCGCAGCATGTAGCGCAGGGTCGGCCAGTTCGCGTAGGTCGCGGCACGGCAGCGCCAGCGGTACAGCTTCTGGTTGTCGCCGGTCATGCTCCAGTGGATATCATCGCCGCGCGGCGCTTCGGCAAAGCCCAGCGCAAAGCGGTGCGGAATGTAGGTAAAGCCTTCCACCATCAGTGGGCCACCCGGCAGGTTATCCAGACCGTAGTCGATCATGTTCAGCGCGGTATAGACTTCGTTGATACGCACTTTCAGACGGGAAATAACGTCGCAGCCCTGCTCGCTGTGGACTTCCATTGGCAGCAGGCCATAGCCGACAAACGGGTGATCGGCGCGGGTATCACGGGCGTGACCGCTGGCACGGACCATCGGGCCGACGTTACTGAAGTCGCGAGCGATTTCCGGGTCCAGACGACCAATGCCGACAGTGCGCTGTTCCATGTTCGGAGTGCTCAGCAGCACATCCACCAGCTCCTGCACTTCACGACGCATCTGTTGTGCCAGCTGGCGGGTCTGGATCATGTCGTCTTTCAGCAGATCGCGACGAATCCCGCCGATCAAGTTCAGGCCGTAGGTTTTACGCGCACCGGTAAGGATCTCTGCCATTTTCATGGAGGTTTCACGCACGCGGAAGAACTGCATAAAGCCGGAGTCGAAGCCGGTAAAGTGACAGGCCAGGCCAAGGTTGAGCAGATGCGAGTGCAAGCGTTCTACCTCCAGCAGAATGGCGCGGATCATCTGCGCACGTTCTGGCACCTGAATACCCATCGCGTTTTCCACCGACGTGGTGTAGGCGGTGCTGTGGGCAAAGCCGCAGATCCCGCACACACGGTCAGAGAGGAAGGTCACTTCGTTATAACCCATACGGGTTTCCGCCAGTTTTTCCATGCCGCGATGGACGTAGAACAGACGGTAGTCGGCGTCGATAATGTTTTCGCCATCGACGAACAGACGGAAGTGGCCCGGTTCATCAGAAGTGACGTGCAGCGGACCAATCGGCACGACGTTGTTTTTCTTGTCGCCCAGTTCGTTGATGAACTCGTAGGTTTCAGCATCGGTGGTCGGTGCCGGACGCTGACGATAATCCATGCTGTCTTTACGCAGCGGATAAAGTTCATCCGGCCAGTCATCCGGCAGCACCAGACGACGTTCATCCGGCAGACCAACCGGAATCAAACCGTACATATCGCGCACTTCACGCTCGCCCCACACCGCCGCCGGAACGCGCGGCGTCACGGACGGATACTCCGGTTTGTTGGCGTCAACTTCGACGCGAACCGTTACCCAACACTTAGTGCCCTTCTCCATCGACAGCACGTAGTAAACGGCGTAATGACCATTCAGTTTGCGTTCGTCGTTACCAAACAGCACCGACAGCCAGCCACCCTGTTTGTAGTAAAGAAACTCCACCACTTCCGGCAGGTAGTTCACCTTTACGGTGACAGTCAGCTGATCTTTGGTCTGCCAGGCGTGGTCCAGCACGACGCCCGGAAATGCCTCATTCAGCGCGGCGAGATAATGTTGACCTAATTTTTCTTCAGACATGCTCAAACTCTCTTTAATCACGCCGCCAGCAAGGAGACGAACGCTAAAAATGCAAAGCCAAACCCAGCCCAGGTAATGCGCGGAGTAATATCAAGACGCAGACGGGCCATGCTGTTTTCGAACAGCGCGATAACCAGGACGCCGACCACCAGTTTTACGATGGCAATCACCAGCGCCAGCAGCAGTCCACCGGCGGTGAAGGTTTCCATTTGTCCCCACGGAATAAACACCCCGACGAACATCTGCAACACCACCAGCTGTTTCAGGCTGATACCCCATTTCATGACGCCAAAGCCGCTGCCACTGTATTCAGAGAGCGGGCCTTCCTGCAGCTCCTGCTCGGCTTCCGCCAGGTCGAACGGCAGTTTGCCCATTTCGATAAAGGTGGCGAACGCACAGGCACAAAGCGCCAGCACCAGCGGGATGCTCTGGCTCAGCGGCCAGTGATAAACGGTGTCGGTGATGTTGCTGATGTTGGTGGAACCGGCAACCTGTGCGGCAACCCACAGACCAAGCAGCAGCATCGGTTCGACCAGCACGCCAAGCATCGCTTCACGGCTCGCGCCGATAGCGGTAAACGGGCTACCGGTATCCAGACCAGAAATAGCAAAGAAGAAACGCGCGATGGCAAAGAGATACAGTAAGGTGATCAAATCGCCCAGTTGCGGCAGCGGAGAACCAACGGTCACCACCGGCAGCGCAGTAGCGATAGTCAGCATGACGCCCACCATCACATACGGCGTCAGGCGGAACACCCAGCCGGAGGCATCCGGGCCGACGCTCTGACGCCCCAGCAGTTTGATAATGTCGCGATACTCCTGCAACACGCCCGGCCCGCGACGGTTATGCAAGCGGGCGCGCGCCACGCGGGTTATACCGGAGAGCAGCGGCGCAACGGCAAATAACACCAGCGCCTGAATTAACGGATATAAAACACTCATTCTCAGGCTCCTCGTGAAACAATAATCACCACCAGTACCGCCAGTTCAACCAGCGCCATCCGGCGGAACAGCAACGCACTCCCCTCGCACTGCCAGCCCGGCACCAGAGACACCGGATTCAGCCATTTGCGTAGTTTCAGCACCGGCGCAAACGCCTGTTTCACCGGCATGGCAAAACCGTGAGCGGTAATCACCATTGATTTTTCGTGGTCGTAACCGCACACCCAGGCCGCACCGCGGGAACGCGACGGCAAACGATCGCCTTTGCAAATCGCCATAATGATGAATGGCAGCAGCGGGCAGGCAATCAGCAGCAACGTGATCATCGGTTGAGAAACGGTGGTGTTAGCAGGCTCCAGCGGCAGAGGTACAGCAGCAGAGAGCATCGGCAGTAGCCACGGCGCAGCAACACCGCCAATTACGCAGCAAATCGCCAGTGCCACTACGCTTACGCTCATCAGGAGCGGCGCACAGGTGGCGTTTTCGGCTTCTTTGGTACGCGGCGCGCCGAGGAACGTGACGCCATAGACTTTCGCCATACACATCACCGCCAGCGCACCGGTAATTGCCAGCCCCACAGCGAGCAGCGGCCCCAGCAGACGGGCAACAAACGCGCCACTATTGCTCAGTTTGAAAAATGATTGATAGATAACCCATTCCCCGGCAAACCCGTTCAGCGGCGGCAGCGCAGCCATTGCCATCAGCCCGACTAACATGGCGATGGAGATAACCGGCATTTTCTTGCCAATACCACCGAGTTTTTCGATATCGCGATGACCGGTACGGAACCAGACGCTCCCCGCCCCGAGGAACAGTACGCTTTTGAACAGGCTATGGTTAAGCAGATGGTACAGACCACCGACCAGGCCAAGAGCAATCAGCGCCGGTTGTTCGAGCGCGATACCCGTTACGCCAGCGCCCAGCCCCAGCAGGATGATGCCGATATTTTCCAGGGTGGATGTTGTGCTCCATCAGCGCATACAGACCACCGACGAACGCGGTGATCATGCCGAGCACCAGCAGCGCGATCCCCCACCACAGCGGTGCATTACCGCCCAGCAGTGACAGGGTTAAAATGCCCAGCAGGCCAATTTTCATGACTACCGTAGAAAACAACGCGGCAGCTGGCGCAGAGGCGTTCGCATGTGCCTGCGGCACCCAGCCGTGCAGCGGAATAATCCCGGCCAGCAGGCCAAAGCCAATCACACCGAGCAGCCAGATATCGGAACCGAGCGGCAGCTGTTGCATACGCATATCCAGCAGGCGCAGATCCAGCGTGCCGTAACGCTGCCACAGCAGCCAGCAAGCAATCGCCAGCAGCAGAGTGCCAAGACGCCCCAGCGCAAACCACAGTTTGCCCTCTTTGCTGTTGCTGGTGAGGAACACCGCGCACAGGGCCATGATTTCGGCCATTACCACGAACATGCCGAGGTTGCTGGCAATGACGGCGCAGACGGCGGCAGCCATCAACATATTGATCTGCAAGCCGTTGCACTTCACCTGCGCGTGGCGATGCCAGTCAATGTTGTAGAGGCTGACAAACAGACCGCACAGACCGAGCGTAATCAGCCAAATCGCGTTAAGCGGAGAGATTTGCACATCGTAGCTTACCAGCGACAGCGCACCGCTCACGCCAACCGCGCCAGTCAGTACAGTGAAGCCCGCGGCTGCCGTATACAGACTACCAACCGCGCCGCCAATTCCGGCTATCCAGCCACTTAGCGTCTTTTGAAAAGAAAAGAGAAATGCCAGAACAGCGGCGGCAATAAACCACGCCACGCCGCTATTGATCAGGGAAATTGCGCTCATTTAGCCTCTCCACTTTGAGCCTGCTGAAACAAGGTGAGATCGCCAAAGTCCGTGTTAAAGGTCAGCTCACGCTTACGTTTGCTGACGCGGGCGATATCGGTGTTATCCACCAGATGCAGGGCTTTAGTCGGGCACATCCGCACGCAGGCCGGACCTTGTTCATCAAAGCTACAAAGGTCACATTTGACGGCGATCGCGCGAATACCTGGCACCCAGTCAAGCAATGTGCTGACACGCGCCGGAGCAGGCGGTGCCGGTGGCGCTTTCGGGGTATTGGCGTTTGCCGGAATATCCAGCGGACGGCTGCCGGAAAATTCAATTGCGCCAAACGGGCAGGCGATGCCGCACAGCTTGCAGCTTACGCACAGGCTTTCATTCAACTGCACGGCCCCATCAACGCGGGTGATGGCGTTAACCGGGCAGACCACCGCGCAGGGTGCATCTTCACAGTGGTGACAGAGCTGCGGCGCAGATTCTTTTTCATTCAGCATCACTCTCAGGCGCGGCATTGATTGCAGGCCGTGCTGGCGATGCGTCTCTGAACAGGCGGCCTCACAAGTGTGGCAGCCGATACAGAGCGTGGAGTCAGCAATTACAAAACGATTCACCAGGCATTCCTCAGGTGATTGTCATTTTTGACGAAAACATGCCGATGAAATGTCATTTTCGACACTCATCGACACGCCCATCCCCAAACAGGCGTAACGCCTGCAAAACGGGCAAAGCCTCAGCTCATGCTGCCGGGCTTTGTCCCTTTACCAGTTGGCTTAAATTCACCGGCACATTGTTTTCAATAGCGGTGTATAAGCTGTCGTAAACGCCAGCGATTTTTTCGAGATAGTGTTCCAGAACCTGTTCGCGATCGCGGATGTTGACCTTGCCATCAATCATGCCGTCAATGCTCAGTTGCGCCTGCGCAATCCGCTGTTTGTCTTCGCCATCTTTTGTTTCGACGTAATACTCGATGGTGTGGCTGTTAAAGCCATCCGCCAGGGTGACGTAAATGCGAAAATGTTCAAAAAGGACGAAACAGAGTTCTTTGTCCGGCGCGCAGCTCATGGCGTGATGCAGGCGCGCTTTCGATAACGTGATCCCCTGAACCAGCGAATTGCAGTAGATGTGCCACTGGTCCTGTAGGCGACGATGCCGCTGTGCGATGTAATCGGCTTTCTCGCTTATTTCCCAAATAGTCATTGTCAGGTTACCCGTTTAACAGAGATGCCAGCTTTAAGCATTTTTTGTGCCAACTTTTAATTTATTGTTATTAAAGAGATTTTTAAGCTAAAGATGAATTTCGTCGCCGTGTCGACGTGTCATTTCGACATCATCGACATTATTCACCGCAGGGATAATCAACACTGGCACAATTATTGCTTGTAGCTGGCAATAGTTAATGGGAGGCGATATGCACGAAATAACCCTCTGCCAACGGGCACTGGAATTGATCGAACAGCAGGCCGCAAAACACGGCGCAAAACGCGTAACTGGGGTCTGGCTCAAAATTGGCGCATTTTCTTGTGTCGAAACCAGCTCTCTTGCCTTTTGTTTTGATCTGGTTTGCCGCGGCAGCGTGGCGGAAGGTTGTAAACTGCACCTCGAAGAACAAGAGGCCGAATGCTGGTGTGAAACATGCCAACAGTATGTGACGCTACTGACCCAGCGCGTCCGCCGCTGTCCACAGTGTCATGGTGACATGCTGCAGATTGTGGCAGACGACGGTTTACAGATTCGGCGGATAGAAATAGACCAGGAGTGAGCGATGTGTACAACATGCGGTTGCGGTGAAGGCAACCTGTATATCGAGGGTGATGAACATAACCCTCATTCCGCGTTTCGTAGCGCGCCATTTGCCCCGGCGGCACGCCCGAAGATGAAAATCACCGGCATTAAAGCGCCTGAATTTACCCCCAGCCAGACTGAAGAAGGCGACCTGCATTACGGTCATGGCGAAGCGGGCACTCACGCACCGGGCATGAGCCAGCGTCGGATGCTGGAAGTCGAAATTGACGTGCTGGACAAAAATAACCGTCTGGCTGAACGCAACCGCGCGCGCTTTGCTGCCCGCAAGCAACTGGTGCTCAACCTGGTTTCCAGCCCTGGTTCCGGTAAAACCACCCTGCTGACGGAAACCCTAATGCGCCTGAAAGACAGCGTTCCGTGCGCGGTTATTGAAGGCGACCAGCAAACCGTGAACGATGCCGCACGCATTCGCGCTACCGGCACACCAGCGATTCAGGTGAACACCGGTAAAGGCTGCCATCTTGACGCACAGATGATTGCCGACGCCGCACCGCGTCTGCCAATGGACGATAACGGTATTCTGTTTATCGAAAACGTTGGCAACCTCGTATGCCCGGCCAGCTTCGATCTCGGTGAAAAACACAAAGTGGCGGTGCTTTCCGTTACCGAAGGTGAAGACAAACCGCTGAAATATCCGCATATGTTTGCCGCCGCCTCGCTGATGCTGCTCAACAAAGTTGACCTGTTGCCGTATCTCAACTTTGACGTTGAAAAGTGCATCGCCTGCGCCCGCGAAGTCAATCCAGAAATTGAAATCATCCTTATTTCCGCCACCAGCGGCGAAGGGATGGACCAGTGGCTGAACTGGCTGGAGACACAGCGATGTGCATAGGCGTTCCCGGCCAGATCCGCACCATTGACGGCAACCAGGCGAAAGTCGACGTCTGCGGCATTCAGCGCGATGTCGATTTAACGTTAGTCGGCAGCTGCGATGAAAACGGTCAGCCGCGCGTGGGCCAGTGGGTACTGGTACACGTTGGCTTTGCCATGAGCGTAATTAATGAAGCCGAAGCACGCGACACTCTCGACGCCTTACAAAACATGTTTGACGTTGAGCCGGATGTCGGCGCGCTGTTGTATGGCGAGGAAAAATAATGCGTTTTGTTGATGAATATCGCGCGCCGGAACAGGTGATGCAGTTAATTGAGCATCTGCGCGAACGTGCTTCACATCTCTCTTACACCGCCGAACGCCCTCTGCGGATTATGGAAGTGTGCGGTGGTCATACCCACGCCATTTTTAAATTCGGCCTCGACCAGTTACTGCCTGAAAACGTTGAGTTTATCCACGGTCCGGGTTGCCCGGTGTGCGTACTGCCGATGGGTAGAATCGACACCTGCGTGGAGATTGCCAGCCATCCGGAAGTCATCTTCTGTACCTTTGGCGACGCCATGCGCGTGCCGGGGAAACAGGGATCGCTGTTGCAGGCAAAAGCACGCGGTGCCGATGTTCGCATCGTTTACTCGCCAATGGATGCGTTGAAACTGGCGCAGGAGAATCCAACCCGCAAAGTGGTGTTCTTCGGCTTAGGTTTTGAAACCACCATGCCGACCACCGCCATCACTCTGCAACAGGCGAAAGCCCGCGATGTGCAGAATTTTTACTTCTTCTGCCAGCATATTACGCTTATCCCGACGCTGCGCAGTTTGCTGGAACAGCCGGATAACGGTATCGACGCGTTCCTCGCGCCGGGCCACGTTAGTATGGTTATCGGCACTGATGCCTATAATTTTATCGCCAGCGATTTTCATCGTCCGCTGGTGGTCGCTGGTTTCGAACCCCTTGATCTACTGCAAGGCGTGGTGATGCTGGTGGAGCAGAAAATAGCGGCCCACAGCAAGGTAGAGAATCAGTATCGTCGGGTGGTACCGGATGCCGGTAACCTGCTGGCGCAACAGGCAATTGCTGATGTGTTCTGTGTCAACGGCGACAGCGAATGGCGCGGCTTAGGCGTGATTGAATCTTCTGGCGTGCACCTGACGCCGGATTATCAACGATTCGATGCCGAAGCACATTTCCGCCCGGCACCGCAGCAGGTCTGCGATGACCCGCGCGCACGTTGTGGTGAAGTATTAACGGGCAAATGTAAGCCGCATCAATGCCCGCTGTTTGGTAACACCTGTAATCCTCAAACCGCATTTGGTGCACTGATGGTCTCCTCCGAAGGAGCGTGCGCCGCGTGGTATCAGTATCGTCAGCAGGAGAGTGAAGCGTGAATAATATCCAACTCGCCCACGGCAGCGGCGGCCAGGCGATGCAGCAATTAATCAACAGCCTGTTTATGGAAGCCTTTGCCAACCCGTGGCTGGCAGAGCAGGAAGACCAGGCACGTCTTGATCTGGCGCAGCTGGTAGCAGAAGGCGATCGTCTGGCGTTCTCCACCGACAGTTACGTCATTGACCCGCTGTTCTTTCCTGGCGGTAATATCGGCAAGCTGGCGATTTGCGGCACTGCGAATGACGTTGCGGTCAGTGGCGCTATTCCGCGCTATCTCTCCTGTGGCTTTATCCTCGAAGAAGGATTGCCGATGGAGACACTGAAAGCCGTAGTGACCAGCATGGCAGAAACCGCCCGCACGGCAGGCATTGCCATCGTTACTGGCGATACTAAAGTGGTGCAGCGCGACGCGGTAGATAAACTGTTTATCAACACCGCTGGCATGGGCGCAATTCCGGCGAATATTCACTGGGGCGCACAGACGCTAACCGCAGGCGATGTATTACTGGTTAGCGGCACGCTCGGGGACCACGGGGCGACTATCCTTAACCTGCGTGAGCAGCTGGGGCTGGATGGCGAACTGGTCAGCGACTGCGCGGTGCTGACGCCGCTTATTCAGACGCTGCGTGACATTCCCGGCGTGAAAGCGCTGCGTGATGCCACCCGTGGTGGTGTAAACGCGGTGGTTCATGAGTTCGCGGCAGCCTGCGGTTGTGGTATTGAACTTTCAGAAGCGGCACTGCCTGTTAAACCTGCCGTGCGTGGCGTTTGCGAATTGCTGGGACTGGACGCCCTGAACTTTGCCAACGAAGGCAAACTAGTAATAGCTGTTGAACGCAACGCGGCAGAGCAAGTGCTGGCAGCGTTACATTCCCATCCACTGGGGAAAGACGCGGCGCTGATTGGTGAAGTGGTGGAACGTAAAGGTGTTCGTCTTGCCGGTCTGTATGGCGTGAAACGAACCCTCGATTTACCACACGCCGAACCGCTTCCGCGTATATGCTAATAAAATTCTAAATCTCCTATAGTTAGTCAATGACCTTTTGCACCGCTTTGCGGTGCTTTCCTGGAAGAACAAAATGTCATATACACCGATGAGTGATCTCGGACAACAAGGGTTGTTCGACATCACTCGGACACTATTGCAGCAGCCCGATCTGGCCTCGCTGTGTGAGGCTCTTTCGCAACTGGTAAAGCGTTCTGCGCTCGCCGACAACGCGGCTATTGTGTTGTGGCAAGCGCAGACTCAACGTGCGTCTTATTACGCGTCGCGTGAAAAAGACACCCCCATTAAATATGAAGACGAAACTGTTCTGGCACACGGTCCGGTACGCAGCATTTTGTCTCACCCTGATACGCTGCATTGCAGTTACGAAGAATTTTGTGAAACCTGGCCGCAGCTGGCCGCAGGTGGGCTATACCCAAAATTTGGTCACTATTGCCTGATGCCACTGGCGGCGGAAGGGCATATTTTTGGTGGCTGTGAATTTATTCGTTATGACGATCGCCCCTGGAGCGAAAAAGAGTTCAATCGTCTGCAAACATTTACGCAGATCGTTTCTGTCGTCACCGAACAAATCCAGAGCCGCGTCGTTAACAATGTCGACTATGAGTTGTTATGCCGGGAACGCGATAACTTCCGCATCCTGGTCGCCATCACCAACGCGGTGCTTTCCCGCCTGGATATGGACGAACTGGTCAGCGAAGTCGCCAAAGAAATCCATTACTATTTCGACATTGACGATATCAGTATCGTCTTACGCAGCCACCGTAAAAACAAACTCAACATCTACTCCACTCACTATCTTGATAAACAACATCCCGCCCACGAACAGAGCGAAGTCGATGAAGCCGGAACCCTCACCGAACGCGTGTTCAAAAGTAAAGAGATGCTGCTGATCAATCTCCACGAGCGGGACGATTTAGCCCCCTATGAACGCATGTTGTTCGACACCTGGGGCAACCAGATTCAAACCTTGTGCCTGTTACCGCTGATGTCTGGCGACACCATGCTGGGCGTGCTGAAACTGGCGCAATGCGAAGAGAAAGTGTTTACCACTACCAATCTGAATTTGCTGCGCCAGATTGCCGAACGTGTGGCAATCGCTGTCGATAACGCCCTCGCCTATCAGGAAATCCATCGTCTGAAAGAACGGCTGGTTGATGAAAACCTCGCCCTGACCGAGCAGCTCAACAATGTTGATAGTGAATTTGGCGAGATTATTGGCCGCAGCGAAGCCATGTACAGCGTGCTTAAACAAGTTGAAATGGTGGCGCAAAGTGACAGTACCGTGCTGATCCTCGGTGAAACTGGCACGGGTAAAGAGCTGATTGCCCGCGCGATCCATAATCTCAGTGGGCGTAATAATCGCCGCATGGTCAAAATGAACTGCGCGGCGATGCCTGCCGGATTGCTGGAAAGCGATCTGTTTGGTCATGAGCGTGGGGCTTTTACCGGTGCCAGCGCCCAGCGTATCGGTCGTTTTGAACTGGCGGATAAAAGCTCCCTGTTCCTCGACGAAGTGGGCGATATGCCACTGGAGTTACAGCCGAAGTTGCTGCGTGTATTGCAGGAACAGGAGTTTGAACGTCTCGGCAGCAACAAAATCATTCAGACGGACGTGCGTCTAATCGCCGCGACTAACCGCGATCTGAAAAAAATGGTCGCCGACCGTGAGTTCCGTAGCGATCTCTATTACCGCCTGAACGTATTCCCGATTCACCTGCCGCCACTACGCGAGCGTCCGGAAGATATTCCGCTGCTGGCGAAAGCCTTTACCTTCAAAATTGCCCGTCGTCTGGGGCGCAATATCGACAGCATTCCTGCCGAGACGCTGCGCACCTTGAGCAACATGGAGTGGCCGGGTAACGTACGCGAACTGGAAAACGTCATTGAGCGCGCGGTATTGCTAACACGCGGTAACGTGCTGCAGCTGTCATTGCCAGATATTGTTTTACCGGAACCTGAAACGCCGCCTGCCGCAACGGTTGTCGCCCTGGAGGGCGAAGATGAATATCAGTTGATTGTGCGCGTGCTGAAAGAAACCAACGGCGTGGTTGCCGGGCCTAAAGGCGCTGCGCAACGTCTGGGGCTGAAACGCACGACCCTGCTGTCACGGATGAAGCGGCTGGGAATTGATAAATCGGCATTGATTTAACTGCAAATTGCCGGACAGATCTGCCTGTCCGGCATACTATTCATGAGGTTTTTTCGGACGATATTTTTCCGGCAGTTCTGGCACCGGACGCTTGTCATCGATGAGATGACGCACGGTTAAGATCGGATGACGCCACAGCATTCTCGGCCCGGCCCAACGCATAATCTGTTTCATCTCTTCACGCTTTGCAGGCTGGTAACAGTGCACCGGACACTGCTTACAGGCTGGTTTCTCTTCGCCGAACACACATTTATCCAGCCGCTTTTGCGCGTAAACAAACAACGCCTCGTAATGCTCCGGCTCCGCTGACGCCTGCGGGCATTTCGCTTGATAAAGATCGATCATTTTTTTAATCGTCAGTTTTTCACGAGAGATACGCTTGCCGGACATGCTGCCTCCACCTCATTAAGATGTATTTATATTACATCTTAATCTTAAAGGGCACTATGACTCCAAAGAAGAAGGGTTAGCCAACCGATACAATTTTGCGTACTTGCTTCATAAGCATCACGCAAAAGCTGCAAAACAGCATCTTTCCCGGAACCAGCATCAAGAACTCGCCGTTCGCTTCTTCCCCTGAAATGATTAACTCCGGTATCATGTGCGCCTTATGTGATTACAACGAAAATAAAAACCATCACACCCCATTTAATATCAGGGAACCGGACATAACCCCATGAGTGCAATAGAAAATTTCGACG
>ERZ1643249.3124-NODE-3124-length-14765-cov-8.291565_pt1 | contig 14765 bp, 17 predicted proteins | sample MGYA00579263_ERZ1643249 | MGnify/ENA primary metagenome ERZ1643249 (study PRJEB29033, sample SAMEA4952264) | chicken gut metagenome | biome: Broiler Chicken; feature: Gastrointestinal Tract; material: Caecum | place: Ireland | collected 2018 | study: Broiler...
GAAAACAAAAAATATGAAGTAAAAGTATTAACAAAGGAAGGAAGTTGCGACAACGAACTATTCGAAAAAATGGCAAAGAAGGGTGATATTACATCTATTAAAATAGCGGATGTATTAGGAGAAGTTGTAAAAATAGTAGGATATGCATATTGTGAAATAACAACAGAGGAAAAAACATTTAATATTTTATATGTAGATACAGAAGAATACGGACTAATTAGTTCAGGAAGTGAAATATTCAAAGAATCAGTAGAAGATTATTATGGTGATGTAGAATATGTAAGATTAAAAGAAATAAAAACTAAAAAAGGAAAAACATATAAAGCAGTACCAGTATTAGGAAATGTAAGAAAGGAAAACAAAGAGGAAGAAACTACAAAAATCGAAACAGAAAATAATGAAGATTTACCATTTTAAAATTTTGTAGAAAAGAGGAAATAGAATGCCGGTAAAAAAAGAATTAAATGCAGAACAACAGAAATTATATAATGAGTTAAAAAAATTGAGTAAAAAAGCTAATCAACGTATTGTTAGACTTGAAAGAGCATTCCGGCAAAGATACATGGGCAACAAAAAAATTAAGGGACAAGCTAGCAACAGAGCCGTTGCTGGCTTGGACTCGTACAGGGCGTGTAAGAGTAAATAAATCTATGACTATTACTCAGATGAGAGCTACTATAAAAGCAACACAACAATTTTTAAATTCTAAAACCTCACGTGTTGGCGGTGTAAAAGAAGTAAGAAAAACAACAATAAAAAGTATAGCAAAATCAATGGGAACAGAGGAAGAAGATTTGACAAATGAAGAAGCAGAGGCATTATATGATATGTTATCTGATGATTATGTAACGGATATATTAAAATATATACCGGCATCAGAATTTTGGGCATTGATAGAAGATGCAAAGGAAAATGGAGATACCGAACAACAATTTATAGATAGAATAAAAGATTATATAGAATTTGGGAATGATTTGGATATGAAAAATAAATTAATAGTAATTTATGTAAAATATGTTAAATAGGAGCTAAACATGAAATATTATACTGAATATTTTGGACATATGCCCGACATAGTTGGAAAAAGAAAAAAAGTTGATAATACAATATACACATTTGATATTGAAACAACATCATATTTAATATTGGATGGTAGGCAATTAGCTGGTATTGAATATCAGAATTTAACAAAAGAAGAACAGGAAAGAGCAGAATTTCGCTCATGTATGTATATATGGATGTTTGGAATTAATGAAACAGTTTACTATGGAAGAACATGGGAAGAGTTTAGAAGATTTTTAGATGAATTGGAAATAAATTGTAGTGAAAAAAAGATAATTTTTATACACAATTTAGCATTTGAATTTCAATATTTAAAAGGTGTTTTTAATTTTACAAATGTTATGGCAAGAAAATCACATAAAGTAATGAGATGTGACTTTCAGGATTATAATATTGAGTTAAGATGCTCATATCAAATGAGTAACTGTGCATTAAAGTATTTACCAAAATTATTTAATTTACCAGTTGAAAAAAAAGTTGGTGATTTAGATTATACATTAATAAGAACACCTAAAACAAAATTAAAAGAAAAAGAACTTGGATATTGTGAATATGATTGCTTAGTTGTATATTATTATATTAAAAAAGAACTAGAAACATATGAAAGAGTTGATAAAATACCCCTAACATCAACAGGACATGTAAGAAGAGAATTGAAAGAAAAAGTATTAAATGATTGGAGTTATAAAAATAAAGTTCATAAAGCTATAAATACTAATCCTCATATATATAATTTATTAATTCAAGCATTTATGGGAGGATATACACATGCAAATTGGATATATACTGATGAGGTATTAAAAAATATAGATAGCTGGGATTTTACAAGTAGTTATCCATATATATTAGTATCGCATCAATTTCCATCAACAGAATTTAGAAAATGTAATATAAAAACTGTTGAAAAAATGTCAAAAAGATTTGCTTATTTATTAGTAGTAAAATTTAAAAATATAAAATGTAAATATTATAATAATTTTATTTCACAAAGTAAATGTAGAAATATAAAAGGCGGAAGATACGACAATGGTCGTATTATACAAGCTGATGAGTTAGAAATAACATTGACAGATGTAGATTTTTATTTTATTCTACAAAGTTATAAATGTGAGTATGAAATAATTGAATGTTATTATAGTTTATATAATTATTTACCAAAACAATTTATTGAATTTGTTTTGGATAAATATGTTAAAAAAACACAATATAAAAATGTAGAAGGAAAAGAAGTTGAATATACAAAAGAAAAAAACAAGTTCAATAGTTTATATGGTATGACTGTAACAAATATGATACGTGATGAAGTTATATATAATAATGAAACAGGATGGAGTGAAAGAGCATTGACAAATGATGAAATAATAGATGCATTAGATAATGAAAAGAATAAAAGCTTTTTATCATTTGCATATGGTGTTTGGGTCACGGCATTTGCAAGAAGTAATTTATTAAAAAATGTAATTAAACTCGATGAATATGTTATATATTGTGATACCGACTCAATGAAGTTAGTTCAAGGATATAATAAGAAAGTAATTGAAGATTATAATAATTTTGTAAAAAATAAAATAAAATATGTATCTAAAAAGTTAGATATACCAATCGAAAAATTTGCACCAGAGGATATTTTTGGTAAAAAGCATATGTTAGGATTATTTGATTGTGAAACAGGAAAAGGGAGAAAATACACGTATGATAAATTTATAACGCAAGGGGCAAAAAAATACGCATATGAAGTTGATGGAGAAATTAAAATAACAGTTGCTGGAGTACCAAAAGAAGGAGCAAAAGGATTAAAAAATTTAGAAGATTTTAGAGATGATTTTGTTTTTGAGTATAAAGATACGCACAAAAATTTGATTATATATTGTGAAGGTCAAAGTGAATTTGATTTAAAAGATTACGAAGGGAATATATATACTGTTAGTGATATATCAGGTTGTTGTATTGTTCCAACAACTTATGTTTTAGGAAAAGCACTTGAATATGCAAATTTAATCAGTGACAATTCAAGTAAAAGAGCTATATTTAAGGAGGAAAGATGAAAGATTTAGAATATATAAAAAGATTTTCAAAAATATCTATTTCAGGAATATGTAAAAGAAAAAATATAAATAGAGAAAATTTACTAAATAATAAAACAACAAGAAAAAATGAACGAATTATACGTGAAGAAATAGAATCAGAAATTGCAAAATTATATATAAAAGGAGATAATGAAAATGGCAACTAAACAAGTACATTATAATATAGATAGAATTGATAATGAAAATGCAAATTTTAACCTTATTTATGGTGAAAAATCAAATGGTAAGAGCTATCAAGTAAAGCATAAAAAAGCAGTTGAACATTATCTTGAAACAGGTAAAAGATTTATATTACTAAGAAGATGGAGAGAGGATATATCAAATTTATGGGTAGAACAATATTTTAGTGATGTAGATGTTGCAAAACTTACAAAAAATAAATATAATTGTATTAGTTGTTATCGTAAAGTATTATATTTTGCAAATTATGATTCAGAAACAGGAAAAACAAAAAGATATGAAAAAATAGGATATGTTATGGCATTATCAACAGAGCAACATATGTCAAGTGCATCTTTTTTGGATGTAGATATAATTATATTTGAAGAATTTATGGAAAGAGGAATATATATAGCACATGAGCCTGATAGACTTATGATATTTTATTCAACAGTAGATAGAAAAAGAGGAACAACAAAATTATATATGGTTGGAAATTCTATATCAAGAGTATGTCCTTATATAAACGATTGGAATCTTGAAAGTATTTTTAGAAAATTAAAACAAGGTGAAATAGCAACAAAAGAAATACAAAACGATGAAACAAAAGTAAAAATTGCAATAGAATATTGTAAAAGTTCAGGTGGTAAAAATATGACAATTGGAAATGCAAGTAAAATGATAGATTCTGGAGCATGGCAAACATATCCGCAACCACATTTACCAAAAAGTTATAATAAATATCAAGTGTTATTTCGTTTTGGTTTTCAATATCAAGGTTTTAAATTTTTATGTGAATATTTAATGGACAAAGAAACAGAAAAAGAAGTGTGTTGGTTTATATATCCATATTATAAAGAGTTTAAAAATAATTTAATTGTTTTTTCTGATATAATAAAAATTAGTAAATTTTGGCAACGTGATATATATAATATATCAATTAAAAATGATAAATTACGTAATTTATTTATGACATTTAAAGAAAATAAAATATTTTATTCAAGTGATTTGTGCGGAACAGATTTTAAACAAGTAATAGATTTTTCAATAAGGAGGTAATATAATTGAATAGTAAAATAATTTTATCACAAAATATAAATATAGATAAACAATATGTAAATGTATTAAGTTATTCAGAGCAACAAATGTTACAATTATGTCAAAAAAATCAAGTTGTAAGTGCAGATAATTACTCATTTTTAAGACCAACAGGAACAATACTGGTTGGATTTACCTATGCTCAATGTTTACAGGCAAATTATATGGCATTTCAAAATCCTAACTATTCAAACAAATGGTTTTTTGCATTTATCGATGATATTATTTATAAATCTGATAAAAGTTGTGAAATTAAATTTACAATAGATGCATGGTCAACATGGTTTTCATATTGGAATAAAAAAGATTGCTATATATTAAGGCAACACGTAAACGATGATATAGTTGGTAATTATACACAACCAGAAGGATTAGAGATTGGAGAGTATGTATGTGATAATATGATACAAACAAGAGAAATGGATGACTTAGTAGCAGTTTTACAAGTAAGTAAATCAACTACTGGTGTAGATATTTTGGCAACAAATTATGGTGGTATTTGGTCTGCTGGGGGAGCTTATATATGCGAATCAATAAATCAATTAGTTAATATAATACAAGCATATGGTTCAGGAAGAAATGATGCTATAATACAAGTATATTTAATTCCTAAGTGTTTCGTTGCAAATACAGATTCAGATTTAAGATATGAGGGACAAAGTTCACCACTTTGGATTCAAAAAGTTATAAACAAGCCAACAAGCCTAAATGGATATACACCAAAAAATAAAAAATTATTGACATTTCCATACTGTTACTTAAATGTTAGTAATAACAATGGCATTACAAATTCATATATGTATGAATTATTTAATCAAGATAATGCAATATTTAATATTAAAGGTGTGCCATCTGTTGGTGGTTCAATAAAATGTATTCCATATCAATATAAAATTGGAGGAGAAAATAACAACGAAGATGAAGGAATAATGGCTGGTAAATATCCAACACTTTCTTGGTCTGAGGATGCATACACAAACTGGTTAACACAAAACGCGGTAAATTTAGGTCTAGGACTTGCAAGCAATTTAATATCAATAGCTGGTGGTATAGCATCAGGAAATGGGATAGGATTAATAACAGGTTCAATGGGAATAGCATCACAAATTGGACAAGTCTATGAACATTCTTTAGTACCATACACGGCAAAAGGAAATACAAATGGTGGTGATATAAATGTTTGTAGTAGTTCACAAGGATTTTATTTTTATCAAATGAGCATTAGGCAAGAATATGCAAAAATAATTGATGATTATTTTACACGTTATGGATATAAAATAAATAGAATTACAACCCCTAATATTGTAGGTAGACCTAATTGGAATTATGTAGAAATTGGAAGTAGTGAAGATATTGGATATGGTGATGTGCCATCTAAGTACATGAATATTATAAATGATGCTTGTCGTAGAGGTGTAACAATATGGCATAGTCACGAAAATATTGGTAATTATAGTTTAAATAATCAATAAAAAGAGAGTATATACTCTCTTTTTTATTTATATATTTTTGGTACAAAAGAATTATTTAAGTTTTCATCCACAACTACATTATTAACATTACAATTTAATAAAGTAAGATTAAAATTATTATTTATTCTATTTTCTAAATCATTTTTAATATTTATATTAGTTTTAAAATAACAATTATTCATATTTGTATTAATTTCTGTAATTGTTTCTTGCTGGTGTATATTTCTTAAACTAGCACTTATATTGTAATTACTTAAGAAAATGCAATTATTACAAATTATTGTACTGCCGTTGTTGCCATAACTATTTCTATCATGCATACTCCATGCTGGAGTATTTGGATGAGTAGTTGTAAAAGTGCAATTTTCAAATAAAAAATTTGTATTAGAATTAAATCCACATCCAAAAGCTTGCCCAGAAGGTGATACATTTACATTTCCTTTTATATAATTAGCTATTACATTTTTATAAACGTGTGCTAATCCGTCATAATCTGTTAATAGACTTACTTCATCGTGTATACAATAACGGCAATTTGTTGCATTAATTGTTATATTTTCAATCTGAACACCACCTCTTGTGTTAATAGGTGAAAGTAATCCGCCAACGCTAGCATCCATTTCATTATCATTTGGTAAAAAATTAAATATAACTTTTCCTATTCCAATTATTTTAGTATTTGGAGGAATTATTGTAGAAACTTCTGACCAATCAGTTTTTCCAATTATTGAGTCTACATAATTTTTACCTCCGATTTCTTGAAATATATCATAAGTTCCTGAGTCTATATATATTGTTTTTTGCTTCCAATTATCTTTTAAAGATTTAATTAAATCTGTAAAAGATTTATTTTCTCGTGTTGCTCCTACGTAATAAATTTCTTCTTTTTCAATTGGATTTAACCATGTTACATTTATTGGGTTAATTGTTACATAATTATTAATATTTGAATATTTTATAAAAATTATATAATAACTATTATCAGTAAATGTCAAATCATCTTTTGTTAATGATTTTATATAATTACCATATTCATCAAATAATGCTCCTAAATAAGCTTCAGTTTCTATATTATTCCACTTAAAATCTGTTTCACTAAAAATATTATTACCATTCAAATCTTTTAATCGCAAAGGTTCAGAGTAAGAAGATACACTACTATCTATTAAAAACTTATCTATAAAAAATATTGACATATTTTGTATTAAACTACTAAAAAAATTTAAATTTTTTCCATCTGTCCATGAAAGTTTATTAAAAATATTACCATCTGCATACTTTAAAAAATAATCTGGTGTCAAATTTTCTATATGATTATTAAAATAATCAACATTAAATGGTAATAATAAAACAAAATTTGATGAACTATAATATTGCTTAAATATTAAATAATAGCAATCTTCAGGTAGTGTTTCAATATTTTCACTATTACCCATTATTAAACCGCTATAATTTCCATTTACATCATAACATATAGCCAAACTTGTTGTATTTCCTTTTTTAAACCATTTCCAATTGTTATTGTTAAAAATAGCAACTCCATTGTCATATCTAACTCGTACTGGTTTAGAAATTCTTGTATATTCACTATCTATCATTAAACTTTCATAATTAGAAAGTGTTGTTTTAGCTGCTATTGAATCAGTGAAAGATTTTTTTTCATACCATTCTAATTGTGAAAATAGATTTTGTACATTATATTTAAACTGATTTTTAGTTATTATTAAATCTCTAATAGATTCTGTAAAATTAGTATTATCAATATATTTTCCACCTGATTCCCATTGATTTAATGTTTCATTATAATAATACCAATTTCCTGTTGATACTACTAAATAAATTCTTGAATGATTAGGATTAGCACTTTCTAAATCTTCTAATGTATTATAAGTACCTGCAGGTGAGCCTGATGCAATTGTTTGTATTTTATTATTTTGTTCATTTATTTTTTGATTTTGGGTATCAATTTTATTATTAAATTCAGTAAAGTATGGGTTTATATATTTTCCTATTAATTCTTCTAAAGTTCCATCCTTTACTAAATTATCTAATTTATTATTTATTTCTTCTTGAACATCTAAATTATTAAAATAGTTATCAACATAATTTTGTAAATCAATAAATTTTTGTGTGAATTCTTCTACTACTTCACCTGTTTGATTCATAGAATCAATAGTTTTATTTAAGTATTCTACTACTTTACAATATAATTGGTAATTTGTTATTGCATCAAAATCTGCCTCAATAAATGGAAAGTTTTCTAAAACAAACCATTTAAAAGGTGTTAATGTTTTATAATCATATTTTACTAAATCACTCATATTTTTCCTCCTTATATTAATTGATAAAATAAGCAATCTAAATCTTTAAATATCATACCGTATATTGTTTTTAAATTTTCTTGGAATTCTTTATAAATTGCTATTTTATCAGCTGGTGTTTTTATTATTGTTTCGTTGTATGTGTTATCATCTTTTGTATTATTTTCAGAATTACCACTTGAATTAGATACATCATTATTTGTATCAAAATTGTAATCTGTTAAATAATTAGCATTTTTGACATTATCTATCTCGCTTTGTGGTAGTTCACTGTATCTTCTATCTGACGTTGTTTCTGATGTATTTTGTAATGTATTTGTAGTTGTTATATTTGTTGTTCTATTATCTGTTCCATTTCTTGTTGTCTTTTCACCATCGTTAAATATATCCCAATTATCCATTGCATTAAACATTTTATTGTAGAGTGGCATAATTTCATTTAATTTTACATTTAGTTGTATTTTAAATGCCGTAACAGTATCAAACCCAATTCTACGCATTAGAAAATGATTAAGTATCATACATTCAAACGTTTCTTTATTTATTTTATCTGTTAATGGATAATCAAAATCAAAAATAGTTGTTCTACCTGTTTTTGCTAAGTCTTTTATTTTTGTTTGTTCTTCTTTTCCAAAATTTACAATTGATTGTAAAATACTATATACTGTTGGCGGTTTTTCATTCATTGTAGGTATTCTTGGAAATAATAAAAAATAATTATTATCACAATACGGTATAAACACTATCATCAACCCCCTCATCATCTTCTAAATAATCGTTTAATTCTTTTTCACTCGTTGGAATTCCATCATAATATCCAACTTCAATTGGATTCTCTAAAAAATTAGCAAATTTTTTGTTTATTTCTTCTATTGCCCTTTTTCTAGGTTCGAATCTACTAAATCTACTTGCAATTGTTCCTCCTTGCATTGCTGTTATTTCATCACTTATATTACGTTCTTTTTTCTGATAACTTAAATTTGCTACACCTATTAAACGTAAAAATTCATTGTATAATTTATCTTTTTCCATATCTATTTTATCAGCAACGTATGGTGCAGGTTCTAAAACAATAGTTGTATCGTCTAAATCTAAATCTTTATATGTTAATACAATATTTTCATATCCATCTACATTATTTACTAAATCTTTTACTGATTTTTCATTTTCTGACTTCGTTCTCCAAAAACGAGGTGTTTTTTGTTGTGCTATATTTATATCTATTGTTCTTGTTGCCTGTGCTATACGTTCGGCATATTGTAAAATGTCAAGCCATAATGGATAACGACCATTATTATCGTACATTATTACAAATTCATCTCTTTTTAATGTTCTTGTATAACCATTTCGTGCGATTACTTGTATTGATAATGGTCTACCATATACATCTAAACTTCCAATACTTGTATAAGGTAATGCTAATAATCCCATCACATCATCAACAAAAAAGGCAATTGCACCTTTCCTTAATAGTTCTTTGTTTAAATAAGATACATCAATAAAAGAAGGTAAATTTTTAAATTCAAATACATTTTCGGCAAGTGTTAATAATTGCCTTCTATACATAGCATACGTTTTAAAATTAGATAATTGGCTATTTACTAAACGTTTTTCCATTTTTTCCTCCTTCTTTATTAAAATAGGAGCAACTTTTTTGTTGCTCCTTATTAGTTAGGCAACTGTTATTGTTGCATTACCTTTTTTTGTATTATCATAAATTGATGTTGCGGTTACTGTTATTGTTTCTAATCCGCTTACATCTGCTGGTACAAATAACTTACCAGTATTAGATATAGTTACTTTTTGTCCTTCTGATGTACTATCAACAGACCAGAAAACTGCTTTATTTGCAAAACCCGTTGTATCAGTAACTGCCGTTAATTGTAAACTTTGTCCCTTTGATACTGTTGCCGTTGCTGGACTTACTGTTACTGTATTTACTGCTGGTGTTTCACTTGTAAATACTGCACCATTTTCAAATGGTGATGTTGAAAATACTCTCCATGCGTGTAGAAAATGATTATTTTCTAATGTTGTTGGATTATAAAATTGTGTTTGTTTTTCTCCTGATTCATTATCTAGTGCATAATCATAATCCATAAAAAATTCTTTAGAAATCAATACGGCTGGTATTGTTGCAAGTTCTGTCAATTCTTCTTCAGTAAATGGAATATATCCTTCCTCTAATAATTGACTTAATCTTCCAGTATCATGATTTGCAAAACCATCAATTAAAACCATTCTTGCCTTCATATCTGCTTCATCTCTAAAGAAAGATGTTGCTAGTACTTCAGTTGAGAAATCAGCTTCAAAATCAGTATTTAAAATCATAATTTGGTCATCAAAACTTGTTGCCCTTCTTATTCCTGCTGGATTATAGTTTGGTGAACGGAAAGTAAATTTATTAGATATACTTTTTAATCTACTTACACGTTGTCTTGGTGTTAATGTATCATAATTTTCAATTTTAATTGATGTCATTGTTCCATCTAATATTCTTCTACATAGCATATATTTATCAACAATATAAGTATCATATTTTAATGATTCATATAACATTACAATTGCTTTATCAATAAAATCAAAAAGTGAATCTTCACTCTCAAATGCCATTGCAAGTTGTGAATCTGATGTTGTTGTTTGGTAGAATTTTTGGAAATTTACTTCATGCATATAATTAAATACATTTGGAACAACTGTTTCTAAAAATCTTTGTTTATTTGAAAAGTTTTTATTATAATCATATACATTACATAAATCGTTTATTATTTCTCTGATTTGTTGACCAAAACGAAGTGTTCCTCTTTTTGTAAAATTCCATGGGTTGTCCCATCCGTTTCTTTTTATAACTGTTAATCCAATTAAGTTAACAGTATTGATAAAAGCATTTCTATATCTTTCATTATTTATAATAAGTTGTCCTATTGGCTTTATTGATTCACCTTGTTTTGGTAAATCTATTTCACCTTGTAACTCTGGAGTTACATTTATAATATAACTTAATAATTCTGCACTTGTTTTTGCAGATACTACCTGTTTTGTAGCCATTGTTCATTCCTCCCTTATATTTCTTTTACATCGATGACTTCTTCTTCTTTTAATTCTTCGCCATCTGTTTCATCTTCATCTGATACTGTATCATCAGTTTTTAAAAATCTTTCTTTGTATTTTGCTTTTAAATCTTCATATTTGTATTTTAAGTCCTCATACTCTTTTGCCTTTGTTTCATCCATAACACTTTCGTTATTTTCTACCATAGAATCTTCTATATCTTCTAATAATTCAATAACTAAATCGTCGTTGTCTGTTATAGAATCACTTATTTTTTGCTTTAATTCTTGTTTTGATAATTTCATTTTTACTCCTCCTCTCCTTTTTTTATATTTAATATATCTTTTAGTTTTCCAATATCTATACCGGCTTTTGATATATTTTCAGCAATTGAAACAAGTTCCATAATTATTATATATCCGCATACTAATTTTGATATATAACCTAATGAAAATGTTATATCTAGTAAAAATGATAAAATTATTATTATAATTAATAAAACTTTATGCAATAATCCTTTTCGCATTATGTTAGAATCTACATTTTTATTGATAATTGCTTGTATAAAACCAGTCACAATATCAGCTAAACTAAATATAATCGGTGTTAAAATTTGCCATAAAACACTAGAAAAGTTGATATTACTTAAAAATTGATAAATATCCATATTTATTATATCCTCCTTTCTATTTTATTATTAGCACATTGTAAAAATTTTGTCAATAAAAAACGAACAATTTTTTTTATATTGTTCGTTTTTGTCTTAATTTTCTACTATATAATACCCATGGAAATTTTTTCTTGTTTTCATCTGGTGTTGGTTCCGGTTCAGGTCCTGGGTCTGGGTCGGGTGTTGTACCTTTTTTTCGTAACCATCCTAAAATGTGATTATAACTATGTTGTTCTATCTTACATCTTAAAGGTGTGTTCCAGTTCTGGTCAAAACTTGTAAAATTAGAACTATTAATATTTCTATAAACAATTGCAATATGTCCATAACCGCCACCAACTGCCGTTGACCAAACTATTATATCACCAACACTTGGTAAATTACTTCCTGTATATTCTATTCTATCAAAATTATTATATAAAAAAGGTTGATTATAAAAATTGTCGTAATAATCATGTGCATTTCCTACTGCTTGCGGTGTTAATCCTAAAACTTCCTGTTCATATTGTTTAACTAATGCTACACATTGACCATCACCAACTTTTGTACCATTATACTTGTTTACAAATTCTTGTAATGTCATTTATTATTTTACTCCTCCTAACCATTTGCAAAATCCTATTTTATAATTATTTGAATTATCTACTTTATAACGTACCATAGCCCTATTATTAAATATTCCAAAACAATCACATGATTCGTATTTGTTTAAATAACCTATTTTATTTGTCAAATTTGTATCAGAATATACATTTTCTATTGTACTTCCATTTTGATATACTCTCACTTCTTCATCACCTCCATTGTTTGTTTCTTGCCCTGTTGTTTCTTGACTTACATCATTACAATTTATGCAATAATTCATATCAACATTTCCATTAATTCCATTTACTGCTCCATTATCTGTATATTGCCATAAATCAACTTTAAAATCTTTACTATAAGTATTTCCCCATTGTGCTAGCCATATTTTATATTGTGTTAATTCATTTACATTTAATTTATTTTTAAACCAGTTTAAATTAGCATATACACCGCTATTATTAAAATTATCACAAAAATATTTACATAAATTTGTTTGTAATTCTATACTTAAATTTGATATTTGTGCATCTTCTACATCTATAAAAATTGGATATTCATATGTTTTTCCTGATATTTTCCCTTTTATCCAATTAATTGCAGATAACATTGCAATTTCATTGTTTACATAACTATATACATAAAATCCTACTTGCAACCCATTTGCTCTTGCATTTTTGTAATTTTGTTCAAAATATTTGTCAACTGTATGATTATTTTTATTTCCTATCCATCCTATTCTTATTATTACAAAATTAATACCTGATTCCTTTACTTTTGCAAAATCTATATTTGCATTATGCTCGCTTACATCAATTCCTTTTAACATTTTTATACCTCCTTATGAAATCCTTTTATTAAATTTTTATCTATATAGTACTTTATTTGTTCAATGTTTGCACTTGTTGTCATTTTGTCATCCCATTTATATACAATACAAAATTCTATATTTTTAACTTTTCTATTATTTAATATATTTGTTGTAATAAATATTTTATACGTTTTTATTTTAATATATTCGACTTCAATTGTCAAATTATTATAATATTTTTCTAATTCTTCATTTATTTTATCTGCCATTGTTTTCACTTCCTATAATTTTTAAATTTACATCATTTAACTTCATTAAATTTTTACTTTCATTACTTAATTTGTCATAATCTTCTTGCCTTATTATTATCTTGTTTACTCCTAAACTAATTAATTTTTGTATATCTTTTTCTTTCATTTTTACACCTCATTTATTAAAAAATCTATATATTTTAACATGTACATTAATGACCAATACTCTCCATTTGTTAAACATTCATTTTCTTTAAATTGTTTTATAAATTTTTCTTTTGATTTTATTAAATCTTTTTTAGTAATTACTTTTACATTTTTTAAATCTTGTTTAGTAACTACTTTTTTTTTATTATATAAATATTTTCTTTCAAAATATCTAAATACATCAAATTGAGTTAAATTTGTTATATCAATTATAATTTTATTTTCTTCATTTACTGTTAATAAAATTTGTTTTTTATCATCAGAAAAAACATTTATTACAATATTTATATTATAGTTATTATTTATTATACTTATTAAATTTATAAAATCTCTATATTCACATTTATTTTCATTATCTAATTCAACTACCATTCCATTCATACTAACTTTTATCATTTATTTTTCCTCCAATAATTCTTTCTCTATCTTATTTATTCTTTCAATCTGCATTTCAAAAGGTTTGTACTGAATTGGTTCTACATATGTTATAGAAAATAATTCATTTCTATTGTTTTGTAATATATCTTTTACTTTTTGTTTTGGTATGCTGTCTTCATTTAATTTTACTAATATATCTCTTGCCTTTATTTCATTTTTTATTTCTTCTTCTAATTCATTTATTCTCTTTTGCATTTTTCTTACATTTTCTTTTATTCCTTTTCTTCCATATTCTGTTAGAGTTTCTACTATTTCAAAGTTATCTATCAATTCATTAAATGCTTCTTCACTCATTACATCTTCTATATTACTGTTTTTCTCTTTATACTCTATACTATCTTGATTTATTATTATTTCTTCTGTATCATCGTATTTGTTTTGCATTGCTGTACCTCCTACTTTATTATTCTTAATTCCAAATCTGGATATTTCTTCTCAAACAATTTATGTTTTATCTTAAATACATCTGTCTGTATCCCTTTTACATCTTCTACTATTGTTTTTTCGTTTTCTTTATATTTAAAATCTGCTATGTATTCTATCTTTCTATATGTTT
>ERZ1643249.3125-NODE-3125-length-14764-cov-4.343191_pt1 | contig 14764 bp, 16 predicted proteins | sample MGYA00579263_ERZ1643249 | MGnify/ENA primary metagenome ERZ1643249 (study PRJEB29033, sample SAMEA4952264) | chicken gut metagenome | biome: Broiler Chicken; feature: Gastrointestinal Tract; material: Caecum | place: Ireland | collected 2018 | study: Broiler...
TAGCGATATTGGCTGATTTCGGGTCCTATTTTTTCATCTTTACTTTACAGTGCCGGCCTGTCCAAAAGACGATGTATACTGTCAGTATAACAGAGGGATAGGAAGAAAGTGGAAGAATGCTGTCCAGAAAACAGCACGAACAGCCGCTTCTTTTGGCGGGAAAAGAAAAGGGAACGGGGAAAACCGTACGGCCGCGCGTTTTGGTTGCGGCTCAAAATACTTTGTGCTACAATCAAAACAGGATTTAAAAAGGATGGAGGTTTTTTTTATGGGACGTTTTCTTCAGGCATTTTCGTCTGTTGTGGAAGAAAAGCAATATGGCGTCCATGCGGCGGCCGTCATGCAGCATGGTACGCTTCTTGATGAATACCGGACGGTACCGGATACGCCGCATATTCTGCATTCGCTGACCAAAAGCTTTACCTCTTTAGCGGTGGGAATGCTGGCGGACGACGGGAAGCTTTCGCTTGACGACAAAATTGTATCTTTCTTTCCAAAGCAGATGCCAAGCGAACCGTGCGCAGCTCTGCTTGCGCTTTCCGTGCGGGATCTTTTACGTATGGCGCCGGGACGGGATCAGCCGCTTATGATGTCGAACCAGCGCGGGCAGATCAAAGACCGCGACTGGGTGCGCTATTATTTGTCGATGCCGTTTGACCGGATGCCGGGGGAGCGGTTTTCCTACGATACCGGGTGCACGTATCTTTTGTCCGCAGCCGTGCAGGAGATAAGCGGGAAAACGACGCTTGACTTTCTGACGCCGCGTCTGTTTGAACCGCTTGGAATACCGAAGCCTTACTGGGAGACGTGCCCAATGGGGCGCTCTTTGGGCGGCGCCGGCCTGTTCCTGCGGACGAAGGAGCTCCTTCCATTCGGGCAGCTTTGCCTACAGCACGGCGTGTATCAAGGGAAAAGGCTTGTGAGCGAAGCATATCTTCGGCAGGCGACGTCGAAACAGATCGACACGCTTCCGGACGCGCCGAAGGACAGCCGATGCGGCTATGGCTATCAGTTTTGGATGTGCCACAACGGCACATACCGTGCCGACGGCGCTTATGCGCAGTTTTTGATTGTGGATGAGGAAAACGATGCCGTTGTAGCCATCCAGTCGAAAAGCGACAACGGACAAGGGATCTTAGATGCTGTGTGGGAGACGGTCAGGCCGCTTCTCGCAAAACAAAGATAAGGGCGGCCTGTTCTATGAAACGGCAAACCAAAGGAAAAAGGCGCTTCCCGGCGGAGGCACTGTGCTTTCGCGCATTCCTGCGCGCCTGCTTGGATTTGCCGCATTTTGCCATAGTACGCCGCATTCTAAGGAGGAGGGATTTGCCATAATGGAACTTCGGACCCTTCGATACTTTCTGGCTGTAGCGCAGGAAGAGAATATTACAAAAGCCGCAGAGCTTCTGCATGTGACGCAGCCGACCTTAAGCCGCCAGATAATGGAGCTGGAAAAAGAGCTGGGCGTCACGTTGCTGTTCCGCGGGAAAAACGGGCTGACACTTTCCGATGACGGAGCCCTTTTCCGCCAGCGTGCGGAGGAAATTGTAGAGCTTGCAGACCGCCTGAGGCAAACCTTTGTACAGCGGAATACGGAAGTGAGCGGCGTGATTGCGATTGGTGCAACCGAAGCGGTCGGCAGCCGGGTGTTTGCCAAACTCATTCAGGAATTCTCCGCTCAATACCCGCTTGTCCGGTTCCATCTGTACAACGAAATGGCCGATTATATCAAAGACCGTATGGACAAAGGGCTTTTAGACGTAGGGCTGCTTCTGGAACCGGTGGATACCGTAAAATACGATTTTATCCGTCTTCCGCAAAAAGAAACTTGGGGCGTGCTGATGCGGGACGATCATCCGCTTGCCGGACGGAAAACCATTACGGCGGATGAGGCCGCCCAGTATCCGCTGATCCTCCCGCTCCGCGAGCAGGTCCGCGCGGAAATTTTAAATTGGATCAACAAAGATGAGAAGGATTTATCTGTCCCGCTGAGCTATACGCTGCTGTCAAACGCTGTGCTTTTGGTTGAGGAAGGACTTGGCTGCGCCTTCTGTTTAGACGGCGCTTTGGCCATACACAGCAGCCCCCGTCTGCGTTTTATCCCAATTGAACCGGAACATACGACCCACAGTGTGCTGATATGGAAGAAGAACCGCCTGTTTTCTCCAACGGTTTCCCTTTTTATTCAAAAGCTCAATATGCTTCGCGCCAAAACGGAATAGGGGATATATCGTTTTGGCTGTACGGGTTTGCGTTACTGGAACTTGGCGTGCAGGCGCCGCTTTGTCATTTTCATTTAGCTATACAAAAAATGCATAGAAGTTGATAAAACATAGGCATTAGACATTGAAAAGGATCCGCATTATAATAAAAAGCAGGGAGACTCCTATAACAAAAGGTATATATCATTATATTTATACTTTAAGTTTACAAAAGGAGGCAAAACGAATGAAAAAATGGCTCTCTCTTTTTTTGGCGCTTGCGGTTCTCTTTTCTGTTTCCGGATGCGGGAATACCGGCGCACCGGAACCATCCGGCTCTTTATCCGGTGCGGTATCTGAGCTGGACGGGCAGGATGGTGAAGAGCCTGCAAGCTCCGCCCCTGCTGCGGATGACCAGGAGGATCCGGCAAGCCGCGTTTTAGTCGCCTATTTTTCATGGGCGGATAACGCCGATTTGGAAAGCGGGATGGACGCCGTCGCTTCCCCCAGCGTTGTTTCCCCGGGAAACGTACAGCAGCTGGCAGGCTGGGTTCAAGAGGAGACCGGCGGGGATCTGTTTGCCATCCGGGTTGTCCAGCCGTATCCGGCAAGCTGGGACGCCTGTTTGGCACGCGCCAATCAGGAGCGCGGAGAACAAGCGCGCCCGGCACTTTTAGAGGCTGTGGAAAATTTGGACGAGTATGACACGGTTTTCCTCGGCTATCCCAACTGGTGGTACGGCGTGCCGATGGCGCTGCTCACCTTCTTGGAACAGAACGACCTCTCCGGCAAACAGGTATATCTGTTTTGCTCGCATGGTACCGGCGGGCTTGCCGGAAGCGTACAGCAAATTGCCGAGGCGGCGCCGGATGCGGTGATATCCGATAACATTTTCGACTGTTATGAGGAGGAAGCGGCCTCCTCGCACGAAGGGATCCGGCAATGGATTGCCGAGCTGGAATTTTGATGAAACGGAGGGTTGCACATTGAAAAAGATCGTCGGCCTTTTCGTCTCCTGCGTGCTTTTGGCAGGCCTTACAGCCTGCCAGCGCAGCGGCGGGGAGACGGCTGTATCAGGGCAGCCGGAAACAGAGGCGCCGTCTGGACCAGTTTCATCACAACTGCCGGACGGGACAGCGGGGACCGGAAATACCGGACGGAGAATTTCTGTGCATTCTGGGGAAAACACCGTCGTTTATGAGCTCAACGACAGTGCGGCGGCATCGTCTTTGTACGGACAGCTTCCGCTGACCATTGCCGTTGAGGACTACAGCACCAACGAAAAAATCTTTTATCCGCCCAATGAACTGGACACGGACGGATCCCCTCTGGCCGAGGGAGGCGCCGGTACGCTGGCTTATTACGCCCCATGGGGCGACGTCGTAATGTTTTACGGGGATTACAGCGCAAACCCGTCCTTGTTTGAGCTTGGGCAGGCGGTATCCGGCGGGGAACTGGTCGGCCGGATGTCCGGCACGGTTACGATTGAAAAAGTGGAATAAGCGGCGTACAGCTTCTTTTGCGCTGTATCCGGATAAAAAAGCTGCGGCTTTCCGTATTAAGGGAAGCCGCAGCTTTTTTGATCTCGTTTTCAAAAGGGAAAGGGGAGCTGTTTTCCCCGATGCACAGGCGCATACGCCGCCCTTTTTAAGAGCGGCTTTCTGAACCCGTCTCTTTTTTTACGGCGTCGGCAAGGGAGGCGGCCGCTGAGAGGCTGATATGGCGGCTTTCGGCAAGCTGTGCAAGGTCATCGTATTCGTATTTTGTACGTTCTACGCCATAGCCCTTCGATATCTTACAGCGGATACTGCCGTAAGGTGTTTCGAGCGTTTCGATACGGCGGTCTAAGACGTGGCGGCGAAAAGTGTTTTCCCGGATTCCAATGGTTGTAGTGTATGCAAACATAGCCCGGATCACGGACGCTTTGTCCGCTTCCCGGCACATAACATGGATAAGAAGGCCGGGACGGCCTTTTTTCATGGTAATGGGGATCGTATAAACGTCCACTGCACCGGCTTCAAAAAGCCGTTTCATGGCAAAGCCGACAGCTTCCCCGGTCATATCGTCCACATTGCAGCTGAATTCGCAGATTTCGTCCTCCCTGCGCGCCGTCTCCCCCAACATGGCCCTGACGCAGTTAGCGGCTTCAAAGTCCTTTTTCCCCATGCCGTAGCCGACGGCCTGTACCCGCATGACCGGCACATCGCCGAAGCGCGCGGCAAAATGCTTGAGCAGAGCCGCTCCTGTAGGTGTGCACAGCTCTCCGCGGATACTGCCGCCGTAGATCGGTACGTCCTTGAGGATATATGCAGTCGCAGGTGCAGGGACGGGAAGGATGCCGTGCGCGCATTTTACTTGGCCGCTGCCCACGTGGACGGGTGAGACGACTACTTCATCGGGCGAAAGGCGGTCCATCAGCATACAGACGGCGGTGATATCCGCCACAGCGTCCATCGTTCCCACCTCGTGAAAGTGGATTTCGGATACGGCAACCCCATGCGCATGGCTCTCCGCTTCTGCGATCAGCTGGTACACCGACAGAATATCGTTTTGCACTTTTTCCGGCAAGGGAAGATGGCTGCGCACAATATGCGCGATATCCTGAAGGCTGCTGTGCGGATGGGAGTGGCTATGCGTCGCCTCCTGCCCGTGGCCGTCAAGGGAATGATGATGTCCCTGCGTATGGCTGTGGCTGTGCGGATGGGAATGCCCGCAGCCTTCTTCCTCTCCGTTTACCGTTACAGCCAGATGCGTGCCGGTAATACCGCATTTTACAGACGGCTCTTTGCAAAACCGTACGCCGGAGATGCATAGGGCATTCAGCTCTTTGATAAAAGCGTCGGGATCCGGCAAAAGCTCCAGCAAAGCCGCTGCCAGCATGTCACCGGCGGCGCCCATCCCGCAATCCAAATATAACGTCCGCATTTAGTTTTCTCTCCTTATCTTCATATGATTGATCCTGTCTGCGAGATATCCGGCCCCGAAGCCATTGTCGATATTGACGACGGATACGCCGCTGGCGCAGGAATTGAGCATGGACAGCAGAGCGGATAAACCGCCGAAGGATGCGCCGTAGCCCACACTTGTGGGGACCGCAATAACCGGGCAGTCCGCAAGGCCGCCGATTACGCTGGCAAGCGCGCCCTCCATCCCGGCAACGGCAATGATAACGCTGGCGCTCATGATATCGTCAAGGTGCGCAAGCGTCCTGTGCAGCCCAGCGACGCCTACGTCGTAAAGGCGGACGACCTCGTTGCCCATAACGGCCGCAGTGACGGCGGCTTCTTCCGCAACGGGGATATCGCTGGTCCCGCCTGTTGCGACAACAATTTTCCCGATGCCGTCGGGAACGGGCATTTCCCCGATGATCCCGCAGCGCGCGTCTTTTTTGTAGCGAAGCGGGCATGCCTTTTGTACTTCCCGGGCGGATTCCTCTGAAAGCCTGGTGATTAAGATGGTATTTTGCCCGTTTTCCAGCATGGTTTCTGCTATCCCGATTATCTGCTTGGGCGTTTTGCCGGCGCCGTAGATCACCTCTGCCGCACCCTGCCGCAGTTTCCGGTGCAAGTCCACTTTGGCGTAGCCGATGTCTTCAAACGGCTTTGCTTTCAGCTTGAAAGCGGCGTCCTCCACAGGGATTGTCCCGTCTTTGACGCCCTTTAAAAGCTCGTAAAGGTCATTGCTCATCCTCTCGCCTCCAAATCCAGTGATACGGTTTGATAATACTTTTTAAGCTCAGCCACAATGTCGCTGCGGTACGCCAGCACGCGCGCAAGCTGCAAAAGCGGAAGCTGCAGCATGGCGTGCCCGTTGTGCGTACGGACGCGGAAGTCCTGAAAACCCAGTGAAAAGAGATAGTCCTCCGCCGCTTCTGCTGCAACCAGCTTTTCTGCGGTGATCTCCTCGCCTGTAAAAATCCTTGTTGCAAGGCAGGCATATGCCGGTTTATCCCATGTAAAAAGCCCGGCTTCTTTGGATAGGCGGCGGATTTCCGGTTTTGTAAGCCCGCATTCGCGCAGCGGGGAAAGAACCGACAGCTCCGCCATCGCCCGCATGCCGGGGCGAGTTTTTGCATCGTCAGAGGCGTTTGTGCCGTCCAGCAGGACCGGGAAACCGTCCGCCCGGGCGGAGGCCATTATGGTTTGGAATATGGCTTTTTTGCAGAAGTAGCAGCGGTCTGCGCGGTTTTCCTTTACATGCGGGACGGAGAGCACGTCTTGCTTTAGGATCTTGAAATCCACTCCCAGCTCCTGCGCCAGCTTTGCCGCATCCCGCAATTCAAAATGCGGCTGGAATTGGGATTTTACATAGTAGGCTTTTGTCTGCCGCGCATATTTTTTTGCGGCGTACAACAGGTACGCTGAGTCCACACCGCCGGAAAACGCAACCGCGGCCTTAGGGTGCAGTGTAAAAAACTCCTGTAAAGTCAAATACATCCTCCTATCAACAAAAAAGCACACAAACCCTCTTCAGAGGATCGGTGTGCCTTCTTAGCATACGGTTTAGAAAAATATAAGCAGTTTTCTTTTAGTCAGAACGCTTCTGCGTTCCTGCGGCGGCTTCGTGCCGCCCCTTTTATTATATCCTTGGCACATTGAAAAAGCAATATGCCAAGAATGCGATTTTACAGCTTTTCCAGCTCACGGATCACATCCTGAATCAGACGGTTTAAATTCAAGTCTCCCACGCCAACCACGATATTGTCACAGTGGTTGACGGGAATGAGGATCCGTTTTCCGCTGCTTTGTGCAACCGCTTTTGCCATAAGCGGCGTGATTTCGCCGAATAGGGCGTCGGCAATCACAATGCCGACCGGGCCGATGATCACATCCGCCTTCCGGCTGTTTACGACAACGGCGTTTTCCCCTGTGGCGGCGTGATCCGCCCCGGCCTTCAGCATGGCGGAGGTTGCCGCCGAATTGGTGCCCACCGCTGTGACGACGGCGTCCGGCATGCTCCCCTTGACTGCCAAGACAAGCTGTTTCCCGATGCCGCCGCCCTGCGCGTCTATAATCAGTATCTTCATTTCACACTCTCCTTAAAGTATGTACCAGTCAGCATAAAGGGCAGGGAAAGCTGCTTTCCGCGAAGGGGCGCGCCTTCTTCCCGCCTTAGACAGGCCTTTTCACGGGTTCACCGCATCCTAAAAAAAGGCGCGGAAGGGCCTTTTTTTTAGGAATGCGGGCGAATCCGCCTATCTTCAATACCATACCACAAAACGCATGCTTGGGGCAAGCCGCAGTGGCGGCTCCCAGAAAGATTTGGCACGGGCATGCCCTGTCCGCAGAAAAATCCAGCGCATGGAAAGCGGAGACCCCTTTTACTTTAAGGCGGAAAATCCCTGCGATACGCCGGGCACGATACAAAGGTAAAATCGCTTTTGCTCCGGCACCCCCTCTTTCAAACAACACGGAATGATACCTGTGGAGCGGGCCGTTTTTCCCGGATGCGCGGCATACCTTGGCGCGGAAAGGCATTCGTAAAAAGTATAGGTAGCAATGAAATATAAGCATTTTACATAACGCAAAATGTCCCGTATACTGATAATCAGAACCATGCAGGCAGTCCGCCCGCGCCAGCCCGCCGCTTTGCATACGGGAAAGGCCCCTTGTCCTGCCTGCACGGAGAGGATATGCCGCAGAAGAAAAGCAGTATTGCGAATCAGACGGACAGGAAAAGGAGGGCTCTTATGAAAAAATTCGTCCCTGTGTGTTTCGCGTCCATTTTCCTGATCGGCGCTTTGACAGGATGTACCGGTGCCGGGACAATCTCCCCTTCGGACGGCGGGACGATGGAATCCAGCCGTTTTTTGCAGTCGGCCGAGGAAGAGCGGCCGGAAGGCGCGGAAAGCGCCCCTTTGGTGTATATGACGACGGATATCAGCGCCGATGGCTTGATTTCGGTTTATGAGGCCTTAGGGGCCGCCCTGCCGGACAGCGGGGTAGCGGTAAAAATCAGTACCGGAGAAAACGGGAGCAACTATCTGCGTCCGGAGCTTATCGGGCAGTTGGTGCAGACGGTTGGCGGTACTATTGTAGAGTGCAATACCGCCTATGGCGGGAACCGCGCCAATACGGCGTACCATATGCAGTTAGCGGAGGATCACGGCTATACCGACATCGCCGCGGTGGATATTATGGACGCTGACGGCTCTATGGCATTGCCGGTAACGGGCGGCTCGCATTTGACGGAAAATTATGTGGGGGCCCACTTTGAAAACTATCGCTATTATATCGTGCTTTCGCATTTTAAAGGGCATGCAATGGCCGGGTTCGGCGGCGCCGTTAAAAACATCTCCATCGGGCTGGCCTCCTCCGACGGCAAAGCGCATATCCATTCCGGAGGCACCGGCGGAAGCATGTGGGGAGGCGATCAGGACGCTTTTTTGGAATCTATGGCGGAAGCAGGAAAATCAGTCTCCGACTACATGGAAGGAAACATGCTGTACATTAACGGGATGAACCGCCTTTCTGTCGACTGCGACTGCGACGGGAGTCCTGCGGAGCCGGACATGCACGATATCGGCATTTTGGCCTCATTTGACCCGGTTGCGCTGGATCAGGCCTGTGTCGATTTGGTATATGCCGCAGAGGACGGCGCGTCTTTGATCCAGCGCATCGAGTCAAGGAACGGCTTGCTGACGCTGGAGCACGCCGAAGAAATCGGGCTGGGAAGCCGCACCTATGAGCTGGTAAGCCTCGACGGGCCGGCGGGATAATACGCGGGAACAGTAGGCTGTAAAATACGGCGTCAGTTTAGGAGGTATCCAAATTATGAAAAAGAATATCGGCAGTGTTTTGGCTTTGTACCCGACACCCCTTGCGGTAATCGGGGCGATTGTCAACGGAAAGCCGAACTGGCTTTTGGCAGGCCATCTTGGCATAATGGGGCACGACCATGTGATGATTAGCCTGGCAAAGCCCCATTATACCAATCAGGGGATTAAGGAGACAAAAAAGCTGTCTGTCAACATTGTAAATGAAGCAATGCTTGCAAAGGCGGACAAAGCCGGCTGTATCAGCGGCAGAAAAGAGGATAAGTCGGATATGTTTGACTTTTTGTTCGGGGACGCCGGGGTGCCAATCATTTCCCAATCGCCGGTCGCAATGGAGTGTACTGTTGTGGATATATACGAGACAAGCGGCTTTGAAAACTTTATCTGTACCATCGACAATACGTATGCTGAGGAAAGCGTGCTGACCAAAGAAGGGAAAATCGATTACCGGATACTAAAACCCGTGCTTTTTGAGATGCCGACCTATATGTATCTGAAAACAGGGGATGTCATTGGAAAATGCACATCGTTTGGAAAATAAAGACGGGGAAAGGGCAGCTCCCGTCCGCCTTGGCTTCCGGCTTATAAGGCGGCCGTGACAAATAAAAAACGGCAAAAGCCCTGTGCGGCGCCAACGACGAGACATTGGGCGGCAAGCTGTTTGATACCTAAATTTTAAGAAGGAGTGTTTTTTATGCGGATCAGCGACAAAACAGTATTTGACAAAGAAAACGTTTTTGGGCAGGGACAGGCAAACACCGCCTATGCCCAGTATTTTATCGGCAATTCCTATTTAAACCCGCTGACAGAACCGGGAAAGTGCCCGGTGCCGTTGGCCAATGTCACCTTTGAGCCGGGCTGCCGGAACAACTGGCACATCCACCACGCCAAAAGCGGCGGCGGGCAGATCTTGATTTGTACGGCCGGTGAGGGCTGGTATCAGGAAGCGGGGAAGGAGGCTGTCAGCCTGACACCCGGCACTGTCGTCACCATTCCTGCGGAAGTCAAGCATTGGCACGGCGCAAAGAAAGACAGCTGGTTTTCCCACATTGCAGTGGAAGTGCCGGGCGAGGAAACGTCCAATGAATGGCTGGAAGCTGTGGATGATAAGGCCTATGACGCTTTGGCGTAATCAAGGCGGCGGTTATACAACAGTGGGAGGCGGAAGCAATGGCATTTTTTCAGGCTGACTTTTTTTCACAGGCGTTAAACCGGTCTGTGCGCTGCGGCGTCCTGCTGCCGACGGATCAAAGCGCCTATCAGGAGCGGAAGGAGCAAGAGCCGCTCCCCACGCTGTACCTGCTCCATGGAATGACGGGGAGCCAAAGCGGCTGGTATGGAACGGAATCGCTTTGGGAGATATCGAGAAATTACCGTATGGCGATTGTACTGCCAAACGGCGAGAATTCTTTTTATTGCAATTCTTCCTTGACCGGGAACCGGTACGGCGATTATATCGGAGAGGAACTGGTTGCATTTACGCGCAGCAGCTTCCCGCTGTCCGACAAACGGGAAGAGACTTTTATCGGCGGCCTTTCTATGGGCGGGTTCGGCGCTATTGTCAACGGCCTGCGGAATCCGGATACCTTCGGCTACATTACCGCCTTTTCCTCAGCGCTGATCAAGCGGCTGATCCTGCGGTCTGACGAGGAGGAGGGCCTGGACTATTTTACGAGGGCGCAGTACCAGTCCATGTTCGGCCTTGCCGCAATCGATGATTTTGAAGGGTCTGACTGCGATTATGAGGCGCTGGCGGAAAAACTGGCTGCTTCGGGGAAGGAAAAGCCTAAAATCTATATGGACTGCGGAACGGAAGATGTGTCACTGTATCAGGCGAACGCAGATTTTAAAGACCGCCTTCTCAGTTTGGGCTATGAGGTGACATGGGACAGCCGGCCCGGAGGCCATGACGGGAAGTTCTGGAGCGAAAGCTTCTGCAAAGCGGCGGCGTATCTGCCGGTTGAAGAGCTGGAATTAGCACCGGACAGCCCGTCTGCCGCACGGCTTACGCGTATGAACGCGGCCATGACGCGGAAGATGACGGAGTAAGCGCACAGCGAAAGGAGAAAAATAGGATGCAGTATATACAGCTTGGCAATTCGGAGTTGAAAGTCTCGCGCATCTGCATGGGCTGCATGGGCTTTGGCGACGCTCAAAACGGGCAGCACAGCTGGACACTGGACGAGGGGCGCTCCCGTGAAATCATCAAGCGGGGGCTTGAGCTGGGCGTCAACTTTTTTGATACGGCTATCGCGTACCAAAGCGGCACCAGCGAACAATATCTCGGCCGGGCGGTTCGGGACTTCGCCAGACGGGAAGATGTGGTGATAGCCACAAAATTCCTGCCGCGCACCAACGAGGAGATCGCCGCAGGCGTCACAGGCCAGCGGCACATTGAACAGATGGCAAATACCAGTTTAAAAAACCTCGGGCTCGATTACATTGACCTGTATATTTACCACATGTGGGATTATGAAACGCCCCTTTACGATATTATGGAAGGACTCAATCGGCTGGTGAAGGCGGGAAAGGTGCGGTATATCGGCATTTCCAACTGTTTTGCCTACCAGCTGGCCAAGGCCAACGCTTTGGCCGAAAAAGAGGGCTTTGCCAAATTTGTTTCAATTCAGGGACACTATAACCTGATCTTCCGGGAGGAGGAACGGGAGATGGCGAAGCTCTGCGCTGAGGACAATATCGCCATGACGCCGTACAGCGCCTTGGCGGGCGGACGGCTTTCCAAACACCCTGGTGAAAGTTCAAAGCGTTTGGAAGAAGACAGCTATGCCAAATTTAAGTATGACGCTACCGCCGAACAGGATGCCGCCATTATCCAAAGGGTAGCGGCGCTTGCGGAAAAACGGGGCGTATCTATGACAGAGATTTCTTTGGCATGGCTGCTCACCAAGGTGGCCGCCCCGGTGGTAGGCGCCACGAAACTGCACCATATCGAGGGCGCGGCCAGGGCAGCAGAACTTACCCTCTCGCCGGAGGAGTGCGCCTATTTGGAGGAACTGTATGTCCCTCACAAGCTGGTAGGTGTTATGGCGCAGAACACGCCGGCAGCCGCAAAACAACAGCACGTGTGGTCTACCGGGAATCAGAAAATGGAAAAAGTATAAGGAGGACAGCGATATGAACTACTGGGAAACCGATCCGGAATTTGCGGAACGCTTTGCGCATTTTGCCTTTGAGGAAGTCCCGCACGAAGAAGGACAGCAGCTTGATGAGGTAACCCGCCATATGGCGATCCTTGCCGCATTGCTGGGCTGCCAGGGGCTGGACGAATTTAAGACGGTACTGCCCCGTGCGCTTGACGCAGGCGTTTCGCCCGTCATGGTAAAAGAAGTAGTCTATCAGGCGGTAGACTACTTGGGCATCGGCCGGGTAAGACCGTTTCTGGATGCAACCAACGGCATTTTGATAGAACGCGGTGTAAAACTGCCCTTGGAGGGGCAGGCTGCCACGACCATGGAGAACCGTCTGGAAAAAGGGATTCAGGCGCAGGTCGATATTTTTGGAGACGGAATGAATGAAGCATGGAAAAACGGCCACATCAACCGCTGGCTGGCTCAGAATTGCTTTGGCGACTATTACACCCGTACCGGGCTTGATTTGGCCCAGCGGGAGATGATCACCTTTTGTTTCCTGGCGGCCCAGGGCGGCTGCGAGCCGCAGCTGATTGCCCATGCAGGCGGCAATATGAATTTAGGGAACGACAAAGCTTTCCTTGTCAAAATCGTTTCCCAGTGCCTGCCGTATATTGGTTATCCGCGCAGCCTAAACGCAATTGCCTGCATTAACAAGGCGGCGGAATCAAGGGCGTAAGGAAAAAACGAGGGCGGACCCATTAAAACGCCGCGCCTATGTCCCGTTTGCCGCATGGAGAAAGGCGGCCGCGCAGTTTACCGGCTGTGACGGGGCGGCTTGACGACAAAAAAGCGGGCTGCGGCGTTTTATAAAATGAGGGGGAACGTACAGATGGAAGCGGTCAGGCGGGAGCTTATCTATATCTGGTACTATTTCAGTGTCCAGTTTGAGCAGATTTTCGGCTGGTGGGTGCTGGGCATGACGATCGGTTCGGCGGTCTCCGTCTTTGCCAAAGATACGATCCACCGCGCTTTTCGCTCTTTACAGGGAAAGCGGCTGGGGGTATTAGGCGTAATAGCGGCCAGCGCGCTGGGGATTGCTTCCCCGCTATGCATGTACGGCACCATCCCCATCGCCGCCTCCTTTTCTAAGGGCGGCATGAAGGACGATTGGCTGGCCGCGTTTATGATGTCGTCGATCCTGCTGAATCCGCAGCTTATCTTTTACAGTGCAGCCCTTGGCGGAACCGTCTTAGCCGTGCGTGTTATATCCTGCTTTCTCTGCGGTGTTGCCGCCGGCCTGCTGATCCGTTTGTTTTATCAGGACAGGCCGTTTTTCAACTTTACCGGCTTTGACGGGCCGAAAAACCGGGATACCGATCCCAATTTGATTTTGCGCTATTTCAAAAACCTTTGGCGGAATGTAAGAGCCACCGGGCTTTACTTTTTATTGGGCGTGCTGCTTTCCGCACTTTTCCAGCGGTATGTCCCCGCAGAGGCCGTGACGGCCCTGTTCGGGGGGAACGAGGCGCTGGGCGTCCTCATGACCGCCACTATCGGCGTCCCGTTATATGCCTGCGGCGGCGGGACGATCCCTTTATTGCAGCAATGGCTTTGGGATGGGATGAGCATAGGCAGCGCCGCATCCTTTATGCTCACAGGGCCTTCAACGAAAATCACCAATTTGGGTGCTTTGAAAATCGTGCTCGGCATACGGCGCTTTCTGCTGTACCTGGTTTTTGTCCTTGCCTTTTCGCTGGCTACAGGGCTTGTCGTGAATCTTCTTTTGGCGTAACCGCAGGGTATAGGCGGTGCGCAGAATGCGTTTTAAAACCCTTTGTGCCGTCGCCTTGCGGAAAAAAGCCCGCCTGCGGTGCAGCTTGAGCTGCACCGCAGGCGGGCTTTTTGTGCGCGCTTTACAGCGCCTCTGTAGGGCTGCCTTCTGCTTTTAATGGATGGGATTTTCGTTTTGCTCTTCTTCCGGCAAGGCCGTTTTTTGGGCGACGGAAACTTTTTCTGCGTAGCAGGAGAAGATTTCATCGACCGTTTCCCGCTTCATACGGGGAGAAATCAGGCTGACGAGCGGGACGGCAACCAAGCCAGCGAGCATGGCGACAGCTCCGGCGTTGATGGGGGAGTCAATAAAATGGAAAAACAGGTTGCCGACTGTAATGCCGACGCCGCAGAAAAAGCTGGCCCATACGGAGGCGCGCGTAACGCCTTTCCAATAGAGGCCGTAAAGGAAGGGCGCTAAAAACGCACCGGCCAGCGCGCCCCAGGAAATCCCCATCAGCTGTGCGATAAAATCCGGCGGGTCGAGTGCCAGTACGACGGAAAGGGCGATAAAAAAGACAATCAGGATACGCATGATAAGAAGCTGTGATTTTTCTTTCAGGTTTTTCATCACGGTCCCGCCCAGAAAGTCGAGCGTCAGCGTGGAACTTGAGGTCAGGACAAGGGAGGAAAGCGTCGACATGGACGCGGAGAGGACCAATATGACGACAATGCCGATTAAGAGGTCAGGCAGTTTGGAAAGCATGAAGGGGATAATGCTGTCGTAAGAGACAGCGCCGTTTTGATAGATGTCCGGCGCGTCAAAAAGGCGGGCAAACCCTCCGAGAAAATAGCTGCCGCCGGAGATGACAACTGCAAATACCGTAGAAACGACAGTGCCGGTTTTGACAGCCTTTTCACTTTTG
>ERZ1643249.3126-NODE-3126-length-14763-cov-4.769173_pt1 | contig 14763 bp, 16 predicted proteins | sample MGYA00579263_ERZ1643249 | MGnify/ENA primary metagenome ERZ1643249 (study PRJEB29033, sample SAMEA4952264) | chicken gut metagenome | biome: Broiler Chicken; feature: Gastrointestinal Tract; material: Caecum | place: Ireland | collected 2018 | study: Broiler...
TTCTGTCTCATGCACATATCCTTTCACGTTTCCCTGACTATCTGCTGTCACGGTAAGTCCGCCAATGGGACCGGAGCATTTGATCTGGATGGTCAGCATATCCGTGGGGTTTTTCATCATACTCCCCATCATCACTCCCCCTGTAAGAAGCCTTCCCAGCGCCGCTGTTGCCACCGGGCTTGTCCCATGGTGCTGTCTTGCCTCCTCCACGAGTTCTGTTGTCACTGCCGCAAACGCACGGATCTGTGTATTTGCCGCTGAAGCTCTCACAATATAATCTCTCATTTCACTCTGTCTCCTGTCCCTGTTTCTGTCTTTCCCCATTTATGTTCTTGTCATCCCCCAGGTACCTTTGCTTCCCGGATTCTCTCGCGATCACACAGATTCTCTCACTTGCCTGCATAGCCTCTCCCTTTGTATCCATATCATATGCCGCTAAAAAAAGAAGTCCTGACTCCTTAAGAAGCTGCTGCATTTCCTCTAAGGTATATCCTCTTTGATAATGCGTTTCACGAAATTTCCTATACAACTCTCCGTGTGCAGATGGCTTCCCCGGCTGTTCTTCTCTTATAAAGAGCGTCAGGTCATACTCGTTGATCTTTTCTTCCTCATAATAAGTATTATCCCATATAAAACTGCATTCCCCCCGTTCCTCAGCTATCGTACAGTCTCCCATGATTTCCCTGTATTTATACTCCGTATTAAAATCAAAGAGGAATATCCCGCCCGGATCAAGATAATTGTTCACCAGACGAAATACTTCCCGGAGTTCTTCCGCTTCAGTAATATAATTAACCGAATCACAGACACTCACCGCAGCACGCACTGTCCCGTACAACTCAAACGCTCTCATATCCTGAAGAAGATAAAGGATGTCATGCCCGGAATCTTTGCGTTTCTCCATAGCCAGTTCCAGCATATCCACAGAGTTGTCCACTCCGATCATATCATAACCATAGCCCGCGAGGATTTCTGTCATCGTACCGGTTCCACAGCCGAGATCAAGCATGATACCTTCGTTGACTCCATATTCACACAGCATCCTGTGTATATATTCTCCCCATTCCTCATAGGGAACATTATCCATAAATGTATCATAGACAGACGCAAAGCTTATATATGTTTCCATAACGGCCTCCTTCCACAAATAGAAGTTTATCGCTCTGGTGCGATCAAGCAAAAATATCTTTTGTCTGCAAATTTCATCCACCGTTCCCGTCGGGGAACAACATTATCTCTCCATCATGCTGATGGACTCAATCCCAACGCTTCCGCCTCTGACAACCTCGATATTCTTAAATTCTTCTTTCATCAGCTTCACCACCGCGTCGTTTTTCGTTGCGGTCTGGACAAACTCCACGAGCACGCTGTCGTGTCCATAATCAATGACCTTGGCCTTGAATGTCTCCGCTATCTGGAACACTTCTACCTTCGCCGCCGGAGTACAGTTGAACACTTTTACATAAAGGATTTCTTTCATTCTGACAAAGATATCTGTAAAATCGATAACCTTTATTACTTCGATCATCCGGTTTAACTGTTTCTTTATCTGCTCAAATGTCTCATCATCGCTGACTGTGGCGATGGTCATCCTCGACACGGTCGGATCTTCTGTCATACCTACGGTCAGGCTGTCCAGATTGTAGGATTTCCCCGAAAAAAGCCCTGATATCTTGGAGAGCACTCCCACCTGGTTTTCCACATAAAGGGAGATCCACCTCTTTTTCATATTGTTATCCATCTTCACGCTCTCCTTTCTAACAGTCTATGATCATATCTTCCAAAGTTCCGCCCGGCTGGATCATCGGATAGACCAGATCCTCGGGATCAATGATAAACTCAATCAGTGTCGGAGTTTTTGTATTTTTCTTTGCCTCTTTAAATGCCGCTGCGATCTCTTCCTTTTTCGTCACGCGAATTCCCTTTGCCCCGTAGCTCTCTGCCAGCTTCACAAAGTCCGGCGTATACTCCGGCATCTCCTCTCCGTTGGTCCTTCGGAACAGTGTCCCGGAACGAAGGTTAGTCATGCTGTATCTTTTTCCGTAGAACAGCTTCTGCCACTGGCGTACCATTCCCAGATATTCGTTGTTGAACACGCAGAGGATAAGTGGGAGTTCCTCAAGCACCGCGGTGGCGAACTCCTGTATGTTCATCTGCATACCACCGTCTCCGGAGATGGCGATGACCGTCTTGTCCGGATTGCCCAGTTTTGCCCCGATGGCTGCGGGAAATCCGTATCCCATCGTCCCAAGTCCTCCTGAGGTAACGAGCTGTTTTTTCTCAGTGATATCTACATACTGGGTGACAAACATCTGATGTTGTCCTACGTCTGTCGTGATAATCGCATCATCAAACTGCCGGTTCATCTCCTGCACGATATCCATAGGGGTCACATATTTTTTATTCTGCATGGTGAGCGGATGCTCATCTTTCCAACCCCGGATCTTCTCCAGCCATTTTTTTGTCTCACACGGTTCTACATATTCGTTCATCTTTGTAACCGCTTCCAGCGCATCCGCCACGATCGGCACGTGCACCTGGATGTTTCTGGATATAGACGCTGTATCGATATCGATATGTACGATCTCTGCATTTGGCGCAAAAGCATGAAGCTTTCCGGTGATACGGTCATTAAAGCGAGTGCCGATGGAGAAGAGCAGATCACACTCTCCCACTGCCATATTTGCTGCATACTGTCCGTGCATCCCCAGATTTCCAATAAAGAGCGGATGATTCGTTGGCACTGCGCCGCGCCCCATGATCGTTGTTACTACCGGAACATTGGTCTTATTTACTATTTCTGTAAACACCTTGTTCGCACGGGCGATATTCACTCCGCCACCTGCAAGGAACAGAGGCTTCTTTGCCTTTTTCAGCATCTTAAGGGCACGCTTTAACTGTCCCATATGCACGCTTGTATTCGGCTTATATCCGCGGATGTTCACTGTCTCCGGATACTCCGGGTTTCCAAGCTCACACATCACATCTTTCGGAAGGTCGATGAGCACCGGTCCCGGACGTCCTGTACGGGCGATATAAAACGCCTCTTTGATAATACGTCCCAGATCTTTTCTGTCACGTACTGTCACCCCGTACTTCGTGATACTGCGGGTAATTCCAACGATGTCTACCTCTTGAAAAGCATCGTTTCCGATAAGATGCTTTGCCACCTGTCCGGTAAAACAGACAAGGGGAACACTGTCATAGTTCGCTGTGGCAAGCCCTGTGACCAGATTAGTCGCGCCCGGGCCGCTTGTCACCAGACATACTCCCACCTTGCCCGTTGTCCTTGCGTAAGCATCCGCCTCATGCACCAGAGCCTGCTCATGGCGCGGCAGAATGATACGGATATCGTCCTGCTTATACAACTCATCGCTAATATCAATGGTACACGCCCCCGGATAACCGAAGATTGTGTCCACTCCTTCTTCCTTCAAAGCTCTTACCAGTAATTTGTTTCCTGTGATCTGTCTCAATTTTATACCTCCTTTTTCCTCCAGTACCAGTCAATAATAAAGAAAAACCCCGAGCATCTTATGCTCAGGGCGAATGTATCATCCGTGTTACCACCTAAATTCAGAGAAAAGTTTCTCTGCGCTCTGCCGGTACGGGCATCCATGATCAATACCGATACCGTTCCCCTGTAACGTAGGATCACGTTGAAGCCTACTTGGCGCTGCCGATATCTGCGCTGTTCAGTCCACTGCTCGAAGGCTACTTCCACAATTCCGTCACGGAGATTTGCACCGTCCATCTCCTCTCTTCGCATCAGTAAATTGTGTACTCCTCCTTGTCGCTGCATTTCTTCTATGGTGTTGAAACTGAAATTTAAGTACATTATAGTGTGTATTATTAACATTGTCAATCATGTTTTCTTGATGTTTTTTAATCACAGCAGCCTTGGTCATTGTTCTGGTTACTGTTCATAGAAGCCATATTCTCATAGCAAACAGATACACTGCCGCATAATACAGGATCAGTACAAACGCTCCTCGCACAGAACTGCGCTTTTTCCCAAGCCGGTTTATCCCCAGAAGAATATCTGACACGACAAAGCAAGCGCCGCCCGTAGCAGGGATAAGCGCTGTCAATCCTCCAAGGCTGTCTGCTTCTGATACGCCTGGTGTTCGCGATGATCCCATCACACCTGATACTATTGCCAGCGCCGCCATAATGCTCAGCACCGTAATATAGGCGACAGCAGACACAAACAGCCCCTTCGCCTTCAGATGCGGGAAATACTTCCGAAATGCTTCAAACGCGCACTTTATGAATACTACAGCAGAAAACACAAAAAGGAACAACGTATTAAAGTCAAAATAGAACATACCGGCTATCCCGTCATACAGCCCGGGGATTCCTTCTGTTAGGAAACTTACAATCATACACAGATGCCCCGCGCTGAAGCACACTGCTCCCGCGATAAACTTACACTCAAGGAGTACATCTGCCGCCATGTAACAGACAATCGCCGCCAGCGTCCAGATAAACGACGCTCCGCTGGCCGATCCGCCCTGCACATAAAAGAACCAGTACAGCATAAGTAAGCCCGGAAGGGCCGTGGCCAGCGCCTTGCACACAAGCGCGCTTTTTTTTCGTGTCTTTTTATTCAGAAAATAATATGTTCCGAGAACAGCCATACCGGCCGCTGCTCCTGATGCCGCTGCTGTCATATGCCGCTCCTTTCTCTTCAATCGCCGCCAGCGTGCCGTCCCTGATGAACCACCGCTAGCTTCTTCTGAGATTCCGCAGCATTCCCGCTATGGAATAGAGAAGAAGCGCCGCGATATTTGCCATGACCACACTTGCGCCTGCCGGGGTCGCCCACACATAGGATACGGTGATTCCGATGACAAGACACACCGCGGAAATCACCGCTGAATTGATGATCACGCTTTTGAATGTCCTGCACACCCGCATAGATGTAAGCGCCGGAAAGATGATCAAACTAGAGATAAGAAGCGCTCCCATCATCCTCATGCCCAGTACGATCGTCACTGCGGTCAGAACCGCGATCAGCGTATTATACATATCCGCCTTCACGCCCGTCGCCTGTGCAAATGTCTCGTCAAAGGTGATTGCGAATATCTTGTTATAGAAAAAGATATAAAGCGCCAGCACTACCACCGCTAAAACTATGCTTAACCTCACATCCTCCGCGCTCATAGCCAGGATACTTCCAAACATATAATTATATACATCAGTATTCATTCCTGTTGTCATGGAGATTACCATGACGCCCACGGCCAGGGAGCTTGTGGAGATCAGGGCAATCGCCGCATCTCCCTTGATCCGGCTGTTTCCGCGGATTCGCAGAAGAAGAACCGCCGCTACGATGACCACGGGGATCGCCATTATCAGAGGCGCCACGTTCACGGCAGCTGCGACGGCAAGGGCGCCGAATCCCACATGGGATAAGCCGTCGCCGATCATGGAATACCGCTTTAATACAAGACTCACCCCCAGAAGAGAAGAGCACAGCGCCACCAGAGCGCCCACCACAAAGGCACGCACCATGAACGGATAAGAAAGCATTTCAAACAGATTTTCAAACATTGCTTACACCTCCGTTTGCCGGACTGTGCTCCGCTCCATTTAAGAAGCTCTTTCCCACACGGCTCTTTCTGTAATCCTCCGCACCTCCGAAGAAGAGCATCTTCTCCTGAAGATGAAGGATATGGCTGGCATCCTCCACCGCACTCTCGATATCATGGGACACCATTACCACCGCAATTTTCTCTTCCCTGTTGATTCTGCGGATCAACTGGTAAAACTCCGCTGTCACGATGGGGTCAAGTCCGGTCACCGGCTCGTCCAGAAGGAGCATTGTCTTTGTGGCGCACAATGCCCGGGCCAGAAGAACTCTTTGCTTCTGGCCGCCGGACAGGTCCCGGAAGCACAGCCCCGACAGATCGCTGATTCCCAGAAGTTCCAGTTTCTCTGTCGCCATATTTTTATCCGCCGCTGTGTAAAAAGGCTTCAGGCCCCGGCTGTTCAGTCTGCCAGAAAGGACGACTTCATACACGCTGGCCGGAAAATCCTTCTGCACGTCTGTCTGCTGGGGAAGATAACCGATCTTATTTTTCTTAAGTCCGTCCCCGTAGATAATATGTCCTTTTTCTACGCTTTTTAATCCAAGAAGGCTCTTTACAAGGGTACTTTTCCCAGATCCGTTCTCTCCCACAATGCACAGATAGTCCCCCGCATTGATGGAGAAATCAAGCTCCCTCACCACGGTCTGCCCCTCATAACCGATGGAAACATTTTCACATCTGATCAGTGCCATCCGTTTAAAACCTCCTTCAGTGTCTCTATATTTTTCTGCATCATGCTTAGATAAGTCTCACCGTTTTCAAAATCTTCCGCGGACAGGTTGTGGCAGCTGTAAAACACTTTCACCTCTGTTCCTGTGGCCTCTGCCACGCCATTGGCGATATCTGCATTGCTCAGCTCCATTTTCAGGACATACGGCACATGTTCTTCCTTTACTTTATTGATCAAAAATACCATGGTCGCGGCGCTTGGCTCTGTATCTCCCGCGCATCCCGGAAATGCCGCATAATAGTCAAGCCCATACTCGTCCGCCAGATAACGAAACGGAAAACGGTCCCCGAAGATGAGCAGATTACTCTTTGCATTCTCTGTTACTTCCCGGAACTGCCCGTCCAGCTCTGAGAGTTTCTCTTGATAAGCCTTGGTGTTTTCTTCATAGACCGTCCTGCCGGCAGGATCTGCTTCAATAAGCAGCCCCTTGATCTGCTCCACAATCAGAGACGCATTGACAGGGGATGTCCATACATGCTCATCAATCTCATGTACTGAGTGAGCATCCCCGGTCTCTTCTTCTCCCTCTCCGTCTTCCTCATGGTGCGTATGTCCGGGCGATTCCTTCATGCCTTCCACATGCTCTTCCTCCACCGTGTCAACGCATTCCATAAGCCGCAGTGTCAGACGGTCAGACTCCGGCATGGAGCTTAAGATATCCTCCACCCACACGTCGTTCTCGCCTCCGGTGTAGATGAACACATCGCTCTCCTGAATAGCGATGATATCCTGCGGTGTCGGCTCGTAAGAATGGCTCTCTTCACCTGGTTTCAAAAGCATCCGGATTTCTGCTCTGTCTCCCGCAATCTGCCGCACAAAATCATACTGAGGGAATATCGTTGTCACAACACTGATCTTATCGCTGTCCTTATCCTGTCCACCTTGTTCCTGTGTCTTCTGCCCTTGCGTCTGCCTGTTCAATCCATCTGTCTCTGACTTTAAGCTGCATCCTGCTGTAAGAAAAGCTACACAGAACATCCATATAACAGCTATGGCAGGAAGAAACCTCCTGCCCTTTCTCTTATCTGCGTTCATATTTTGTAAAACGGAATTCCAGATCAAAACAGGTCTGCTCTTCACCTTCCTCCGTCATCTCCCATTCGTCCATTGCGTCTAAATCAGGGAAAAATGTATCCGCCTGAAAAGCGCGGTCGATCTTTGTCACAAGGACGGTATCGCACTGGGGAAGCAGCATCCGGTAAACGCTCCCGCCGCCGATCACATAGACGTCGTCTGCATTATATTTTTTCAGTTCTTCCTTTAATTCATCATAAGTGTGGACAATGACCGCATCCTTCACCTGATAGCCCTTATTTCCTGTCAGAACGATATTTGTACGGTTCTTAAGAGGCAGGCCGTTCGGAAAGCTCTCCAGAGTTTTTCGTCCCATGATGACTACCTTACCTGTCGTCGTCCGGCGGAAGAATTGCATATCTGACGGGATACTAACGAGAAGCTTATTGTTGTATCCTATTCCCCAGTTCTTATCTGCTGAAAGTATTGCTTTCATAAATAATATCCATATCCCTTCTTTAAAATATTTTTCCTTACACCGCAATCGGAATGTCTTTGATCTGCGGATGTGTCTCATAGTTATCCAGCCTCACGTCCTCCGGTGTGAAATCATAAAAGTCTTTCACTTCCGGATTCAGCCGGAAAGTGGGCGCCGGAAGAGGCTCTCTTGAGATCAGCTCTTTGATCATGGGCACATGCCTGTCATAGATATGCGCATCAGCGATCACATGAACGAACTCACCGGCCTTCATATCGCACACCTGCGCCAGCATATGGAGCAGTACCGCATACTGGCACACGTTCCAGTTGTTTGCCGCCAGCACGTCCTGCGATCTCTGATTTAAAATACCATTCAACGTGAGCCTGTCGCTGTCTTTTTCCTTTGTCACATTAAAAGTCATGCTGTATGCACACGGGTACAGGTTCATCTCATGAAGATCCTGATGCACATAAATATTGGTCATGATCCGGCGGCTGTACGGGTTATTCTTCAGGTCATAGATCACTCGGTCCGTCTGATCCATCATGCCCTCTTTATACTGGTGCTTCACGCCCATCTGATAGCCGTAGGCCTTTCCGATAGAGCCTGTCTCATCCGCCCAGCTGTCCCAGATATGACTTCTTAACACATGCACATTATTGGATTTCTTCTGCCAGATCCAGAGCATCTCATCCACACAGCTTTTGATCGCCGTACGGCGAAGGGTCAGCGCGGGAAATTCCTTTGACAAATCATAGCGGTTGACCACACCAAAACGTTTGATCGTGTAAGCGGAAGTTCCATCCTCCCACACCGGGCGTACCTTCTCGCCTTCCGTGCTTGTTCCGTTTTCAATGATATCTCTGCACATATTAATAAAAATTTTGTCGGCGTAACTCATGATCGTCTCCTTTATGGTTCTGCGATATTGTATAACAGTTTCTGAAGATTTCTTCTGAGGGCTTCCACTTCCCTCTTGGTCATCCCCCTCGTCAGCTCCCGATCCAATTTCCTTCTGTCTGCTTCCATCCGCCGCTGGATGTCATATGCCTTTTCTGTGAGATAAATATTTTTCTTTCGTTTATCATTGGCGTTTGGAACACAGAGGATATATCCCTTCTCATCCAGACGCTTTAAGATACCTGTCACTGTCGGATTCTTCAGATTCAGGTTTTTCTCCACATCCCGCTGGCTTACTTCATCCTTGCTTGTGTGAAAGAGATAATCCAGCACCGCGCACTGGGAAGAGGTGATCCCGGTGTCCCTTAATCTCTCATTTAATTCTTTTTCAAACACATTGTTGATCTGTTTGATCAAAAATCCCATTGGTCTGCTGTGCCGTTCCATTCTTCTCTCCTCTTTCGCACACATCTGCCATATCGCTGTTTTCCGTCTCCCTTTTGCGATTCAGGCGTACTCCCGGATCACGCTGCTGATCTCATAGACACGGTCCAGTGACTCCAGTTCTTTCAACGCGCTCTCCATATATTTTTCTTTCACCTTCTCTGTCACAATAACGAGCTCTGCGGTCTCCGGCTGTGTATGTTCCTGGACTACCCTTGCAATACTCACCTTGTGCTCCCCGAACACCCGGGTGATCGCCGCCAGCACACCGGGCTGGTTCTTCACCTGCATACGGATGAAAAAGGCATTTTTCACTTCGCCCCATGCTTTGACAGGAAGTTCTTTATAGCACGTACAGCTGATACGTCCTGTGCAGCCATGCTTGAGATCCCTCGCCACGTCGATTACGTCTCCTACGACTGCACTGGCTGTCGGCATCTCTCCCGCGCCGCGCCCGTAGAACATCGCGTCGTCCACTGCGTCACCGTGGATAAAGACAGCGTTAAATGCATCCCTGACAGATGCAAGCGGGTGATCCCTGCTGATCATCATCGGGTAAACGCCGACTTCGATACCATCTTCTGTATTCTTTGCCACACCGAGCAGTTTGATCACGCTGTCAAATTCCTTTGCGTAGGCAATGTCTCTCGCCGTGATCTTCGTGATCCCCTGTGTATACACATCGGACAAGATGACTCTGGAATGGAAAGCAATAGAAGCCATGATCGCTACTTTTCTCGCGGCGTCAAGCCCTTCCACATCCGCGGTTGGATCCGCCTCCGCATACCCCAGCTCCTGCGCTTTTTTAAGCGCGTCCCCGAAGTCCATGCCCTCTTCAAACATCTTTGTCAGGATATAGTTCGTCGTGCCGTTGACGATCCCCATAACTGTATCGATATCATTTCCCGCAAGGCACTGTTTAAGAGGACGGATAATGGGGATACCGCCTGCCACCGCCGGCTCAAAGAGGAAGTCTTTCCCCTTCGCCTGAGCGGTATCAAGAAGTTCTCTTCCTTCTTCCGCAATCAGATCCTTATTGGCAGATACTACATTTTTCCCTGCTTTCAGTGCTTCTAAGATAACCGTCTTTGCCGGTTCCATCCCGCCCATCACTTCGATAACAATACTGATCTCCTCATCCTGCACGATCTGGCGCCAGTCGTCTGTCAAAAGCTCAGGGGCAACACCCTCTCTTTTTTTCTCTATATTGTGTACGAGGATTTTCTTAACTTCAAGCTGCGCCCCGATCGTCCTTTCCATAACATCAGAACGCATGCCGATAAGCTTATACACGCCCATTCCGACTGTTCCAAGTCCTAACAGCCCAATCTTAATCTTATCCATACCATACCTCTTTTCCATCATTCTTTAAATTCACAGCGTCGGTGTTCATAGTATAGCACAGACGAATAAAAAAAGCACTTGAAATCTCAAGTGCTTCTCCAGAGCGACAGACGGGGCTCGAACCCGCGACCCCGACCTTGGCAAGGTCGTACTCTACCAACTGAGCCACTGTCGCATTTCTTGTATTCCGTTGACCGGAACAATAGATACTATACTATAAGTGTTTTTAAATGTCAATAACTTTTTTAAGAAATATATACAAATTCTTTTTTCTCATATATAATATTGATTTTGGACAAGACACTGAACAGAAAGGGACATACACTATGAAACAGACCTATGAACGCACACTCACCGCATGCTATACAGGCTATGTATAGATTGCCTTTCTGTCGGATTTGTGGACCGTATCGGTTATCATGCAGCTATGATATTGGCTCACGCCGCTTCCGCGGCAGGACTTATCTGCCTGACATTCCTTCCGGATCTGCTTCCGGATCCTTTTATCGGACTGCTTTTATCCGTCGCGACATACGCACTGGGCGGCGGTCTTCTGGAAGTAATGCTCAGCCCTATTGTGGAAGCGCTTCCCACGGATCACAAAGAAAAAACAATGAGCCTTCTCCATTCCTTCTACTGCTGGGGACATGTAGCTGTGGTCCTCTTATCCACTGTCTTTTTCGCTTTGTTCGGACTTGAAAACTGGAAGATCATGACACTGATCTGGGCGTTGGTTCCGATATACAATCTCTTTGTATTCCGTAAAGTCCCCCTCTGTACTCTCACAGCAGAAAATGAGGAGACTCTGCCATTGATGACTATTTTAAAACGCCCGGCTTTCTGGATTCTCATGGTCGTTATGACCTGTGCCGGAGCAAGTGAGCAGGCAGTCAGCCAATGGGCGTCTGCTTTTGCGGAACAGGGTCTTGGCGTGAGTAAATCTGTGGGTGATCTTTCCGGCCCTATGTTTTTTGCCGTATGCATGGGAAGCTCCCGCATGCTCTACGGACTGTACGGCGATAGATTGAACCTGAAAAAAGCAATGATTGCCAGTGGAATCCTATGTATCTTCTCCTACTGTTTGATCTCCCTCTCCCCGGGCGCTGCGGTGAGTCTTCTCGGCTGCGGCATCTGCGGATTTGCTGTGGGGATCATGTGGCCGGGATCATTTAGCATTGGAGCCTCCGTGCTAAAGGGAGGCGGCACTGCTCTTTTCTCTCTTATGGCTCTGGCAGGAGATCTCGGCTGCTCCGGCGGTCCCACTTATGTGGGGTTCATTTCTGATCATGCGGGCGGAAATTTAAAATTTGGTATTCAGATGGCAGTCATTTTCCCTGCACTTTTAATGGCGGGAGTTCTATTGCTCCAAAACAGCCAAAAAAGCACACGGCAAAAATAGACGTCTTGCCATTTTTCTATTTTTATTCTATACTGTCCACAGTGCCGGAACTGAGGTTTTAATCATACAGCCTTACACATTCGGCGATAACGGCAGAATTTTATATAAAGGAGAATCTCATTATGAAATTTATATATCCTGCGGTATTCCGCAAGCAAGAAAACGGCAGTTATCACGCGTTTTTCCCGGATCTCGAGTGTTGCGAAGCGGACGGTGATACACTGGACGACGCTATTGACAATGCCAACGAAGCGGCAAGGAACTGGATCACCGTAGAACTCGAAGAAGATGCCCCCGTCTTCCCCTATGTATCGGATATCAGTGACATCGAAGTTGACGAGGGTGATATCGTAAGAAATATTTCCGTGAATATCCGGTTCTACGAGGGATGGGATGAATAAATTGTCAATTATAAACAGTGCTCTGCCCTGCAAAAAAAGCTATGATATCTAAAACCAGATTTCATAGCTTTTTCATTTTCACTTATCTTTTCTACTTTCTATTCTTCTTCCGGCTTCGTCTCCAGCCCCAGCTCCGCAAGCTGTTTTTCATCTACCATACCGGGCGCTTCTGTCATGAGGCAGGACGCATCCTTCACCTTCGGGAACGCGATCACATCCCGGATGCTGTCCTGTTTTGCCATGAGCATGACAAGTCGGTCAAGACCGTAAGCCAGTCCTGCGTGAGGCGGAACTCCATATTTGAAGGCGTCAAGCAGAAATCCGAACTGGCTATACGCCTGCTCTTTTGTAAATCCAAGCGCCTCGAACATTCTCTCCTGCACGTCGTCCTGGAAGATACGTACACTTCCTCCGCCGATTTCGTTTCCATTGAGTACGATATCGTAAGCCTTTGCGCGCACTTTGCCCGGATCGCTCTCAAGGAATGGAAGATCCTCTTCCATGGGCATGGTAAACGGATGGTGCATGGCAACGAAACGTCCCTGTTCCTCGCTCCACTCGAACTGCGGGAACTCTGTGATCCACACGAACCGGAACTCATTTTTATCCAGAAGGCCGAGTTCCTTCGCCAGCTCCACACGGAGCGCCCCGAGGGAATCCCATACAACCTTATTCTTATCTGCTGCGAACAAGAGCAGGTCTCCCGGCTCTCCGTCCATTGCCGCAATAAGAGCGGCCATCTCTTCCTCTGTCATAAACTTCGCGAAGGATGACTTCTCTGTGCCGTCCTCCTGAAGCGCGATATATGCAAGCCCCTTTGCACCGTAATCTTTTACAAATGCAGTCAGCTTATCGATCTTCTTTCTCGGCATGGCGTCCTGCCCTTTGGCGTTGATGCCCCGCACGCTGCCTCCGTTCTCAATGGCGCCTGTGAACACGCCGAATCCGCAGCCTTTTACTACATCGGTCACATCTTTCAGTTCCATGCCGAAGCGCAGATCCGGCTTGTCGGAACCGAAGCGATCCATAGCCTCCTGCCATGTCATTCTCTGGATCGGAAGCTGTACGTCCACATCCAGCACTTCTTTAAAAAGCTTTGCAAGATATCTCTCATTTACATCGATCACATCGTCTACATCGACAAAGGACAGCTCCATGTCGATCTGTGTGAACTCCGGCTGTCTGTCCGCACGCAGATCCTCGTCGCGGAAGCATCTCGCGATCTGGATATAGCGGTCGAATCCGGAGCACATCAGAAGCTGCTTATAGAGCTGCGGAGACTGCGGGAGTCCGTAGAAGCAGCCCGGATGGATACGGCTGGGGACAAGGTAGTCCCTGGCTCCCTCAGGTGTCGTCTTGCCCAGCATCGGTGTCTCGATCTCCAGGAATCCTTCTTCTGTGAAGAACTGGCGCGTCAGTGTCATGACCTGGCTCTTCAGCATGAGATTTCTCTGAAGATCCGGTCTTCTCAGGTCAAGGTAGCGGTACTTCAGGCGCACCTCCTCCTTCGTCCTGGAACTCTCTTCCACCGGGAACGGCGGAGTCAGAGACTCTGACAGGATGCGAAGCTCCGTCGGGAAGATCTCGATCTCACCGGTCGCGATCTTGTCATTGACCGCGCCGGAACGCTTTGCAACGGTTCCCACAATGGCGACCACATACTCCGAGCGAAGCCCTGCCGCTTTCTCAAGAAGCGCGGCGTCTGTCTTCCCCTCTTCACATACGACCTGTATGATTCCGGAACGGTCGCGCACGTCAACAAACACGAGACCGCCCTTATTCCTGTTCTTCTGCACCCATCCCATGATGGTCACTGTCTCGCCCACATTTGCTGCAGACAGCTCACCACAGCGATGGGTCCTCTTTAATCCCTGCATTGATTCAGCCATTGTACACCTCCGTAATATCTGTATATCCCTGTTCCGCAAGCTGTTCCTTCTGGAACTTCTTGTTCTTCTTCATATTCGCGATCATCACCTGTTTTCCCGCATCCCGCTCGGCCTTCGCCTCTTTCAGCACTTCCAGCAGCTTCTCCTGAGGCAGTTTTTTGTCGAGAAGGTAAGCCTTCTTGTCTCTGCTCGTGGGGACCTGGAAGCCTCTCTCAAGCAGAAGCATGATGATACGTTCAAATCCGATGGAGAAGCCGACCGCAGGAGTGTCCTGCCCGGTGAACTTCCCGATCATCTTATCGTAGCGTCCGCCGCCTCCGACAGATCCGCCGAACTCATCCATGGAGATCTCGAAGATAGTCCCCGTATAATAGGACATTCCACGGACCAGCGTCGGGTCAAACTTCATGCGGAACTTTGCTTCTTTCGCGCTCTCCACACTGGTAATGATCATTTCCAGCGAATCCGCCGCCTCAGGCGCAAGAAAGCCCTGTAACTTCTCCTTGCACATACGAACGCCTTCCACATCGCCTGTAATCTCCTGAAACAGTGCAAGATACTTTTCCA
>ERZ1643249.3127-NODE-3127-length-14762-cov-13.903515_pt1 | contig 14762 bp, 10 predicted proteins | sample MGYA00579263_ERZ1643249 | MGnify/ENA primary metagenome ERZ1643249 (study PRJEB29033, sample SAMEA4952264) | chicken gut metagenome | biome: Broiler Chicken; feature: Gastrointestinal Tract; material: Caecum | place: Ireland | collected 2018 | study: Broiler...
ATTTTAAATATTTTTATCTGTTGCGTGGTACTTAAATTATATTAACACACCATCAATCTTTTGTCAACACTTTTTCGGGAATTTTTTTAATTTTTTTTTTATAAATAATGCATGTTAGCTTTATCATTATTTACTATGTAAGAAAATAAGCAAAAGAGAACCGGCACCAAATGTCAAAATAAACAAAAAAGACCCGGTCCCAATTGACATGTTTCAAAAAAGACCCGGTCCCAATTGCAATTGCAATACTATTTTTTTGGTTTATTCCATGAAATATAATCACATGATTTAGGATTATTTTCACATATATAATATTTCTTTTTATTTTTAGCTTTTCTTACTTGTATAGTTCCACCACATTTTGGGCAAGGAACATCTATAGTCTCAACAATAGCTTTAGTATTTTTACACTCTGGATAACCTGGGCAAGCTAAGAACTTACCAAACTTACCATATTTATATACCATCATCCTTCCACACTTTTCACATTTAACATCAGAAACTTCTTCTACCATTTGTACATGTTCTAATTCTTTCTCTACCTTTTCAACATTTTCTTCAAATGGTGTATAGAAATCTTTTATCATTTCTTTCCAATTTTCTTTTCCTTCTGCAATTTCGTCAAATTGATTTTCTATATTAGCTGTAAATTCTACATTTATAATATTAGTAAAGTTTTCTGTTAATAATTTATTTACAACTTTTCCTAACTCTGTAGGTTTTAATTGTTTTTGTTCTTTTTCGATATATCTTCTTTCTAATATAGTAGTAATTGTTGGAGAATATGTACTTGGTCTTCCAATACCTTTTTGTTCTAGTGCTTTTACAAGACTCGCTTCAGTGTATCTAGCAGGTGGTTCTGTAAAGCTTTGTTTGGGTTCTATTTTTTGTTCTTTTACTTCTTGGCCTTGAACAAGCTCTGGAATTATTTCATTATCTTCTTCTTGTTTTTCATCAGTTCCTTCTACATACAATGTCATAAATCCTTTGAATTTCAAATTTTGTCCATTTGCTTTAAATGTATAATTATTTGAATCTATAGTTACAGCCATTGTATCATATACAGCTGATGACATTTGGCTTGCCATAAATCTATTATATATTAATTTGTATAATTTATATTGATCTTTTGTTAATGAATCTTTTATTTTGTCTGGTTCCAAATCGGCATATGTAGGTCTTATACCCTCATGTGCATCTTGAGCTTCTTTATTTGTCTTATAATATCTATTTTCATAATAGTTTTCACCATATGTATTTACTATATGTACTTTTGCTGAAGCTCTTGCTTCTTCCGAAATTCTTGTTGAGTCTGTTCTCATATATGTTATAAGTCCAACTGTTCCTTTTTCAGGAATTTTAATTCCTTCATATAATAATTGTGCAGTTGCCATTGTCTTTTTTAGAGTGAAACCTAATTTTCTAGATGCCTCTTGTTGCATTGTACTTGTTGTAAATGGTGGTGCAGGTGTTCTTTTCTTTTCACCTTTTTTTATGTCTTTAACTATATATTTTTTATTTTTGATGTCTTTTAATATTGTATCAACTTCATCTTTATTATGAAGTTCTTGTTTCTTTCCGTCTTTTCCATAGAATTTTGCTTCAAATGATTTTTTGCTTTTTTCATCCAATAGTTGAACATATATGTTCCAATATTCTTCTGGAATAAAGTTTTCGATTTCATTTTCTCTATCTACAATTAATTTTACAGCAACAGATTGAACTCTTCCTGCTGATAGACCTCTTCTGACTTTTTTCCAAAGGACTGGACTTATTTTATATCCAACAATTCTATCTAATACTCTTCTTGCTTGTTGGGCATCAACTAAATTAACGTCTATGTCTCTTGGTTCTTTTATAGCTTTTTGTACAGCAGATTTTGTTATTTCATTAAATGTTACTCTTGTTATTTTTTTAGGGTCCACATCTAATATTTTAGATAAATGCCATGCGATTGCTTCTCCTTCACGGTCAGGGTCAGTTGCTAAATAAACTTTTTTTGCATCTTTTGCATCTTTTTTTAGTTGTTTTATTAGGTCTCCCTTTCCTCTTATATTTATATACTGAGGTTCAAAATTATGCTCTACATCGACACCTAATTTGGATTTTGGCAAATCTCTTATATGTCCCATTGATGCTACAACTTTAGTATTCCCTCCCAGAAATTTTTTTATTGTATTTGCTTTTGCCGGTGATTCTACTATTATTAATTTATCAGTCATTGTTACCCCTTTCAATTGTTATTTTTAAGCATTATAACTTATTTGTGTGTTTTCTTTTAATTTTTTCAATTCGATAATTACATCTTCAAGCCCTACTGGCGTTACTTCATTTTCTTTAAGTTTTTCTAGCATTTGCATTATTTCTTTTTCATCATTTGTTATATGTTCTAATTTATTTTGTTCTATTCCTATTTTTTCTTTATATTCAGTTTTAATAACTTGTATTCCATACATTAGTTCATTTTCTTTTATTTTTTGAGTTTCGTTTGTTATTTTATAATATTCTACTTTTATTGGATATTTTATTCCCGCTTCTTCTAATTTGTCTCGGTTTATAAAGATGCTTCCAAAAAAGTTTTTCAAATATCTTCCCCCTTTCTCTTTCGTTCATAGTAATTACTATAATACTTTGTTTTAAAAAAAGCAAGGGATTTTTGTGTGTTTATTTAAAAGTTTTTTTATCCATCGACACTATTCTACAGATTTATTAATAATTTTATGTTATAATATTTTTAACAGTAGAAAATTTTATATTTTCTAAGATGCCCGGACTTCTAATTGTTTCTATAATATTAGTACCTTTATTTTATTCTTATACTAATATTATTGTGGTAGAATTTAAAGTCTACAAGGCACACCTTTCATGATGTGCCTCTTTTTTATTTATTTAATTTTTGTCTAACATATTCATACATTACTATTCCTGCAGCCACAGAAGCATTTAAGCTTTCAGCTTTCCCCAACATTGGAATTTTAGCCTTTTCATCTGCCATATCTTGAATTTCTTTTGATACTCCATTTGCCTCATTTCCAATAACAATTATTTTTTTAGTAAAGTCTATATCATAAATACTTTTTGTTGTTTGTAAAGATGTTACTAATAATTTAAAATGATGTTTTCTCATTGTTTTTATTGCTTCTTGTAAATTTTCTACTTCTATTATATTAATTCTAAAAATTGCTCCCATTGTTGAACGAACAACTTTTGAGTTAAACGCATCTACAGTTCCTTTTGAAACTATTATTTGATTTAAACCTATACTGTCAACTGTCCTCAAAATTGTTCCAAGATTTCCTGGGTCTTGTACATCATCTAGTGCAATTATAATATCTTGAGTATAATCAATTTCTTGCCCTTTTGTGTTTTTTTCAACTATTGCCATTATTCCTTGAGGATTTGTTACTTGTGTTATAAAAGAAAATATTTTATCTGTAACATATACACATTCATATTTTGCAATTCCTAGCATAATATTTGTAGGTATTTCATATGTTCTTGTTGTATCTTCACATATTATTACTTTTTTTATTTTAGCATTTTCTTTAACCGCTTCTTCTATTAGTTTTACACCTTCAATAATATATTCATTATTTTCATCTCTGTATTTCTTGTCTTTTAATTTTTTTATGTGTTTAACTAATTCATTATCTTTACTTGAAATAACTTGCATATTTCCTCCTCTTTTTTGTGGAATTTTAAATTAAATTTTCTAAAAATTCTTTCACTTCTCGTAACATTTTAATTTCTGTCATATTATCTAATGCTAATGTAATCTGTGGTTTTATTCCCTGAGTAAATTTTATTTTGTTTTTATACTGTTTTACCAACTCATTAATGTCTAAATTGATTTCTCCTGGCTCAAACATAAATAACACAAAATTTCTTTTGCCTTGTACTTTGCTTATTTTAAGTTTTTTGCATAATATTTTAATTCTTGCAATCTCTAATAAGTTTTCGATTTCAGATGGCATATTTCCAAATCTATCAATCATCTCATCTATTACATTTTGAATATCTTCTTCATTTTTACATAAAGCTATATCTTGATATATTTCAATTTTTTGACTTGAGTCAGAAATATATGTATCTGGAATATAGCATGTTGCATCTAAATCTATTTGTACATCAATTTCTGGTTGTACAACTGTTCCTTGCATTTCTTTTATAACTTCATCTAACAAGTTACAATATGTATCATATCCTACTTGCTCTAAATGTCCATGTTGAATTTCTCCAAGTAAGCTTCCAGCACCTCTTATCTCTAAATCTCTCATTGCTATTTTAAATCCTGAGCCAAATTCTGTGAATTCTTTTATTGCTTTTAGTCTCTTATCAGCAACTTCTGATAATAATTTGTCTCTTTTATATGTTATATATGCATATCCTTGTCTATCAGATCTTCCAACTCTTCCTCTTATTTGATATAGTTGTGCTAGTCCCATTCTGTCTGCATTTTCTACAATTATTGTGTTTGCATTTGGAATATCTATTCCAGATTCAAGTATTGTTGTACATACTAAGATATCTGTTTTTCCTTCTATAAAGTCTTCCATAATATCTTCTATTTCATTTCCTGTCATTTTTCCATGTGCATATACAACTTTAGCTTCTGGTACTAATCTTGAAATTTCATCAGCTTTTTGTATGATTTTTTCTACATTGTTAAATAAATAAAATACCTGACCTTTTCTTTCTAATTCTTTTGTAATTGCTTCTCTTGTTACTTCTTGGTCATATTCTAACACATATGTCTGAACTGGTTTTCTATTATATGGTGGTTCATATATTACAGACATATCTCTTATTCCTACTATTGACATATGTAGTGTTCTTGGAATTGGTGTAGCTGTCATTGTTAATACATCTATACTTGCTTTGTATTGTTTTATTTTTTCTTTTGCTTTTACTCCAAAACGATGTTCCTCATCTATAATTAATAATCCTAGGTCTTTGAATTCTACATCATTACTCAATATTCTATGTGTTCCAACTACTATGTCAATTTCTCCTAATTTTAATTTTTTTACAATTTCATTTTGTTCTTTTTTTGTTTTAAATCTATTTAAGACCTCTACTCTTATTGCAAAATTAGCCATTCTATCTCTAAATTCTTTGTATTGTTGTTCTGCAAGTACTGTTGTTGGTGCTAAATATGCAACTTGTTTTCCTCCCATTACAGCTTTAAAGGCTGCTCTAATTGCAACTTCTGTTTTACCATATCCAACATCTCCACATAATAATCTATCCATTGGTTTAGGTAATTCCATATCTTTTTTTACTTCGTCTATACAACGTAATTGGTCATCTGTTTCTTGATATGGAAAACTTTCTTCAAATTGAGTTTGCCATGGTGAGTCTGCTGGAAAAGCATAACCCTTTGCTTTTTCTCTTTTAGCATAAAGTTCAATTAATTCTTTTGCAACTTCTCTTAAGTTATTTTTTACTCTGGCTTTTGTTTTAATCCATTCTTTGTTTCCTAATTTATTGACTTTTAGTCCGCCTTCATCTCCACCAATATATTTTCTAATATTATCTAATTGATTTGTAGGAACATAAAGTATATCATCTCCATAATACTTTATTTTTATATAATCTTTTGTTGTTCCATCTGCAGTTATAGTATTTACACCTATAAAAATTCCTATACCATAATTTTTGTGTACTACATAATCACCTACTTTTAAATCAGCATATACTACTTTTTCTCCTTCTTTAAATGCTGAACTCTTGTATTTTTTTCTTTTTTCTCCTTCAATTAGTTCTTGTGAAGTGATTACTAAAAGTTTTAAATCAAAACATTCAAATCCTGATGATAGTTTTCCTACTGATACTGTTACTAAGCTTTCATTATTTTTTACTATTATTGTTTGATTTAGTTTTTCTTCATATTTATTTATAATTTCATGTTCGTCTAATAACTTACATATACTTTTGGCTTTTTCTTTTGTTTCTGCTAGTATGTATATTTTTTTCTTTTCCTCTTGGGCTTTTATTAATTCTTTAAATAAGATTTCTATTTCGCTTTTATAATAATTCTTTTCTTTATAAACCCAATTATATTTTTCAGCTTGAAATTTTATTTCATTGTCCAGTTTTTCTATATATACTAACTGTTTGTTTGTTAGTTTTTCTTCAAATTGTTCTAAACTTAATAGATTTTTTATTACATCTGGAACTATTTTTTGTTTTTCCATTAATAGAGTTATAATATTGTTACTATCTTTATTTATATTATCTAATCTTTGAGTTATTTTATTAAACTCATCTAATACAATTACAAACTTTGAACTAAAAAAGTCAAGTATTGTTTCTTGCTGTTCATAAAAAGCATTAAAATATTTATCAACTTTACTAATATAGTCTCCATTTTTTATAATCTCTATATCTTGTTCTACCTGTTCTTGTACTTCTTCATTATATACAGTGCTTCGAATTTTTTCTATTACAGTTTCTAATGGTTTTTCTAATAAATATTCATGTGCAGGATTAATTGTTATTTCTTTTATTTCTTCTGTTGATCTTTGACTTACAATGTTAAAATATCTAATTGAATCTATTTCATCTCCCCAAAATTCAATTCTGACTCCATTTTTTTCTGTTAAAGAAATATCTACAATTCCACCTCTAACACTGAACTGTCCTCTTCCTTCAATTAAATCACATCTTGTATATCCTAAATCTAATAATTTTCTTTTAACATCTTCAAGATTATATTCATCTTGTATTTTAAATTTTAACACATTTTTATATAGAGCTTTTTTACTCATGATTTTTTGCATTGTTGCTTCTATTGTTGTTACAATTATACCTGTTTTCATTCCTTGGATTTTATTCAATGCTTCTATTCTTTCATAAGGTAAGTCTTTACTTTCAGCTACATAATCATATGTCACAATTTCTTTTTTAGGAAAAAATACTACTTTATCTGTAAAATATTTTAAATCCTCGACTAATTTTTTGGCTTGTATTTCATTATATGTAATTATACATATTGGCTTTTTTGCAAATTCCTTTGTTGCTGAAATTATTTGAGCCATACCAACGTCTGTTAAGCCCGATATAGCTATCGGGCTTTTTTGTTCTTCTATGCTTTTTATGTATTCACAAAATTTAGGATTTTTTCCTAACTCTCCTATGATTGTATTCATTTCTAATCCTTTCTTTTATTTTCTAATCACAAGTTTATCAAACTTAGAATTTATATAATTTTCAAGCTTTGTCATAAACACATTTGATTCAATCTCTTTTTTTGCAACCATATCCAACCCTTTTTCCCAACTAGCTGTTAGTTTTGGATTTAGCATATCTGGCATTGAATAATTTACAACATCATAAATTGCTTCACCTTTTTGAGTAGGTGTAACAATTTGAGTTTTTGAATTTATATCTATATATTTTATTTTTTCTAATTTTTTTATTATTTCGCCTCTAGTTGCACTTGTTCCTATTCCAGCTCCTTTAATTTGTTCCCTTAGTTCTTCATCTTCAATTAATTTTCCTGCATTCTCCATTGCAAGAATTATTGAGCCAGAATTATATCTAGTTGGTGGTGAAGTTTCTGCATCTTTTATTTCAAAATTTTGAACTTGTACTTCTTGACCTTTTTTTAAGTTTTTTAGTACTTCTAAATTATCATCTAATTCTTCATTTTTTTGATTTTGGCTAGAGTTTTCCACTTTTTGTTGCTTTTCTGTGGATAATTTATTATCATTTTTTGGTTTTAAGACTTCTAAATATCCTTGATTAGTGCAAACCTTTCCACTTGCGTTAAATGTTTCGTTTTCTATTTGCACAGTTAATGTTATTTTATTATATTCTGCTTCAGGATAAAATATTGCGATAAATCTTTTTACTATAACATCATAAATCTTTTTTTGAAGTTCTGGCAATTTTTCATAATTTTCAAAACCTTGTCCTGTAGGAATTATTGCATAGTGGTCTGTTATTTTACTATCATTTACATATTTAGTCTTACTCAAATTTGTTGAATATTTTTCATCAACCATTTTCTTCATAAGTTTTTGAACTTCTTCATCTTTATACCCTTTTATAAGCCCATTTAAGTTTTTAGAAATTTCTTTTGCTACAGCTGTTGATAAAACTCTTGCATCAGTTCTTGGATATGTTACTAATTTTTTCTCATATAAGTTTTGTATTATTTCTAGGGTTTCATCTGGCTTAATTTTAAATCTTTTTGTACATTCATTTTGTATTTCAGCTAGATTAAATAATAGTGGCGCTTTTTCTTTTTGTTTTGTCTTTTTTAATTCTGTTATTATTGCTTTTTTCCCTGCCAAGCTTGTTATAAATTCCTTTGCATCTTCTTGTTTTTTAAAACCACTTTCATTATAAAGTTTTGGACTTTCGAACATTTTTGATTTTTCATTTACTTTCCATTCAGCTTTAAATGTTCCTGTTTCATCTCCAAATTCGCCAATTATTTTATAGTATTTTGTTTTTACAAAGTTTCGTATTTCTCTTTCTCTTGAAACAACCATCCCTAATACACATGTCATAACTCGTCCTACTGAAATAGATGCTTTTTCTTCATGTATTTGGTTTGCAACTTTTCTGCCATAAATTATTGAAAGTAAACGCGAAAAGTTTATTCCTATTAAATAATCTTCTTTTGCTCTTAAGTATGCTGAGTCTGATAAACTATCATATTCACTTTCATCTTTAGCTTCTCTTATTCCTCTTTGGATTTCTTCTTCTGTTTGTGAATCAATCCATACTCTCTTAATTTTTGCTTTTGGGTTTGGTTTTGCCATCATAAATACAAGTCTTTGTATATATTCCCCTTCTCTTCCAGAGTCACCTGCATTATAAATTTCTTCAACATCTTCTCTTTGAAGTAGTTGTTTTACAATGTTAAACTGATTTTGAACTGCTGGAATTATTTCATATTTCCATTCTTTTGGTATAAATGGCAATGTATCTAATCTCCAAAACTTAAGTTTTTCGTCATATACCTCTGGATAACTCATAGTAACTAAATGGCCAACACACCATGTAATAATCCAGTTATCTGATTCTATATATCCATTTTTTCTATTTGTATTTATTTTTAAAGCTTTTGCAAATTCCATTGCTACAGATGGTTTCTCTGTAATTAATAGTTTTTTGGACATTTAGATTACTCCTCTTCTATTTTTGCTTTTGCTAATCTGTAAATCTCATTAAATCTTCTCATTGTTTCTGCATCATTAAATGTAAATCTTTTATATAGTTTATCTATATATTGATTTTCTTTAATTATTTGTCTAGTTTCTTTAAAATTCAAATCATAAACATAATTAAAGTGGCTAACTAGTATATCTGCACTAGTTCGCCTTTCTTTATAATTTATTTCTTTGTCTTCTATAAATTCTCTATATATTTCATCAGAAATTTTATCATCTGATAAGTCTGCCTTTTCCCAGATTGCTTTTTTATCACCTGTTACCAAAACATAAAATATATCTGTTTTATCAGCATCTCTAATAATTTTAGCATGTAAGTTTTCTCTTTCTGTTAGTCCACTTTCTATTTTTGCTCTATTATGATTTAATATTGCTAATTTAATTATTTTGTCAAACTTATCTTCTTCTATAAATTTTCTTATAAGCTCATCTTCAAATAAAACTTTTACTCCATATTCTCCGTGATTTATACTATCTTTGTCAACAAAAGTATGGTAAAGTCTTACTTGCTCGAATCTTCCAATGTCATGTAATAGTCCAATTAGTTCTGCTAGCTTAATATCTTCTTCACTTAAATTTAGATTTTCTGCTATTTTTTTAGAATATTGTGACACTCTTTCAATATGAGCTATCTTCATTTTAATTTTTTCATCTTCTGGATTATATTTTTTTACATATTCTTTGAATTGTTGTTTTGCATGTAAAATATCTATTGGCACATCTATTCCTCCTAGTTCCAAAAAAATTAATCACTTTCAAGCGTCTTTTCTTTTATATAGTTGTTTGCTATTTCTCTTATTTTTTCTACTTCTTCTTTTGTTTGTTTGTCTTTAAAGTTATATCTATCTAAAATTTGGTTTATATAGTTTTCTCTTTGTATAATTTGAAAACTTGTTTTAAAATTAATATCAAATATAAATGCAATAAATGAAACAATTCTATCTGCAGGTGTCATTTGCATATTTTTAGTTCTTTTAATTTGTTCTTTACTACATATCTTCTCATAAAATGTTGGAGAAATTTTTGAGTTCTCAACTTCTATTTCTGTACCTAAATTGAAAATCTCGACTGCTTCATATAAAATATCAATTTTATCTGCATCTCTTATTAATTTTGCAAATAATAATTCTTTTTCTGTTAATCCCTCTTCTATTGAATATTTGTTGTGATTTTTAACTGCTTTTATTATTATGTCATCATATTTATCTGTTTCAATATATTTTCTAATATCTTTTTCTAATATTTTTGCACCAAAATCACCATGGTCAATACTATCTTTATCACGAAAAGTTTTATATTGTGTGTATTGCTCAAATCTAGCTATATCATGTAATAAGCCAATTAATATAGCTATTTGTTTCTCATCATCATTTAAATTTAATCCACTTGCAATCTCTTTAGAAATCCTCATAACTCTTAAAGAATGTAATTGTTTTCTTTTTATACTTTCATTTTCTAAATCATAGTTTTCTGTATATTTCAAAAATTCTTCTTTTGATTTTTCTAGGTTTACTATCATTTATTTTCCTCTTTTCTTATTACAATTTATTCATATTCTAGGAACATTGGTTTTTCGCCTAATTCCTGTGAATTTGAGTTTTTAGTTGCAATTATAATTTCTGGATCATCTTCACTATATTCAATATCTGTTATTCCTGTAGCAATTTTGTAAAATTCTCCTGTTCCTCTATTATAAAAGTATATAGTTTCATCTTTAAGGCCTATTATATTATTTGATGAACCAGCCCAGCCTCTTGCTGTTAAAGTTTTTTCAGCTTGTTCTAATAATTCTTCTCCTGTTGTAATTTCATCTTTTACTGCAGGCTCTCCTATTACTGGGGTTTCTTCTGGATTGTTTTGTTCTACATTATCTGTATTTGTTTCATTTGTTGTATTTTCATTTTCTATATTTTCATTACTTGTATTGGTATTTGTTCCATCCAAAGTATTCTGATTGTTTGTGTTATTTTGGCTTAATAATTCTACACCTATAAATACTAGTAAACATATTACTATTATTGCAATTATATATTTAAGTTTTTTCATATTCAAAACTCCTTCCAATTTTTTGGTTTTTTACTTATAATATTATATCGGTTTTTAGTGAATATTTCAATAGATTATTTGAATTTTTTCATTGACTTTTGGGCATTTTGCTAGTATAATCGATATATTAGAAAATGAACGGAGGGAAATTTCTATGGCATATAATTTTAAAGAAATAGAAAAAAAATGGCAAGATTATTGGGAAAATAATAAAACATTTTTCACAGATGTATGGGATTTTTCAAAACCAAAATACTATGCATTAGATATGTTTCCTTATCCATCAGGTCAAGGACTACATGTAGGACATCCTGAAGGATATACAGCAACAGATATTTTATCAAGAATGAAAAGAATGCAAGGTTATAATGTATTACATCCAATGGGATTTGATTCATTTGGATTACCTGCTGAACAATACGCAATAAAAACGGGAAATCATCCTGCTGGCTTTACAGAAGCCAATATTGAAACATTTACAAAACAATTGAAAATGTTAGGTTTTTCTTTTGATTGGGATAAGCAAGTTTCTACTTGTGACCCAGACTTTTACAAATGGACACAATGGATTTTTAAGCAATTATTTAATGATGGATTAGCAAAACTAGTAGAAATGCCTGTAAATTGGTGTGAAGGACTTGGATGTGTTTTGTCTAATGATGAAGTAATTGACGGAAAAAGTGAAAGAGGCGGTTTCCCTGTTGTTAGAAAAAATATGAAACAATGGGTTTTAGATATTCCTAAATATGCTGAAACATTGTTAAAAGGTCTTGATGAAGTTGATTGGCCAGAGTCAACAAAAGAAATTCAAAGAAATTGGATTGGTCGTAGTGAAGGTGCTGAAGTTAAATTTAAAGTTGCAAATAGCGACGATATAGAATTTACTGTATTCACAACAAGACCTGATACATTATTTGGAGCAACTTATTGTGTTCTAGCTCCTGAACTTGATTTAGTTGATCAAATTACAACTGAAGACAAAAAAGAAGCAGTAATAGAATATAAGAAGTTAACAGCTTCAAAGTCTGATTTAGAAAGAACTGAACTTAGTAAAGAAAAAACAGGTGTATTTACAGGTGCATATGCTATTAATCCAGTAAATAATAAAAAAATTCCTATTTGGATTTCAGATTATGTTTTATCTACTTATGGAACTGGATGCATCATGGCAGTTCCTGCACATGACCAAAGAGATTATGAATTTGCAACTAAATTTGGAATTGATATTATTCCTGTTTTAGAAGGTGGAGATATTTCTAAAGAAGCTTTCACAGGTGATGGATTACATATTAACTCTGACTTCTTAAATGGACTTGATAAAAAATCAGCAATCGAAAAAATAATTAATTGGCTTGAAGATAACAAAATTGGTACTAAAAAAATCAACTATAAATTACGTGAATGGATATTTGCTAGACAACGTTATTGGGGAGAACCTATTCCTATTGTATATGTAGATAATGAAATCAAAGCATTAGATGACTCTGATTTACCATTAGTTTTACCAGAACTAGAAGATTATGCACCATCAAAAACAGGTGCTTCACCACTTGATAAAGCTACTGATTGGGTAAATACTACATTCCATGGAAAACCTGCAAAAAGAGAAACAAGTACAATGCCAGGATCAGCTGGTTCAAGTTGGTATTTCTTAAGATATATTGACCCACACAATGATAAAGAATTTGCAAATAAAAAATTACTAGAACATTGGATGCCAGTAGATTTATATATGGGTGGACCAGAACACGCTGTTGGTCACCTACTTTACTCAAGATTCTGGAATAATTATCTTTATAATAAAGGTCTTGTTCCTATTAAAGAACCATTTGCAAAACTACGTCATCAAGGTATGATTTTGGGAACCAATGGAGAAAAAATGAGTAAATCAAAAGGTAATGTAATTAATCCTGATGATATGGTTAAACAATATGGAGCTGATAGTTTAAGAATTTATGAAATGTTTATGGGACCAATTGAAAGTAGTAAACCATGGGATCCTAATGGAATAGATGGAGCTAAGAAGTTCTTAGATAGAGTATGGAGATTATTTGCTGAATCTGGAAAAGTTCAAGATAAAGAAAATAAAAATCTTGAAAAAATTTATCATTATACAGTTAAAAAAGTAACAAATGATTATGAAACAATGAATTTCAATACAGCAATTTCTCAAATGATGATATTTATAAATTCTGTTAGTAAAGAAGATATTCTTCCAAAAGAATATGCAGAAGGATTTTTAAAATTATTAAATCCAGTAGCACCTCATATAACAGAAGAACTTTGGAATGTGTTTGGACATGATAATACTATCGCTTATGAAGCATGGCCAACTTATGATGAAGCAAAAACTATTGATGAAGAGAAAGAAATTCCTGTTCAAGTAAATGGAAAACTTAAAGCAACAGTTATGATTGCTTTAGATGAGGATGAAGCTTCTGTTAAAGAGAAAGTTCATTCTGCTCTTGAAGGAAAACTTGATGGAAAAACTATTGTTAAAGAAATTTATGTTAAAAACAAAATTTATAATGTAGTTGTAAAATAAAAATTTGTCAACAGGACGGTAAAGTGAACCGTTTCTGTTGACAATTTTTTTACTCTTGTTTTCCTAGCAAATATAAAAATGCAAATGCTGGTATTCTTACAACCTTTTTATTATTTTCTAATTTTGTAATACCATAATCCATGGGGTCTTTTGTTATAACATAAATTTTATCGTTTTGTTTAGGAATATTATATAATGGATTGTCTTTTTTTATTGCAGTCTTCTCTCTATATTTTATTTCTATATATAAGTTTGTTTTTACAGATTCTGCTACAATATCAATTTCTTTTTCTGTTTTTGAATCTCTATAATATCCTACAGTTCCATTAAATTTTTGCATATAAGTGTATACATGTCTATATACTGCTGTTTCTACAATATATCCCATTTCTGTTGGATCTGTTATAATATCATCTTTCATTAAAACTGCATTTCTAATAGCACTATCTGCTATATATACCTTAGGTTTTGATTTTAAAACTTTTCCACCAATTGGTTTACTTTCATAAATTAGATTAGCATTTTTTAAATACATAATGTAATCTTGTATTGTTGCTATTGATGTGTTATCTAGTTCTTGACTCATTTTGTTGTAATTGATTATATTAGAAGATTCAAAACATAAATATAAAAATACTTTTTCTAATATACTGATATTTCTAATTCCAAATAGACTAGGCATATCTCTTTTTAAAACTTTATCAACTATATCTTCTCTTAGAATTTTTCCAGCATAAGCATCATCTGTTGCTAAAACAAGTTCTGGAAATCCTCCTATCCTCAAATATCTATTAAAATGTTTTTGTAATCCTAATAAAGAATTTACGATATCTCCTAGTTTCTTTTCGTCTAAGTTTTCTAAATCTTCTATTTTTAAATCTGAAGGTATATTATTATCTATTACTTCTATTTCTGTATTTTTCGCTAAGTCTTTTTGAATCTATGTCAAGTTTTTGGACACAAAATCGTGTAATTTTTATGCCGAC
>ERZ1643249.3128-NODE-3128-length-14761-cov-45.821229_pt1 | contig 14761 bp, 17 predicted proteins | sample MGYA00579263_ERZ1643249 | MGnify/ENA primary metagenome ERZ1643249 (study PRJEB29033, sample SAMEA4952264) | chicken gut metagenome | biome: Broiler Chicken; feature: Gastrointestinal Tract; material: Caecum | place: Ireland | collected 2018 | study: Broiler...
AGGCGGGTGTTTTGTTGAAATAAAAAAGAGCCCTATTCGGACTCTTTTTTATTGTTTATAAGCTCCCTAATATGGAACCTTTTAGCTACAGTACAAAAACATTATACAGCGAATTAATATCAATAATGAAACAGTCAACTCAAGAGTATTACAATATGAGAAATCTTTTAGGATTTAAGTGCTCATAAGAGTTGAGATTACGTTTGTAGTATAATAGTATTGTTGAAATTATTTAGGGATATATGAATGGATATTCTGATTATAGGGAATGGTTTTGACATAGCACATGGCTTAAAGACTTCATATAAGGATTTTTTGGACTTTTGTGTAGAACGAAACAGCAAAAGAATTGTTGGTTTGGTAAATTATGGAACAACTTTTATTGATAATATATGGCTGAAACATTTCTTACTTAGACAAGATGAACTTGGAAAAACTTGGATTGACCTAGAAGAAGAGATGCTGACAGTCATAGAAACCCTTTCAAATATTGCAAATATTGCAAGACTTCAACCAGTTACAAATCCGAATTTTAAATTTCCAGCGATGTTTGTAATAAGAAAAGATGTTATTGATTTTAAATTCTCCAATATAGCAGAATTTATTATGCCTGCAAATTATTATTATCAAACAAATAATAATGGATATACAGAAGTTGAAACACCTGATTTTTCTAGTATACATTACTTTGTTAAAGATTTTGACAGTTTGATAAGACTTATCTATGATAAGCTCAGAGAGTTCACAAAAGAGTTTGAGAAGTATCTTATTGAAAATGTATGCATAAAATCCCAAGTTGTTTCAGATTATAAATTATCATTAAAAACAAGCAGGCTTTATGTATTAAGCTTCAATTATACCAATACTTGTGAAAGTTTATATCAATACGAATGTAATAATTTAGTCCGTGATTTAAAAATTGAAACAACTTATGTTCATGGAAAGATAAGTTCTTCAGATGATTCTAATTTAGTCTTAGGAACCAAAAGTTTTAGCAATAAAGATATTCCATTATGTTTCAATGTGTTCAAAAAACATAACCAAAGGCACAAATATAATACAATAGAACCGTATCAGGAATTATTAAGGTTAATAAAGCTTCCTAACGCAAATCCTGTGTTTCACATAATAGGTCATTCTCTTGATAAAACCGACCATAATATACTCAAACATGTATTTTCTGCTAACAAAGATGCAATGATAAAAATTTATTACCACGATGAAGAATCGCAAGAAAGATTGATTAATAACATTACAGATATTATTACCGAAGAAGAAGTAATGACACGAGTTCAATTTATAGACCAACATGATGAAAAAAGAGGACTCCTAAGACCTGTAAAGAAAAAAGTTTTAACTCTATCTTAATATCTATTGTTATACTAAATTTATTTATAACTACATTATTAAAGAGGTTGTTTACTTAGAACTATATGTGTTTGATACATATACAGTTATATTAGAATTGTAAATAATTAATGTTTTTAACCTTAAAAATTTACGTACTAGAAGCAGCTTATAGTAAAGATTGTAAGACTTAAATAAAAATATGTACAAGAAGAAACAAACTCTCCTTAAAACGCTTCCTAGTAGCTTCTAATTAAACAATTATAGACGCTAACAGTCATTATATAATTTTTCTTTACTGCAAATATCATAAACAGCATTTTTATAGTAAAATACAACAAAGGAGAATTCTACTATGGCAACTATTCTAGAGCAAAAATCACAGATTGATAAACTATGGGAAACATTTTGGTCTAACGGAATATCAAACCCCCTAACTGTGATAGAACAAATTTCATATCTCCTTTTTATCAAAGAGCTTGATGAAAAACATACTCTGGAAGAAAGAAAGTCTCTAAAGTTTAACAAGCCTATTGAACATCCAATATTTAAAGATGATGCAGATTCTCAAATAATGCGTTGGTCTAGGTTTAAAGACTTGAAACCTAGTGAGATGTTTGATGTTGTCCAAAACAAAGTCTTTCCTTTTATTAAGACTCTCGGCGGTGATAAGTTTGCTCAATATATGCAAAATGCGGTATTTATGATACCGACTCCCGGATTATTGGCTACTGCCGTAGATATGATTTCTAACTTAGAGATGAAAGATATTGATACTAAAGGGGATTTGTATGAATACCTTTTGTCTAAAATAGCTCAAGCAGGTGTAAACGGTCAATTCAGAACCCCAAGGCATATTGGTAAAATGATGCTAGAATTGGCTGATATTAAACCAGATGATATTATTTGCGACCCGGCATGCGGTACGGCAGGCTTTTTAGTTTGTGCAACTCTATACCTTAGAGAAAAATATCCTGAAGCATTTATGGATGCAAAGTTTAACAAACACTTTAGCGAAAATATGTTCTATGGTTACGATTTTGATTATTCTATGTTGCGTATAGCTTCAATGAATATGATGACACATGGACACAAAAACCCTAATATAGAATATCAAGATTCATTATCTGAAGATGTTTCAAGTTTAGCTGACTTTTGTACTTGTGTTATAGCTAACCCTCCATTTAAAGGCTCTCTTAATGAAGATACTATCGCTAAAAATATAGTATCAGCCGTTAAAACTACAAAAACAGAGCTTCTGTTTTTAGCCTTGATGATTAGAATACTAAAATCAGGAGGTAGAGCCTGTGTCATAGTTCCTGATGGTGTACTGTTTGGAACGTCAAATGCTCATTTATCCATAAGAAAAAAACTTATTGATGAGCAACAACTGCAAGCGGTAATTTCTATGCCTTCAGGTGTTTTTAAACCCTATGCAGGAGTGTCAACAGCAATTTTAATATTTACCAAGACGAATTCAGGCGGTACAGATAAAGTCTGGTTCTATGATATGCAAAACGATGGCTTTACGCTAAACGATAACCGTACACCAATAGAAGAAAATGATATCCCTGATATTATTAAAACCTACAAAAACAGATTTAATGAAGATAATACAGATAAAAAAGCTAAACACTTCTTTGTAGATGTGGATGAAATTAGAAAGAATAACTACGACCTAAGTATTAACAAGTACAAAGAAGTAGAATATGAACAAGTCCAATACGACTCACCAAAAACAATTTTGGCTGAAATCCAAACCCTTGAGACCGAAGTCCAACAAGGTTTGGCTGAATTGGAGGCTATGCTGTAGTGGTAGCAAATAAAAAGAAAAAGATATCAGAACTTTTTAATTTTTTGCCTAAATCAAAAATTAAAGCTGGCGAAGGTTTGGAGAATGGGAAGTACCCATTTTATACATGTAGTAACGAGTTAACCAAATATTATGATGAATACACTTTTGAACCTAACAAATTAATATTTGGCACTGGAGGAAGTGCAAGCCTTCACTATGCCTCCGAACCTTTTGCTACAAGTACAGATTGCTATGTAATTGAAGCTAAAGAATTAAATGTAGATGTAAAATATGTGTATTACTATTTAAAGAACAATTTTCAGATTTTAGAAGATGGCTTTAAGGGTGCTGGACTTAAACATATTTCTAAAGATTATTTATCTAACATAATGATAGAATATCCAGATATAGAAGAGCAGCAACGTATAGTAAAGATATTAGATAAGGCAGACGAGATACGCACAAAGAAAAAGCTTGCAAACGAAAAGCTGGATGAATTCATTAAGTCGATGTTTCTAATTTATTACAAAAAAGGAATTCAAGAACGAAAATTAGAAGAACTATGCGAATTTATTACTAAAGGTACAACTCCTAAAAAGCATGATATGTCACAAGGAGAAGGAGATATTCCATACATAAAAGTTTATAATTTATTGTATGATACAAAACTAGATTTTTCTATAAATCCAACATTTATAACTAAGAAAGCCCATAAACAAGAACTTGCACGCTCTATTGTATACCCAAATGATGTGTTAATGAATATAGTTGGACCACCACTTGGAAAAGTTTCCATAGTACCAAATATTTTCCCTGAATGGAATATTAATCAAGCAATAGTACGTTTTCGTTGTAAAACCGAATTGAATTATAGATATCTGGCTTGGTTTTTGACTACTCCTTATGCGATGAAACAGATGATAAAATCAGCAAAGAAAACTTCGGGACAGTTAAATTTAACTTTAGATATTTGTCGAAAACTGTTAATTCCCATTCCACCTATTGACCTTCAAAACCAATTTGCCCAAATAGTCCAAAAAGTCGAAGCACAAAAGGGAAAGAACCAAAAAGTAATCGAGCAGATGGACAACCTCTTCAACTCCCTCATGCAACAAGCGTTTAATAGCTCTTTGTAAAGTTTTGTTAATTTTTTTAGTTTTTTTCTATTGCGTTTTACTCAGCATGCTAATATCCTTATAATATAAGGAGGTTGATTCTGATGAATAACACTCAAATGATACAGCAAGTCCAGTTGCACATTGAAAATTTAAGACAAGAAAAAAATAGAATAGAACAAGAAATAACAGCAGCGCAAAATTATCTGAATGTTCTGCAAGGAAATAGTTCAAATGCCCAATCCAGTGAAGTTCGCAAAGGAAATCAAACAGATGAAGCTCGTGAAAGAATGAAAAAAGCTCAGCAAGAACGCCAAGAGCGAGAACGTAAGCTAAGACTTAATGCAATCAGAGACTTTCTATCAAAAAGAGAAACTGCTACAACTCAAGAAATCGCAAACCTTCTAAATCTTAAAGAAAATGCAACCAAACGTTACCTTCGTGGATGTAATGATTTTGAAGAAGTTCAAATAAATGTCTGGCAATATGATAGATTACCGTTTTAAAAAATCAAGGATAAGGTCGAAATCCGTTAGGCAAAAGCCTTGAAGATAATTAGGAGGAAGGAGGATGCAAAATGGCTAAAAAAATAACAAGCAAGGATGTAGCTTCAAAAGCTTCAAAAGTTTTGCGAGATGGTCGTACTAGCAAAGATTCAAAAGCTTGTGCTGCTAGTGCATTATCACAACGCGAAAAGAAAAAATAGTCTGCTGAATTGAGACCTCGACAGACTATTAAATCAATGAGTTAAGTGAGTTGGGACGCATTCCCCCAATAGCTTTAACTCTTGGTTTATTACTTTCGACTTTGTCGAAAGCGAGTAATAAAGCAGGAATCATTTCTCCTGCTTTATTATTTTTACATTTCTTAATCTAAAAATCAAGTGTTTCATAAAGAAATATTAAATTTATTCATCCCCATCTATTAAATCCAACAATTCTTGGAATACATACATATTACTTCTTCGTCCGCTTGCTTCTCTTTTGAGTGTAATAATGTTATTATCTGACAGCTTTTGGAGTGTTGTAGAAACGGTTTTTCTATTTTGAATGCATGCATCTTCTGAAAATGTGGTTGATGTAAAGACTGGTCTTGCAAAAATTGCATCAATAATATTTGACGCATATTGTGATTTAGTGGCATCAGGAATAACAACCTTCATTTTATTGTACAAGTCAAGTATTTGGCTAATTTTCATAGTATTAATGCTTGATTGTTCAATTATTGCCTTCAAGAAAAATTCAATCCAGTCTTGCCAGTTGTTGTTTGCGGTAATTTCTCTTAAACGGTTGTAATATTCTTCTCTATTCTTCTCAAAATACTCACTTAAATAGAATATAGGCTGAGATAAGTAGTCTTTTGAAAACAAGAATATTGGAATTAACAATCTTCCTAATCTGCCATTTCCATCTAAAAATGGGTGAATTATTTCAAATTGAGCATGTACTATTGCTAATTGAATTAGTAAATCCGAATACTCATTATTGATAAACTTTTCCCACTCGTCAAGATAGTCAACAATTTCGTTCGGTGCAGGAGGAACAAAGGAAGCTGTTTCTATTGTTGAATTTTTTGGTCCAATCCAATTTTGAATTTTCCTAAATTCGCCACGAGCCTTATTTTCGCCTCTAACACCACTTAATAGAACCTTGTGAATATCTTTTACCATGTTTAAATGGATAAACGGTCTTTCTTGCAAAAGGTCAACAGCATATGACATTGCTTCTCTATAGTTCAAGATTTCTTGAATGTCTTGGTTCTTATAATTTCCAAAGTTTTCACCAGCTTCATGTTGTAGAACCTCAGTAAAAGTTGCTTGAGTTCCTTCTATTCTTGAAGACATTGTCGATTCTTTCACCGTCATTGGTGATAATAGAATTTTAGGATTGATAAGATGACTTAACGCTCCGTTATAATTTGAAAGAGAAGCATGGGCTTTTCCTATCAACGGAACTAATGGAACTAGGTCTATTTCAATATCTTTTATGAATTTAGGTTTTGCTGGTGTTGCCATGTTTATTCTCCTATGAGCTTATTATACCATAAAAAAATAAATAGCGTGTAAAATTATTACATTTATTACATACAAATTCTATTGCTTGTAATATTATGCTTAAAACTACACACAAGTAGCTTTGTGTGTAATATTTGCCCTATAAATTTATTTGTGTGTAATATTTGTACAAAAACTACATACAAATAATTTTGTGTGTAGTGATTACCTAACAAATCTATATAAACAATAAATTCATGCTATAATCTTTTTAGGTGGCGAGTATGAGCAATTTCGAATTCCTAAAAAATGAATGGTTTGACATATACGAATTAGCTAAAGAAGCTGAAGAGTTTGTTTATACAAAGCCTGTATTTGCTTGTCTTACCAATAGGAAGGCTCTAGAAAAAGCTGTTATTTGGATGTACAAAAATGACAGTGATTTGATTTTGCCATACGATACTTCCTTAAGTTCTTTAATTTATGAGCAGAGCTTTAAGAACTTGCTACCACCGCCTTTATTGCCAAAGGTTAATGTAGTTAAAAAGCTGGGAAATATTGCAGCACATGATATAGGTAAATTAACCTCTAAAGATGCTCTACAATCTTCTTATGAATTATTTTATTTCTTATATTGGTTATATAGGGTATATTCAGTTGATGAGCCTGTTATTGGTTTGCAATTTGATGCTTCAAAAGTTCCAACACAGACCAAAGAACAAGCAGAGATAGAACGATTAAAAAAGATTATTGAAGCTCGTGAACAAGAAGAGATAGCAAAAAAAGACTTAATAAAAGAAAACCAAGAGTTACTGGAACAAATCCAAAAAATTAAAGAACAGAACAAAGTTCACCAGCCTAGTGATTACAACTATAATGAAGCTCAAACAAGAAAGTATTTGATTGATGTTCTATTAAAAGAAGTCGGTTGGGACATAACAAAACCTGATGCAATAGAATATGAAGTATCTGGTATGCCAAAGACATACAGCTCTTCATCTGGTATAGGCTATGTTGATTACGTTTTATGGGGTGATGATGGTAAACCTTTAGGACTTGTTGAAGCTAAAAGAACAACAAAAGATGCAAAAATAGGAAGAGAACAGGCTGAATTATACGCTAATTGTTTAGAGAAAAAGTTTGGACAAAGACCAATAATTTTCTATTCCAACGGCTACAAACACTATATTTGGGATGACAAAAATTATCCTCCTAGAGAAGTTGCCGGGTTTTATTCAAAAGAAGCCTTAGAAAGACTAATAACAAGACGTAACATCAAAAAAGACCTTATTAATGTTGATATAAATAAGACTATTACAGAAAGACCATACCAAGAAAGAGTTATCAAAAGTGTATGTGAAAACTTTCAAAACAAAAGTAGAAAATCATTGCTTGTTATGGCAACAGGTACTGGTAAAACAAGAGTTGCAATTTCTATTGTAGATATTTTAACCAGATATAATTGGGCAAAGAGAATTTTGTTTTTAGCAGACAGAACTCCTTTAGTAGTACAAGCTCAAAGGAATTTTGCCAAGCATTTACCAGAACTAAATCCTGTTGATATAACAAAGTCCAATAATAATGATTATACAAATAGAGTTGTTATATCTACATATCAAACAATGATGAATTTGATAGATGCCAAAAAGGGAGATAATAAAATATTTTCCGCTGGGCATTTTGACTTGATAATTATTGATGAAGCTCATAGGAGTGTATATAAAAAATTTGGTGAAATATTTAATTATTTCGATGCAATGATGTTGGGTTTAACTGCAACTCCAAGAGATGATATAGATAAAGATACTTATAAAGTATTCGAATTGGAAAAAGGTGTACCAACTGATTATTATGACTATGATACCGCTATCAAAGAAGGGTATTTAGTACCATTTGAGAGCTTTAACACTGGAACAAAATTCTTAACACAAGGTATAAAGTATGATGATTTATCACCTGATGAAAAGGAAGAATATGAACTGAAGTTTTATGATGAAGAAACTGATACGCTTCCTCCTATGATAAATGCTTCTGAATTAAACAAGTGGCTTTTTAATGTTGATACTGTTGATAAGATACTAGAATGTTTAATGACTAATGGTATTAAAGTTAATGGTGGCGATAAGTTAGGGAAGACTATAATATTTGCAGCAAATGAACAACATGCAAGATTTATTGAAGAAAGATTTAACGCAAATTATAAGAAGTATAACGGTGAATTTGCTAGGGTTATAACTCACCAAACTAAATATTCACAGAATTTAATAGACCAATTCTCAGACAAAGACAAAGAACCTACAATAGCTATTTCTGTTGATAAGTTAGATACTGGTATAGATGTTATCGAAGTAGTTAATTTGGTATTCTTTAAAGTTGTTAGGTCAAAGACTAAATTTCATCAAATGATAGGTAGAGGAACAAGATTGTGTCCTAACTTATTCGGCTTAAATAAAAATAAGGAAAAATTCTATATATTTGATGCTTGTGGAAATTTTGAATATTTTGATATGAATCCTGATGGTGCAAAGACATCCGATACAATGCCTATTTCTCAAAGAGTATTCTTAAAGAAATTAGAATTGGCAGAAAAAATAAAGGATGATGATGAAATATTAAGACTGTTATCTAAAAAAATTAAAGATGACTTATGTTCTACTGTTAAAACAATGGATAGAGATAATTTCATTGTAAGAAGACAATTAGAAACCGTAGAAAGTTTTTCTGCCAGAGAAAGATGGGATAATATAGATGATATAGACTTCATTAACATAGAAAAAAAGTTATCCAAATTGCCGAATAATAATGAAGATGAAGAAGAAAATTGTAAATATTTTGATTTAATGATTTTAAATTCACAGTTGGCAATATATGGTAAAGATGCAAAAAAACTTGAAAAATACCAAAAAGACTTGATTAAAATAGCAAGCAAGCTAGAGCAAAAATCTTCAATTCCTATGGTAAATAAAGAATTAGAAATTATACAGGAAATTCAGACTGATGACTTTTGGTGCAATGTAACAATTTCAGACTTGGAAAATGTAAGAATAAGACTCAGAGACTTAATTAAATTTCTAGATAAAGAACAAAGAGAAATGGTTGTAACTAATTTTGAGGATGAAAGTATAACAAATATTCAACCTCAAACAGTACCAAATCCAGTACCAAGTATTGATATGGAAAGATATGAAAAGAAAGTAAAAGCATTTTTACTAGAGCATAAAGATATGTTGGCTTTGTATAAATTGCAACATAATAAAAAATTAACCTACACTGATATAGAACAATTGCAAAAGATTTTAGAACAAAGCTCTGATATTGTCTCTATTGAAAACCTTCATAATCTTCAAGGTGGATTAGGTCTTGGTGAGTTTATTAGAAAGATAATTGGTTTAGATGTTGAATCCATCAAAGAAGTTTTTGCCGAATATTTAGATAGCAACAAGTTTAATTCTAATCAAATAAGATTTATAGAAATGATAATAGAATATTTGAGAGTTAATGGCACAATGTTAGATTTAAGTATTTTATATGAACAGCCTTTTACTTATTCAAATACAGATGGAATTGATGGTGTATTTTCGAGCAATGATTCAGACAAGATTATACATTTAATCAAAACTATAAATGACAATGCAATTATATCTTTATAAATAAAATGTGTAGGAAATATTCAATCAATTATTGCTAAATATAGTGCTTAGACTTGTAAATAAAACTTTGATTTGAGTATATGACGTATTTTCAAATCTTTAAATAGTTCGTTTTTGGGTTAATTTATATTTGGAAGAAAATATTCGTGGATTTAGTAAGACAAAAGCCCTGTAATATCAATCATTACAGGGCTTTTGTGCATTCTAAGGAGCAATGTTAGATTTATAGTTCAAATTGTCTTAATGTGTTTTCTATATTATCTTGAGTTATTCCGATATACCTCAAGGTAATAGATGGACTAGAATGGTTCAAAAGATATTGTAAAATAGCTACGTCGTGAAACGTCTGATAATGATGATATCCAAAAGTTTTTCTTAGGGTATGTGTTCCGACATTATCTGTTATTTGTGCTTTTCTACAAGCATCATTGATAATAATATAAGCCATTACCCTTGTTATTGGTTTGTTTGAGCCATTGCGACTTTTAAATAAGTAATCATTATCAAGTTTACCTTTAATATACTCATCAATCATTGATTGTAGATTACCTAGTAATGGGAATCTTTTAACTTTTCCTGTTTTTTGTTCTTTAATTTCAACATGGGATTTTCCTTTAACATCAATGACTTTGAGTTTTAGCAAGTCTGATATTCTTAAACCTGTATTAATCCCCATAGTAAAAAGTAGTAAATCACGGCTACCATTTTCCTTTAGATAGGTTTTAATTTCTTCAATCTTATTTTTATCTCTTATCGGTTGAACATATTTCATTAATCACCTCATTTTCTGCTGTTATGTTAAATTAAATTTTATTATATGAACCAATGTGTTAAATTAAGTTGTCCTTTAATTTGTTTATTTAGTCGTTTTTTCTTGTGTAGCTTAACTTTGAGTTGTTTTATTTCGACTTAACACAATCTATATTGTGTTAAATTGGAGTATGCCAATTAAAGGCACTCAATAGATACTTTTATGTTGTATGTATTTTGCTCAATAGTATCAATCAATGCTAATATTCCATTAAATTGACGGCTTGAATTTTGATTTATTTGCTCAAAATGCCAAAGCATATCCTTTAATACTGTTACAAGTGCATAAGTTGTTTCTGATAGTTCCAATATTTCTTTTTGTTCCATCGTTGTTCCTTTATTTGTGCTGTTAAATCAATTTTTCTGAATTTACCTAAACTTTACCTTCTGCCATACAATCACTTTTTATAGATGATTAAATCAATTCCAAAAGGCTTGATATGGATAATTGCCTCAGCTTTATTCTTGAATTTAAATATCAAATCTAAATCATCTGTAATTTTTATAAGTTCTAAACCGTATGGCTCAAGCTCTTTTAGAATCAAATCTTTATAGAAATTGAAATCTAAATCCTCATCTTTATCATATAAATGGCAATATTTATAATACGACAAGATAATCTCAGATTGAGTTTCTTTGACTTTTTTGAGTTGTTCTTTAAACTCCTCATATGTTTTAATTTTTATTTTTTTAGTTTTTTCCATGTTTAATTCCTTTGTTTGATATAAGGGGGAACGAATCCCCCTTTAAAATCAGTGCTCTGAACTTAGTAGCAGGGTGTAAACAATTGGGTTTACTGATGATAATTCTAAAAAGAATTTATAAGATGTAACCTCTTCATCATCTTTGGTTGGTAAATCTATGAATGGAATCATTTGTTTTGCAACAGTTATACATTCATGGTAATCGTTGCCAATCCATCCTTCCCGATAAATCTCAAAATATCCTTGATGATTTTTATCTACTACAATCTCAACGACAAAGAATGATTCTTCTTCTGTTTCATAGGTTTTTAAGACATCAGGCATGTAGGATATTACCGTATCTATTAACCAATGAGCATCTAAAGTTTGTGCAAAATCTAAAATCCCTTCTGTATATAATAGGCTGTTACAATAGTTGCGTTTGTATAATGTTTCAGAACCAAAGTTTCTACTAAATACTTTATTAACATCGTTATATGTTGTTATCATTTTCAAATCCTTTCATATTTCACTATTACTTAACTTTTGCCCCCTAGGGGGGGAGGGGAATAATCCCCTATAAAATATCGAATTTGAAATATGTTGAAACTTTTAATAGTGCTTTATATAATTCGCTATACTTAGTTTTTAATGTTTTTGTGTCTATATTATTTCTTGTTATCTCAGTTAATTTGAAAGTGTGTGAACCAGCTTGCAATTCTAAGACATTAGCTTTATTCATAACTTCTTTGACTTTGGCTATTCGTTCGTCTTTAAGTTCTTTTAATTCCGCTATTTTGCTTTCGAGCGATTTAATTATTTTTGCTTCCTCTTCAAGATTTAAGTCTGTTGTGATAACGATATTTTGCATAGTTTTGCTCCTTATATTTGCTTTTGTATTACTGCAAACCCGTACGCTGTTTGTGATTTCATGATGTACCCTTTTGGCTATCTTGTCAAGTTTATGGTATAATCTTTGCAGCATTACTTAACTTGACAAGATAAAACTAATTAATAAGCTATAATTAAAGCAGGAGATAAACCCATGAGAAAAACAAAAATAAAAGTTCCTCCTAAATATAAAGTTCCTGATGAAATTAGAAACAGGGTAAAAGATTTCATGAATGGATTCATGAAGGAACAAAACATGACAAAATCAGCACTTGCAGAATTGATGCACGAGAAATTGGGAAGGTCGGGATGCCGTCCAAGTCTTGTCAAGAAATTCTCAAATGCAACATTTCAACTATCTGAGGTAATAGAAATTCTTGACTTATTCGACTGTAAATTAAAAATAGTTCCTAAAACGTCGATAGAGGCAGCTGAAAATAAAGATTAACGTAAAAATTAATCTTCTCAGAAAATTTTTTAGCAATTCTGACAACTTTTACCTATTTTAGCTATAAGCTCATCTCATTTTTGTTTTTTATAATCAGTAAATTTAATATATGAAATAATATCGGTAATTTCTTCTTTGGCGTAGCTTAACCCGGCAAGTAAAGTGCTTATTTTATCATATTTATTCATGTCATCAGGTATGATTTTTGAGCTATTAGATGTTTTTTGCGTAGCTGGTTTCATGTTCTCAAAAATTAAGGATAAAGAAATTTCAAGTGCTTCAGCAAGTTTAATTAATGTTTCAACCCTTGGCATTGATTTAGCATTTTCCAAGTCAGATATCACACCTATGCTAACACCAGTAATTTTATTCAATTCTCTAATGGTAATATTTTTTTCATTTCTTTTATTTGCAATAAAAGCACCAATTTGATTTAAAATTAGCTGTTCATATATTTTTGCTTGTTTGCTTATGTCTTCTGCATTTTTCAACGGGGATTCTCCTTTTGTATATCATACTACTCTTTTAACCGTTGCGTGTCAAGAAAAAATGAACTTGTTCGGAAAATAATGTAATTTAATACTTAAATTAACGAACACGTTCGACAAAACTTGACAAAACAAAAAATATGTTGTATAAATATAACGTGACGAACACGTTCGACAAAAGATGTGCAAAAAAAGAAAGGATATTTATGAATATGTTCAACATTATGACAATTAAAGAATTTGCAAAAGCCATTGGTCGAGGCGTAAGCACAATTTATGATTGGAAAAACAACGGAACAATACCAGCTAATTGTTTCAAACAAATTGGTTCAATTTGGTACGTTAAAATTGATGAAATTAAAGTTTTTCTTGCGTCATAAGGTTCAATTATGGCTGGTAAATATAAAAACAATATCAGAAAAGACAAGCGTGGCGGTTATTCTTATAAAATAACAGTGGCAGGAGTGCAATATCAGGGTGCTTGTAAGAACTGTTACTCAAGAGAAAAAGCTCTTGCTTATGTTGCTAATTTAAAAGCCGAATTAAGAAATAAAGAAAAGCTATCTAATGATAAAGTCATAACAATAGGTGTATTGGGTGAAAAATACAAACAATATACCCTTGCAAGGAATAGAGATATAAAGCACGTAAGGTCTAAAGTTAAATTCTTCAATGAATATTTTGGCATTACAACACCAGCAGTAGATATTAAAAGAAGCGATATTGATAGACTTATAAATTATTGCAGAACCGTAAAAAAACACAAAGACACTACTATCGATAGATACATTAGTGCTCTATCTAAAATGTATAATATTGCAATAGACGATGAAATTCTTCTAAAGAATCCTTGTTCTAAAGTTAAAAAATTAGGATTATATAACCAGCAGAATTTTAAATTTTGGAATAAAAATGAGATTTTAGCTATTAAAAAAGTTTCTCCACTCTGGCTTGTTGATATGATAGATTGTGCTTTAATTACGTCATTAAGAAGAGCAAATATCCGTCTGTTTAATAAAGATTGGGTTGATTGGGAACGCAATAAAATCGTAGTTCCTTGCGAACACTCTAAAAGTAGAAAAGCTATAGAATTGCCTATGGGTAAAAAGCTAAAAGAAATTATTGCAAGAAATTTTGATGATAACGATACAGAATATGTATTTATCAATAAATCAAGAAAAACTCCACGTAGTGAAAAAAACTTAGAAAATAAGCTTAAAGAATCTTGTGCGTTAGCAAATGTTAAATACTATGGTTGGAATGGATTTAGACACACTGCTGGGACTCGTATGGCTCAAGCTTGTGTTCCAATACATGAAATTCAAAGCTATATGGCACATTCAACACCACTTGTTACACGAAAATATTTGGATAATAGCTATACAAATAAAATTGCAGCGATGGAAATTTTGGAGGGGTATTAAAAAATGAGTACATAGTTGAGTACATAGTTAAATCCAAAACGCTGTCCAGCTTGGGTTTAAGTAATGTCGATGGGGGGACTTGAACCCCCACAGATTTCTCCACACGCCCCTCAAACG
>ERZ1643249.3130-NODE-3130-length-14756-cov-6.355350_pt1 | contig 14756 bp, 11 predicted proteins | sample MGYA00579263_ERZ1643249 | MGnify/ENA primary metagenome ERZ1643249 (study PRJEB29033, sample SAMEA4952264) | chicken gut metagenome | biome: Broiler Chicken; feature: Gastrointestinal Tract; material: Caecum | place: Ireland | collected 2018 | study: Broiler...
GACCGTGGACGGTGTCACCTATCCTCTTGACCGCCCGTTTTTTGTTATTGCGACCCAGAATCCGGTCGAGACTTCCGGTACTTTTCCTCTCCCGGAAGCACAGCTGGACCGTTTCCTGATGCAGCTCTCCATGGGACTTCCAAGTGTTCAGGAGGAATGTGCCATTATGGAGCGTTTCCTGACGTCCAGTCCTCTGACAGAACTTGGCTCCGTCTGTACGGCCGAAGAACTCATCGAGCTTCAAAAAGACTATCTGGATATCCGTATTCATCCGATGCTGATTGATTATATCGCCCGTATTGTGCATGCCACCCGTACTTCCGGTGACTGTCTGGCAGGGGTAAGCCCGCGTGGTACTCTGGCTCTTCTCCGCGCCGTGCGTGCCTATGCCATGGTGCAGGGCCGGTCCTATGTTGTCCCGGAAGACATCAAGACGCTGGCCATCCCGGTTCTCGCACACCGCCTTGTCTTCCCGTCAGGTCATATTCTGGACCGGACAGCAGAACGGTTCCTGGAGGGCATTCTGGATCAGACCGAATTACCAACGGAAGAGTGGGGGAAATAATATGATCATCCTGCCAACTCTGTTTGCAGTCCTTTTACTTTATATTCTGCAGGCAGTCTATTACAAAAAATACTGGATGAGAGGTCTGGAATGCCAGATCCGGTTTCAGGATCATGCGGTCAATGAAGGAGACGCTTCCTGTCTTCTGGAGACAATCACAAACCGCAAGTTGCTCCCTCTCACCACACTTCAGGTAAAATTTTCGGTCAGTCGGAAACTGAAATTTTCGGAAGCGGAAAATACTGCAACGACGGACAATAATTATCGGAACGACATTTTCTCCGTCATGTCCTATGAGAAAATTTCACGGAGTCTGCCGTTTACTGCGACAAAACGGGGATGCTATCAGGTCTGGAATCTGGATCTGATTTCCTTTGATTTGTTCCTCATGAACAAATCCGTGATTTCAAGAGCGGTGGATACTTCCCTGTATGTATACCCGAAACCGGTTCCATTCGCGGAATTAAAAGCGCCTTTCCGCAAAATGATGGGAACAATTCTCACCCGGAATTCCGCGTTTGAAGATCCTTTTGAATTCCGCGGCATCCGGCCGTACCAGCAGTATGATCCCATGAAAGCGGTAAACTGGAAGGCATCTGCCAAGACCGGAGAACTGATGGTGAATGTACACGATTACACGGCCAGCCGCCAGGTTACCATTTTTCTGAATCTTGCCGACGATTCCAGCTGGCACTCGGAGCGCCTGTTCGAAAACGCCATTCGTCTGGCCGCCTCTTATGCGGAACTTCTTCTGGCAGAAGGGATTCCGGTACAGCTGATCACCAACGGGATCGATGCAATGACGAAGCAGACGCTGGTTCTTCCCGCCGGAGCCGGAACACACCATATCCGCACACTCAAGGAAGGGCTTGCAAGACTCAGCGACCGTTCGCAGGATCTGCCGGAGCTGGAGCCTTTGATTGCCGAAAAACTGTCTGTTACACACGGGGCGGATTTTTATCTTCTGATTTCCTATTCTCAGAACAGCCGCCTTCTCCGGACTTTTGACCAGCTTTGCCTTCAGTCCGAAGGTTCCCAGTGGATTGCTCCGCTTCACAATGATATGGAATTTCTCCAGGACCGCTGCCCTCATGCGGTCTCCATGAAATGGGAGGTGTCACGCATTGAATAAGTTATATCAGTTTTACTGCCGTCACTCTCTTGCGGTCTTTCATGTGATTCTCCTGGCCGCAGCAGGGGTTTTATGTCTGGTCAACTACTATACAAAAGATCCCTTTTTTGCCGACTGTGCATATGCCGTATTTGTCGTGGATATCTTCTCCGTGCTGATTCACACAAACCAGCAGGGAATATATGATTATATGAGAATGAACAAAGATGTTTCTCATGTACCGAAGCGGCAGATCTATCTGATTAACACTCTGCTGTTAACCGGATTTCTGATATTGACAGGCGGATGCATGTTCCTTTTTGTTCATCTTCCTTACCGTAATGTCATTGATGCGGTTAAAACAGTTTTTGTGGCTGTCATCCGATGGATTCTTCAGCTGCTGCTTCGTAAAGGGTCTGCACCGGAAGAAGAGATCATAACTCAGGAAACAGAGCCGTTTTTCCAGAATCTGCCCCGTTCCCAAAATGTTTCCTGGTTCGCCCGGATACTCGAGTATCTGTTTTTGATTATCGCTGTCGTTTCCATCGCGGCAATTCTGGTTCTGCTGCTTGTTGCGATTTACCGGAAGCTGACATCCAGGCGTGAAGGGACAGAACTGGACAAAAGGGAATTTGTCTCTCCGAAAATGGAGCGAAATAAAGTGAAACGGACTTCCTCCGGAGACAAACTCCGTTTTTTTGACCGCAGTACGGAAGGGCGGATACGGAAACTGTATTATCGGTCCATACGCCGCCGGCTTCGTTCCGGAAAGACGCCGTCAAGATCCATGACCCCGTCTCAGATCGAAGCACTTGCCAGCCTCTCTCAGTATCCTGGCGCAGACCAGCTGCACGAGGCTTACGAAAAAGCCAGATACGATACGGAAGGCTGTGCAAAAGAGGATCTTGAAAAAGCAAAAGAAGGCGTGTCACGTCTTACGTAACAGGCATATTGGATTATACTGTAAAAACGGACTCTTCGGGGTCCGTTTTTTGTAAAGGAACCTTGACATTTTCTCGCAAGGCAGGTATAATCAAATTGTAAAGGTACCTTGTCAAAAGGAGGGATTCACTGCTTGAAAAATCGAGTCGAAGAGTTAAGGAAAAAATTAGGTATGAATCAAGAAGATTTTGCAAAAGCGATAAAAGTTTCTCGACAAACGGTTAGTTCGATAGAAACAGGCAAATATAATCCATCTTTGGAATTAGCCTTTGTCATATCTGATTTTTTTGGCGAAAGTATTGAGAACATATTCATCCATGAAAGGAGTGGAGAGAATGAAAAAGAGTAATTTGATAACCGGCTTTATATATCTCATTGCCGGTGTGATTCTTCTTTTAATTGCAATATTCACAAATACAAAATTGGATAGTTTGCTTTGTGGCTTTGCCGGTGTAGGAATCGGTCCCGGTCTTATGATAATTTTTAAATATTTCTACTGGAATAAACCGGAAAACAAAAAGAGATATCAAGAAAAATCAGAGAAAGAAGCGATTGAACTGCATGACGAATTAAATATAAAGCTGAGAGATAAATCAGGGCATTATGCGTATGTATATGGCATTATCGTTATCTGTTTTTCAATCGTTGTATTTTCCATATTAGGTCAGTTGGAAATCATTACTCATTCAGGCATAATATTGTTATATTTAGGTGCATATCTCATATTTCAACTTGTTATAAATACAACATGGGCGAAAACCCCTGGGCTTGCCCCGGGGATGAAGCCATCTTTTTTCTTTGCAAAGACATAGAACTAATATATAATATATGTATAATAAAGAAATGAAGGAGAATATCATCATGGCAAGGCCAAGAAGTAATAATGTACAGATCAATATCTCAATTCCTATAGAATGGAAAAACGAACTTGAAAATCTTGCCCGTATCTACTCCGTCGAAGAGGGCCGGACAATCACTTTTTTAGAATTGATGCGACGAGGTATCCAGGAAAAATATCAACTAGGGGAAATGTCAAATGACCTCAGGGACTGAACAATACCATAGGACATCACATTGTAAATATTTAACACAGTATCACATTATCTGGTGTCCGAAATTTCGTTTTTCTGTTCTAAAGGATGGGGCAGATGAAGCCTTGAAAAATATTCTGGCAGGCATATGTGATCGATACGGATACACAATTAAAGCATTAGAAATCATGCCGGACCATGTACATATTTTTGTGGACTGCCCACAGACTGTTGCCCCATGTGATATTGCGCGAACCCTCAAAAGCATCAGTGCAATTGAAATGTTTAAAGAATATCCGCAACTCAAAAGATTTTACGCGCGTGCTGGTGTACTCTGGTCGGCTGGATATTTTATCTCCTCTGTCGGACATATCAGTGAAACTACGGTCAAAAAATATATTGAGGAACAAAAACATGGCAAGGACGAAACATGAGAAAACTGAATATGAGAAATGCCGTAGAGTGTTCCGCTCACGGTCGGCAAGGCATGTCCTTGTTTTAGAAGTTGATATGTCAGAAGATATGAAACGCCGCGCCTTTTCTTTATCTGACCGGCTCCGTGTCTGCGGGAATAAACTTACAGCCAAATTAGAAAAAGGGCTGGCGCAGCTTATCCGAACCAAAAAATATAGGGCATTACTAAAAGATTATGGGGAACTCACAGAACGCCTGAAGCGTAGTCCTGACAATGAGGCTATTAAAAAAGCACGGAAAGAAATCGCTTCTAAGATGTCAGAGATGCAAAAAGCATATCATGTGTCATGGGATGACGCCCGTACATATATGCAATTCCTGAAAGACCGGGATGATCTTAACAGCATTTTTGCTCTTTCCCGTGTAGAAGATATTTGGGCAGGGGTGGAGAAAGTCCTTTTTGGCGGCGCAGAAACGATTCATTTCAAGAAACGCGGAGAGCTGCCAGAAATCAGGGCAAAACAAATTAACCGAGGCATCGTTCTGTATGTGGCCGATGGCAAATTGTATTTTAAATGTTCTAACATCGGAAACGAAAAGTTTACTACGAAGATTCTTGATAAGTTCCAACAGGACGAAGTAAACCGTCTGCTGGATTACCTTGCATCGCCGGAACAAAAGGATGAGATGGCCGTCAGCGCAATGATGGAAACAGGGGAAATAACCGATACATTCCGTCCATGCTATGGGGCTTTGGTCTGCAAGAAAATTCGCGGGAAGCTGCGGGTATATATGCATCTGACGATAGAAGGACACGCAGCTCCGAAATACAAAACTGACGGGGTTACCCCAAGACACACGTTCGGGAATGGACGTATCGGAATTGATATCGGCACGCAAACGGTCGCGTATACCTCCGACAAGGAAGTCGGCCTGAAAAATCTTTCTGAACGTGGCCTGTCCATTTTCCACGCGGAAAAACGGGAACGTCAGCTTCTCAGGAAAATGGACCGGAGCCGTCGTGCAACGAACCCAGATAATTATAATGCTGACGGGACTATCAAAAAAGGCTATAAAAAATGGGTGAAAAGTAAACGGTATATCGAAATACAGAAAGAGCATGCAAACCTCTGCCGTAAAAATGCAGAAAGCCGTAAATATGCAATCCATGAGGATGTCAACCATCTCCGGTGTATTGGGGACACCGTAATCACAGAACCGCCAAATTTTAAGGCTTTGCAGAAACGGGCAAAACAGAAAGACACGCAATCTGCCAGGGAGACTACCCAAAAGAAAAATCAACGGCGAAAACGATTTGGGAAATCTTTAAAAAATCGTTGTCCCGGAACCTTTCAGGCCGTATTGAAAACCAGATTTGAGATGACCGGAGGGGTTTACCATGAAGTCCAAAAGATGTTCCGCGCGAGTCAATACGACCACACTGCAGATGATTATATCAAGAAAAAGCTCTCTCAACGAATGTTTGCACTTGAGGATGGAGAAGTAGTGCAGAGGGATTGGTATTCTTCTTTTCTGCTGTACAACGCAAACCCGGATTTTTCTGCACCAGACCGTGAAACCTGCCTGAAAACTTTTGGTACCCTAAACGAAATGCACATTAAAATGATTGATTATATAAAACATGCCGGAATCCACGTACTGAACTCCGGCATCGCCTGTTAAGACCAAATATAGGGTGTTTGACTGTGCATCCTTATCGAAAGATAGAAGGCGTCCGCTAATGTGGACAATCGAGTCTGCTTGAACGCCAGTTTTGTTGCTCCAGGGCAAAGTATGAAGCCAAAGCCCTTGGTATTCGGTACTTTCGAGTTCGATACCTTGCGGTGTACGCTATCATGTTAATCCTGTCAATAGAACCCACGGGGCTTGCCCCGAGGAGCAGTCAGAGGTAGAATTATTTACAATCATCTGCTCAAACGCTATCGGTAACAAAAACCAGGGCAGTCAATCGTGTACAGAAACACAATTGACTGCCCTGACTATTTTTATATCAGGAAAATCACTCGCAAAATGCTTGATACTTTTTCGCCACTGCTTCCGCTGTCTTCATGCCGTCCATGGCAGCCGAAGTAATTCCGCCTGCGTATCCGGCGCCTTCTCCGCATGGATACAGCCCCTGAACATTCACACTCTGCATCGTTTCATCTCTTGTAATTCTAACCGGCGAGGACGTCCTTGCCTCGACGCCGGAAAGAACCGTGTCGTCTCGGGAAAATCCATGAATTTTCTGTTCAAATGCTTCGATCCCTTCCTGAATGGAAGATGCGATCTCCTCCGGGAAGATTCCACGTACATTGCCAAAGCAGTACGCCCCCTTCATCTGCGGAAGTACCTCTCCAAAGGAATCGGAAATTCGTCCGTTTTTAAAATCTCCGAAGCATTGTACCGGGATCTTCCCGTTTCCTGCTTCATATGCCCGCTCTTCCAGATGCCTTTGAAATTCCACTCCTGCAAGCGGTCCCTGATTTCCAGCTGCTGCATAGTCTTCCGGTGTCACGGTCACGATCACGGCGCTGTTGGCATTTTTTCCGGCTCTTCCATGATAACTCATTCCATTGACACAGAGACGGCCCTCTTCAGAGGACGCATTGACTACATAGCCTCCCGGGCACATGCAGAACGTGTAGACTCCCCGCCCGTTTTCCGCTTTTGCCGTCAACTTGTATGCAGCCGCCGGAAGATCCGGATGTTGTTCCGTACCATACTGGGACAGATTGATCCGTTTCTGAAGGTGTTCGACACGGACGCCCACCGCAAAGGATTTTGCTTCCAGAAATACTCCTGTCTCTTTCAGCATCGCAAAGGTATCTCTTGCGCTGTGTCCCAAAGCCAGTACAACCACTTCCGCAGGAATCAGGGATTCTTTCCCCTGCTCTTCGATCCGGATTTCCTTCACTCTGCCGTCCCCGGTGCTGATTCCGGTCAGCTTTGTGTAAAACCGGCATTCTCCGCCGGAATCCTCTATGGATTCCCGCATCCGGCGTACCACATCAATCAGGATGTCCGTTCCGATATGTGGTTTATTCTCATACAGGATCTCCTCCGGTGCACCATGCGCCACAAAGATCTTCAGCACTTCCCGGTTTCTTCCTGCCGGATCTTTCACCAGAGTGTTCAGTTTCCCGTCGGAAAAAGTCCCTGCACCGCCCTCGCCAAACTGAACATTTGTCCTTGTATCCAGCACTCCGGTCTCCCAGAACGCCTCCACTGCTTTTTTTCGTTCTTCCACCGGCGCCCCGCGCTCAATCAGAATCGGACGGTATCCGTGTTTTGCAAGCAGATACGCACAGAACAGTCCGGCAGGACCACTTCCTACTACTACCGGCCGGTGTTTCATCTCAGACGCTTCCCTGCACGCCGGAAACTCATACGATGTTTCTTTTGCTTCGGATACATCCTTAAGTTTTCTGCGGGACAGAATCGCTTTTTCCTTCTTCACTTTTGTCAGCTTCACATCAACCGTGTATACATAATAAATTTCCGGTTTTTTTCTGGCATCAATCGAACGCTTCCGGATTTCAATGGACTGGATCTCTTCTCTGGACACGCCAAGAGCACGTTCGACCTTTCTTTCCAGCTCCTCTTTTGTATGTCCGGTTTTAATTTTCAGTTGTCCAATCCTTAACATTGCCTCTCCTTTCCGGCAGCACTGATGCCGGCCACATGACCGCTGGACCAGGCCCACTGCAGATTATAGCCGCCGCACATGCCGTCCACATCTACGATCTCCCCGGCAAAATACAGTCCCGGGATCAGACGTGATTCCATCGTATCCGGGCAGATTTCTTCGGTGGAAATTCCGCCCGCACTTACCTGTGCCTGTTCAAAGCCGTTCGTACCGGTAATTTCCGTCTGAAATCCTTTGATGATCTTTGCAAGACGGTAACGGTTCTGATCTCCCAGCCTGTCCACTTTCAGTTCCGGAGGGATTCCTGCCCTCTTCAGGAACACCGCCGCAAGTTTCTCATGAAAGATTCCGGTAAAAAACTGATTCATCGTCTTTTCCGGCCGCATCTGAATTCTGCTCATGAAAAAGCTTTCCAGCTGAGTCTCTGTAAATTCCGGCATGAAATCAAGCTCCGCTGCAACACTGGTCTTCTTATGTTCCAGAGCCCGCGCCGCGAAACGGCTTACCTGAAAGACCGGGATTCCGGAAATCCCGTATTCTGTAAACTGGATTTCTCCGATATCCAATGCCTCCACAACTCCATCACAGAGAAGTTCGATCTTTGCTCCCGCACGGACTCCTGCAAGAGACGGATAAAAATTTTCCCGGCATTTCAGCTGAACCAGTGCCGGTACACACGGAACGACCCGGTGTCCGAAGCTCTCTGCCAGCCTCATTCCGGTACCGTCCGCCTTTTGTACTCTTCCCGCAAGTCCGCCTGCTGTCAAAATAAGTTTTCCTGTCTGATAAACTTTCTCCTCTTCTCCGGTTTTTACAAGAACCGTACGCTTTTTACTTTTTTTCTCCTGCTTCAAAATGCTTTTTACTGCCTTTACCCGGAAACTGTTTCCTTCTTTTTGAATCTCCTCCACGCAGACCGATGTCTCAATCCGGACATGCAGACGTCGAAGCTCCATGAGAAGGACATCCCGCACAGCGGATGCCTGTTCCGAGTGCGGATAAAGATACCCGTCTTTGTTTTTGGAGTAAAGTCCCAGTTCCATAAACAAACGGATCGTATCCGGCACCGGAAAACGGGAAATCACATCCTGGGCAAATTCCGGATGTTCTCCACGATAGGCTCCCGGTATCTGGTTAATATTTGTAAAATTGCATTTTCCGTTTCCAGTGGACAGAATCTTTTTTCCGAGCTGCTCATTCTGTTCCAGAATGGTCACTTCTGCACCCTGCCCCGCCGCCGCAATGGCGGCCATCATGCCGGAGGCGCCCCCTCCGATCACCAATACTTTCTCCATGCCTGCTCCTTTACTGAATCGTTACCACACCAGCTTCCACTAATTTCTGAAGGCTCATCAGAATTCCGAATTTGGCGTGTTCCCAGGTCAGTCCCCCCTGGAAATACACCGCATACGGCGGTTTGATCGGCGCATCTGCTGAGAGTTCGATGGAAGATCCCTGAACAAATGCTCCTGCTGCCATAATGACATCGCTGTCATAGCCCGGCATTGCCCATGGTTCCGGCGTCACATAGCTGTCCACCGGAGCTGCCGCCTGAATTCCCTGGCAGAAACGGATCACACCTTCCGCAGTTCCGAATTCTACCGCCTGAATGATGTCGTGCCGTTCTTCATCTTTGGACGGGATGACGTGGAAACCAAGTTCCTCATAGATTCCAGCCGCAAAGATTGCTCCTTTCACTGCTCCTTTGACCACAGTCGGCGCCAGAAACAGCCCTTGATAAAAGTCCTTCATAACTCCAAGGGACGCACCTACTTCTTTTCCAAGTCCCGGCGAAGTCAGACGGTATGCACAGTTCTCGATCAGATCTTTTCTTCCTGCGATATAGCCTCCGATCGGCGCAAGTCCGCCTCCCGGATTTTTGATCAGAGAGCCGACTACCATGTCTGCCCCCACATCGCTTGGCTCCTGCAGCTCCACAAACTCGCCGTAACAGTTGTCCACCATACAGATCACATCCGGGAACCGCTCTTTGATGAAACGGATCGCCTCTCCGATCTGGTCAACCGAGAAGCTCGGTCTCGTCTGATATCCCTTGGAACGCTGGATCGTGACAAGCTTGGTATCCGGACGCACCGTTTTTGCAATCTTTTCAAAATCAAAGCTTCCATCCGGAAGAAGATCTACCTGGCGGTAGCTGATGCCGTATTCTTTCAAAGATCCTTTGGACTCCCGGATTCCGATGACTTCTTCCAGCGTATCATACGGCTTCCCTGCCACGGAAATCATCTCATCTCCCGGTCTAAGATTGGCAGCCAGCGCAAGGGCAAGGGCATGGGTGCCGCAGGTAATCTGCGGGCGTACGAGAGCATCTTCCGTGTGAAAAATGTTCGCATACACCTGCTCCAGCGTATCTCTTCCAAAGTCATTATAGCCATAGCCGGATACATACTGAAAGCACTCGGAATTCACTCTGGCTTTCTGCATCGCATGGACAACTTTCAACTGATTGTATTCTGCGATCCGGTCAATGGCTGCAAAACGCTCCTTTAAGGAGTCCTCAATCTTTGCCCCAAACTCATAGACCTTCCGCGAGATGCCTGCCTCCTCGTACTTTGCCTTTATGAACTCATCCATCTTATGACCTGTCATCTGATCCATTTTGTATTATTCCTCTTTTCCTTAGATTTTCCAGTAAAAATTCCAGTATTTTCGTTTCATCGTAATCAAATTCCTGCTTCGGGACCCAGATCACATCTCTTTCCCGCTTAAACCAGGTAATCTGACGCTTCGCAAAGTGTCTCGTATCCCGCTTCAAAATCCGGACAGCCTCCTCAAAAGGGATCTCTCCTTCCAGATAAGCAAGAATCTCTTTATATCCAAGCCCTTTCATGGACACCATGTCCCTTGTACAGCCCATATCCTTCAGTTTCCGGACTTCGTCGACCAGGCCCTCCTCCAGCATCTGGTCCACTCTCCGGTCAATCCGCCCGTAAAGCCTCTCCCGCTCATCGTTCAGGACGAAATACGCAAACTGATACGGTGACTCCTTCTGCCGCTCCGTCTCATTGTGTTCGGAGATTTTCTGTCCGGTCAGATGATAGAACTCCAGCGCACGAATTACCCGTTTCCGGTTATTCGGATGGATCTCTTCAGCCGCCCGTTCGTCCACTTCCCGCAGCTTTGCATGGAGCGCTTCCTCGCCGTACCGGTCTGCAAAATCTGCCAGCTCTTTCCGGTAACCGGTGTCCTCGCTGCTTTCCGTAAAATCAATATCATACAGAAGTGCCTGGATATAAAATCCGGTTCCCCCTGTCACAATCGGAATCATGCCCTTCTCATAGATTTCCTCCATCGCCTGTCTGGCAAGCTCCTGAAATTTCACAACATGAAATTCTTCTGTCGGTTCCAGCACATCAATGAGATAATGCGGCACACCGTCCATTTCTTCCGCGCGGATCTTGGCCGAACCGATGTCCATATACCGGTATACCTGCATGGAATCCGCCGAGATGACCGCTCCGCCGATTTTCTTTGCAAGCCCGATGGAAAGGGCTGTCTTCCCTACCGCCGTCGGACCTGTCAGTATGACCAGTGGTCGTTTCATTTTTATTCACCCTATCTATATGATTCGTTTAAATTTCTTTTCCAGTTCCCTCTTTGTCATGGCAATAATCGTCGGACGCCCGTGCGGGCAGTGATATGGATTGTCAAGCTTCAAAAGCTCCTTTAGAAGTTCCTCCACTTCCGCTCTTGACAGTCTGGAATTTCCTTTTACTGCCGCCTTACAGGACATGGATGCAATCTTTTCATCCAGAATCTCCGGCGTCATGTTCGTACTGACCTCATCGGAAAGACTGTCGATCATCTCCATAAGCAGTTCCTTTTTTGCCACACTGAACAGATTGTCCGGCACTGCGCGCACTGCAAAGGAATCTCCCCCAAAAGGCTCGATCTCAAACCCGATTCTGGTAAACCGGTCCATGTACCTGCGAAAGAGCTCCGCCTCCTGCATGGACAGATCCAGAATAATCGGAGGACTGATGTACTGAGACGTATATTCCCTCGTCTTCATTCCCTTTAATGTCCGCTCGTACAGCACCCGCTCATGAGCCGCATGCTGGTCGATAATGTACATGCTGTCATGAAGCTGGACAATCCAGTAAGTATCAAAGACCTGTCCGATGATCTGATAGTCCGGTACAGATGCCTCATCCAGCAGCTTTTCATCAAAAAGCGTAAGCTGCTCCGCCGTCTGTTCCGGCTTCTGGTTCTTGATTTCGTCTTTTTTCCCTTCTGTTCTGGCTCGGTAAGATACCGCCTCCCGGATGCGTCCGCTGTCTACGGCCGGTTTGTGAATATCGCTCCGGTCTTTTACCTCTGCCGATGCATACTGATTATGATAGGAGGTCACCCGCTCCTTCATCCGTTCCATAAAGTAGTTTAAATCCCTCTTTTCCGGCTCCGGAACCGGTTTCTTTGCTTCCGGTTTTTCCTCCGGTCTGACAGGCGGTTCTGCGGCTGCCGGTATTTCTTTCTTTTGTTCCGGCACAGGAGCCTTCGGCGCTTCCGGCGCCTCGACTCTTGGAATCAGATCTCTTCCGTGCAGCGCCTTTGATACTGCCTCATACAGGAAGCGGTACACTTCCTGCTGATGCCCGAACCGCAGCTCCATCTTGGTCGGGTGAACATTGACGTCTATCTCCTCTCCCAGAATTTCAAGATGCAGTACCACAAACGGATATTTATGCTGCATCGTAAAATCTTTATACGCATCTTCCACTGCTTTTGAAAGAATCCCGCTCTTGATATATCGTCCGTTCACAAAAAATGTCTCAAAATTCCGGTTCCCCCGTGTCACGGTCGGATTTCCGATAAATCCGGAAAGCCGGATCTCTTCATTTTCCACAGAAATCTCGATCAGACTGGCCGTGATTTCCCGTCCATAAATATGGTATATCACATCCTTTAAGCGGCCATTCCCCGACGTATGCATCCGCTCCTGCCCGTTGTTGACAAACTGAAAGGAAATATCCGGCCGGGACAGGGCAAGCCGGGTCATCAGATCGCTGACATGACTGGCTTCCGTCATCGGGGTTTTCAGGAACTTTCTTCTGGCAGGCACGTTGTAAAACAGCTGGCGCACAAGAAAGGTTGTTCCGTCCTTCGCTCCGGTCTCCTCCATGGAAATCTCTTTTCCACCGGAAATCTGATACGAGGTTCCAAGAACATGATCCCGCCCCTTTGTAATCATCTCGATCCGGGAAACTGCCGCAATGCTGGATAGTGCCTCGCCGCGGAATCCCAGAGAGGAAATATGCATCAGATCATCTACCTGGCGGATCTTACTTGTAGAATGGCGCAAAAAGGCATTCCGCACATCGTCCGGCTCCATCCCGGTCCCGTTGTCCGCAATCCGGATCAGCGAAATTCCGCCGTCCTCGATTTCCACCTCCACGGCGGTTGCTCTGGCATCGATCGCGTTTTCCACCAGCTCCTTGACTACGGAGGCCGGGCGTTCTACCACCTCTCCGGCGGCGATCTTATCGATTGTAACCTGATCTAAAACCTGAATCTTTCCCATCGTTCCTCCTTACCACCGGTTGTTCAGCTTGTTCTGAAGCTGATACAGAGTATTCATCGCATCCATCGGTGTCATACGGCTGATATCCATTCCCTTGATCTCTTCAATCACATCATTGTCCGATACCGTGTCAAACAGAGACATCTGCGCCATGTCCACGACGTCCATTTTCTTCGGCTTTTCTTTTGCCTTCGTCTCCTGTCCCTGCACGCTCATTTCGCGTACCCGCGTCGTAATATCCGCATCGGAAAGCTCCTCGGAAATCTCCTTTGCACGGGTAATGACAGTCTCCGGCACGCCTGCAAGCTTTGCCACCTGAATTCCATAGCTTCTGTCCGCCCCGCCTTTTACAATTTTACGCAGAAATACGATGTCATCGCCTTTTTCCTTGACTGCAATACAGTAATTGTTGACGCTGTCGATCTTTCCTTCCAGCTCGGTAAGCTCATGATAATGAGTCGCAAAGAGCGTCTTGGCCCCCAGAAGCTTCGTATTGCTGATATGCTCCACCACCGCCCAGGCAATCGAGAGACCGTCAAAGGTACTCGTTCCCCTTCCGATCTCGTCAAGAATCAGAAGACTTTTGCTCGTGGCATTACGAAGAATATTCGCAACCTCAGTCATCTCCACCATAAAGGTACTCTGGCCGGATGCCAGGTCATCGGATGCCCCGACCCTCGTAAAGATCCGGTCCACCAGCCCGATATTGGCCTGGGAAGCCGGAACAAAGGAGCCGATCTGCGCCATCAGTACAATCAGTGCGGTCTGTCTCATATACGTGGACTTCCCGGCCATATTCGGCCCTGTAATGATGGCCACCCGGTTCTTCTTGTCATCCAGGTATGTATCATTTGCGATAAACATATGATTCGGGATCATCTTCTCCACGACCGGATGTCTTCCATCCTTGATATCAATGGTTCCCTTTTCATTGATTTTCGGACGCACGTAATGATTCCGCTCTGCTACAAGTGCCAGGGAGGCAAAAGCATCCACCGCTGCGACCGCCCTCGCCGTCGTCTGAATCCGGACAATCTCATCCGCAATCCGGTTTCGTACGTCACAGTAAAGCTCATATTCCAGCGCATACAGCTTATCCTCAGCTCCAAGGATCAGATCCTCCAGCTCCTTGAGCTCCGGAATAATGTAACGCTCCGCATTGGTCAGTGTCTGCTTTCTTGTATAGTAATCCGGCACCATATTTTTGAAAGAATTTGTTACTTCCAGATAGTATCCGAACACCTTGTTATACTTGATTCTTAAATTTTTGATACCGGTCTTTTCCCGTTCTTTCTGCTCCAGCTCGGCAAGCCAGGTCTTTCCGTCCGTCTTTGCTTTTCTAAGGCGGTCTACCTCTTCATGGTAACCGTCCCGTATGATTCCGCCTTCCTTCATTGCCATCGGCGGATCGTCAATGATTGCATTTTCCACCAGACTGCACAGATCCTCCAGCGGATCAATATCGTCATACAGTTTCTGAAGCAGCGGACTCTTCATGTCTC
>ERZ1643249.3131-NODE-3131-length-14751-cov-12.220944_pt1 | contig 14751 bp, 16 predicted proteins | sample MGYA00579263_ERZ1643249 | MGnify/ENA primary metagenome ERZ1643249 (study PRJEB29033, sample SAMEA4952264) | chicken gut metagenome | biome: Broiler Chicken; feature: Gastrointestinal Tract; material: Caecum | place: Ireland | collected 2018 | study: Broiler...
GATGATAATTATATTTTTATATTAGGATTTAATTATGGTAGTATTCCAACAATATATAAAGATGAAGAATATTTGAGTGATAAATTAAAATTAGGGTTAGGGTTAATTACTTCAACAATTAAAAATAAAATAGAAAAAGAATATATTATTTCAAAAATAAATAATATTAAAAATTTAATAATTACATATAAATTATCAAATAATACAGAAAGCTATACTATTTCTAATTTAAATGATGAATTAGATTTAAAAATAGTTAATGAAAATAATTTGAAATACACTTATTCTGATAAAGCAAATAAAATAAAATTAGCATCTAGTATTGATAAATTAGTAAAATTTGGAGTTAAAGACAATGATTTATCACTTCTATATAATAATTATAAAGATATAAATTATTTGGAATATAGTGATAATTATGTAAAAATAGATAAAGAAGAATTTAATAAATATATAAAAAGTGAATTATCTTTATCATATTCTAGTATGGATAATTATTTTAAATGTGGTTTTAGATATTATTTAAATAATATTTTAAAGTTAAATCCTTATGAAGAAACATTTATGACGATTTTAGGTACCTTATTTCACGAAGTGTTGTCAAAAGCATTTAATGAAGAATTCAACTTAGATTATGAATATAATAATTTTTTAGAAAAACAGACATATGAGTTTTCCAATAAGGAATTATATTTTATAAAAAAAGCAAAAAAAGACTTAAAGTTTGTTATTGAAACAATAAAAAAACAATATAAATATACTAATTTAAATAAGGCTATGTATGAAAAAAAAGTTTGTGTCGATAAGAGCAGTAGAATTAAAGTAACATTTAATGGGATAATAGATAAGGTTTTATATGAAGAAAAAGATAATATTACTATTGTTTGTATTATTGATTATAAGACAGGTAATCCTGATATTAATATTAATAATGCAATCTACGGATTAGGACTTCAACTTCCGGTATATTTATACTTAAGTAAAAATATGGATAAAATAAATAATGTTGAAATAGCTGGATTTTATTTACAAAAAATACTAAATAAAGAAATAGCTAAAGACTATAAACATACATATCTTTCCCTATTAGAAGATGGATTAAAACTTCAAGGATATAGTAATGATAACATAGAAATATTAAGAGAACTTGATGATAGTTATGATAATAGTAATATGATAAAATCTTTAAAGACAACTAAAACAGGGTTTTATACATATTCAAAAGTTATTAATAATGAACAAATTGATAATTTAATTAAATTAGTTGATAAAAAAATAGAAGAAGCAAGAAATAATATTTTAGACGTTTCATTTGATATAAACCCTAAAAAGATTGGTAAAGAAAACGTTGGGTGCAAATATTGTAATTTTAAAGATATATGCTATATGGAACAAAAAGATATAGTAGAATTAAAGGAATATAAAAATGCGGAATTTTTAGGGGGTGAAATCGATGCCTAGTTGGACTAAAGAACAAAGCCTAGCAATTAACGAAGAGGGAAGCAATATTATTGTAAGCGCTGGAGCAGGTTCAGGTAAAACGGCTGTATTAAGTGAAAGAGTAATACGTAAATTAAAAAATGGTGTACATATTAATGAATTATTGCTTTTAACTTTTACAAAAGCAGCGGCTGCGGAAATGAAACAAAGAATTAGAAAAAAAATAAGTAAAGAAGAAAGTATTATTTCTGAACTTGATATGATAGATGCTTCATATATAACAACATTTGATAGCTTTGCTTTATCGGTAGTAAAAAAATATCACTATTTGCTTAACATATCACATAATGTAAACATAATAGATGATGCTGTAATAACAATTAAAAAAGAAGAAATAATGGATAAAATATTTGAAAATAAATATTTGATGGAAGATAAAAATTTTTTGCATTTAATAGATGACTTTTGTGTTAAAGATGACAAAAATATTCAAAAAGAAATATTGGCAATAAGTAATAAATTAGATATGTTACCTAATAAAGAAGAATATTTAACTAATTACATAACTAATCACTTTTCTGACTTAAAAATAGAAGAAGATATCAATAAATATATTGAATTAATAAAAAAGAAAAGAGATAAAATAGAAGGTGTATGTAATGAATTATCTAGTTATTTTGATAGCGATTATATGAATAGTTTATATGGAGTACTTGATAGTGTATTAAACGCAAATAGTTATGATGAATTAAAAGCATCTTTAAATATTTCTATTCCTAGGATACCTAAGGCTGCTAGTGAAGAAGGAAAGAAAGCAAAAGAAAAACTAGCAGATATTTTAAAAACTTTAGGGAAAATGTGTATCTATGAAAGTAGGGAATATATAAAAAGTACTATTTTATTTACTAAAGACTACGTTAAGACTATAATAGATATAATTTTAGAATTTGATAAAAAAGTTAGTGAATTTAAATTTATTAATGATGCCTATGAATTTAATGATATAGCTTTATTAGCAATAAAATTAGTGCGTGATTTTCCGGAAGTTAGGGAAGAGATTAAAAATAGTTTTAACGAGATAATGATTGATGAATATCAGGATACTAATGACTTGCAAGAAGAATTTATTAGTTATATATCTAACAATAATGTATATATGGTTGGAGATATTAAGCAATCAATATATCGTTTTCGTAATGCTAACCCTAATATATTTAAAAATAAATATGATAATTATTCTATAAATAATGGTGGTATTAAAATTGATTTAAATAAAAATTTTAGATCGCGAAAAGAAGTGCTTGAAAATGTTAATTTAATGTTTAATTTAATTATGAGTGATTTAATCGGAGGTGCTGATTATATAAGTACCCATCAAATGATATTTGGGAATAATGCTTACATAAACGAAGGAAGTACTAACCAAAACTATAATATAGATATATTAGAATACAACTATGATAAAGATAGTGAATTTACGATGGATGAAATTGAATGTTTTATTATTGCCGATGATATTAAAAAGAAAGTGGAATCTCATTATCAGGTATTTGATAAAGATGAACTTACACTTAGAGATATAAGGTATAGTGATTTTGCAATATTAATAGATAGATCATCTACTTTTGATTTGTTTAAAAAAATATTTGAATATAAGCAAATCCCTTTAAATATATTGAAAGAAGAGAAGATGAATAATGATAAAGATGTTTATGTTTTAAATAACTTACTTAGGTTTATTATTAAAATATCTAATCACGAATATGATACGACATTTAAATATTTATTTGTAAGTTTAATGCGCAGTTTTATAATTAATGAAACTGATGATGTTATTTTTAAATGTTTTTTAAATAATAATTTTAAAGATAATGATTTGTATAAAAAAAGTTTAAAGATTAGTAAAAAAGTAAACAATGTTTCAGTAAAAGAATTATTAAATATAATTATTGAAGAGTTTGATTTTTATGAAAAGTTAATTATGATTGGAAATATTGACACTAGTATAATCAAGACTGATAAAATACTGGATATGGCTAGTTCTTTAAGCGATTTAGGATATACAATAGAAATGTTTTCAGAACACCTAGATAAGTTAGTTAAAGAAAATTATACGATGAAGTATCAGGTTAATAATGATTTTGGAGATGCAGTTAAAATAATGACTATTCATAAATCAAAGGGACTAGAATATCATATTTGTTATTTTCCTAATATGTATAAAAAATTTAATCTTAGTGAACTAAATGAGAAATTTTTGTATAGTAATAAAATAGGAATAGTATCACCATTTTTTGATGAAGGAATTGGCGAAACTATCTATAAGACTTTATTAAAAAATGATTATTTATTAGAAGAAATTTCTGAAAAAATACGACTTTTTTATGTTGCAGTGACTCGTGCAAAAGAAAAAATGATAATTGTTTTACCTAATAAAGATATAGATGATTTAGATAATGAAATAGTTTTAGACGATGAGAAAAAAGAAGATTATCGTACTCTGGGTGACTTTATTTATTCAATTAGAAATAGACTTGATAATTATATAACTAAAGTGGAACTTGATAAATTAGAAATGTCTAAAGATTATAATATTATTGCATCAGAAAATTTTGAAAATAGTATTATAGAAAATAATACTAAATTAGATGTTAAGAATATAAATATTGATAATTCAGAAATAGAAAGCAGTAGTTTTTCTAAAAAGATGCATGAACTTATAAATATGGAAACTAAAAATAATATTGAACTAGGTTTAAAGATGCATGAAATATTAGAAAATACGGATTTTAAGAATATTGTTAAATTAGATAATAAATTCTATCAGGATAAAATAGATAAGTTAGTAAATAGTAGTTTATTTAAAAATATAAAAGATGCTAAAATATATAAAGAGTATGAATTTATTTATTTTAAAGATGATATTAAATATCATGGTATAATTGATCTAATGCTAGAGTATAGTGATCATATTGATATTGTTGATTATAAATTAAAAAATGTTGATGATGAAAAATATATTTTACAGCTAAAAGGATATCAAGAGTTTGTAAGAAGTAATAGTGGTAAACCAGTATCTTTATATTTATATTCAATTATTGACAGTGCTATTTTAAAAATTGAGTAATAATAATTACTCTTTTTTCATACCTTTAATTAGGAAAGGAAGGATTATATGAAAAAAATTATACCATTTGAAAAAGAATTAATGTTTAAAACTAAAGTTTGTGAAATAACAGCAATATCTATCGAACATAATTATAAGATGGAAGATGATGATTTAATTAGTGGTCATTTTCTTATATCAGGGGAATATAAAATGACTGAAGGTAGTATAAATCGCGAGAAGTTTGAGTATACAATTCCGTTTGATATAGCGCTAGATTCAAGATATGATACTAATAATATTGTCGTAGATATTGATGACTTTAATTATAGTATTATTAATAATGATATTCTAAAGGTTAGAATTGTTTTATATATTGATGGAGATTTAATTAAAAATAATGAAAATAACCAACTTGAATTAAAAAATAATAACAATGAAATTAAAGAGGAAAGTATTAATTTAGAAAAAGAAGTTGAAGAACCTCAAATTGAGAAAAGTGTAAATTATGATCGAAAAGAAGAAAAAGAATTGCCAAAAGAAGATGTACAACCTGAAATAGAGTTAAATATTGAAAATATTAATGTTAATAACAATAGCGTTGAAGATGATTCTAAATATGCGAGTAGTTTATTTAATAATTTAGAAAGTGGAGAAACTTATTCAACATATCATGTATATATTGTAAAAGAAGAAGATACAATTGATAAAATTATGGAAAAATATAGTGTATCTAAAGAGGATTTAAGCAATTATAATGATCTTAATGATATAAAACCAGGCGATAAAGTAATTATTCCTACTTCCTATAATGGATAAAGGAATAAGAAATATTGTAAAAAAAAATGCCCTTGTTCCTAAAAGACTAACAATTAAAAATAATGTTAGGATAATAGATACGGAAAAAGGGTCTTTTGTAATTAAGAAGAGGGAGAAAAACAGGAGTATTGACAATTTATATAAATATTTAACTTCTAGAGCATTTGATTATTATCCGGAAAAAATAGACGAAATAGATGATTATGAAATGTATGAATATGTAGATGATTGTAATGAACCACTTGAACAAAAAGCAATTGATATTATTAATTTATTAACACTTCTTCATAGTAAGACTACTTTTTATAAAGAAGTTGACTTTGACTACTTCAAAGAAATATATGAAGAATTAGAAAGTAGGATTCAATATTTAGATAATTATTATACACATATTATAACGTTAATTGAAAAAGAAGTATATATGTCTCCGAGTAATTATTTAATAGCAAGAAATATAGGAAAAATATATGGAATGTTAAATTATTGTAGGTATAATTTAGATAAGTGGTATGAAAAGATAAAAGATAAGAAAAAAATGCGTGTAGTTAATATTCATAATAATGTAAGTATTGATCATTATTTAAAAAATAATAAACCATATTTTATAAGTTGGAGTAAAAGTAAAATTGATAGTCCAATATATGATTTGTTAATTTTTTATAAAAATCATTATTTAGATTTTGATTTTAGTGAACTTTTTCATATATATGAAAGCAGATATAGATTAACTGAAGATGAGAGATTACTTTTATTTATATATATGGCAATTCCTCCTAAAATGGAAGTAAATGAAGGAGAATATGATTTATGTAAAAAGCATAGAAAAGTTCTTGACTATATATATATAACTGATGAGTTAATATTACAATATAATAATAAGTTTAGTAGCCAAAAATAGTCCAACAAAGTAATGATAAAAATATTAAATACAATATTAGGGCAATTATAACATTGTAAAAACATGGAATAAATAAAGTTATAATTAACTGATAAGTAATAACTATAGATAAGATAACACAGCATATTAATGATAATAATCGAAGTCCTACATATGCTCTTAAAAGGTAAGTAAAACGGTTAAACATATAAATCACCTAATATATTATATGAAAAAGTTTATTTTTTGCCTAAATATATTGACTTAATACTATAATTAGTATATAATCTTAATCGAACAAACGGAAAGAAGATGTATTTGTCTCACCTGATTACGAGTAGTAATAGGTAAAAAGCCAAGAAGTATAAACTATTTTTGGTGTGGGTGAATACAGTTCTTGTATTCATTTTTGTTTATGGAGGTGTTTAATATCGCAAAAGAGAAGATGAATCTTATTAATGAGCAAATTAAGTGTAGAGAAATGATGGTTATTGGACCAAATGGTGAACAACTAGGCTTAAAAAGTAGGCAAGATGCTTTAACTTTGGCAGGATATGCTGGATTTGATCTAGTTTTGATGAGTGAAAATGCTAATCCACCAGTTTGCAAAATAATGGATTATAATAAATTCCGTTATGAAAAAAAGAAAAAAAGTAAAGATGCTTTAAAAAAGCAAAGGGAAACTATTGTGGATACTAAAGAATTTAGATTATCAGTAACAATTGATAAGCATGATTTTGATACACGTGTTAGAAACGCAAGAAAAAATTTAGAAAAAGGTTCTAAAATAAAAGCTAGTATTCGTTTTAAAGGAAGACAAATTGCTCATCCTGAATTAGCACAGGAAGTATTAATAAGATTTAGTAATGAACTTTCTGACATTTCAGAAATTGAAATTCAACCAAAGTTAGAAGGTAGAAGTATATTTATGCAGTTAACACCTAAAAAATAGAAGGAGGACTTATTATGGCAAAAGTTAAAAAAAATAAAATGAAAACACATAAAGCAAGTGCTAAAGTATTTAGAAAAAGAAAAAGTGGTTCTATAAAAATAACAAGACAAGGAGTATTACATAATACAGGTAAGAATTCTTCAAAAAGAGCAAGACAAAAGAGAAATGGAAGCACATTACATAAATCAGATTATAAGAGAATTAAAGATTTAATATAGTATTAAGGAGGAAACAAAATGGCAAGAGTAAAAGGTGGCACAGTTGCACGTGCAAGAAGAAAAAAAGTATTAAAAGAAGCAAAAGGTTATTTTGGTAGTAAACATAGATTATATAAAACAGCACATGAACAAGTAATGCATTCAGGTCAATATGCATTTAGAGATAGAAGACAAAATAAAAGAAATTTCAGAAAATTATGGATTACAAGAATAAATGCAGCATGTAGAGAAAATGAAATTTCATATTCTAGATTTATTGAAGGATTAAATAAAGCAGGTATCGAAGTTAATAGAAAGATGTTAAGTGAGATAGCCATTTGTGATAGCAAGGCATTTGCAGAGTTAGTTAAAATAGCTAAAGATTCTTTAAATGGTAAAAAATATGAACCAAAGAAAGCTGAAGCAAAAGCTCCAAAAAAAGAAGATGAAAAAGTAGAAGTTAAAGAAAAGAAAACAACTACTAAGACATCTACAACAAAATCTACTGCCAAGAAAGAAACAAAAAAAGAAGAAAAATAAAATGTTAGAGAAATCTGACATTTTTTCTTTTAGGTTATATACAAAAATAGAAAAAAGTAGTAAAATTAACTTAGATAAATTGGAGGTTGTTTATGATAGTTAGAGATGTCTTTAACGATATTCTACCTGATATTTTACCTATGGTAATAATTATTACGGTAATAGTATCTACACTTAGATTAGCATATCTTTTGCGAAATAAAAAAGGTTTTTGTTTATATAAAGAATTACTCGGATTAATGTTTATGATTTATATATTGTGTTTATTCCATGTTGTTACATTTCAAGATGTTAATTATGGTGTTAACAATTTTATTCCGTTTAAGGAAATATTTAGATATGATATTGGTAGCTATAAATTTATAAAAAACATTGTTGGAAATATTGTTTTATTTATACCATATGGTTTCTTTGCTTCATATTATTTAAAAAAGAGAAAAATGTTTACAATATTTTCATTAACGTTAATAGTGTCTATCACAATTGAATTTGTTCAAATGTATATTGGAAGAGTCTTTGATATTGATGATATTATCCTAAATGTTGTAGGTGGTATTTGCGGTTATTTACTATTCGTAGGTTTAGATGCTATTCAATCAAAACTTCCAAGAATATTTAGTAGTAATCTATTTTTGAATTTTTTAGTTATTGTATTGATAATTTTAATGTGTATATATTTATTTAATATAAATATATTTAGGTTAATATAAAGGAGGAAAGTTGTGTTTGAAATAATAAATGATTATGATAAAAAAATTATGGAATTAGATATCTTAAAGCAATATGTTGAATTTATTGTTAAAGAAGAGAACTTAGATAATTGTATTTTTAATATTATTTTAATTAATAACAAAGAAATTAGAAAAATAAATAAGGAATATCGTAATATTGATAAGGAAACTGATGTTATAACTTTTGCTTTAGAAGATTATGATGACGGTATCAAGGGAATTGAGTACCGTGTTTTAGGTGATATATATATATCGGTAGATAAAGTATATGAACAAGCTGAAGAGTATGGACATTCAGTAAAAAGGGAATTATGCTTTTTAGCAACGCATGGTATTCTTCACTTATTAGGATATGATCATATGAAGGAAGAAGACGAGAAGATAATGTTTGAAAGACAGGAGGAATTACTTAATGCGTACCAAATACAAAGATAAAAGTTTTCTTAAAGGTGTTGGTTATTGCTTAGAAGGAATATCATATACTTTTAATAATGAGAAAAATTTTAAAATTGAAATCATTCTTGGAATAATTGCTGTTTTATTAAGCTATTTATTAAAAATATCTTTAATTGAGTGGATTATAATTGTTGTATTAATTACTTTTGTTTTAGTATTAGAACTTCTTAATACAGCATTTGAGTCAATTGTAGATTTATACACTCAAGAATATAACAAAACTGCTAAAGCGGTAAAAGATGTATCAGCAGCTACGGTATTAGTAGCCTCTATCTTTTCTTTAGTAGTTGGAGCTTTAATATTTATTCCTAAAATAATGGAGGTAATTAAATGAAAGATAAATTATTAGAATTATTAAATAATTCGTATTCACCATATTCAAAATTTCGAGTAAGTGCAATTGTAGAAACAAGTGATGGGACTTTATTTACGGGAGTTAATATAGAAAATGCATCTTATGGTGCTAGTGTGTGTGCTGAGAGAGTAGCAATTTTAAAAGCGGTTAGTGAAGGATATCGCAAAGGTGATTTTAAAAAGTTATATGTTATGGTCGATAGTCCTAAAATTAGTAGTTGTTGTTTTATGTGTAGACAGGTAATAAGTGAATTTTTTAATGATGGCGCTCTCATTATTTTATATAATAATAAAGGTGAATTTGCAGAGTATACCAAAGAAGAATTGTGCCCACTTCCATTTGATAGTAAAGATTTAGAAATATAGGTAAAGTATGAAAAGTGGATTTATAGGTTTAATTGGAAGACCAAATGTAGGAAAAAGTACACTATTAAATGGTCTTACAGGAAGAAAAATAGCAATTACTTCTAATAAAGCACAAACAACAAGAAATAACATTCAAGGTATATACACAGATGATGATGTACAAATGATTTTTGTAGATACTCCAGGAATACATAAACCTAAAAATAAGTTAGGTAAAGCTTTAAATAAACAAGCATATGTTTCAATTAATGATGTTGATATTATTATGTTTTTGGTAGACATTACTGAAACTTTAGGACCTGGAGATAAATACATTTTAAATATGTTAAAAGGAATAAATAAACCAGTAATATTAATTATAAATAAAATAGATAAAGTTCCAAGAGAAGATATATTAAAAAAGATAGATGAATATAAAGATTTATATAATTTTGATGAAATTATTCCTGTATCAGCATTAAAAGATATTAATACCACACATTTACTTGATGTATTAAAAAAATATTTGCCTGACTCAATAAAATATTTTGATGATGAAACATATACTAATGTAGATACTACATTTATGATAAGTGAATATATTAGAGAAAAAGTGTTAGAACTTACTGAAGACGAAGTTCCACACTCTACTACATGTATAGTAGAAAATATTGAGGAAGACAAAAACATTATTTCTATTGGAGCTTCAATAATTGTAGACCGAGAAAATTTAAAAAAAATAATTATTGGTAAAAATGGAAGTAAAATTAAAGAAATAGGAATAAGAGCAAGAAAAGATATCGAAGAACTATTAAATAAAAAAGTTTATTTAGATCTTTTTGTTAAAGTGATGCCTAAATGGCGTGATCGAGAAAATTTATTAAAAGAATTAGGAATAAAATTATATAAAGATGAATAAAAAAGATTGTTTTACCTCAATATATAATAGAGGTGATAAAAATGACAAAAAAAGAACTATGGAAAAAATTTAAAGAAACAGGGAAGATAGAATATTATTTAGAATATAAAAAGAAATAGAAGTGATAAATTGATAAAAACAATTGAAGGTATTATTGTAAATGAAATACCATATAAAGAAACTAGTAAAATTATTAATATATTAACTAAAGATTTAGGAATTATTGGTGTTATTGCAAGAGGAGCAACTAGAGTAAAAAGTCCATATATGGGACTAACTAATAAACTTACTTATGGATATTTTCATATAAATTATCGAGAAAATTTATCGACGTTAATTGAAGTAGATTTAATTGATAGTTTTAAGACAATAAAAAAAGACTTAATAAAATTAAGTTATGCTATATTTCTTACTGATTTAGTAAATCAAATATATAAGCATGAGCAAAATAAAAATATTTACACTAACTATCTTGCCAGTTTAAAAAAAATAAACGAAGGATTTGATCCTTTAATTATAACTAATATTTTTGAAATAAAAATGCTTGATTATTTAGGAATTAGGCCTTGTATAGATAAATGTGTTAGTTGTAATACGACATCTAATATTGTTACTATTTCTAGTTATAAGGGTGGATATTTATGTAGTAAGTGTATTGGTAATGAAAAGATTGTTAATACAAAAACAATTAAACTAATTCGAATGTTTTATTATGTAGATATTGAAAAAATTGAAAAACTAGATATAAGTAATAATATAAAAAATGAAATAAATACATTTGTCGATGATTATTATGATAGATATTCAGGATTATATTTAAAAAGTAAAGATTTTTTAAGTAAAATTAGTTAGGAGTAAATATGGAAGAATATAAATATATTTTAATACCAATTATTGCAATATTATGTGCCCAAGTATTAAAAACAATTATTGAAACAATAAGCACGAAAAAATTTTCTTTAGAAAGGTTCTTAAATGGGGCAGGAGGTATGCCTTCTACTCATACGACAGCAGTTGTATCAATAACAACTCTTATGTATATTGATTATGGTGTTACTTCAGAACTTTTTGCAATTTGTCTAATATTTAGTTTTATTGTAATGTATGATGCAATGGGAATTAGATATGAAACTGGAAAACAAGCAGAAATAATAAATATACTTGCTAAAAAAGTAAAACTAAAAGAAGGATTTGCATTATTAAAAGAACAAATAGGTCATAAGCCTATTGAAGTATTTGGTGGAATTTTAACAGGAATATTATTAACAATTCTTTTAAATATTGTTATTTAATTTAATTTATGATATAATCTAATTGTTATTAAAAAAAACGATGATGAGCTTGGAAACTCGGAGTTATATATAAAAGAGATTCTTATGAATAAATAAGGTGGAACCGCGGTATAATCGTCCTTATGTTGTAAGAATCTTTTTATTTTAAGAAAGGATGATATTATGGAAAAATTAACTATGGAAAAACTTGTTAGTTATTGCAAACAAAATGGAATTATATTTCAAGGAAGTGAAATATATGGGGGGTTATCTAATACTTGGGATTATGGGCCAATCGGAATGCTTATTAAAAACAATTTAAAAAGTGCTTGGATAAAAAAATTTATTCAAGAAGATGAAAATAATGTAGGACTTGATTCAGCAATACTTATGAATCCTAAAGTATGGGAAGCAAGTGGGCATTTAACTACTTTTTCAGATCCTCTAATCGATTGTAAGTATTGCAAGACAAGACATAGAGCAGATAAATTAATTGAAGATCATGATCATATTGATGCAGGAGGTATGTCTAACGAAGAATTAATTAGCTATATTAAAGAACATAACATAGTTTGTCCAAATTGTGGTAAATTAGATTATACTGATATAAGACAATTTAATTTAATGTTTAAAACGTTTCAAGGGGTTACTGAAGACACTAAAAGTACAATATATCTAAGACCTGAAACAGCCCAAGGAATATTTACAAATTTCTTAAGTGTACAAAGAAGTATGCGTTTAAAAGTACCTTTTGGAATAGCACAAGTTGGTAAAAGCTTTAGAAATGAAATAACTCCTGGAAACTTTATATTTAGAGTTAGAGAATTTGAGCAAATGGAACTTGAATTTTTCTGTAAGCCAGGAACAGAACTTGATTGGTTTAAGCATTATAAAGAATATTGCAAAAATTTCTTAATTAATTTAGGTATTAGTGAAGAACATTTAAGACTTAGAGATCATTCTAAAGAAGAATTATGTTTTTATAGTAATGCTACTACTGATATTGAGTATTTATTCCCATTTGGATTTGGAGAATTATGGGGAATAGCTAGTAGAACTAATTATGATTTATCACAACATGAGAAGTATTCTAATGTAAGTCAAGAATATTTAGATCCAGAAACTAATGAAAAGTATATTCCTTATGTAATAGAACCTTCCTTAGGAGTAGAAAGATTATTCTTAACAGTATTATGTGAAGCATATAATATTGAAACTTTGGAAGATGGAAGTGAAAGAGAAGTATTAAAAATACATCCATATCTAGCACCATATAAAGTAGCAGTACTTCCTTTAGTTAAAAAATTTCATACAGAAAAAGCTAAAGAAATATATAAAGAATTATCTAAACATTTTATGGTATCTTACGATGAAACTGCTTCTATTGGTAAAAGATATAGAAGACAAGATATGATAGGTACTCCATACTGTATTACAGTAGATGATAATACATTAAATGATGGAACTGTAACAATAAGAGAAAGAGATACTATGAAACAAATTACTCTAAAGTTAGATGAAGTAGAAGAATATATAAGAAAGAATATTGAATTTTAATATTCTTTTTTTAAATATTTATTTACATAATAAATATGATGAATTGTTACAAATAATACATTAGATATAGAAGCAATAATAAGTCCCCATATTCCTACTTTTAAGTAAGAGATAACTCCTAGTAAGATAGTTCTGATAATACTCCCTATTAAAGTACCATACATAGAATCCTTTGCTTTACCAATAGCAAGTAGTGTTGAAGTAAGTGGTGCTTGGATATAATGAAGAATAAAGAATGGGGCAATTATTTTTATATAGTTAACACCTAAAGTAGTATTATAAATAAGCTTTAATGGAAGTTCAGGAATAAATATAAATATTAATGTACAAGGAATCCCTATTAATAAAGAAAACATAATTGCTTGTTTAATTTTACTTTTAGTATAAGTATAATTTCTATGCGAGTAAGAATTAGATACAACAGGAAGTAATGCATTAGATATAGCCATTGTAAAAAAAGATGGAAGAAGTAAAATAGGAAATACATATCCATTAATAACTCCATATTCAAAAGTAATATATTGGTTAGAGTATCCAACACTAAGTAGTACAAATGATAAAATAATAGGTTCTAAAAAGTAAGAAATAGATCCAATAAATCTTGATCCCGTAGTGGGAATACTAATACTAAGTAAATCTTTAACAATATATTTATTATATTTAAAGTCTTCTTTATTAATTTTTACATGTTTAGGCATAAATAATAACATAGTAATGGAACTAGCTAATTCACTAACTATATTAATTAATACAACACCAGTAATTGCAATATTTAGTCCATATTTAAGCAAACTAGGAACAAAAAATATAGTTAATAATAGTCTTACTATTTGTTCTACGATATTAGATAGAGTATGCGGAAACATTTTTTCTTTCCCAAAGAAATATCCCTTTAATATACCCGATAAACATATAAAAGGAAGAGTTAACCCAATAGCCATAATAGGATAATAAGTGTCAGGATTATTAATTAAATATTTTGATAAAAATGGGGCGATTATAAATAAAATAAACATTAAAATTATATTAAATACTAAAGTAATAGGAATAGTAGATAATATAATTTTTTTATTATTTCTAGTATTCTCGCTAACAAGTTTGGAAATAGAGGTAGGAAGCCCTAAAGTAGATAAAGTTATAAATAAATTAAAAGTAGGTAGAACTAACATATATAGTCCAATACCTTC
>ERZ1643249.3134-NODE-3134-length-14744-cov-35.811015_pt1 | contig 14744 bp, 18 predicted proteins | sample MGYA00579263_ERZ1643249 | MGnify/ENA primary metagenome ERZ1643249 (study PRJEB29033, sample SAMEA4952264) | chicken gut metagenome | biome: Broiler Chicken; feature: Gastrointestinal Tract; material: Caecum | place: Ireland | collected 2018 | study: Broiler...
ATTTTTCAGCACATTTGCTGTCGCTCCCCTCGCGGGGAGCGTGGATAGAAATTGCTTTGGTGTTTTGATACTCAAACGCGTAACAAGTCGCTCCCCTCGCGGGGAGCGTGGATAGAAATCGGACTTATTCCGGGAGTAATTGCACGCCGCCGCGGTCGCTCCCCTCGCGGGGAGCGTGGATAGAAATCGGACTTATTCCGGGAGTAATTGCACGCCGCCGCGTCGCTCCCCTCGCGGGGAGCGTGGATAGAAATAGGGAACTGCACCGGAACCCAAGAAAGAAGAGGTGGTCGCTCCCCTCGCGGGGAGCGTGGATAGAAATCTTTGACCAGACCTGGACGCGGCCTATGCCGATCTAGTCGCTCCCCTCGCGGGGAGCGTGGATAGAAATGGCGCAAGCCCTGCTGGTAGCTGTGGTCGACTCGGTCGCTCCCCTCGCGGGGAGCGTGGATAGAAATAGCTTTATGGCCAAACAGCGTTCTGAAGAGGAATGTCGCTCCCCTCGCGGGGAGCGTGGATAGAAATGAAGCGCTGCCTGTAGAGGTCAAACAAAAATTCGGTCGCTCCCCTCGCGGGGAGCGTGGATAGAAATGGCTACCAGGAAGCATGGGCGGACTATCGCTATGTCGCTCCCCTCGCGGGGAGCGTGGATAGAAATGCGGACGGAATGCTTGCCGCGCTGGCTGCCTGTGCGGTCGCTCCCCTCGCGGGGAGCGTGGATAGAAATCAGAGACCATCTCCAACCTGTGGGGCATGGGGCATGGTCGCTCCCCTCGCGGGGAGCGTGGATAGAAATAGAGAACTGAGTACATCGGCGGTACAAGAATACCGTCGCTCCCCTCGCGGGGAGCGTGGATAGAAATTAAGAGCGCCGCTTACATACCTGCCGCCGAGTGGGGTCGCTCCCCTCGCGGGGAGCGTGGATAGAAATTTGCCATGATATACCATCCTTTCTATATTGCCAGCGTCGCTCCCCTCGCGGGGAGCGTGGATAGAAATGCCGTCACCGCAGTGGGCGGCTTTGCTGCCGGCGCGCGTCGCTCCCCTCGCGGGGAGCGTGGATAGAAATTAGAGGCGGGGCTGGAAATAACGCTGAAAGCAGAGTCGCTCCCCTCGCGGGGAGCGTGGATAGAAATAATATAAGCACTGACCGTCAAACCGGCCTGAGCAGGTCGCTCCCCTCGCGGGGAGCGTGGATAGAAATCACTTGGGTTTCGGGTCACAGTCGCCGTTGGAGGGTCGCTCCCCTCGCGGGGAGCGTGGATAGAAATCTGGTTGACATCAAAACCGAAAAACTGGCTTGCGTCGCTCCCCTCGCGGGGAGCGTGGATAGAAATTCTATGGGTCATGAGATGATAACAAGGCAATCTATCGTCGCTCCCCTCGCGGGGAGCGTGGATAGAAATGCACCATCCTGCAGTCGACCATGCGCGGCGGCTGGTCGCTCCCCTCGCGGGGAGCGTGGATAGAAATTCGGATGGATGTTTGGTTTGCTGCGCCGGGCCGACGGGTCGCTCCCCTCGCGGGGAGCGTGGATAGAAATCGACCTCTGCAAACGGCTGTCAGGACTCGTTACGCCGGGTCGCTCCCCTCGCGGGGAGCGTGGATAGAAATCTCAGTATCTACGCTATCAAAGACATTCTCGCTGAGTCGCTCCCCTCGCGGGGAGCGTGGATAGAAATTTCCTTTGGGGTCTTCCGTTGTTACCGGAATCTGGTCGCTCCCCTCGCGGGGAGCGTGGATAGAAATTTGTCGGTCTTGGGTTTGACCGTCATGCGATGTGTCGCTCCCCTCGCGGGGAGCGTGGATAGAAATTGGCCCATCAGGTTCTCCCAGTGGTCCCACAACAGTCGCTCCCCTCGCGGGGAGCGTGGATAGAAATAATGAGCATGTTTTCGCAGTTAATGTTTGACTTGGTCGCTCCCCTCGCGGGGAGCGTGGATAGAAATCTTTGAGGCCGCCAGGCCGAACGCCGAGCGGCTAGCGGTCGCTCCCCTCGCGGGGAGCGTGGATAGAAATTCTGTCCTTGTGACTATATTATATCATAGAGTTGTCGCTCCCCTCGCGGGGAGCGTGGATAGAAATTGTCAATGTGCGGGCTCACTGACGAACCATAATAAGTCGCTCCCCTCGCGGGGAGCGTGGATAGAAATCAGTTTCCGCCGCGGCTGTAGCCGATCGCCTCGTTGGTCGCTCCCCTCGCGGGGAGCGTGGATAGAAATGGGCGCTTGAGCTACTGGGCAAGCATACAGGCGCGGTCGCTCCCCTCGCGGGGAGCGTGGATAGAAATTCTCACTGTTGCCCTTTGGCCTCGGCGACATAGTACACGTCGCTCCCCTCGCGGGGAGCGTGGATAGAAATGACGATGGAGGGCAGCAATACTTTAGCGCCGGGGGCGTCGCTCCCCTCGCGGGGAGCGTGGATAGAAATCTTGATCTCAAACAGGCCCATTTCCATGGCTTTGTCGCTCCCCTCGCGGGGAGCGTGGATAGAAATGATGCCGTTCTGCGCCGCTTTTTCGTCCCAGATGGTCGCTCCCCTCGCGGGGAGCGTGGATAGAAATCCACGGGCCTGTCCAAGCTAGACCGTTATCTGCAGTCGCTCCCCTCGCGGGGAGCGTGGATAGAAATCAGAATGTCGGCACTTTCAACGCCGGCGTGATCGGGTCGCTCCCCTCGCGGGGAGCGTGGATAGAAATTTGTCGGCATTCCAGTCCAGGCCGAGCTCACGCATGTCGCTCCCCTCGCGGGGAGCGTGGATAGAAATCTCAATATCGCTTGAACTCTCTCCAGGCTGGCAAGTCGCTCCCCTCGCGGGGAGCGTGGATAGAAATGACACAGTTTATACCTCCTCGTTAGTTGCCCAGGTCGCTCCCCTCGCGGGGAGCGTGGATAGAAATATCGGTAAGAGGTGATGATAAATGCCAACGCTGAGTCGCTCCCCTCGCGGGGAGCGTGGATAGAAATAGCAAACCGTTTGTATAGGCCGCCGCAATGGCTTGTCGCTCCCCTCGCGGGGAGCGTGGATAGAAATGTATGTGGTGGCAGCCCCAGCAGCTTCGAGCGCGTCGCTCCCCTCGCGGGGAGCGTGGATAGAAATGGCTCCATCCGCACGGTGAAGATGGACGGCGAACCCGTCGCTCCCCTCGCGGGGAGCGTGGATAGAAATGGCTCATCCTCTTTGCGGTAGACGTTTTCGGTAGCGTCGCTCCCCTCGCGGGGAGCGTGGATAGAAATTTACTTGATGGCGGAGGGGTCTGCAAAAAGTCTGCGTCGCTCCCCTCGCGGGGAGCGTGGATAGAAATCCGACAAGCTCTCGAATCGGCACAGGCCCGCCTACGTCGCTCCCCTCGCGGGGAGCGTGGATAGAAATACCATAAGACCGGCGGCGGAAGCCCCTGGATTTATCGTCGCTCCCCTCGCGGGGAGCGTGGATAGAAATGTCTGCCGCCGGCCTCTGCCCCTCGATGCAGGCGCGTCGCTCCCCTCGCGGGGAGCGTGGATAGAAATTTATCTCGATAGGAGAACTATGCCTACTCCACTCGTCGCTCCCCTCGCGGGGAGCGTGGATAGAAATCATTGTGTTGACGTTGGCCTGGAAGGTCAGGGCGGTCGCTCCCCTCGCGGGGAGCGTGGATAGAAATCACTGAGCATTGACCAGAGCCACAGTGTTTGTACCGTCGCTCCCCTCGCGGGGAGCGTGGATAGAAATTCCACGGTTGTACTGGATGTCAAAATTCTGCTGCGTCGCTCCCCTCGCGGGGAGCGTGGATAGAAATGTGGCGGCCGGCGTGATGCTGCCGGTGATCTCGGTCGCTCCCCTCGCGGGGAGCGTGGATAGAAATGTTGATAATGGTGGGGTGCTGCTCCCGACCCATGTCGCTCCCCTCGCGGGGAGCGTGGATAGAAATTTTCCGCAGACGGTCAATGAACTCTTTTTTTGCAGTCGCTCCCCTCGCGGGGAGCGTGGATAGAAATTTGACGATACCGGTAAAGACGCGGGCTGCCTTTGTCGCTCCCCTCGCGGGGAGCGTGGATAGAAATCGTTCCAGGTCTCCACCATTGTGGATGGGAATATTGGTCGCTCCCCTCGCGGGGAGCGTGGATAGAAATAAGAAAGCGATTGTCGGCTACCTGCTGGACCTCCAGGTCGCTCCCCTCGCGGGGAGCGTGGATAGAAATTTTGATGACGGCCACGCGATCACCTCCTGTTCCTGTCGCTCCCCTCGCGGGGAGCGTGGATAGAAATTGGACAGCTCCGGCGACGTGCTGACTTCGGCGTGTCGCTCCCCTCGCGGGGAGCGTGGATAGAAATACGGATGTAAGCGGGCAGCGGTGGATTGCGAATGGTCGCTCCCCTCGCGGGGAGCGTGGATAGAAATTTTTCAGGGCTTGAAAAGTCCTTGATCTCCTGCGTCGCTCCCCTCGCGGGGAGCGTGGATAGAAATTGCTGCAGATAGACTATTGACAGCAGCGGCGTGACGTCGCTCCCCTCGCGGGGAGCGTGGATAGAAATAAGCATGAGCCCCTATAGACAACGGCAATTGTCTGTCGCTCCCCTCGCGGGGAGCGTGGATAGAAATATTGACCGTCTGCGGAAAGAAGCAGGCAAGGCGGGGTCGCTCCCCTCGCGGGGAGCGTGGATAGAAATCTGGTTGACATCAAAGCCGAAAAACTGGCTTGCGATGTCGCTCCCCTCGCGGGGAGCGTGGATAGAAATTGATAATGAAATTGCCGCCTACCGTGCCCTCCACGTCGCTCCCCTCGCGGGGAGCGTGGATAGAAATTGAAAGCTCATTGTATGCACCTCCTATCAGGCCAGTCGCTCCCCTCGCGGGGAGCGTGGATAGAAATATGACGAAATCCATGATGGTTTCGGTGGCCAGCTGTCGCTCCCCTCGCGGGGAGCGTGGATAGAAATCCTGTCGCTGCGACCGATCGGCGACCAGGGAGAAGTCGCTCCCCTCGCGGGGAGCGTGGATAGAAATACTTTTTATGAGAGCTTTTACAAGGCTTCAAAGAGTCGCTCCCCTCGCGGGGAGCGTGGATAGAAATAATCGGACTTTTACGCGCTGGTCAATCAAAACCGCGTCGCTCCCCTCGCGGGGAGCGTGGATAGAAATAAGTGTAAGAAAGGAGCCAACAGCGTATGAGTATGGTCGCTCCCCTCGCGGGGAGCGTGGATAGAAATATGCAGCAGGTCGAGCGGGCAGCCCAGGCCGCGGGTCGCTCCCCTCGCGGGGAGCGTGGATAGAAATTGTGCCGCTCCACCGCTGGGCACGTCGTGCGGCTGTCGCTCCCCTCGCGGGGAGCGTGGATAGAAATATTGGTCAAGGCCGTCAGGGCCTTGGTTTTGGCGTCGCTCCCCTCGCGGGGAGCGTGGATAGAAATCCCCAATATGCCCCGGATGTGCTGGGAGAATTGGTCGCTCCCCTCGCGGGGAGCGTGGATAGAAATGTGCAGGACGCGCTGGTCCGCTGCAAGGTGCTGCGTCGCTCCCCTCGCGGGGAGCGTGGATAGAAATTTGATCGCAGACAGCGGAGCGCCGCCAACAGTAGAGTCGCTCCCCTCGCGGGGAGCGTGGATAGAAATTGCTGGGGCGACAACCCCGCCCTGCGCTGGGCCGTGTCGCTCCCCTCGCGGGGAGCGTGGATAGAAATACCGAGACGGTGGGCGCGGACTGGCAGAGCGTCCAGGTCGCTCCCCTCGCGGGGAGCGTGGATAGAAATAGCTCGGCGGTGGTGTTGTAGACGGCAGTGCGGTGTCGCTCCCCTCGCGGGGAGCGTGGATAGAAATCATTCCCCCCAGAGCGCTGAGCAGCTCACTGCCAGCGTCGCTCCCCTCGCGGGGAGCGTGGATAGAAATAATTTTTCCAAAAATGCTTACTCGGGGCGTTACTGTCGCTCCCCTCGCGGGGAGCGTGGATAGAAATAGGCCCGCGCAGATCAGGTTGCTGCTGCTGCCGCCGGTCGCTCCCCTCGCGGGGAGCGTGGATAGAAATACCAGCTCGACGTGGGTATCCAGCGGCGCGGTGAGCGGTCGCTCCCCTCGCGGGGAGCGTGGATAGAAATTCGCCCAGCGTGCGGTAGACGTTCTGCCGCTCGGTCGCTCCCCTCGCGGGGAGCGTGGATAGAAATTTCTCGGCGGCCACCTCCACGCACCAGAACTGTGCGTCGCTCCCCTCGCGGGGAGCGTGGATAGAAATAGGGAATGGACGGCAGGGGCTTGGTGGTTAACTCTGTCGCTCCCCTCGCGGGGAGCGTGGATAGAAATGCCCAACGTGTCTCCGTCGGCGCCGGCGACCAACAGGTCGCTCCCCTCGCGGGGAGCGTGGATAGAAATCCCATGATGGTGATATAGGTGATGCGGTCATTGGTGTCGCTCCCCTCGCGGGGAGCGTGGATAGAAATCGAAAAGTCTTGACCTCGCAGCTTCCGATGGCAGAGTCGCTCCCCTCGCGGGGAGCGTGGATAGAAATGGCCAGGCCTTCAACGCCTTGACCGAGATCCAGAAGGTCGCTCCCCTCGCGGGGAGCGTGGATAGAAATAGCGAATTAGGAAATGCATTGCGCGAGGTGAATACGTCGCTCCCCTCGCGGGGAGCGTGGATAGAAATCTCCAGCAAGGTGCAGGTGAGCGAAAGGCCCGTGACGTCGCTCCCCTCGCGGGGAGCGTGGATAGAAATTTGGTGGAGCCGTCCTCGGCGGTGACATCCACCGGTCGCTCCCCTCGCGGGGAGCGTGGATAGAAATGACTACCGGACCTAATGAGGAGGAGCGGATGGGTCGCTCCCCTCGCGGGGAGCGTGGATAGAAATATTGGTCAAGGCCGTCAGGGCCTTGGTTTTGGCGTGTCGCTCCCCTCGCGGGGAGCGTGGATAGAAATGTGCAGGACGCGCTGGTCCGCTGCAAGGTGCTGGTCGCTCCCCTCGCGGGGAGCGTGGATAGAAATTACGTCTGCCGGGAGTGGCTGCAGGTGTCCCAGGTCGCTCCCCTCGCGGGGAGCGTGGATAGAAATTTGGTGCTGTCGATGTTGGTGGCAAAGGTAAAAGGTCGCTCCCCTCGCGGGGAGCGTGGATAGAAATGATCATGGGGCGGCGCTGCGTCCGCCGTCCCCCGTCGCTCCCCTCGCGGGGAGCGTGGATAGAAATCTGTCGGGCGCGGCAAAAGAAGTCGTGAACACCCGTCGCTCCCCTCGCGGGGAGCGTGGATAGAAATATCCTCGATCTCCTTTTGCAGGTGGGGCATATAGGCGTCGCTCCCCTCGCGGGGAGCGTGGATAGAAATGATCATGGGGGCGGCGCTGCGTCCGCCGTCCCCCAGCGTCGCTCCCCTCGCGGGGAGCGTGGATAGAAATAAGATTTCCGGGATGTTGGCCACCAAAGTGGGGATGTCGCTCCCCTCGCGGGGAGCGTGGATAGAAATCGGGCTTTCCAGGCCACCGAGCGCCGCGCCGCCGTCGCTCCCCTCGCGGGGAGCGTGGATAGAAATCGGTAGAGGTAGTCGGAGGCGCGGCCCGCGGGCGTCGCTCCCCTCGCGGGGAGCGTGGATAGAAATTCTTCCGGCACCCTGGAGCTGACGGTGGACGGCGTCGCTCCCCTCGCGGGGAGCGTGGATAGAAATACATAATTATTTTACACGAAATTGCGCCGACTGTGTCGCTCCCCTCGCGGGGAGCGTGGATAGAAATATCCTCGATCTCCTTTTGCAGGTGGGGCATATAGGCGTCGCTCCCCTCGCGGGGAGCGTGGATAGAAATAAAACTGCCGTTGTCGGTGTGCAGCACGCCGCTGGTCGCTCCCCTCGCGGGGAGCGTGGATAGAAATAGGGAGCGGGACGTGCTGCACTTCCGGCTCTTCCAGGTCGCTCCCCTCGCGGGGAGCGTGGATAGAAATAATGAGGTGCACCAGTTTGAAAACTACGACAACATGTCGCTCCCCTCGCGGGGAGCGTGGATAGAAATATCGACCCCCTGGATGTGGTCCGCGCCGGCGGCGTCGCTCCCCTCGCGGGGAGCGTGGATAGAAATCCTCTGGACAACACCAGTTTCCTGCGGCTGGATATTGTCGCTCCCCTCGCGGGGAGCGTGGATAGAAATACCCCAAAGCGTAAGAGGGGCTGAAAAGTACAAAACGGTCGCTCCCCTCGCGGGGAGCGTGGATAGAAATTGTTCAACCCCTATTCCTTCCCGGCGCTGCCCCTGGTCGCTCCCCTCGCGGGGAGCGTGGATAGAAATATCCGTACTATGTCAACAGCAGTACAGAGGACGGCCGTCGCTCCCCTCGCGGGGAGCGTGGATAGAAATGTTGATGACGGTTTCAAAATCCTTTCCTCCATTCGTCGCTCCCCTCGCGGGGAGCGTGGATAGAAATGACGGCCTCCCATGAGGAGGATTTCCAGAATTTTTACGTCGCTCCCCTCGCGGGGAGCGTGGATAGAAATTGCCCAGGCCCAGACGGTGACCGCCGCCCAGCTGTCGCTCCCCTCGCGGGGAGCGTGGATAGAAATCGGCAGGATGTGGAGGCGAAACCCGTAAAAAACGCGTCGCTCCCCTCGCGGGGAGCGTGGATAGAAATCATGCTGGACCTCGGTCCCCAGTGGCTGGACCGGGTCGCTCCCCTCGCGGGGAGCGTGGATAGAAATCAGCACGCCGGTATTGAGGCGGATGCCCCGCGCGTCGCTCCCCTCGCGGGGAGCGTGGATAGAAATAAGGTCTGGCAGTCCCAGTTTGCGGATACCGTATCTGGTCGCTCCCCTCGCGGGGAGCGTGGATAGAAATGTCCCGCAGCACGTCGTAGGTCAGTGCTGTGACCGTCGCTCCCCTCGCGGGGAGCGTGGATAGAAATCACACATACCGGCTGCTCATGTGCCCACCTCGCTGGTCGCTCCCCTCGCGGGGAGCGTGGATAGAAATAACGACTTGACCGAGATCCAGAAGCAGCAGGCGGTCGCTCCCCTCGCGGGGAGCGTGGATAGAAATCATCCGCACATCCACCTGATTGCAGCCGTACCGGCGTCGCTCCCCTCGCGGGGAGCGTGGATAGAAATTTTAGAAACTTACGATTCAGCGTCATTTCCAAAACGGTCGCTCCCCTCGCGGGGAGCGTGGATAGAAATTCTTTGTGTCATGGTATACTATAGCCGAGGCTTAGGTCGCTCCCCTCGCGGGGAGCGTGGATAGAAATCACGTGGAACACTGGAACTCTTCTAAACGCCCTCTGTCGCTCCCCTCGCGGGGAGCGTGGATAGAAATAGGTCGCTGACCAGCTCCGCGTACTGCTCTATCGTCGCTCCCCTCGCGGGGAGCGTGGATAGAAATACGGCAATGGCATAGGCGCTGTACGGCCCGATTTCGTCGCTCCCCTCGCGGGGAGCGTGGATAGAAATATGCTGTTGACCGAGCCCTCGATGGTGGTGGCTGCGTCGCTCCCCTCGCGGGGAGCGTGGATAGAAATATCCAGACTTTTGCCGGTGATGCCCCGGCCCTCAAAGTCGCTCCCCTCGCGGGGAGCGTGGATAGAAATACAGAATTGACAAAAGATGCAGAAGGAAACGACGGTCGCTCCCCTCGCGGGGAGCGTGGATAGAAATGGCCTTTGTGAGGTACTCTTTGCCTTTGCCGTAGTCGCTCCCCTCGCGGGGAGCGTGGATAGAAATGTAGCAGGGCTACAGCTATAGTATAACACCATGTGTCGCTCCCCTCGCGGGGAGCGTGGATAGAAATTTTCAGCTTTCGCCGCGCCCATGCCGTTAGGCCCGGTCGCTCCCCTCGCGGGGAGCGTGGATAGAAATATGGTAGTGAGGCCGCCCTTTTTTGGTGCCGTAGTCGCTCCCCTCGCGGGGAGCGTGGATAGAAATTGTTTTGGTGCTCTGAAACTCAAACGACAACGCGTCGCTCCCCTCGCGGGGAGCGTGGATAGAAATCGTATGGGATGCGCTGAGAGAAAATAAGTGCATGTCGCTCCCCTCGCGGGGAGCGTGGATAGAAATAGAACAGGCACGGAATACGCATGCACCGAGACAGTCGCTCCCCTCGCGGGGAGCGTGGATAGAAATGGGTACCAAGAAGCATGGGCGGACTATCGTTATCGTCGCTCCCCTCGCGGGGAGCGTGGATAGAAATTACTGCGGGGAGTACGGCAGCAAAACAAGCCGGGGTCGCTCCCCTCGCGGGGAGCGTGGATAGAAATAGAGGTAAAGACACGGTCTACCAGATAATCACGGGTCGCTCCCCTCGCGGGGAGCGTGGATAGAAATATTTTAAGTGAGTTACAACAGATTCACGACATTTGTCGCTCCCCTCGCGGGGAGCGTGGATAGAAATGTAGTATTTCGCTTCCAGCTCGCAGCGCGTGCCCCGTCGCTCCCCTCGCGGGGAGCGTGGATAGAAATGTCAGAAATGCAGCTGCTCCGCAGCATCCGGGGCGTCGCTCCCCTCGCGGGGAGCGTGGATAGAAATGACACAGAGACGCTCGAAAGCATTTACGAGAAACTGTCGCTCCCCTCGCGGGGAGCGTGGATAGAAATATTACACTGACGTACGACGAAGATCACCTGCCAGGTCGCTCCCCTCGCGGGGAGCGTGGATAGAAATGAATAAAAACGGCGAGACCAAGGGCGGCTATATGTCGCTCCCCTCGCGGGGAGCGTGGATAGAAATGCAAATCCTATGGTATGGAAAATGCCCGGAAGAATTCGTCGCTCCCCTCGCGGGGAGCGTGGATAGAAATGGTCAGATTTTGTAGCTGGATACTGATCGCCTCGGCGTCGCTCCCCTCGCGGGGAGCGTGGATAGAAATACGCGATAAAACACCACCTTGGGATGATTTCTACGTCGCTCCCCTCGCGGGGAGCGTGGATAGAAATTCCACGCTGATGCCGGGAGCCGTGGGCGGCTGGGTCGCTCCCCTCGCGGGGAGCGTGGATAGAAATGATGGTGATAGCTGCTTCCGCTGCCGTTGTGCCGTCGCTCCCCTCGCGGGGAGCGTGGATAGAAATCCAATCGGCGTAATCCCGCGCCATCTCGTCCCGGGTCGCTCCCCTCGCGGGGAGCGTGGATAGAAATGACAGCGCATACAGCGCGGTGACGGCGGGGTCGGGTCGCTCCCCTCACGGGGAGCGTGGATAGAAATATGTTGTGCTCCTTTCAAAAAGCAAACTGAAAGAGTCGCTCCCCTCACGGGGAGCGTGGATAGAAATCAACCACAACCAAGTCCCATTACAGGATACGTCAGTCGCTCCCCTCACGGGGAGCGTGGATAGAAATCGGGAGTAATTACCGGCCCGCCTGGCCGCAAAAAGGTCGCTCCCCTCACGGGGAGCGTGGATAGAAATCTTGTCTGTCACGGGCGGCGGCCACCTCCTTAAGTGTCGCTCCCCTCACGGGGAGCGTGGATAGAAATAAGTTCTTCCTCGCAGATCAGCGCGCCGAGCAAGAAGTCGCTCCCCTCACGGGGAGCGTGGATAGAAATCTCCTTACTCCTCGGCTTCGACCTCGCCGGCCTTGGTCGCTCCCCTCACGGGGAGCGTGGATAGAAATTCAAGGCCGCCCAGCAGCAGGCCAAAGCGGCCCGGCAGGTCGCTCCCCTCACGGGGAGCGTGGATAGAAATAGATGGAAGGCAATCGCACGGTAAACCGTGAAGTCGTCGCTCCCCTCACGGGGAGCGTGGATAGAAATCGTCTTGCCCGGTCAAGCAAGACAGCATACTGCAGTCGCTCCCCTCACGGGGAGCGTGGATAGAAATAGCAAAGCGGCCGACCTGGCCCCCGGCCAGATCGAGGTCGCTCCCCTCACGGGGAGCGTGGATAGAAATCAGGCTGGCGTTGTAAGCGCGGGCCAGGGCGGCATGTCGCTCCCCTCACGGGGAGCGTGGATAGAAATTCCACACTGATGCCGGGAGCCGTGGGCGGCTGGTGTCGCTCCCCTCACGGGGAGCGTGGATAGAAATAATAACTGAGGGGGTGACCTATGGGCGCACGTTATGTCGCTCCCCTCACGGGGAGCGTGGATAGAAATCGGGAGTAATTACCGGCCCGCCTGGCCGCAAAAAGGTCGCTCCCCTCACGGGGAGCGTGGATAGAAATCTTGTCTGTCACGGGCGGCGGCCACCTCCTTAAGTGTCGCTCCCCTCACGGGGAGCGTGGATAGAAATAAGTTCTTCCTCGCAGATCAGCGCGCCGAGCAAGAAGTCGCTCCCCTCACGGGGAGCGTGGATAGAAATATTTGGTGGTGTCCTCCTTGTGTTTGGCCTTCCTGCGTCGCTCCCCTCACGGGGAGCGTGGATAGAAATTTCAGACCTGCGACAATCCCGTCACCGACGCCCAGTCGCTCCCCTCACGGGGAGCGTGGATAGAAATGAGCTCCAAAGAGGCTCTGGCCTACCGCACTGCCGGTCGCTCCCCTCACGGGGAGCGTGGATAGAAATAGCTTGATGCAGGTGATGACGTCGGCGCTGCGCTTGTCGCTCCCCTCACGGGGAGCGTGGATAGAAATATGTCTGAATCTTTGACTTTATAGGCTTTGTCAGTCGCTCCCCTCACGGGGAGCGTGGATAGAAATAGCGAAATTCAGCTGAATGCCGGTGTGCTGCTGGGTCGCTCCCCTCACGGGGAGCGTGGATAGAAATCACGGCCCAGGACGTCAGCGATTTGGAGTATCAGGTCGCTCCCCTCACGGGGAGCGTGGATAGAAATCCTGATCTGTAAGGGGGACAGCATGGAACCGAAGGTCGCTCCCCTCACGGGGAGCGTGGATAGAAATCAGCAGGCGGACGGGCAAGACCGGCTCCCCTCAGTCGCTCCCCTCACGGGGAGCGTGGATAGAAATACTTCATGGATTTGAAGTCTTTTATGCCTCCGTGCAAGTCGCTCCCCTCACGGGGAGCGTGGATAGAAATATGATCCATTCGCCATAGTACATTGACCCGTCGGTGTCGCTCCCCTCACGGGGAGCGTGGATAGAAATTTTCTGGCCTACGAAAATTGGAAACAGCCACTCTGTCGCTCCCCTCACGGGGAGCGTGGATAGAAATATGTATCACCATCGGCGTGTTCCATCCTCCTGTCCGTCGCTCCCCTCACGGGGAGCGTGGATAGAAATTCCTTGAAAATACTTTTTCCAGCCGTCCACGATGGGTCGCTCCCCTCACGGGGAGCGTGGATAGAAATACCCCAAATTCACCCCACCGGGCAAAACCGACGAGTCGCTCCCCTCACGGGGAGCGTGGATAGAAATAGCGAAATTCAGCTGAATGCCGGTGTGCTGCTGGGTCGCTCCCCTCACGGGGAGCGTGGATAGAAATCCCGGAGACCCGCAGGCCGCGCCCTATTTGGTGTGTCGCTCCCCTCACGGGGAGCGTGGATAGAAATTCAAGCACAAAGCAGGCCCGCTAATGGGCGCGGCGTCGCTCCCCTCACGGGGAGCGTGGATAGAAATAGTGTTTTGACTCTGCCGCAGTCAGCGCAGGCAAGTCGCTCCCCTCACGGGGAGCGTGGATAGAAATCTTGCAGCCATTGCAAGCATCATCAATGTAGTCGTCGCTCCCCTCACGGGGAGCGTGGATAGAAATGCAGCTCCTGACCTCTCGAGAGGCCAGAAGGACTTAGTCGCTCCCCTCACGGGGAGCGTGGATAGAAATCGGGCATACGCCAGGATTTGGAATGAATGGTTTCGTGAGTCGCTCCCCTCACGGGGAGCGTGGATAGAAATTACCATCCGATGTTAGCGAACCTGGGTGAAATGGGTCGCTCCCCTCACGGGGAGCGTGGATAGAAATGTGACGCAGGCACTGGGAACCCTGCTGAATCTGGGTCGCTCCCCTCACGGGGAGCGTGGATAGAAATACCACGGCCGGCCGCAGGATGGAAAACCAGGGCACGTCGCTCCCCTCACGGGGAGCGTGGATAGAAATAGTGGATGACTTAAGGAGGCGATACCATGGCGTACCGTAGTCGCTCCCCTCACGGGGAGCGTGGATAGAAATGACACCGTCCTGAAGGACACCCTCACCAAGATGGGTCGCTCCCCTCACGGGGAGCGTGGATAGAAATGACACCGTCCTGAAGGACACCCTCACCAAGATGGGTCGCTCCCCTCACGGGGAGCGTGGATAGAAATCAGGCTGGCGTTGTAAGCGCGGGCCAGGGCGGCATGTCGCTCCCCTCACGGGGAGCGTGGATAGAAATAGCTCTTGGATGATGCCCTGCTCCCGCTCGGACAGGTCGCTCCCCTCGCGGGGAGCGTGGATAGAAATGTCGCCTACCTGAATAAGCAAAAGGGCTGGCACATGTCGCTCCCCTCGCGGGGAGCGTGGATAGAAATGGGCCGGGCGCCGGCGTGGGCACTGGTCTCCACGTCGCTCCCCTCGCGGGGAGCGTGGATAGAAATTTGATGGCGGACGCCATGTCCGCATAGGTGGGGGTGTCGCTCCCCTCGCGGGGAGCGTGGATAGAAATAAATCATAAAAGGCCGGGCCGTAGGCCGCCCCGCGTCGCTCCCCTCGCGGGGAGCGTGGATAGAAATTCCCGCAGCAGGTAGACCCGATGGGTGTTTTTGCAGGTCGCTCCCCTCGCGGGGAGCGTGGATCAAAATGCTGACCGACACCAGCCTTGAAAGGTGTAGAATAGGAGCAGATCACAGGAGATTTACACAAATTATAGGATTCTCTGAAAGCGGCGTAAACAGCGGCACGGTCATACGCCGTACATCCGGAACACTACCCCTACCGTCTGGAAGATCAGCTTCCAG
>ERZ1643249.3136-NODE-3136-length-14742-cov-21.586777_pt1 | contig 14742 bp, 9 predicted proteins | sample MGYA00579263_ERZ1643249 | MGnify/ENA primary metagenome ERZ1643249 (study PRJEB29033, sample SAMEA4952264) | chicken gut metagenome | biome: Broiler Chicken; feature: Gastrointestinal Tract; material: Caecum | place: Ireland | collected 2018 | study: Broiler...
TCCCCGGCGCTGCGTTGGCGGCTGAGACGGAATCACCTTTTACGGATGTTAAAACTACCGATTGGTTTTTCGACGCGGTCCAATACGCCTATGATCACAATTTAATGAGCGGGACGGGAAACAACCATTTCTCTCCCAGTGAAACCACCACGCGGGGCATGATGGTGACCATCCTTCACAACATGGAGGGAAAACCGGCGGCGGGAAGTCCCGCTTTTACCGATGTCCCCGCCGGCGAGTGGTATGCCGCTCCTGTGGCGTGGGCCAGCGCTCACGGCATTGTCAGCGGCTATGGAAACGGAAGATTTGGGCCGAACGACCCCATCACCCGGGAGCAGATGGTGGTGATGCTCCGCAACTACGCGGAGTACAAAGAGTATGAGACGAGCGACACCGTTGACTTGTCCCAATACGCCGACACAGCTGCCATTTCTGATTATGCTTACGCTTCTATTCAATGGGCCGTGGGAGAGGGGATTATTTCCGGTGTGACGGCTACCACCATCCAGCCCCAGGGCGACGCCACCCGAGCGCAAATGGCTCAAGTGCTGATGGCATTCCGGAAGAATCAGGAGGCATTGGCGGCGTTCCTTGCTAAGGATGTGGAGGACTTTGCGGGATATGAGGTGATTCAGGCGGGAGATTCTACAGAAACCAACTATATGGTTTTGGCAGAAGATACGATTGTAGCCAGCGCGACGGAAGAAACAAACCAGCTGACGAGCGCAGATGAGGAACAGGGAATTTATTCTCTCTCCCACATCGATGCCACAGTGGCAGATCTGAAACCAGGAGACATTCTTTATATCCCCTATCGGGAAGAACCGCTGTTGTTGAAAGTTGGCGCGATCCAAATAAATGGATCTTCCGCAACCATTACCGCCCAGGAGACAACCCTTTCCGAATTGTTTACATACATCGACCTAGAGATGGATGTTCCCGTGTCCGAAATGTATTTCGACCCTTCAACAGCCGATGAAGGTGTGTCTTTCTCCGACCCGGGCACACAAGAACTGGGCACCACTACCCAAGCGGAATTTGCCGCAGGACAGCTGGGAGATGTCTTCCACGATGAATTTCCGCTGGTGAATATTACCGGCGACTATTTTGAAGCTACCCTGGAAGTGGATCTGTGGCTTACGGCCCGTATCCGTTTTGACGGGTTTGCCGGTTTCCAGGATGCACAGCTTTCCCTCAAGCAGGAAACTGCCGCTGAGATCAGCGCCAGCGCATCTGTGGGGGAGGGTGAGCGGATCGAAAAAAGTTTGGGAAACCTCTCTATTCCCATTACCTGGCCTTTGAGCGCAGAATTTTCTCTCTATGCGACCTTTGACATGGACGCTTCTGTGGCAGGTTCCATTACCGCCACATTTACTTCGGAATTCGGAGGCATTTATAAAAACGGAAAAGCAAAAGCAATCAATGAGCACGATGGGGAGATCAATGCCGATTTACGGGGAGAATTTGCCACCTCTGTGGGAATTGGCGTGGAAGGCGGGCTGAAAGCCGAACTACCCGTGATTGTTACCGCCGATATTTCTTTGAATGGAGAAGCAGGGGTACAGGTTGGCGGTGTGGTCGAAAAGAGTTATTCCTCTTCAGCAAAACCTGCTGTACTCCACTCCTGTCCCCTGTGTGTGGACGGGGAGATTGACTTTCTCCTGTCTCTGGGCATGAATTTCAATCTGGATATTTTCCTTCAGGACGCTTTTGACAAGCACATTTCCTTGGCCAATGAGAAGATTCCTTTCCGTGATTTCTACATCTCTTTCGGCGGCGGAGAGGATCCCGTCGAATTCGGCTGGGGCGAGTGTCCCCACATGCAGTACCTGGTGACCATTTGGGCGGAAGATCAAAACGGGACTGCCGTTGGGAACGCCCAGATCGAAATCTCCGGCTCTGGACAGGAGGATATTGCCGGCACTACCACCGGCAACGGGGTCTTCCAAACCTACTGCGCCGACGGCCGCTATACCATTTCCGCCACAGCGGAGGGCTATGAAGATGGCCAAGCCTCTCTTCGAGTGAATGGCAAACCTGCGGAAGTGACGGTGGAGATGGAGCGTCAGGAACAGGAAAAAGTCTACATAACCCACAGTTTCGCAGAGTCAGGCGTTCCTTCCTACGGGACCGCGAAAGTAACGGTTTATTCCGACACAGAAGCCTTGGTAGAGTTTTCTGACCTGCAAGCGTATGAATCAGAAATATGGGAAAATCGAAATTATGATTTTTTGATAGATTTTAGTGCGGAAACTGGCGAAAGATCCTGGTGGACGGCCATATCGCAAGTAAATATTGCTAAAGCAGACACAACTTCAAATCCTCAGGTCTTTATCTTTGATCAACGGGAGAATGGAAACGTAATTCATGATTGGTATTATCCGCTCTCTGCGGTAGACAGCTTACAGGTCGATTACGAAAACTACTATGTATCTTGGCGGATTGTATTGCCTGAGACCTCGCCTTTTAAGTTCTCTATGTTGGAAAACGAAGGCGTTTACATTTCCGCTCAGTTAGTTCCTCTTTATCCAAGGTGGCCCGTGTAAACAACCCCATGCTAGAAAACGCCAGCGCGTCGGCTTCCCTTCAGGTGGGAAAGAGTTGATCTTACCAAAGGGCAACCGTAGGAACCTGCGGAGCATTCGTTGTCTGCAGATCCACGAAGTTCCATTCAAAAAATGAATCCGCAAAGGGCCGGGTGTGATCCCAGCCTTTTGCCTTTGGGGCACAATCGCATGAGAAAATAGTGGAGAGACAGATGAGCCGCAAGCGTCAATTTTCCCAGCGATTTACCAATAGCATTGCGCGCCATGCAGTGGGCCAACGGGGAAGGCTTGATCAACCGCAGCGACGGTTCCCTGTTGCCCGGCGGTACTACCACCCGTGCCCAGGCCGCCAGTATTTTGATGAAGTTTGATCAGAGTGTGGTAGGAAACTGAATTTTTATGCGAGGGCCGGGAGCAATCCCGGCCTTTTGCTTACCTACAAGCAGGGAACACCCCCACGCAAAAATTGAGCCGCATAAAACAAAGAAAAGGCTTCGCGGAACGGAATTTGAAAAACGGGAAGGAGACCGGATGAAAAAATATGAGGCTAACTTGCAAGAGAAAACCACGGCAGGGAGGATTTTTTCTTCTGCCCAACGAAATCTTTACCCTGGGATTGAGCGCCGGGGAGATCGCTGTGTACGCATACCAGCTGTTTTGTGAGGATAGGGAAACGCATGTTTGTTATCCTAGCTTTCGCAAAATTGGGGAACACACCGGCATGAGTCCCAACACAGTGCGGAAGTATGTTGCGCAGCTGGAGGACAAGCGCCTCATCGAAACCCTGCCGACAACCGTGTGGCCGTTGGACGGAACCGCGAGAAACGGGACGCTGCTCTACACGATTTTGCCCATTCATGAAGCGGTGAATTATCACCTGGAGCGGCAGTTAGCGGGACTGCCGCCAAGAAAGAATGGAAGGAAAAGACGCTGAAACCAAACACGCCCCTGTGTGGCCCTGTGTGCGGTTTTGAGGGCCGGGTAAGGAAACGACACCAGAGAGGCCTCAAACCCGCCCCGTTGGAGCCGTGTGAGGCCGTTGTGGACGAATCCAGAAAACCGGGACAGCCCAGTTTCGAGAACAGCACTGCCTTTCCCCGTAGGGGAAAGGTAGGGAGAGTGGGAGCAGAAACGAGAAAAACCCGTGTACGGCCCTGTGTGCGGCTTTGAAAGCCGAGTAGGGGAACGATACCAGCTAAATGGGTTCCCCGCCCCGTTGAAGCCGTATGAGCCAGTTGTGGGCAAATCCTGGGGCAGCGGTCAACCCCCAGCTGAGAGAAAACTGGTTTTGCCGCCACTCAAGAGAGGTGGATGCGAGAAACTGTGGAAAAGCAGAAAAGAAAAAGCAGACCCAGTTGGGCCTGCAAAGGCAGCGCATTGAAGCACAGGATGACCTCGATGGAAAAGGATGTTTTTCTCCACGCAGAGGACGGGGTTGGGGAGAATCTTGGGCGGCGCACATAACCCAAACATTAACCAGCAAAACGGAGGTGTGAAAAAAGAGCAGGTGAAAGGGTAGGCGCCTAAGAACGGCGCCTACCCGGGCTCACAGTGGCCGGCAGAGCCGGCCACTCCGGGATTTTTGCAAGGGGTCAATTTTGCGATTTTTAGGGGTCGGTTTTGGGGCCTTGGCGTCAAACCGTGGGTCGTGAATGCCGGATTTTCCCGGTGTAGGGCCATTCTCTACGGTGTCAAGATAGGGGTCGTGACGATTTTCGGGCGATTTTACGCAAGTCGGGGTGAGCGCAGTTTCCCAGGCCAAATAGCTGTGGATGAGAGCAAAAATTATCCCCTCTTTTCTCTGTCCACAGCTAGCCAGGGCCACCTCAAAAATTACAGGGGAGTAAACAAAGAATAAGGCCGTGAAAATTTCCTACCCAGCGTTGGAGGTAAAACCACCAAAAGGCGGGGAGATTTTTCTCCACAAAGCGAAGCACATAGGCCTGGACATAGGCAAACGCTGTACGGTAGTGTTGGTGGTTGAACAAAACACCCGGAAGGAGGGTTATCAACCATGTCGCAAAAACGACTCACTACAAACGGCAATGTGTTTCGGAGAACCGATGGCCGCTGGCAAAGCGTCATCTGGTACTTCGACGAGCAAGGCATCAAGAGACGCAAAGTGTTCTCCAGCAAGACGAAAACGGAAGCTCAGCAGAAGATTACCACCTACATCGCCCAGTTCAACGCAGAGGTGCGTAACTCAGACGAGAGCAACAAAACTGTTCGAGAGAGTCTTACCCGCTGGCTGCAAGTTTTCAAATTCCCGTCGGTGGAGCGCACCACATACGACAGGCTGGAATGTACCGCCCAGCACCAGGTGTTCCCGCTCATCGGGGACAAAATCGTGGGGGACATCACCGCCGCCGACCTGAAATCCGTCCTCAATCATTGGATGAATCAGGGCTACGCCTACACCACCGTGAAGAAAGTGCATATCCTCTTGAACGAGTATTTCCGCTACTTAACGGAGGAGGACTTTATCCAGAAGAACCCCATGCAAAGCGTGCCTATGATGAAGCGGGCCAACTTCCTAGCGGCACAGGACAAGGAATGTTTACCAGAGCAGGAGCAAGTGACAGTCTTCACACCCACTGAAATTGCCAAGTTCAAGCGGGAGGCCTTCTCTACCTTCGCCAATGGGAAACGCAAATATCAACAAGCAGCCGCCTACATTCTCATGCTGAATACAGGACTGCGGACAGGAGAACTGTTGGGCCTACTCAATAGTGACATCGACTTGGAAGACCGAGTTCTCCACCTTGAGAGGGGAGTGAAAGAGGTGTGGCGGCGGGACGGACTGCAAGCTGAGCCAGGTCGTGATGTTAAGGTAGGTAAGCTGAAATCAGCCACCAGCAAGCGAACAATACCTCTCAACGGCACAGCCATCGCCATGATTCAAGACTTGCGAAAGGAAACATATTTCGGCGAGGACACGCCGCTGGTACCTGACGAGCACGGAAATTACACTCGTCCGGTGAATTTTAGAAAGCGTTATTACAGAATCCTTGCAGCGGCGGGAATTGAGAAAAAGGGCCTGCACTCACTTCGCCACACATTTGCCTCCAACTTGGTGAACGGCATTAAGCAGGAGGACGGCACCATAAAATCCCTGACACCCCGCCAAGTAGCTGACCTGCTGGGCCATTCAACCTCGCAGATCACCGAGCTGTACTACGTCAAAAAGGATACGGCTCGTTTACATGGCATCACCGATGGCTTCAACCTGTAACCACTATACGGCAGGATGCACAAAAACAGAGCTGGAAATTTTGTAGGTCAAAAGAGGACAAAAAGAGCGAAACGCACCCGATTTCAGGCGAAAACAGCCGAAGTCGGGTGCGTTTCGGGTGCTGGAGGGGATGAGGACGGTTGAGGACGGGTAAAACCAGATGAGAAAACCCAGTGTCCGAACCAGAGCGAACACCATAGCCATGCAACACATGCAAAAAGAAAACCGGCGAAAACCCAGTGTTTTCGCCGGTTTTTTGGCAGGGGCAGAAGGACTTGTCTCGGCTGCCGCCTCGGTCGGGCCTGGACGCAGCCCACCGGGCTGCAGGCCCCCACGACACGCACTGCGCAGGGCGCAGCCGTGCCTCGTTGCCAAATCCTACCGCACACTAACGAAAAAGTCAGGTACCGCAGAAGCGATACCTGACTTTTTTGGCAGGGGCAGAAGGACTTGAACCCTCGGCACGCGGTTTTGGAGTGGATGTGGGAGGAGCGCACCAGAGAGCGGAGAAGGGGCAATGTTGCCCACTTTTTCTCGCAAGCTGGAAAACAAGCGATGCTGATTTGGTGCTGCGAGGAAATAGCTTTGATGACAAGTAGACCGTGATTACGTAAATAAGGAAAGAGAAGATTTGCTGTGCATTGCATCATCAATGAAAACATTCTATTGTGTGTTTTTATAATGATTTACTATACCGTTTTAGAAAAGTGTAAGAGTATATAGGAACTTATGTTATTAAGAGACCTACTTATCTGTTTTTAATCTGAGAATGCCATCTGTGTGTTTATAGTTACCTTCATTTTTCTTGTGCTTCCAAGTGAGGGGGCGGAATATTGCCTTGCAAAATATGGAACAGCAGTGTGCGGAATGATGAATTTTTGCAGACTTTTATCTTAGCTTTAAAGTCTTTCGCTTTATGTGTTTGGTGCATTCACACTTTTGCGAATTTTGTTTCCTCTTTTTATAAGCTTCTCTTGTGAATCTAGAAACCGAGCATATTCCATGCCGCAGGTAGCCTGTGTTTTCAGCTCAGAATATAGACTGTCTGTATTTTTGTTTAGAAGCGCATGTATCACTTCATTTCGGTAGCTGCACCACTGCTCAATTTTATCTAAAATGCTTAAAAAGACAGCAATATCTAGACGTTCACATTGGTGTTTAAGCGCGCATAGATAGGGAGTTTCAAAGCGACTGCGCTCTGTGGTACTTGCCCATCGGAGAATACAACGAACTACTTTGAGTTTACTATTCATTTTAGCGGCACTTATTGCGAGCGCTTCTTCAGGATCTTTGTATTTTTCAACAATAGACGAAAGGTATGGTTTCGTTTTCTTCCAGATTTTTAAAGTTTTACGGTTTGCTATAAAAGCCATATGATATAGTATAGCATATAAACGGTCTTCCAGCATAGCATAATCGATAAGAAGTGCCTCCAAATAAAATTCTCCACGAATCGCTTTGTTGTAACGGGTCATTTGTTCTGAATACGTTCTTTGTTTGTCCTTGGCGCTAGAAACCGGTTTTATCATTCGCGTGTCCATATGGACCTCCTTGTTTCACGTATTGAGATGATTGGGGCTACAACATGATAAACCATGATAAACATAGAAAAGCGTATGTTCACAAGACTATCTTAGGTACTGGCAGCCATCATTCGCATCTGCTTAAAAATAGCTTCAAGGTCATCTTTGCTAGTAGGCATAGCTTCTAGAATCTTATGATCGATTGCTTTTAACATAGTCTCTTCTTTTTCATTAAGACGAGAATAAACTGCTCTATCTAGGGACCAAGGTCCGTCTTCTATCTGGTATTCCATTTGTAGAAAGGTATACTGTGTGTATTGCCCCTTTGGTAATCCAAGACGGTGAATACGATCTTTCGATTGAAGCAAGTGAACCAGATTATAACTGTATTCGTAATAAATTGCATCGTGACATACAGAGTGCAAGGAAACAGATTCAGCTAAGGTATGGGGATTGGTAAGCAGAACTTGAATACGTCCTGAACGGAAGTCACTTAAAATCTGTTGTCTTTCCTCCAAGGGAATTGCACCGTAGATACAGCGAGTGTTGACGCCTTCTTGTTCTAGCGTAGTAGAAAGTTGTTCGATTGAATCAATAAAGATACACCAGATAATTACTGGTTTCCCTGCTTTTACTAGAGAGAGGGCTGTTTCTATACATTTGAGAAATTTTGCGGAAGGGGGGCACTGTGTAATAAGTTCTTGAACTTCGGCGCTATAATCGAAGAAGTCGATCTCATGCACAGGCTTGGTATCGTCCAGCAGATATTCAAAATCACGCAAGTCTAATTGGCTCAATAGCAATTTGGGATTACTTTCTAGCTGGAGAATACGAAGGAAAAGTGCCAATGCATTATTACGATATTTCATCTGTAAAAGAGATAAAAGACGTTCTGCTTCTTTACTTGCAGGACATACTACTAACTTGTCCGGATTGGCAGGTGGTACATCCAGTTGGAATTTTGTTGTGCGGCAAAAGAAAGGACGAAGATTGTTATTTATAACATCCACTTCGGCCGAAGAAGGTGCTTTCAGTACGGAAATAGGAAACCCAAACATTTCCTCATATTCATCTGGAAAAAGAATGTGGAGCAGGTTGTAAATATCTATATACCCATTTGGAATCGGGGTACCAGTCATAGCAACCAAAGTGGAAGCGGACTTGGATAGCTCAAGTGCTGCACGAGCGTATTCGCCTCCCACTTTTTTTACCTTATGAACTTCGTCAAAGACAAGGAGAGTGTCTCTTTGTACTAGCTCACAAAGGTCTGCTAGCACACTGCCAGCTAGTTCGTAGTTGACCAAAATCAGATTCCTATTTCCGGCATCATAGCGCAAAGCTGTTTGACGAGCCGTTGCATTGGGATAACAGGAATCCTGCAGATTTAGAACTTTAAGAGGGTCACGGTTTCCAAAGGTGGCAGTAAATTCATCTATCCAAGAACCAAAAGCGTTTTTGGGGCAAACTACCATGATTCGTTGAACCAGGCCACTGTGTTTCAGATGTGCATACACTCCGAGTACAGAAGCGGTTTTGCCAGATCCAGGCACTGAAAAATTGGCTGAGCGACGCATAGAGCACATAAAAAAGGAGTCCCACATTTGCTGTTCCCGCAGTTGGCGAATCATGGAGGAGTTTACTATATCTTTATAGGCTTGGAAAGTTACTTCTAATTTAGATGAATGGTTTTGAATCTCAATACCTAGCTTAGCTCGCTGGGTCAAGAAATTTTCCCTATGATTTATGTACTGCTCCAGAGATGAGGAAATTTGAAGCGATACTTGGCGCTTCTCACATTCTTTTTTGCAGAGTGCAATGATACGTTTAAAATCGAGATAGGTAAGTGAAAGCTTGGCCACGAAGACATCATCTTCTTGATCAGAGAAATAACGGCGCAAAGATAATTTAAAAAAACTGCTAGTATACAGTTTTTGCGCTTCTCCTGCTGGCAGGACTAGCCGAAGTCGGTCTGTGTAGTCTAAAAACCAGTTAATCATGGGAGATTCTCCTTAACTTCAGCAAGAGTTTGTTCCAATAAGTCGAGTTGATGATGCATCCGCTTTAGTTCACTATCATTAAGTTTTAAGAGAATATTGGTGTCAATGCTCTCAAGAAAATTTGTTGCTTTTTCTACAAGTTGAATGGGACGATTCCGAGTTTCTGTTTTTTTAGAGCGGGCAAGATACTTGTCCATAGAACGCTCAAGACTATCGCTAAACTCTTCATTTGTTCGGATAGTATCACGGATGATATCAGTGTTCATTTCTTGTGCTGAAGGCAATGTATCGATAACTTGGGCAGCGATTTCATGTTGTTCATTTAGAAAATCAGATTGATAATCACTTCCAATTATATTTTTAAATCCGCGGATGAAACGAGCCATGTCGCCGGCGGGCCGAACAAGAATATTGGTGAAAACACTGTTTTTGAGTTCTTCTTTTTCATCCTCTGTGCGGCACTTGTGTAATAGTTTTTGAAGTTCCTCCAGTGTGGAGTAAATTGTCAATTCCCGAGCAATATAAAATTGTTCGGGAGCGTTAATAAACTCGAGAAATTCTACCATCAATTGCGCTAGTTCTACACGTTTTTTTACCTCGTTTTCCGTTTCGTTTGTACTTCTGGCATACTCGCTGACGGAAAGCAAATTAGTGCTAAGTATATCAGTATAGATACCGACTAATCTTTCAATTGGGTCGTAGTCTACTTTGCTTTCCTCACCATGTTGAATGCTTAATTCTAAGATTTTTATTTGTTTGGAATTGTTTTCGATGCTTCTATCGAGAATAACAGCTTCGAAGTAGCCAAAGCGTTCCTCAGTAGCAGCAAGCTGCCGTAGACAAGTAAAACGACGGTTTCCATCAATAATTCTGCCGTCAGCAAGTACTACGCCAGGTTCCCGTTGATCAGTCATTTTAATGTTATTTTTTGTTTTGCGAATCGCATCGGGATTGCTCTCTACAATAAATTGTTCAATGATATTGTTGTAATTTTCGCGGTCTGTTGGATCAGGCGCGCAGCCATTATGTTGAGATCGATATTGGCTTATCCAAGTGGCGATGCGATCGTTTTGGTCATTGAAATAAAGTTGATCCAGCTTAATTTTGTAGACCGGATAGGTTTGGGTGAGACCGTCAATGGTCAGTTTGCGCGTTAAGTTTGTTTCAAATATAGTATGTTTTTCGAGCCCATCTTTTAACAGGTGCATGTTTATACCTCCTCAAAATATGTGTCATAGTCAATATAGGCTGCTTCCATTATCTCATCATAGTAAAGAGTGGAGGAACGGACAATTGATATAAGATTATAAATATCTATATGAATATTGTAATGCTCTTCAAGTAACTCGCAAAGGTCAAAGATATCCATCTTTCCAGTTGGTTCTAACAACCACTGCAAAAAATCAATAAATAAAAATGCTTTTTTTCCACGACGAAATAATCTCGTTTTACCAATTTTATAGTGTGAAAAATGTTCTTTGTCTTTCGCTAGAATAGATGAGAAAAACCATTCATCAAATCCAGTTTCCTCCAGAAAATGTGAGAAACCATCCTGCTGGAGAGAGGTTATGGTAAAATAGTCTCCGCTGGGGATTTTCTTTGCAACAGAATCACAATAGTCCTCTAAATCCAAGACGAAAATACCGTTGCGGTTAAGTCGCCGAATATGAATGTACTGCTGGGGAAGATATTCAATGAGTTCTCGCTTTGCTTCTAACTCGTAAATAGTATTGTGAATATTGTTATAAAAAGATTTGCCGCCTTTTTCAATAACTGGTCTTATGTCAATTAAATCATGCTCATCTAGTAAATGATAAAAAAAGTCAGAGGCATTTGAAAAACGATTTGATATAATGTAGTCTGTATAGACATGAAACCCGAGATTTTTCAAGGCGAAAGAATTGATAAAAGCTAAATTACCGTCTGGAAATTCCCGAAGATAAATATGCTTGACTTCCGATAGTGTGTAGATGTCCTCTGTGAGGAGCTGTGCAAGCCGTTGATGCTGGTTTTCCGGCAAGGTCGGCTGGTCGATTCGGTAGATGCCATTGTAGAAGAACTGATTGATACAGGTGAAGTAATTTGCCATAGCAGTATTCCAACGGACTCCGTAAAGTTCTTCGTACTTTTTTGCTAATTCGACATTTGTAATGGGAGCGCATTGCATTAAAAGGTCAATCACTTGTTGATCTCGGTTGGGTGTGCCAATCACAATTATGGGCATTTTCTTAAAGTGGATTTTTGATTCAGAAGCGGTAGATAAGATTTTTTTCAAGAGATTATGTAGCTCATATTCATCGCGAATATCGTATTCCTCCATCAACTCTGAATTATCTCGAAACAACTTAAGTGAGGAAAACTCGATGTTTTCATACTGATCTAAAGCTAATGCTTCCAACAAATTTCCGTAGTCATATTGGATAATGGGGTAGTATCGGAAGCGATGACCCCAATTCCAAAGAACAAAGTCATTTTGACTGAGTTTATTTTCGTAACTTCGCAGATCAATTGCAAGACTTGGATCGTCTGATGCGCCAATTGTTTCTAGAAGTAAATGGTACCACTGGAAGAACTCCTCCATTGTGGTCAATTCTTGACAATATGTTTGTACGACATACTGCGATAGAGAAGAAGGTTCTTTCTTGATGTGCATACCGTTTACAGTGACGTACTGTCGGTAGATTGCGCGCTCTGCCTTTCGGCGAAAAGATTCGGGAATACTAGTGTCGGCTAAAATAGCATCGAGAGGCATTCGCTGGTTGTTTTTACTCGATCGCACTATTATCAGATAGTTATAAACCTCTGGAGGCTCATCAAAGGCTAAATGAAATTCTTCATAGGAGAACTCATATCGCTCGAATAATGGAAGATAGCAATCTTCGCGAAGTTTCGGACGTCTAGACAGCATAGTATTTATTTTTTGTCTTACACGTTCTCTGCTGATTTGAAGGTGCTCTCCAATTTGTTCCAGAGTTTCTCCGTGAAGCCTTGCCAGTAATGTTGCGCGTTTCTGGTTGTCCGAAAAGCTTTGTGCGTATTCTACTATTGTGGGAAAGCGCAACTGTATATATTCCCCTTGCAGTAAAATTTTTTTCTGACTCTCTAATTCCGACAGTAGACTATCCAGAACTTCTCTGGGGGTTTTAGAGGGCATAACTGATAAAAGCGTGGAGATATTGGTTCCGGATTCATGTACATCTAAAAGTCGAAGAATAGCCTGGATACTTCCCTGATGAATTTCTGGACATTCCCAAAGATAGGGGATCAATTCTTTTTCAGATAGTTCTGGATGCTCCCTTTGACAGATAACCATTTCTTTCAGAATTATGGCGTTACTTATAGCAGTAAAGCGGGAAAGTTCAGAAACAAAACCATCCAGCGGATGATCTTCCCTAGTTTCAAAGTCTAATTTTTGCAATAGTTCTTGACGCTTTTCAAGAATAACTTCGATTGTTTTTGCGCCTACATTACGTAGCCACATAAGTTCCTCTGGAGTGGTGCTTACTAACTGCGCTCCAGTATAAATTCCCCCTTTAATCAGCGCGTTTACTGCACGTACATTAAGTCCCATTCGTTCTACATAGATTGTATTTAGTTTTGAGTAAGCATCTGAAAGGGTTCCGTCCAATGGTTGATGAAATCTATTCTTTGTGCGCTTTGAAAACTCTTCAAGATAATCTCCTGCTGCTGGAGCTGAAGAGAGATTGTTTTCTTTTGGGAGAATTGGACGTTGGTCTGAATCTACTAGAACGAAATCTCCCAAGCCGTTGCGCAAATGTTCCAATGTGCTAACTAGTTCATGAATAGATTTGTTGCCAAGGCTTGGGAAATTTTTCCATTCATCAGGAGAAACATCAAGAGCCTGTCCAACGGTTTCTATTCCGTTACGACGAAGACAATTGTAAATTCGAGCGGGAAAGGAGAGGACGGAAATGCTGTCCTCAGGCGTTACATATGTCATAATAGATGATTCATTCCTTTCAAAATTGGTAACATCTACTGATTTTGCTCTATTTTGCCTAAACTCCCTTGAAAAAACGAATATGAAGTTGGAAAACTCGATAATACAAAGCAAGCCTGCCTAATGAAGAAAGCTGTATTTCAAGTATCTAAATTACAACAGAATTTAGTATATGTAACAAAAAGTTTCCATAAACAAGTCTCTAATTATCGTATGATTTGTAGAAATTGTCGGGCGTTTCCTTGTCTATGACAATTATATTGGAGAAGAAAAGCAGTGTCAAGTTCTTGTTAACAAACTCTTTGACCAAACTATATAGCCCGTGCGGATGTTTTGTTGGCAATCCATTCAGCTAGAATATCTTACCTCCAAATTTGCAGGAGGTAAACAAGGAAAAGGACTTTGGCAAGCAAACTTCTAAAACGGGAAAGAGAGACTGAAATAATATGGAAAGACTTGCAAACAAAAACACCGGAGGGGAAGATTTTTTCTTTTGCCCAATGCCATTTTCACACTGGGCCATTACTCAGGTGAGATGACGGTCTATGCCTACCTGATTTTCTGTGAGGACAGGAAAACGCACCAGTGCTGGCCCAGCATCGGACGCATAAGCCAGCACACCGGAATGAGCGCCAACACGGTTGCAAAGTACGTTCGACAGCTGGAGGAAAAATGCCTTATCGATGTAGAACCAACCAAGGTGCGCACTAAAACCGGCGAGGTGAGGAACGGGACACTGCGATTTACCATCCGTCCCATCCAAGAGGCGGTAAATTACAAGCTGGAGAAGGACTTGGCAGCTTTGCCAGACCCGAAGCGTACTAAGAAACGGCGGTGAACCCAAACTCGGTCCTGTGTGGCCCTGTGTGCGGTTTTGGAGGCCAGGTAGGGGAACGACACCACCGAAGCCCCAGACCGGCCCTGTTGAAGCCGTGTGAGCCGGTTGTGAGCAGCAGTTGCCAAAGGCAACTGCCTAGAGAAGCCCTCGAATACGAAGTATCCGTCTTTTCCTGCGGAAAAGCACAGGGCTTCTCTCTGGTGAAAATTCAAACAAAAGGGGCAGAGAGCAGGCAGAAAAGCAGACCCAGCAGGGCCCGCAAAGGCAGCGCATTGGAGCACGGGATAACTTCGATGGATGCAGAATCCTCCCCAACTAAAAAATGGGTTTGGAGAGGACTGAGGGCAGCGCACATGACCCGAACATTGAGCAGAAAAAAGAGGGTGTGAAAAAAGAGCAGGTTAAAGGGTGTGGGTCGGTAACCCGCCCCACACCCGGTTCACAGTGGCCGGCAGAGCCGGCCACTCCGGGATTTTTGCAAGGCGTCAATTTTCCGATTTTTAGGGGTCGGTTTTGGGGCCTTGGCGTCAAACCGGGTGTCGTGAATGCCGGATTTTCCCAGTGCAGAGCCATTCTCCCCGGTGTCACGATGATATTGTCAAGATTAGTTGACACATTTATCTCAAAGATATCACTGACTATGCT
>ERZ1643249.3137-NODE-3137-length-14738-cov-8.701219_pt1 | contig 14738 bp, 16 predicted proteins | sample MGYA00579263_ERZ1643249 | MGnify/ENA primary metagenome ERZ1643249 (study PRJEB29033, sample SAMEA4952264) | chicken gut metagenome | biome: Broiler Chicken; feature: Gastrointestinal Tract; material: Caecum | place: Ireland | collected 2018 | study: Broiler...
TTTTATATTTAGGATTAAAGAGTATTCGCTTTTGGTTTTTTAGTTATATTGTATGGTCTATGTTTATTTTTTACTATGTACCTAGAAGAAAATTAGACTCTTATACTTGTGTGTTGTTAGTTATTTTTTCTTTTTTATTACTGATTCTTTTTATTACTTCTTTTTCTTATTCTAGGGTACTATCTACAAAGAGTTTATCTGATGATGCTATTGCGGTATTAAAAGAGGAAAATCCTAAGAGATTATTTAATTATTATGATTATGGAGCGTATCTAATTTATCAGGATATTCCGGTATTTATTGATGGTAGAGCAGACTTATATTCTAAATATATTTATAAAGATTATCAGGATATATCTAGACTTTCTTATCAATTTCCAGAGTTGATTGATAAGTATCAGTTTGATTATTTTATCGTTCCTAAAAAGTCTGGTATTGCTAGTTTTTTATCGATTGATGCACAATATCAATTGATTTATAAAGATAAGGAATGTCTAATTTTTAAGACAAAATAAAAGTACCTAATATGGTACTTTTTTTAGTTTGTAGTGCTTGATGATGCAGCTTTTAGTAATTGATCCATTAATTCATTATATTGTTTTTCTAATTCATCATCATTCCATTTTATGTTATTTTCTTCTCTAATATCGATTAAAGTTTCATAATGAAGTGTAGAGTCATTATTTAGTTTGTTGTTTGCTAATGTTTCTTTAATTGTATCTTTTACATCGTCTAATTCTGGTTTTTCTTTCTGATCTACTTTTAAGATAATATGGTAACCATATTGTGTTTTTACTGGTTCTTTTGTGTATTCATTATTTTCTAAGTCTTTTACTGCTTCTATGAAGTTTTCATCCATATCATCTGTATTAAAATAATCTAAATCTCCACCATTTTTAGCGGTTGCTTCATCATCAGAATATTCTTTAGCAAGTTCTGCGAAGTCTTCTCCTTCGTCTAACTTTTTAATAATTCTTTCTGCTTTTTTCTTAGCTTTCTCTTCTGCTTTCTCTTTTTCTTCGTCTGTTGCGTCGCTATCTACATCAGGTGTGATTAAGATATGACTTGCTTTAATATCTCCTATGATGTTTTTATCATAATACTCTTCAATTTCTTTATCAGTTAGGTTGTCAGCAACAAATTCTTCTACTGCTTCATTTCTTTTGTATTCTAGGCGTAACATATCTTCTAGTTCATCTTCTGAGTTTACTCCAAAGTATTGTTGTATTACACTTAGAAAAGTTGTCTCATCACTATAACTTTCTTTTAGTTGATTTATTTGTTCTTTTACTGCTTGATTTTCCTCATCATCTGACTTATATTTTTCATCGAATAATTGATGATCAATCATATCTACTAATTTAGAAATATTTGAAGTTTTAATTTCATTATAGTAGTCGGTTGCTGTTATTTTTATTCCTTTTAATGATACAGCAGTTTTGTTATCATCTAGTTCTGCTTTTTTACCACACCCTGTTACTGTTAGTATTAGGACACTTAAAATACAGAGACTAATTCCTAATTTTTTCTTCATATAATTCCTCCTAATCAATGAATATCATAGCAAAAAAAATAATTTCATGCAATAAATATACGGATATAATCACACAAATTTTCTTTTACCATAAAATATCATGAAAGCATAAAAAAAGGAGGAAAAGATATGAGTAATTATATTTCATCTTCAGCTATCATACTAGTTTTGTTCATTCTTTTAATAATTATCTTAGGTGCTTATATTTAAGGAGGTGTTTTAATGTCTTGTCCTGAGAATACTACCTGTCCAAAAAGAAATAATAGTTTCGTTATTATTCTTGTATTATACATCTTATTAGCTATTATTTTAGGCGGAACAATGTGTTATTAAATAGAGGTAAGAATTTTATTCTTATCTTTTTGTTTGGTTTTTATTATTTTGGTTATACTATAACTGGTGATTTTATGTTTTATTATTTGAATTTGTTTTTTCTTAGTTCTTTTTTAGGTTTTGTTTTAGAAACTTCTTTAAAAACATTTTTCTTTCCTAATATGAATAATGGAATTTTATTTGGTCCTTGGATTCCTGTTTATGGTTTTGGTGCTGTCATTGTTGTGATTGTTAGTAAGAATATATTTCATAGATTGCATTGTTCTAAATTATGGAAAACAGTTATTTTATTTTTTTCTGTTGTAATTTTGCTTTCTTTGCTAGAGTTATTAGGAGGTATTGTTATTGAGAAATTGTTTCATAAAGTATTCTGGGATTATCGTGATCAAAAATTTAATTTTGGACCCTATATTTCTTTAGGTATGAGTTTATTATGGGGAGTTTTTTCTATCGTTTATGTTTATGTGATTTTGCCGATCGAGAAAAAAATTACAAAAAAAATACCAAAATGGGTAACTATTTTGGCACTTTGTCTTATTATCAGTGATTCTGTTCTTACTTATTTTTAACTTAATTTTGTATAGATTTCTTCTACATTTTTTATGTTTTCTTTGTTATATTTAAATTCAAATTCTTCGTTTTCATATTGTGGTATTAAATGAATGTGATAGTGATTTACATCTTTTCCTATCTGACAAATAGATAGTCCTGTTATTTGTAGTTTTTCTTCTAATAATGGATAAATTTTTGTTTTTATGATGTGATACATTTCTTTTATTAATTCATCTGGTGTATCTAGAAAGTTTTTATAATGAGTTTTTGGAATTAATAGTACGTGTCCATTACTTACTGGATTTACGTCTAGAAATGCTTTCATTTTATCGTCTTCATAGATTGTGTAAGATGGTATTTCTCCTTTTATTATTTTACAAAAAATACAATCGTTCATAATTATTTTCCTCCTTTGGTATATTGATAAGTAATATTATTTGCCGTAATAATATCACTTTCATTATTATTTATTATATCATTAATTATTTGATGTAGTGAATTAAATTCTAATGTAGTTTGTGTTAGATGGTTTACTTTTAATTTTGTATTTTCTTTTTTATTATTAATAGTTATTGAATATTCATTTGGTATAATATTTTGTTCTTGTAGTTTTAGAGTTATTTCTAAAATTTTATTTGTTATTTCGGTTGGATCAATAGAAGAAGTAATTCCTAGACTAATATTATATAATTTTGATGATGTTATATCTTCTTCATTGATTAATTTTTGTTTTATAATACTTGAATATTTATTTAGTGTTAAAGGAAAAGTAATTGTTACTGTTTTATTTATTTGTTTTTTAATTTCATTTTCTAAGTCTTTTTCTAGATGATTTAAAAGCGTTTTTCCTTTTTTATAATCTTTTGCATATGTATCTGTTATTTTTTTGTTTTGATAATAGATAGAAAAATATAACTTTTTATTTTCTTTATTTGTTACTTTTGCTTCGTATACTTGGTTTTTATAAGTTATTTTTCCAATTTTTAAGTTTTTATTTTCTTGTTTATAGTTTTCTTTTAGATAAGTTTCAAATTTTGTTTTTATTCTATCTGTAAAAAAGGGTGCTAGTTTTTCTGTTGTAACAATTGTTCCAAAAATTATAAAAGTAATTAAAAATAAAATTGTCATTCCTAACATTAGTTTTTTATCTTGTTTCATTTTACCACCAATATTATTGTATCTAGTTCTATTGTTTTTTGCAATTTTATTTTAGAAAATTGTTGGGAAAAATAGTTGTTTTCACAGGATAGTTGTGGTATTATTATTGATAGAAGTATATAATAAGGTGGTGTGTGATGATGCATGAGGAAAGGCAAGTAATTTTTAGTAAGGGAAAGGTTTCGACATATAACGGGATGTCTGATCTTTATTGTGATTATGTTACGATTACGACTGGTAATAGTCAGCAAATATATTATTTATTAAACAATAAAAAATTAGATAATGATCTTCTAGTTGCCTCTCCTATTTTAAAAGAAGCGATTGATCCGGATATTCAAAAAACATCTCTTGGTCTTATTAATAAACAAGGAGATATTATTATTCCTTTTGAAAATCGAGATATTAGAGTTTTTGATAAATATTTATTAGTTATTCGCAGTGAAGCGAAATCTCAAAGTGTACTTGATGCTATTCATTCTCGTAACGATCCTACTGCTGCTGAGAGAATGGTAGATACTAATTCTAATATTAAAGAAAAATTGAATAAGGAAATGAATAATCAAGGCAAGTTTCTTTTAAATGATATTTTTTCCGAGGGAACACTTTATACTTTGGATGGTCGTAATATATTAGATAATCAATATTATAGTTTTATTGGAATGACAGATGATTCTTTCTTCTGTAGTACTAATGTATCTGATTCTAAAGTTGTAGAAGTTCCTCGTAATGCACCTTTTTCTTTAAAGAATTCTGCTCCTATTGTTGAACCAATGCCAGTTGAGAAACCATCTTTAGAAATTTCTAAAAATGAAAGTAGTACTTCTAAGTTAGATATTTCTAATGTGAATGTTTCTAAGAAAGATATTGATTCTATATTGGAACCTAAGGAACCTAAAGCGATTGCGAGTTCATCTGAGGAGGATACTGTTGATAATAAGCCAAAGGCTGTTAATGATACGAAGATAATTATTCCTACTATTTCATCAAATTCTGTTTTTGAAGAAGAAAAGAAAGAAGAACCTACTCCAACTAAGAGTATTTTAGATATTCCTTCTGTTTCTTTGCCTGAGGTTAAACCAGAACCTATTTTCTCAGCAGAAGATAAAACGGTTGATGTTTCTAAGCCAAAATCAGATTCTAAACCTTCAGATTTAAAAGTAGATACTAAAGATGAAACTTTTGGTGATGTAGTATCTGCTGTTACTAAATTAGTTCAAGAAAATAATAAGTTACAGCAAGAAGTGAATAAGAAAGATTCTACTATTCTTTCTTTACAAGATAAGCTTCGTACTATGACAAATCAGCAACAGAAAATTAATGATTTAGAAAAGGAAAATAATCAATTACATGATGTTAATGGACAATTACAGCGTAAGGTTAATCAGTTGGAAGAAGGTTATCGACAAGTTAGAGATGCTTTAAATGCTCCTTCTTCTTATGGAGAGACTTTGGGATATCAAAAAGTTGCATAAATTATTTCAAAGAAGACACTAGGGTGTCTTTTTTTTTAATTTTCTTTATAAATCAAGGCGAATTCATTTTACCTAATTCTATTATTCTCATAAAATATTATAAGTTTAAGGGAGGTATTATTATGTATGATGATTTTCCTATTCTTCATAATAAGAATATTATTTATTTTGATAATGCTGCTACTACATTGAAACCTGAAAGAGTTATTCAAGCAATGAATGATTATTTGAATTATTATACCTCTAATATTCATCGTGGTCTTTATTCTAATGCGATTGTTACTGATTATTTATATGATTCTACTAGGGAAGTAGTAAAAGAGTTTATTCATTGTAACAGTCCGAAAGAAGTTGTTTTTACTAGTGGAACTACACATTCTATTAATTTGATGGTATTTGGTTATATGAAATATCATTTGCAAGCGGGAGATGAGGTTTTATTGTCTAAAGCGGAACATGCTTCTAATGTTTTACCTTGGCTTCGATTAGCTGAAGAGATTGGTATTGTAGTTCGTTATATACCTTTAAGTGATGATTATTCTTTAAATTATGAAGATGTTGTTTTATCGATTACGGAAAAGACTAAGGTTATTTCTTTAGCACATGTTACGAATGTTATTGGTGATGTTCGTGATATTGAAAAAATTGGCAAAATTTGTTTTTCTAAAGGTATTTTGTTTCATGTAGATGGTGCGCAAAGTGTTCCACATATGAAAGTTGATTTTCAAGCAGCTCATATTGATTTTTTAAGTTTTTCTGGTCATAAGATGTGTGGACCTACTGGTGTTGGTGTTTTGGTTGCAAGAGAAGATTTGTTAAAAGAAATGGTACCGGTTTTTTATGGTGGTGGTATGAATCATTCTTTTGATAGTACAGGTAAGTATCAATTGGTAGGTTATCCTAGTTTGTTTGAGGCAGGTACTCCCCCTATTTTAGAGGTATTGGGACTAAAAAGTGCTATTGAATATTTAATGGAGATTAAGATGGATAAAATTCAGCAGTATGAAAGCGAACTAAAGAAATATTTACTTTCAGAGTTAGAAACAGTTCCTGATGTTGTTTTGTATAATCGTGATTCTAGCAGTGGTATTTTAGTGTTTAATATTCGTGGTGTTTCTAGTGCAGATGTTAGTAAATATTTGAATTCTTTTCATATCTGTGTTAGAGCGGGTAGTCATTGTAGTAAAATGTTAAAAGAAAATATGGATATTTCTTCTACGGTTCGAGTTAGTCTGTATTTTTATAACACTAAAGAAGAAATTGATTATTTTATTTCTGTGCTTCGTAGATGTAGAAATGTTTTTCGTATTGTGTAAAGTTGATTATTGGAAATGATTCTTGTTATAAAAAAAAGAAAATTCTAAAAGAATTCTCTTTTTTTATATGTTTTTTTTGTTTCTTTTGATAAATTGTCCATTTGTTTTTTTAGTTTCTTTTTTCTATGATGTTGTTGAAAGGAGGTGAGATATGCTAAATCAGGTGGTGTTGGTTGGAAGAATTGTTTATGATTTAGAATTGAAAAAGAATGATTCTGGTAAAAAGTATTTATCTATGATGTTGGCTATCCCTAGAAGTTTTAAAAATATAGATGGTACTTATGATACGGATTTTATTCGGTGTATTGTTTGGGATAATGTTGCGTCAAATACTAGTGAATATTGTAAGAAAGGGGATATTGTCGGATTAAAGGGTCGGTTACAATCACGTCTTGTTGAAAAGAATGATAAAAAAGAGAATATTATGGAGGTGATAGGAGAAAAAGTTACTTTTTTAACTTCTTCTAAAGATAAAGAGGAAAAAGATTAATTGTCTTTTTCTTTTTTTTCTGATGTATAAGCATTAAAATACTGGATTTAGTATATTTTTTTTGATATGATGATAATACTAAGGTAGGGATGATAATGGAAATAAAACATTATGAAGATAAGTATATTAATTCTTTAAATGTATTGCTAGAAGAAGCTTTTCATGTTTCTAAGATAGGACATACTGCTGATAATGATGTAGAACTAATTGCTGTATGTGATGAGGAAGTGATAGGACATTTATTACTTAGATTTTGTGTTGATTCTATTCGTAATCAGAAATTTTATTTTGTAGAGTATGTCTGTGTTAAGAATACTTATCAGAACCAGGGTGTTGCTAGTAAATTATTTGAATATGTTTTTCAGTTATGTAATGAAAATAAGATTTCATATTTGGAGTTAACTTCTAATCCTTCTAGAGTTGCTGCTCATCATTTGTATCAAAAGTTGGGATTTCAAGTTCGTGAAACTATGGTGTTTCGAAAGGAGATTTTATGATAGTTGATATTATTAATAAGAAAAGATTAGGACAAGAATTAAGTTATCATGAATTAGATGTTTTTTTTAATGGTTATCTAGATGGTAAAGTAAAAGATTATCAAATGTCTAGCTTACTTATGGCGATTTGTATACAAGGAATGACGGATGAGGAGATATTTTCTTTAACTAAAATTTTTATTGATAGTGGTGATACTTTGGATTTAAGCTTTCTTTCTGGTGTTACTGTTGATAAACATTCTACTGGAGGAATAGGAGATAAAACTACTTTGATTATTACACCTATTGTTGCAAGTCTTGGTGTTCCAGTTTTAAAAATGAGTGGTAGAGGACTTGGATATACTGGTGGTACTATTGATAAATTAGAAAGTATTCCAGGTTTTCGTATTGATTTATCTGATGAAGAAGTAATGCATCAGGTTGAAGATATTGGTATTGTTATCACAGGCCAGACGGCTAGTCTTGCACCGATGGATAAAAAGATTTATGCTTTGCGTGATGTTACAGGAACAGTCTCTTCTATCCCTTTAATTGCGTCTAGTATCATGAGTAAAAAAATTGCTGCTGGTGCCGATAAAATATTGATTGATATTAAAGTTGGTAATGGAGCTTTATTACAAACGAGGGAAGATGCTGAAAAGTTAAGCGATTTGATGATAAAGATTGGTAAGTTTTATCAAAAGGAAGTGAGAACAATTATTAGTGATATGAATGTTCCTCTTGGATTTTGTATAGGTAATAGTTTGGAAGTTGTGGAAGCTATTAAGGTTTTGCAAGGACAAGAGCAAGATAATAATTTGACAAGGTTATGTTTAGATCTTGCTAGTGAAATGATTTGTATGTCTAAAGGCGTTTCTAAGCAAGAGGCTATTGATATGGGTTTAGATACTATTCACTCTGGAAGAGCTTATCAGAAGTTTTTAGAGCTAGTCCGTGCACAAAATGGTAAAATCGATTTGCTTTCTACTAGTAAAAAAGTGAAAACTATTAAAGCTTTTCGCTCTGGCGTAATTGAGAGTATCTCTGCCATTGACCTTGGTAAGTTGTCCGTAGCATTAGGTGCTGGTCGTATGACGATGGAAGATACCATTAATTATGGTGTGGGATTAGAACTACTAAAGCAAGTTGGAGATTCTGTTCAAAAAGGAGATGACTTACTGAAGATTTATTATAAAAAAATGCCTAATTTACCAGACTTTGAACAGATTTTTTTAATAAAGTAAAAAAAAAGATTGAAAAATAGAAAACTATGTTATAATAATAATATAAAGGCGGTGTATTATGGAGAAAATTTATATGAATAAGAATAATGATGGTAAACAACAATCTACTTTTCAACAAGTTTTTAAATCGCAGTTATCTAAGAAAATGTCTATCACCATGGTTTTGGTAGCTTTCTTTTCATTTTTATTGATTGGTATAGGCAATGTTTCTTATGCTGCTCCTGTTGAGATTCCAAAGGATGATTTAGGAGATAGTATTGTTACACAAACATCTAATGTACAAGTTATTGGTTCTTCTACTCCAACTTTTTCTGTACAGATGTATTATACTACAGTAAATGGAAAATCTCTTCCAATTTTCTGTTTAGAGAGAGATGTTGATTTCGTAACAGGAAAGACATTAACTAAGTCAGGAAATATTGAAGATCAGGGATTGCTATATGTAATGGCTAATTCTTTTCCTCATGTTAAGTTTGTAGATTCTTCTGGTAATCAATTTCCAGATGAAGTTCAAACATGGATTACTCAATCAGCTATTTGGGAATATTTAAATGGTTCTAATTTAAATGTTAGCGATGACAAACATAATTTAGAGCAAATGAAGACGGTTAGAGAACTTTATTATGGAGATAGTCCTAATACTAAATATTGTGATGTAGATGGTTGCTATGATTCAGAAACTCAAGTTGATTCTACTGAAACATTCTATCAAAAATATATTGCAGAGTTAGTTGCTAATGCTAAACAAGCTGGTGTTAGTACTAGTGGTGTTATGCAAATGAGCAAACAAAATGATGAAATATCAATTACTGATGATGAAAAATATTATCAGTCATCAGAAATTACAGTTTCTAATACTGCACCAAATAGTATTTTAGAGTTTTCTGTTTCTATTGAAGCTGCTCCTGAAGGAACAATTTTAGTAGATGAAAATGGACAAGAAGTTGAAAGTACTAAAAACTTATCTAAGTTTTATGTTAGAGTTCCTGTTGATAAAGTTACTGAAGAAAATAAGACTGTTAAATTGAAAGCAACTGGAACATTCCGAGGATACGATGGTTATTATTATCGTGCTGAAGGAGCTCAAACTGTTAGTACAGTATTTACTACAGATGTTAAAAATGATACTGGTTTAGAATTTACACTTAATTATACTCCAGAAGTACCTTCTACTGGTATGAATATGGCACAGTCAGTATACTTTATCGGTTTAGTTGTGTTATTATGTGGAGTGGGTATTATTTATGCAAATGCCAAACCAAAATCAAAACAACAATAATCATAAAAAATATTTGCGAAAGAGTCAGTTGCTATTCATCGGCTCTTTCCTTGTATTTATAGGAATATTTACTATATCTTATAATCATTTAGTCTTTTTAAGAAATCAAGTATTTGCTAATATGAAAATTGCTATGCTAGATTTAGGAAATGTTTCACAAGATGAAATTCAAGATGAAATTCAAGATGAAATAGATGTTCCTGAAGTAGAAAATGTTTCAGATGGAACAGTTTATCAACAAAATGAAAAAGAAATTGATTATAGTAGATATGTTGGAGTTTTAGAGATTCCTAAAATAAGTTTAAAAAGAGGGTTTTATAATACTGATTCTAAATATAATAATATTGAACAAAATGTATCAATGATTTCTGGTTCTTCTATGCCGGATGTTCCAAATGGAAATTTAATGTTAATGGCGCATTCTGGTGATGCTTATATTTCATTCTTTGCTTATTTGTATCGTTTGAAAATAGGAGATACTGCTTATATTACTTATCAAGGAAACAGATATAAATATCAAATTGTTAATATTTATACAGTTCCTAAAACAGGCAAGGTAGCAATTTATCGTGATTATAATAAAACTACATTAACTCTTATTACTTGTACTAAGAATGATGATACAACCCAGACAGTTTATATTGCTGAATTAGTATCTTAATAGGAGGTGTGGTCTATGGAGTTAAGTTTATTTGAAAAGATGAAAATAATTTTTGAGCTGTTATTTTCATCTTTTATGTTTATAGAACTTTTTTTCTTGTTCCTTCTATTATTTCTTTTGGTAGTTGTTAATACAAAAGTAAAGAATAAAGTGTTACCTGTTTTTTTAACTATAGTTTTTATTATTTCTGTAATTACTATTGTTGTTTATAATTTTTCTTATGTAGCTACATGTGTTGATACTTTTATTATGAAAGTTATGGATTATTATTATTTTCCTTCTACTGTTGTCTTTTTCTTCTTATTTATTCTTGCTATTTTTATATTTATTTACACTATATTTAGTAAAAGATTACTTACATGGAAAAAGATATTTAATTATGGTATTATGACTGTTATCTTTTTACTTTTTTCTATGTTTATAGGTGTTGCTAGTATTCATCATATAGATTTATCTGATGTTGTTTCTTTGTATCAAAATGATCAAATATTATCAGTTGTACAACTTAGTAATTTAATTTTTCTATGTTGGATACTAGTTAGTTTCTTTTATCATTTATATATGTTTTTTAGGAAAAAGTTTGATAAAGAAAAGGTTGAATCTTAAAAAGGTTCAACCTTATTTTTTTGCTAGATATTCTTCTAGTGTTAAATTGTTTTTATGGATATTTTCTGCTACTTCTTTTCCAACATATCGATAATGCCATGATTCATATTGATATCCGGTGATATTTGTTTTATCTTTTGGAAATCTTAATATAAATCCGTATTTGTAAGCATTTTCTTGCATCCAGATAAATTCTTCTGTTTCTTCAAATGAAGTATAGGGTACTACACCATTGTATACATCTACTGCTAATCCAGTTTGGTGTTCTGAGTATCCGGCTCTGGCAGAATAGGTATCTGCAGCTTCTTTTCCGTCGCTTTCTACATAATTATTGTATAAGTTTACTTGATAGTCGTAACTTCTATAGCTTGACATTGCTAGTATTGTCATACCGTCTTCTTTGGCGTTTTGAGATAACTCTTCAAAAGCATTTTTTGCATCTGTTACCAATTGCATTCCACTTCTTGCATAGGTAGTATCAATTGGTTCTAGATTTTCTGGTATATAATCTTCTGTTACATAATTATATTTATTTACTAAAATTAAGTTTGTATTTAGATTTTCTGATGGTTTTGTATTTGTATAATATGGTTTGTCAATACCAATATTTACTTGTGTAATTATCTCTTCTATTGATAGTGAATCGTTTTCTTTTTGATAAGCTAAATATCTTTCTTTGTTTTCTTTTCTGTAATACGATATTTTTTTCATATCATTGATTAGTTTTTCTTCTTTTGTTGGTTCCTGTTTTTGTTCTTTTTCTTTAGGCAATAAGGATATTATTCCAATTCCTAGAATCAAACATATTAAGAGTATCAATATTATTTTTGGACCTTTTTTTATTTTTCTTTTTTTCATTATAATCACCTACTTTCATCATATCATTCTTTTTTTTATTTATGTATATTTTTTTTCATCTTTACATAAAAAATAATGGAGGTATTTATGAAGAAGGTTTTATCTATTTTTTTCTGTATATTGGGAGTTGTTACTATGTTTCCTTTTCCAGTATATGCAGAGGAAGCCAATGAGACTGAGCTTATCCCTGGAGCAGTTAGCGGAGTGTTGATGGAAGCGAATAGTGGGGAAATTGTTTTTCAAAAAGAGATGGATAAGGAAGTTGCGGTGGCTTCTATGACTAAGATGGTTGCTCAAATATTAATTTTGGATGCGATAAGAGAGAAAAAGATTTCTTGGGATGATGTTGTTACTGTTAGTCAGAATGCGGCTGATATGGGAGGTTCTCAGATTTATTTAAGTGTTGGTGAAAAGATTAGTATTCGGGATTTGATGAAGGGTATTTCTATGGCTAGTGCTAATGATGCAACTGTTCAAATGGCAGAAGTTATTGCAGGGAGTGAAGCGGCTTTTGTTAAATTAATGAATGATAAAGTAAAAGAGTTAGGATTAAAGCATACGGTATTTAAAAATTCTACAGGACTTGATGAAGAGGGACATTATTCTAGTGCTTATGATATGGCTATGATTGCTAGAGAACTTGTAGTTAATTATCCTGAAATTTTGGAGTTTTCTTCTGTTTATGAAGATTATTTACGAGAAGATACTGAAAATAAGTTTTGGCTTGTAAATACTAATAAACTAGTTCGCTTTTATGAAGGAGCAGATGGCTTAAAGACTGGGCATACGGATGCTGCTAAATATTGTTTGGCTGCTACTGCTAAGAAAGATAATCTTCGTTTTATTGCTATTGTCTTAGGAGAAGAGGATAGTAAAGTGAGAAATCAAGAGGTCATGGGTTTACTTGATTATGGGTTTAATCATTATCAAATGAATTTAATTAAATCTAAAGATGAGGTTTTAAAAACAGTTCCTATTGATAAAGCTACTAAACCAGAACTTTCCTTAGTACCAGTTCATGATATTGGAGTACTATCTAAGAAGTCTAGTAGTTCAGTAAAATATACTTATGAAGTAAAATTACATTCTTTTGAGTTTCCAATAAAAAAAGGTGACGTTGTAGGAAAAGTGATTGTTAAAGATAAAGAAACAGATAAAAAGATTACTGATGTTGATTTAACAGTTTTGGAAGATGTTGATTCGCTTTCTTATTTACAATTATTTTATAAGGGATTTAAAGATTTATTTTCTGGTAATTATACCTTTTCCTTCACTAAGTAAGTGTGATTGACTATTATTAGTAAAGTGTGTATAATTTCTATAGGATAATGGAAGGGTTAATACCTTATTTTTTCCTATTATTTTATAGAAAGTGGGAAGTTTTATGGATAATGATAAACAAAAAAATATAAGTAATCGTAGAAGTAATTATAAATATTCTAATAAAAATTATCAACAAGTTAATCATCAGAGAAGAAATTCTTATTATCAAAATACTAATAAAAGACGTTCTTCTAGTCAACATTCTTCTAATTTAGAATCTGATGAGATGAAATTTTCTGATGAATTAGATACTAGTTTTGTTGAGAAGAGAAGAGTAAATAAAGATAAGATTATTCGTGATTTGGATAATTCTTATCAGAAAGAAAGTAAGCCTAAAAAAGGTAGTATTAAGATTATTTTGCATCTTTTACTTATTATATTATTATTAGGTATAACTGTCTTATGTACTAGTCTTTATTTTACTTATATTTCTCCTAAAGTAGTGGAAAAGACAGTTACTAAAGAAGTTGTTGTGATGGATGATAATTATTTGTTTTTAGGGGATTCTATTACTGATTTTTATGATTTAGATGAATATTATGAGGGATTACCTGTTGTTAATAGTGGAATTGGTGGAAATGATACTCAAGATATTTTGGATGATATGGAAAATAGAGTTTATCAATATAATCCTTCAAAAGTGTTTTTATTAATTGGAACTAATGATATTGATCATGGTGACTCTTTGGATTCTATTGTAGATAATATTGAAAAGATTCTATTAGAAATTCGTGAGAATAGACCATATTCGGAACTTTATTTAGAATCCATTTATCCTGTTATGGAAGGAGAAAAGGCTGTTAATAGTCGTACTAATGAAAAAATTATGACTATTAATGATAAATTAGAAGAGTTTTGTGAAAAAGAACAGATTACATATATCGATATGTTTGATTTATTAGTGGATTCTTCTTCTGAAAAAGTACAGATAAATCCTAAGTATACTAAGGATGGTTTGCATTTATCTGATGAAGGATATGATGTAGTTACTAATGAAGTTAAGAAGTATTTGAAGTAATCTATATTTATTATTTAATTTAATGTTTGTATTGTTATTTATCATATTTGGTTTTTTCTTTCATATATTAATGGTATAGAAAGAGAGGAATTTATAATTATGGAAACATTAAAAGTAAGTAGTAAATCTAATCCTAATAGTGTTGCTGGAGCACTTGCTAATGTATTTCGTGAAAAAGGAAACGTAGAAATTCAAGCAGTTGGTGCAGGTGCGTTAAATCAGGCAATTAAAGCTGTTGCAATTGCAAGAGGGTTTGTAGCACCTTCTGGTAAGAATCTGGTATGTATTCCTGCCTTTCAAGATATTGCTATTGATGGCGAGGAACGTACAGCAATTAAGTTGATTATAGAGGCCAAATAGTATAAATTGAAAAATTAAGTGTCCAAAAAGGGCAAAAAAAGACACATAGAATTAC
>ERZ1643249.3139-NODE-3139-length-14729-cov-5.945823_pt1 | contig 14729 bp, 8 predicted proteins | sample MGYA00579263_ERZ1643249 | MGnify/ENA primary metagenome ERZ1643249 (study PRJEB29033, sample SAMEA4952264) | chicken gut metagenome | biome: Broiler Chicken; feature: Gastrointestinal Tract; material: Caecum | place: Ireland | collected 2018 | study: Broiler...
TGTGGTGCGGCTGTCGCCGCACCACAAACCTTCGCACTTCGCGCTCGGGCGCCGCAGCCAAGCACACGCCACAGAAAAGCAAACTATGCCGGTGATGGCAGGGGAAGCGGAAAAGGAGCAGAAATTATTGAGTCACACGCAATGCAGGATCACATTGGTAGTTTTCATTATAATCAACATGCGGGCTTCGTCATAAAGCCCGCATTGTGTCAAACTTCAGGTATATTTTATCATTTTGAAATATTTTTCCATGGTGTTTTTACCGCCGCCGCGGTTATCATAATCGGCGACATACGGTATAAAACCCATTGAATTATATAAATTCAAAGCAATTATATTATCTTCATAGACGGATAAAACCACATTCTTTCCGCCAATATCCTTTTCCGCTACACGGATCAGATTATTCAGCATAAACTTTGCATAACCATTTCCGCGATGATTTTCATCTACGCACAAATCGCATACATAATAATTATTTCCAATTGTATCATCAAAAGTGTCGCGGATACTCTCCAAGGCATGACGCGTATTCTCCGTCATAGGTATACCCGCCATACGGAAAGCGCTCTCGAAAGTTCCCTCATCCCATTCCGGGAGGAAAGGATACAGCGTAGCGGCAGCAATAATTTCTTTATCGCTGTTTGTTTCTGTTTGCGAAATCCGCAAAATACGGACATATCGTTTATTGTATACCGACTTCCCCTTATCAAACAGAATCGAAAGTACTTTTTTGGCATTTTCAAGGCTACCGAACATTTTTCCGTATAGCTGTGTGTCCGAAGAAAAAATTAATTCTGCGGTCTTATCATAGTCCGCTTTGCTGCTGAGCTGTTCAAAACACGCCTCAGCGTTGGGTTCGTATGCCTCATAAGGAATAATCTGCGGATTGATCCAAATATACCTCTCTTTCTCGTGTTCGCTGGGAACACACAAACAGCGTCTGACATTCGGAACGCAATAATAGACATCGCCGATATTCATTATTTCGTTTGTAATAATTTTAATGTTCAGCCTATTTTCTCCACGTCCGGTATCAATCGAAAGATATGAATATCTATATCCGTCCTGCGACATAACCGTCTGCGAACATGTTCCGATAACAGGATAGATTGCCCCTTCAATGGGCGCAACCAGATCGACGGAACCGTCGCGCATATATTCCAAGTACTGAACAATAGCAGGACATATCGGCGCGAAATCGTTTCTCCTTTTTCCGAGGCTCTCAAACGCTGAAATAATACTTGCAGAGAAACTGCTGAAAATCTCTTCGTCAAACAGCTTTCTGCGCCCCGTCATATCGTAAAATTGTTCATTTATGCTTGTGTTACGGGTATTCAACGAGTTGTTGAGCTCAGAAAGCCATAAAAAAGATTCTTTTACCAGGCCGATCAAAATCCCAAGAGCCTCGTCATCCAACGCCTTGATCTTATACATCTTGTTGCAACGCGCATAAATACGTCTCCGAGCCTGTAAAGTTACCTGGCGAAACAAGGCAAAATTGTCCGTGGATAAAACAATATTTTCATGTACGGAAAAAAGCAGACGCGCACTTTCTTCCAAATCCTTTGCTTTCAGCTTATCATAACAACTCAATAGTCCCTCATAAAAAATAACAATAAAGGAATTAAAACTGATCAGCTTATTGGCATAGTACAGAATCTTTTCGTCTTCCTGCATGGATGCGTTCCTTTCGACCGCTCTCAGATCGTCCAGAATCTCAGCGACAGAAGCCAGTGAATCGCTGACTGAAACCTTCACCTCATTCGCTGTGAGAAGACGCGTTGCCAGCAAAATCAAAGCCTGTACTTTACAGCGAATCATGTTATTCCTGTTTCGCAAGAGCAGACTGCTGGACGGATCGCGAATAATATCATATTCATTTTCAAGTTTTGCGACATTTTCTCCGAACCGCAAGCGAAAAGCCTCTTTCACTTCGCCGTAGCTCAGATTTGTATTCTTGAAAAGATATGTCAGAAGATTGTAGATCCCCACCTCCAACAACAAAAATACGATGATCTCATCCCAACGGATAACCTGCGCACCGCTTAACTTTTTAAAAACCGCCCCATACTTCTTGCCATAATATTCATAAACCTTACGTTTGCTTTCCGCATTGATTAAATCGGAAATCGTCAATGCAAGATATTTTATATACTTGTTATCTACAAAGAAAAAATCCCGAAATAAATTATCGCCTTTTCCATTCTGTAAATTCAGCAGGCGGAAACTTAGCAAGAAGTCCTCCACCGCCGTATCATAGGTAACCAATACAGTGCGCGGAGAAGGTCTTTCCAACGGGTCATCCGAAAACATGATTTCAAAATCGCCCGAATTGCGGAACGGAACGTATTCCCCTCTGATGATCTGCGCCTTGAACGGATCGTCTGCCGTAAACTTGCGGGGATCGGTCATGGAAACTCCGTAAAGATAATTGAACTGCTCTGCATATTCAATGAGCAGGTTCCCCATGTCCAGCGTCTCGTCGCCGATCCGGAGCAGAACGCGGTGGAGCGGCTGACTGCAATGATCCAAATCGCAATACTCCAATCTGGCATTCAGCAGGAACGGAAAGGAAGTAAAAAAGCGCAGAAGATCATCGAACTCAAAATCCGGAACATAACGCGAAGACAGCATGCTCTTTTTTAAGGAAAAAATATACTTGCTCAGATCGTTCCCCAAAAAAGAGAAATTAAAATAACGCTGCATACCAACATTTTCCAAAAAACCGTGGTTACAGTTCATTGCGGCGTCAACTTGAAGATTAAGAATAACATTTTCGACCAGCTCAAAGTCTAATCTTCCAGAGGAATAACATCCATCCAGCATATTATAAAGACGAACCATCGCATTTGAAAATGCGGACACTTCCTGCGTCTTATCCGTCAGAGATTTCTTTTCAAGCGTAAATTTATAATCGACAAACTTTTTATAAGCAATAAGAACGACGAAATAAAGCGTCGTTTTGACATATTCGATGTAATTTCGCTTGTTGGATAAAAATCCGGTGGAGGATTCCCCAAAGTCAAAAATCAAATTCCTTACCCCATTATCGGGGATAAGCCGTTCAATCTTTTTTTTCCGCTCTGTAAGCTCATTCGTCATCTGCTATTACCTTTGCAAGCAATTTAAATTTCTTTGCCGCGGCCGCCTCATCCTCTTCCAAGGGATCCGTCTTAGCCTTCACGCAAAGATTGGTCTCTTCAAACTTGAAAAGACGCACTTCATGAATTCCCTCCACTTCAAGCATCCTTGTATTAACGGTATCGTGCTGCGACTCCGCTGCGGCGACAAGGCTGCCCTTAATCCGGTTCATGATATTTGCAACGCTGTAAATCGTACCCTCATCAGACGGTACGGCATTTGGAACAACAATATACTCCTTGTTATCATAGTTCTTCTTTTTTCGGAGAAATTCTTCGGTCCCCTCGCGGAACTGTTTTGTAATGCGCATGACAACTACAATTTTATCAGAAATCCTGAGCGCAACGTCTGCGGAAAGCTGCCCGCCGGCAGGATTATCCATAACAAGCGCCTTGCAGCCGAATTTTTCAAGCCGACGCGCAAAGCTTTCCAATTCAATGCTCGGTCCATCATAATTACCGTTGACATTCAGCATCTCCTGCGTGTGTGCCGTCACAAACAGGACGGAACGATTATTTACGCTTCCGAGTCCGAACTGACTGCCAACCGGAATCATCATTTTGAAAAATTCCTGTTTGGGCATAAATATATCCGTAACCGCATCTGAATGTTTCAATATCTGAATTGCATTGAGCTTATCATCCGTCTGCACATCGCTCTCCAAAAGATAGGAGAGTCCCTTGCTGTCGATATCCAAATCGATCAGTACAATGGGATTCTCAGGCGTAGCGCCAAGCGTTTCCGCCAAATAAGAAACCGTGTTGTACAGCATGGATGTACGTCCTGCGCCGCCCTTATAGGAAAAAAAGGAAACTTTTAACATATTCTTCTCCTCAGCATATTCATGACCGTCTGCAATTAATTGTAAAGTTTATTTAATATTTTTTCAAATAATGCACGATACAGTCTGTCCTTTTGTTTGTCCGTTTCGATATCCGATATATTCTTTTCTCTGGCGCTTGATCCCGAAAGTTCAAGGCTGGAAGCCGTAAATATCAATTGTAGTTTTTTATTGCCGTAAAATTCCTGCACAATATCGTCGCGCGCCTCCGCCCCACTGTTGATCGCGCGCAGAACGAACTCAATGCCCTCATTCACATAGTTCTCAAATGTTTTTTCAAAATACTGTGAAAAAACACTGTCAAGAACTCCCGTAACGATATTCTCCACCTCTGTATCAAGCGGAGAACGACGACGGCTTATTTCCTGTAATGAAAGCTCATAGGCCTCTTTGTTCTTCTGTATTGCTTTTTCAGCATTTTCTTTGACGCGCACGATTTCGCGTTCTTTCTTCGCGAGGTCGTTTCTCAACCCGTCAGCATTGAGAAAGTCTGCTTCGTACCGTCTGTAATAGCCGTAAAACGAATCGAGCGCATAGATATAGTAGAGATTGCTGTTGATACTGAACCCTTCCTGCGTCCAATACCATCCCTTTGGCGATTTATTTTCCAGAAGCCAGACAAGATTCTCCCGCATTTCTTTCTGCGGATACTTGATGACGTAGTTGGAGATCAGGTTATAGGTATTGCAATACAGCGGCACAAGATCGTAGGTTGAAATCGTACCGGATTTGCGCCAGCTCTGCATGATCATACTTACATCGCCGGGGCATCTGTCTTCGCCGAGTGAAAAACTATCGATCAGATCTTCCCGTCTGTCGTCTTTAAATGTAAGATATATTTTTTTGATATTTGTCAAAGCAAATTGGATCGTCTGGAAAATGCTCGTCTTTCCTACGCTCGCATAGTCATCGTCTACACCTGCATTGATCAGTGTAGCAAATGCAAAGAGCGAATTCATAACATGATTATTTTTTCCCCGTCCGATTGTATCGAGAGAGACGGCTTTCAACTCTTTATCAATATAATCGAACGCAATATTAATGCCGTTCCTTTGAAGTCTCGTCTCAATATATCGTCCGGCGGAAGCAGTCAGATTGCGCATACGGTCAAGCGCAGCCTGATAGTTTCTGTAAAACTCCGCATCTTTCAGATATTTAAAATAGCGCTGCTTTTCCTCAACATTCAGGCTGTTCTTATCAAGATTGGCAAAAAGCTCCGCACCGCCGTCTAAATAATCATAGTAATCCTCCATAGAGTTATAAATGGAAATAAAGGCGTTGGTGCCGTAATAAGTATAATAGAGGGATGTTTCATATTCCGATTCCGTTCCGGGCGCAGGCTTCTGAAAGGCCCAGCCGCGGCATACGACCGTCGGATCAACCCCTGTGCGTGAAGTTTTTTTCCCATCGATCAAATACTCAAACGGCTCCGCAACCGGCAAAGCCGCCCCATTCAGCATTTCGGCAGCATCGACGATCAATCGCTCCGTATAATCGAGCAACGAGACAGAATCGGCGATTTCTTTACCGCGGATCACAACCGCCATGGGAAGTTTATTTTTCTTCTTATACAAGCGTTCTATCAACTCATCGCGTAAGTCGACGAGTGTAGAGATCAGTTTCGATGCCGTCTCTACATAAGTCGTAATGGCATAGCCCTCACTCTCCCAATACGGCTTAGCGTCAAAGATAATCTGGTCTCCGCGATAAATATCCGCAAAAACTTTCTCGATGAGCCCGTAATATATTGCTTCGCACGCAGACATATCCACATCGAGAGATTTCAGTTCAAGAAATGTGGACAGCGCCATAATATCGGTGATTGATCCGAATTTCTGTTTATTGTTTTTTTCATCGAGCGGAAAACTTTTAGCGCGTTTGTCATAGAACTTCAAAAAGTCCTCCAAAATCTTTGCGCCTATGTCTTTCGCCGACTCATACTCATAAATAATCCGTTCGCCGACATCCTCATGCGCAGCGTGTTCCTTTAAAATCAAATTCAGTACGTTGTTTTCGATTTCGCTGTTCTGTTCCATATTCACTCCTTGACAGATATTTTTTTATCGTCGATTACGAGCATCAACCTGATCCCTGCCGTGAACATATCGTTCTCGGGGTTCGGTATTTCGCCCGTATCCTTATTCAGACTGTTATACAGCAAAAGAGAGTCCCCCTCGCCTTTTACCCAAAAAGCCCGAAAACTTTGCGCGCGTTTAAAATCGGCATAATCGGTCGGAACCGCGCGTCCCACGGAATCGCCGTACTGTTCCAACGTTTCGCGATCCATCAAACGCAAAGAAACGACCTCTGCGCGTTCGCTCAGCCCAAAACGTCGCGGATCGATAATACAAGCGTTTTCATATTCGACAAAATCAAGGCAGTATTCCGAAACGAAACTGAGAAGATTGTCCTTCCGCGATATAAGTTTCCACCGGATCGGAACAAGTTCTCCGGCAGGAGTCGCAGGATATGCTCCGCACTCGTACCAATATATTTTCTTCGCATCAACAATGGAAAAATTAGTATCTCGGATTTCTACATAGCCTTTTTCGGACGCACCGATCCTCTCGCTGAACGAGACAAGCCGAGAAATCGCAGATGCATCGTCGCGGATAAATGTTCTGTCCCCGTTTTTCATGAGCGCCGCATAGTCTTCAACAGATTTATAAGCGGAACTTACAACCAGTTTTGCGAGCATTTCCTGGTAACTTTTCAGACCAATAAGGACGGGAAGAATTTTAAAACGGCCGTCTCCCGTTTTTACACGGGAATTTACCGCCTGCACTTCCTGACAAACCGCGTTGCTTACGATAGAATTTTCACTCAGAAAAAAAATTGCTCCAACACAGTCAGGCGAGGCAATCACGTCCGGGACTTCCTCGTTCCACACCTGCCCGTCCGTCAATTCCGCGTCGTACCAATAATTTACGTCTGCCTCAAAAAGCGATTGCAGAACGTCAAAAACATATTCAGCATCTTTATGCGAATAAGATATAAAAACATAGTTATTTTTTTTCCGCCCCATTCTGTCCAAATACGTCTTTGGCTGTATCATTTTCGCTCCCCTCGCGTCTCCGCTGTACGATCAGGTAAAAAATTTGCTTAATTTTGTATAATTATATCATTTTCTGCGATAAAATGCAATAGTCTATTCAAAAAAATTAACAAAACAGAGTTGTTTCTTTCAATTATTTCGCCTCACTACCTCTCGCATGGAATAATATGTATATCCTCGTCTTTTAAGCCGCGGGCAGTTTTTGCCAGACAGATATTGTGGTAGGTTCCGCCCTGATTGATGGGATTTCCTTTCTCATCTTTCAGAAGCGTCTCGACGCCGTCCCACAGCGCGATCAGTTTTCTGCTCTTGTTGATGATATATTTTGAGGCAGCCAGATAGATATATTTTTCATCCGGAATGACCTTACATGAGACCGTCTGCGCCAGAAGATGCCGCATTCGCAATTCTGCATCATCTGTAAAACTATATCTATATTGGCGGGCATCCTCTCGGATCATGCGGATATATTCCTCATATGGAGCAGGCAGAGCCGCCTTGATGGTAATACCAAGTTCATTCGCACACTCGGCGATAATTTGATCGGCTCCGAAAGCAAAATTTGTACGAACGACTACGCGGTACCGCTCCTGATAGCCGCTCAGAATATCTTTGATCGTCTTGCGCAAAGCCGGAGTATCCTTTACCGTCCTGTGTCCGCAGCCGGCAATATCGAGTACAGGCTTCCAACCGAACCGATAGCTGTAAATGCGTACGCCATGACCATAATGATACAAAAGCGGTATCATATTCGCAATCATCAGTTCATCTTTGGATTTATCCTGATCGGAAAGACAGTCAAACGGAACAATGCACTTATGTATCTTCTTCGCATTACGCTCTTCACGCGTCTCATATTCCGTTCCGTACTTCCAGCCTGACGCAAGTTTTTCCCTTACCCAACGCAAATGCTCTTCCCGCGCAAGAAAACCAAGATCGTCGCGTTTGTTTCCCTCGCCGTGTCCGGACAAACGCGTAAACCCCTTTACAACAGGATAATCAAGCTCCTTGTCACTGTAAAAACAATTTACAAGCTCTAATTTATCTGCATACGATTTTGCCTGTTCAATATTGGACAGTTTGAATTCGAGTGAGAGTTCGCCAAAATCGGGGCCGCCATATTCCGCTTGATAGCTCAGATGGATTGCGCGGGCAAAATCGCACAAGTTAATAAATTTATCGTCAGATGCAAACGCATGCGTTTTTTTGTTTTTTATTTCTTCTGCCGCCTTCGCTTCAATGGAACAGTGGCACCGAATAAGCCCGCAAATATTTTTTATGAACTCTCCCGACTGCACTGCCTTTACATTGGCGTTTAACCTGATGAATTCAACGATTTTTGCGTGATTCCGCTGCGCGTCTCCCGCCTCTTTCACAGGTTGCGTATCTACAACGTCAAACGAATCGAAAAGATATGTAACGGCTATTCCCTGCGGAGAAAAATCCAAATCGATTTTCCATGCAAGCGGATCTTTCTTGCTTACATTCCCGAATGCGGTCCGATCCCAGTTCTGCAGTTCATCGCAAAGCACAAGAAGATAGGCAAGCGGATGACGCTCAGGCGGAATCGCCGTTTCCGTATGCAATGCGGCTGCAATATCGTAACGGTTCAGACTGTTATGCAGCGCTATCGCGGTGAGGACGTCCAGCCGCATTTCATCGATTGCCATATCCGCGCTGTCAAGCTGATGCGCAAGCAAAACGGCGCTGAAATAAGCGTGATCCATATATTTGCGTTGATTTTTATGGCGATTATCCAAAAGAGGCAGAACTTTATCCGAGGGATATCCTAGCCTGTATCGGATCCCGTATGTTAAAAGTTCACAAACCGTTTTTGCCTGAAACGCTCGTTCCTCCGCACAATGTTTCAGTGTCAGCAAAACATCCATATTCTCATAAGAGACAAATGGATTACTCTGAATATTCTCGCCCCACAGGCTTTCTGCATATGACTTCACCTGCTCATGCGCAAGCTGAAAAGGATAACCGATATCATGAAAAAGCGCCGTCAACCCCCAATAATAGAGAAAACTCTGCGCGTCGGAGGCTTTCTCCCGATAAAAACCGTGAAAAATCCCGCGAAATTTGGCGTCATTTGCATAAATGGCAAGCCCGAGCGCAAGAACATAGACTGAATGGGAATAGTGGTCTCGATGTTTGGTCAGCAATTCCCCTGCGTGATACTCGTGATCGCACAGAAATTCAAGCAACTTGCTCATCGTATCGTAACCTCTGCCGAACACTCCGAAAAGCTCACAAAAGCAGAAATACACAGAAAACGCATCGCTCTTATTCCCCGACTTACAAAATGCCTGCAATGTTCCCTTTAAACACTCGATGTCGCTGCGGTCAAAAGCAAAATCTGTATGAAAAAAGATATCCACAAGATCTTCTAAACGGCACACCGTCTTGTCATGTTTCTGTTTCATTCCCCCTCCTTATCATCTGAAATCCGCTCTCGTTGAGCAGCCACCATGCTCCGTCCATGAGCTGATAATCATATTTTATAACATCGTATTTTTCTTCGTTTTCTCCGTCGCGCGAGGCAATCATTCTGCGGAATTCTTTCAATCCTTCATATGTCGTCAGATTTCCGTGACGACGTAACGCGTAGTTTTTCCCGTTTGTGAACCTGCCGTCCGGAAAACGTTCATAAAGGATCTGTTCTTTGGTTGCGGGAATAAACCCCTTGGAAATCATAAACGCATTCCAGCGTTGATGTTCCTGAATTGCCATATTTTCTCTGTTGGAATGTTTAAAATCGAGAGAATAACGAATGGCGCGTTCTGTTCCCTCTTCATCCATAATAATATCGGGCATATCGTCCCGCGCATAAATTGCATAATATTCACACAGCGTAAGCCCGTGCCTCGTCCCGTTCTTTATGTCTTCCTCTCTTGCGCAATAATCGAGCCCCATCAGATGCAATTTACTTCTCAGACTGAGACACGCGTAAACGTTCGACTCCCGTTCCGTGGAAGTCAGATCCAAATACCACCTCTTCCGCGACAGATACCGCTGTTCCTGCGTCACGCACTCATGCAACATATCCCTTTCGATATTATATACAAAGTTACGGAGCATTGCCATTTCAGCAAATTTTTCACGAATAATATGAGCATAATCAAAGACAACATCACGGTTACTGCCAAACGGGTGGCAAAAAGCGAGATCAAGAAAGATCGGAGCATCGTCAAACACCTCTTTCTCGCGGATACGGACAAAGATATGCACATTTTTTAAACCGCGTTCTTTTCTTTTGGCTTCCAGCTTATTCGCCATATCAATAGATGCATAATCCGTTCCGAGAGAGACAATCACATAGTTGATTGCCTTCTCATGAAAGGAGATTGCCCCGTCCAGATTTTCATAGAATCGCGAATCGTTGATATCGAGATCATGATAAATCTCGTGCGAAGGAAGCGCGGGTAAAGGGAGATATTCGTCTTCGTTAACTTTTGGCGCTCCGTCGGAGAAAAAATCGAGACGGAAGCGAAACGCATTGTGATTGAGATTTTTGTGTCCGTTGATATGCAGTTTATCAAACAGATGATAATGTACCGGCATCGGAACAATTTTACCGTCCTGCCTTGTCAGGTATTGACTATTGGCAACCATTGATAGAAAGATCTGCTGATTGGTCCGTCCGAACCCGATCATAGCGACATTGATTTCAGTCTCAGGATCGAGCAGGTTGGTCTGGTAGTCAATGTGTCTTCCGTCCATAAACTCAGTGAGCGGATATTTATCGATGAAATCGATCGCGATTTGCTGATATTCATTGATATAATGCAGACAGCCCTTCGCGCTTGCCTCATAACGGGAATAAATATCCTCATACTCCCGATCGCCGAACACATAAACGTCTGCTGCCATAACAACACGATCATCCGCGGAACGGAGCAGATCGACAAACTTCCCGCACCAAGCAAGATTCTGCTGTTCATGATCAAAATTGATAATAATCCGAAGCCGTCTTTGCGCATACAGAAATCTGCTTAACCCTTTTTTTCCGGCAGCGCCGAGAATCCGTTTTTGGATCCATGATTCAAGGCGTTTTTCGCTCACAAAAGATTTATATGAATATCCGTCAATATAAAGTTTCTCACGCGCATCCCGTTTCAGCGTTCCTGCAATGATCGTTCTGCATTTGCAGGAACGGTAAATCATTTTACTTCTCTCGTTATTTCCCAGAATAATACACTGTTCCTTCCTTGCGCTCATAAATTTTATGAGACGCAGCGTTTCCCAGATATATTCATGCAGCACCGAGATCGTAATCATCAGCGCATTCAGGATTACCAGTGAAAAACACAGATAAACCGCAACCGCATATACAGAATTCACTGCTATCAGGTCAATAGAAATATCATACTTCAAGACAACCAGATAAACGGCCTTCGAAATGGAGTTGAAGATAGAAATTGCAAGATCTTCCCCAAGATACAGATTGTTCATTAGAAAAATAGGAATCGCAATCAGATAAATAATCGCACATTTTCCTTTTTTGAAACTCTTGATAAACTCGATTTTTTCCGCACGCCCACAGGAAAAAAACTTCCCAGCCAGATACGCCAATAAGATGCCCATTGCCGCAATACAGATCGATGAGACTATTGTATAAGCCACTTTCCGTTCTCCTCTGTTCTTTTACAAATTTTCCAATGTTGATAGATGGCATATCCATCGAATTTGATTTCATCAGTTTTTACTTCGATAACAGTATAACATTTACATATTTGTTTTTCAAGACCTATCTTAATTTTTTATAAAGCAAGACCGTCTTTTTTGCAAAGGAATTTTCAAGGCAGGATGGAAAGCAAACAGACAAGATGCGTTCTGTCTGAACCCGTCAGCGATGCGACGGCATTTTAATTTGCCGTTATCAAAACTGCACCTGTCTTCTTCCGGCTTCTTTTCGTGCGGCATATTTGCTATTTCCCGATTTCTCCGATATACGGTAGGATCGGTCGTTTACTTCCATTCCAAAAGATCCGGACGAGATTCTTCGTCCGGATTTTAGCTTTGCATAAAAAAACGGACCAAAAGGTCCGCTTTTCAACGATTATACTTCCCGTTCTTCGAGCATGCTCTTTACTTTCATGAGCCGCGTCAGGCTGCCGCGCTCGTTTTCTTCCAGCTTCTGCGAAATATAGCGAATGGTCTCCTCGATGTCGGGGATCATCACGTATTCCAGCGCGTTTACGCGGCGTTTGCTGCGCTCGATCTCGTCGGAGAGCATCGTCGTTGCCTTTTCCAGCTCCGCAAGCCGCAGAAGGCGCTCTACGAGCCTGCCCGCAGACGCCACCGCGTGGTCGGCTTCGCTCGTCACTTCCGCAAAGGAATAGGGATAGCTCTCCTCGCTCTGCGAACGCTGCAAATGCAGTTTGGGAATTTCCAGATTGAGCAGATTTACCGTAACGCATTCCAGACTGAGCGCCGCCACGGGCATGGAGAACGCAAGCTCGATCTCCTTATCCGACATTGTGCCGCGAGCAAGCGAAAACATCCGCAGGACGTCCGCCACTTCCGATTCCACTTCGGCGCGCAGCCGCGCCGTCTCGCGCACGAGCACGGAAAAGCGGCGGATCATCTCGTCCGTCTTGTCCTTCAACAGTTTATGCCCGCGCTGGGCGGTCTTTAACCGCCCTTTCAGCTTTTTCAGCTCCATGCGCGTGGGATTTACGTTCATGCGCGCCACGGCTCTTTCTTACTCCTCTTGCCCGAGATATTTCCGGATATACTGTTCTTTGATACGTTTGAGTTCCGCCCGCGGCAGGATACGCAGAAGTTTCCAGCCGAGATCGAGCGTCTCTTCAATGGAGCGGTTGACGGTGAAGCCCTGCGAGACGTACTCCCGCTCGAACGCCTCGGCAAATTTTGCATACAGCTTATCGGTATCCGAGAGCGCCGCCTCGCCGAGGATCGCGGAGAGCTCCTTCGCCTCCTTGCCCTGCGCGTATGCGGAGAAGAGCTGGTTCATCGTATCGGCGTGATCTTCGCGCGTCTTATTCGCGCCGATGCCCTTATCCTTCAAACGGGAGAGGGACGGAAGCACGTCGATGGGCGGCGTAACGCCCTTCTTGTACAGCTCGCGCGAGAGAATGATCTGTCCCTCCGTGATGTAACCCGTAAGGTCGGGAATGGGGTGCGTTTTGTCGTCCTCGGGCATGGTGAGAATGGGGATCTGCGTGATCGAGCCCTTCTTGCCGCGGATCCTGCCCGCGCGCTCGTACATGGATGCGAGGTCGGTATAGAGATACCCGGGATACCCTCTGCGCCCGGGAACTTCCTTGCGGGCGGCGGAGACTTCGCGCAGTGCCTCGCAGTAATTCGTAATATCGGTGATGATGACGAGAACGTGCATCCCCAGATCGTACGCAAGGTATTCCGCGGCGGTGAGCGCCATGCGCGGCGTAGAGATGCGTTCGATCGCGGGGTCGTTCGCGAGGTTGGTAAAGAGCACGGTGCGGGTGATCGCGCCCGTCTCGCGGAAATCGCGGATGAAGTAATCCGCCTCCTCATAGGTGATACCGACCGCCGCAAAGACGACGGCGAACTTCTCGTCGCTCCCCAAAACGCGCGCCTGCCGCGCGATTTGGGCGGCAAGTTCGGCGTGCGGAAGTCCGCTCATGCTGAACACGGGAAGTTTCTGCCCGCGGACGAGCGTGTTGAGCCCGTCGATGGCGGAGATCCCCGTCTGAATAAATTCGTTGGGATAGTCGCGCGCGGCGGGATTGATCGGCTCGCCGTTGATGTCCATGCGCTTTTCCGCAAGAATGGGCGCGCCGCCGTCGCGGGGGTTGCCCATGCCGTCGAACACCCTGCCGAGCATATCTTCCGAGACGCCGAGTTCGAGGCTGTGCCCCAAGAACTTTGCGCGGCTGGTGGAGATTTGCAGCCCCTGCGAATTTTCAAAGAGCTGAACGAGCGCCTTATCGCGGTTGACTTCGAGCACCTTGCCGCGGCGCACTTCGCCGTTCTTCTGGACGATCTCCACCAATTCGTTATACTTGACCCCTTCCACGCCCTCGACGAGCATCAGAGGTCCTACGACTTCTTTGATCGTTTTATATTCCTTCAACACCTGCTTCCCCTCCGTCAAGCCCGCGGATCTCCTGCTTCAACTGCGCGGCGATTTCGTCGAACTGCCCGATCTCGCTCTCCGCAATGTACTTGCTTCTGCCGATTTTTTCGCGCACGGGCAGATTGATCAGGCGGTTGTACGCCGCGCCCGCGGCGAGCGCATCCAAGCCCATACGATGGAAATCGTAAATGAGGCGGAGCATTTTGCACTGTTTTGCGATCGACGTGTAGGTGTCCGTCTCGTGGAACGCGTTCTGATGCAGGAAATCTTCGCGAATGGACTTCGCCGTTTCCAGAATCAGCCTGTCTTTATAGGAGAGCGAATCCGCGCCGACGAGGCGCACGATCTCCTGCAATTCCGCTTCCTCCTGCAAAATGTGAATGGCGAACGCGCGCAGTTCGTTGAAGTCGGAGGAGGCGTTCTTCGTGTACCATGCCGAAAGCCTGTCGGCATACAGCGAATAGCTGATGAGCCAATCGATGGCGGGGAAATGCCGCTTGTACGCAAGGTTTGCGGAAAGCCCCCAGAACACTTTGACGATGCGCAGCGTCGCCTGCGCCACGGGTTCGGAAAGATCGCCGCCCGCGGGAGAGACCGCGCCG
>ERZ1643249.3141-NODE-3141-length-14728-cov-3.818101_pt1 | contig 14728 bp, 15 predicted proteins | sample MGYA00579263_ERZ1643249 | MGnify/ENA primary metagenome ERZ1643249 (study PRJEB29033, sample SAMEA4952264) | chicken gut metagenome | biome: Broiler Chicken; feature: Gastrointestinal Tract; material: Caecum | place: Ireland | collected 2018 | study: Broiler...
AATACCGCCTATCAAGCTTATATTATCGAGGGGTGATGGGAAAGCCGGATTTTGATAAGGCTTTTCAATGGGAGAAAAAAGCGGCGGATAATCGATATGTACCGGCGATGGAAGGGCTAGCTTGGCTATACAGAGCTGGTTTGGGCTGTGAGCGCGATTTAGAGAAGGCCAAATATTGGTATGAGCAGGCTGCAGAGTATGGATATGTGGGTGCATATAGTCCATTGGCAGCAACTTGTGAAACATTGTTACTCGATGACGCTGTAAAGTGGTGGGAAAAGGCCGCAGATTTAAATGATTCTTACGCTTGCTACCATCTGGGCAAGCTCTATAAAGACGGATATGGAAAGCAGAAACCGAATTATCAGAAAGCTGCGGATTTGTTTCGGAGAGCATCGGAGCCGGAACATAACCAAGTGGAAGCACAATATGAATTGGGACAAATGTACTATTTGGGTTATGGTTTTGTAGGGAGAGACTTCAAGGAGGCCTTGCGATGGTTCCAGTCTGCGGCGGAAACCGGGCAGGTGGATTCGCAATACAATACCGCCTACCAGTATCAATATGGGTTGGGTGTGGAACAAAATGTTGATGCTGCAATCGAGTGGTATGAGAAAGCGGCAGCACATGGACATGCATTGTCCCAAGTGGATGTGGCGAATCTTTATGCCAGCTTACATACTGCGGCGGGATATGAGAAAGCGCGGCATTGGTATGAACAGGCCTGCGAGCAGAATTGTTTCAAGGCGTATCGAAAACTGGGCGATCTATATTTCTGGGGGCTGGGGTGTAAAGCAGACCGTGCAAAGGCGCTCCGCTATTACCGGAAGGCGGCCGAACAGGGGGATGACATTGCGCAAGCTGGGAATGGTTTAAAAACGATTCCATTTGAAAAGACAGGAGAATGAGATTTGGGAACGTATACGACGCTGTTGCTGGACGTGGACGGCACGCTCTTGGACTTTAAAGCCTCGGAACGTGCCGCTTTGGAAACGACCTTCCAGCGCCATGGATATTTGCTGAATGATTCCGTCAAAGAGACCTATCATGCGATCAACAGTGCGCTTTGGGGCCGGTTCGAGCGTGGCGAGATCTCCCGCGAGGAAGTGATTTACAGCCGCTTTGTGGAATTGTTCCGCGCGCTTGGCATCGATGGCGACGGGCGTGCGTTTGAGGATGAATACCAGGAAGAGCTGGGCCGGGGAGCGTTTTTGCTTCCGGGGGCCGAGGAGGTTTGCGCATATTGTGCACGGTTCTGCGACCTGTATATTGTCACCAACGGCGTTTCCCGCACCCAGTATAGCCGCCTCCATGATTCCGGTTTGGACCGTTATATGAAAGGGATTTTTGTCTCGGAGGACGCTGGGTATCAAAAGCCGATGAAGGCATATTTTGATTATGTGTTTGCACGCATCCCCGGCTTCCAGGCGGAAAAGACGTTGATCGTGGGGGATTCGTTGAGTTCCGATATCCGGGGTGGCAACAACGCGGGAATCGATACCTGCTGGTATTGTCCAGATGGAGGACAAATGCCCGGCGACGTGCGGGTGAATTATACGATCCGTCGCTTGGAAGAGTTGAAGGATTTGATTGCATGAAGGCTTGCCAAGAGCAGGTTCGCTTTTTCAGGATGGATAGCTGGATTTCGAGAAAATCCATTAAAATAGGTTGACACATATAGTTCACTATGCTATTATATTAGCACGCTAAAGCGGAGCGGGGAATCCCGCATGCATTTTGAGGAGAAACGGTAGGTTGTTATGAAGAAATACAACAAGATTACACCGGAAGGCACCAAGGATCTTCTATTTGAAGAATGCCTGGCGCGGCGCTATGTAGAACAGACGCTGTCGGACGTCTTTTCTTCCAGAGGATTCAACGAAGTTGTGACGCCGGGACTGGAATTTTACGATGTGTTCGATCCGGATTTTTCCGGAATCAGCCAGGAAACCATGTACAAGATGAGCGACCGCCACGGCCGCTTGATGGTAATGCGGCCCGACTCGACCATCCCGATCGCGCGCCTGACTGCGACCCGGCTGCAAACCTTGCCGAAGCCGGTGCGCTTATATTACAATCAAAAGATTTACCGCAGCAATCCGGGGCTCACCGGCCGCAGCAATGAGGCGACCCAGACCGGGATTGAGCTTTTGGGAGCGCCCGGCCGCCGGGCAGATTTGGAAGTCATCGTTACCGCAGTGGAAGCGCTGAGCCGCTGCGTCCCGAACTTCCGCCTGGAATTGGGCCACGCTGGATTCTTCCGCGCGTTGGCCGCGCAGCTTCCCATTGGCGACGACCTGCGGGAGGATATCCGCAGCACCATCGAGTCCAAGAATTACGCGGCGCTGAACACCATTCTGGATCAGCTGGAAAACAGCCGTCCGGTGGACGCGATGCGCCGGTTGCCGCGCTTATTCGGCGGGGAAGAGGTCTTTGCGCAGGCGGCGCCGCTGTGCAGTGATGAGACGTCCAGCAAGACGTTGGCTTATCTGCACGAATTGTACCAGGCGCTGGTGGAATTGGGCCTTGGCGACCGGATGATTGTAGACTTGGGTTTGGTTCAGCGCAATGATTATTACACAGGCGTGATTTTCAGCGCATATGTAGAAAATGTGGGTGACGCCGTTTTGCTCGGCGGCCGTTATGACAAGCTTTTGGCCCAGTTTGACACGCCGATGCCCGCGGTTGGTTTTGGCGTCAATGTGGATGGGTTGGCAGAACTGCTGCTCAAGCAGGGAAAAATCCCGGCGGCAACGCCGGTGGAAGTCTTGGTGCATAGCGACGAAGGGTATGAGATCAAGGCGTTGCAATATGCATCCCGCCTGGCGGGACAAGGCTGCAAATGTGAGAGTTCTGTATTTGAGACGCGCGAGGAGGCCCTGCATTATGCAAAGGTGCGGGGAATTCACCGGGTCGACTGTGTGAGCGATTGCGTGGAAACCATCAATCTATAGGGGAGTCGTTATGAAACCATTGAGAATGGCCCTGACAAAGGGCCGGTTGGAAAAGGATACCGTGGCCCTGCTGGAGCGCATCGGCTACGATTGTGAAGCGGTCCATAACAAGGGCCGGAAGCTGATCTTGCCCGTGGGAGACCGCTTGGAAGTGGTGCTTGCAAAGGCGGCGGATGTCATCACCTATGTGGAGCACGGCGTGTGCGATTTGGGCGTGGTGGGGAAGGATACCATCATGGAAAACGGGACCAGCTTCTATGAAGTGTTGGACCTGGGGTTTGGCCGCTGTAAATTTGCGCTGGCCGCGCCGAAAGGAAGCGATTTCTTTGGCGGGTACGCCAGCCGGACCATTGCTACCAAGTATCCCAATGTGGCGCGCAATTATTTTGAAAGCAAGGCGATGGACATCCGCTTCATCAAGATCGAAGGATCGGTGGAGCTGGCCCCCCTGCTGGGGTTGTCCGATGCCATTGTCGATATTGTGGAAACGGGTACAACCCTGAAAGAAAATGGCTTGGAGGTCGTGGAGACCATCTGTGACATCTCCGCGCGTTTGATCGTGAATACTGCAAGCCTGAAACTGCGCAAGGCGGAGATCGAAGAGCTGGTTGCGCAGATGGAACAGGCAAAGGAACAGGCATAAAGGAGGCGGGAGCGTTGATTCAATATGTGAAACAGGGCGGCGATTTTGGCCGCGCCTTTATCCAGCAACTAAAGGAGCGCAGCGCGAATTCCGGCAAGAAGGTGGACGACGCTGTCGCTGAAATTGTAGAGACAGTGCGACGCGACGGGGATGCCGCTGTGCGCATGTATACGGAGCGGTTCGACGGAAGCGTTCCGGAACAATTGGTGATTGAAAAGGCGGATATGCAGGAGCTGATTAAAGCATGCGACCCCGCCTTTGTTGCGGCTTTGGAGAGAGCAGCTGCAAACATCCGGGATTTCCATGCCCGGCAGAAGCAGCAGAGCTGGTTGCAGACCGAGGCCAACGGGGTGATTATGGGCCAGCGTGTGCGCGGGCTTGCCCGTGTGGGGCTGTATGTGCCCGGCGGCACGGCTGCCTATCCTTCCTCGGTCTTGATGAACGCGATCCCCGCCAAAATCGCCGGGGTCAAGGAGCTTGTCATGGTGACGCCGCCCGGAAAGGACGGCAAGCCCAACCCGGATATTCTGGCGGCCGCGCTGGTGGCCGGTGTGGACCGCGTGTTCCTGGTGGGCGGAGCGCAGGCTGTGGCAGCGTTGGCCTTTGGAACGGAGAGCATTCCCAAGGTGGACAAGATCGTTGGGCCGGGAAATATCTTTGTCGCTACGGCAAAGCGCCAGCTCTATGGCACGGTGGACATCGATATGATTGCCGGCCCCAGCGAGATCTTGATTCTCGCAGACGATACGGCAAATCCGGAATTTTTGGCAGCGGACCTCATGTCCCAGGCGGAACACGATCCGCTGGCCTCTTCGATTTTGCTCACCACTTCGGCGCGCATCGCAGAGGAAACCATCGCCGCTGTTTACCGCCAGATCGAAGGCCTGTCCCGCAAGGACATCATCAACCAATCCCTGGACAATTTTGGCGCAGTGATGCTGTGCAACGATATGGAGGAAGCGGTTGAGTTTGCCAATGCATTGGCCCCGGAACATCTGGAGGTCTGTGCCGCGAACCCGATGGAGTTTATCGGGAAGATCGACAACGCGGGATCGGTGTTTCTCGGAAACTGGTCGCCGGAACCGCTGGGCGACTACTTTGCAGGGCCGAACCATGTGCTTCCCACCAGCGGGACGGCGCGCTTTTTCTCCCCGCTTTCGGTGGACAGCTTCATCAAGAAGTCCAGCTTTATCTATTATACGCAGGACGCCTTGATGCAGGCAAAGGAGGATATCATTAAGCTCGCAGAGACGGAGGGCTTGACTGCGCACGCCAATTCGATCCGCGTACGCGATAAGCAAGAGGCCGCCAATTGAACGTCCATTATAGAACGGAGGAACGACCATGCCCTATACGCTGAACGATAAATTAAAGGATTTGAAACCATACGATCCGATTTCCGGAGATTACTCCATCCGTTTGGACGCCAACGAGTCCTTTTTGGAATTGCCCATTGAGCTTTTGGAAAAGGCGCAGTACGCCATGGCGGACATTGCGTTCAACCGGTATCCTGACCCGAATGCCACGGAGCTCTGCGAAAGCTTTGGCGCTTACTACGGCATTGACCCCGCGCTTGTGACTGCGGGCAACGGCTCGGATGAATGGCTGTTCATCATCGCATCGTCGTTCCTGATGCGCGGTGATAAGATTTTGACCGTGGAACCTGACTTTTCCATGTACCGCTTTTATGGCTTTTTGGCTGAGGCGGAGAGCGTGGTCTATCAGAAAAAAGAGGATCTCACGATCGATGTGGATGCATTGATCGCCGCGGTAAACGAGAGTGGGGCGAAGGTGGTCCTGTTTTCCAACCCCTGCAACCCGACGTCCCTTGGACTATGCCGCGAAGAGGTACGCAAGCTGATTACCTCCGTTTCTGCGTTGGTGGTCCTGGATGAGGCATATATGGATTTCTGGGATCAATCCCTCCTGGGCGAGGTGGCGCAGTATGACAACCTGATTATTTTGCGCACCTGCTCGAAGGCGTTTGGCATGGCGGCGGTCCGTCTCGGCTTTGCCGTGGCAAAGCCGAAACTGACGCAGACGCTGCGTGCGGTCAAATCCCCGTATAATGTAAATTCAGTATCGCAAAAGATTGGTGCACTCGTGATGAACGAGCAGGAAGTTCTTCATCAAGCTTTGGACGAAATCATCCTTTCCAGGAAGGCGCTCCAGGCTTCTTTGAAAGAGCTGGAGAGCAAATATCCGGATCAGTTGTATGTCTATGACAGCTGTACCAATTTTGTGCTGGTGCGCATGCCAAGGGCCAAAGAAGTGTTTGAAGGGCTCCTGGAGAGGGGAATCGCTGTGCGATTTATGGGCGATACGCTCAGAATTACAGCGGGTAGCGCGGAAGAAAATGCACAATTGTTAAAAAATTTAGAATCTCTACTTTCATCCTCCACAAATCCGTAAAAATGGTGTAAAATAAATTGGATTCAAAAAGTGAGGTACAGCCATGAGAACCGCACAGGAAACCCGGAAGACAAAGGAAACCGACATTGCCATAGCGCTTTCGCTGGATGGCGGCGCCGTAGAGATCTCGACAGGAATCGGCTTTTTTGACCATATGTTGACGGCCTTTGCCGTACACGGCGGCTTTGGTTTGCAGGTCAAGGCGGTGGGAGACCTCTATGTGGACGGGCACCACACCGTGGAGGACACGGGGATTGTGCTCGGAAAGGCGTTTGCCAAGGCCCTCGGCGATAAGTCCGGCATTGCACGCTTTGGCAGCTTTTACATCCCGATGGATGAAGCGCTTGCATTTGCCGCGGTGGACGTGAGTGGAAGGCCATTTTTGGCATTCCGGGCGGAATTTTCCCAGGAGCGCACAGGCGAATACGATCTGTGCCTGACGGAAGAATTCCTGCGCGCATTCGCTATGAATGCCGGGATTACGCTGCATGTCCGCTTGGAATACGGGGCAAATGCGCACCACGAGGTGGAGGCGATTTTTAAAGCGGTCGCCCACGCGTTGCGGCTGGCAACGGCCCAAACCGGCGGCGGTGTCCTTTCCACAAAAGGTTCCCTGTAAGTTCCACCTGTAGTTCCTTTTTGCAACGGAATTTTATGGAATACGGAATAGGAGGTAGGCAAGAAGATGGTTATTCTGCCTGCAATTGACATCAAAGATGGAAAATGTGTGCGCCTTGTACAGGGAAAGTACGATTCCGCTTATACCGTTGCGGAAAGTGCAGCGGACACAGCCAAGGCCTTTGAAGCGATGGGCGCAACATGGCTCCATATGGTGGATCTGGACGGCGCAAAAGAAGCAGTCCCGGTGAATACGGATATGATCTTTGACGTATTGAAGCAGTGCAATTTGAAAGTCGAGTTGGGCGGCGGAATCCGCAACATGGAAACGATTGATTATTATATGGACCATGGCATTTCCCGCATCATCCTCGGCTCTGCCGCGCTGAATAATCCTGCGCTTGTCAAGGAAGCGGTTGCCAAATACGGGGATAAGATCGCCGTCGGCATCGATGCCATCGACGGAAATGTTGCGGCGGAAGGCTGGACGCAGACCTCTACCGTGAATTATATTGATTTAGCCAAACACATGGAAGACGCTGGAGTGAAATACATTGTCTTTACGGATATATCCCGCGACGGCATGATGGACGGCCCGAATTTCACCATGCTGGACAAGCTCAACCGTTCGGTGTCCTGTAAGGTGATCGCCAGCGGCGGCGTCAGCAGCTTGACGGACATTGTGGTGCTCACAGCGTTGAAGCTGCACGGGGCGATCTGCGGCCGTGCGTTGTATACGCGCGATCTCAGCCTGCGCCAGGCAGTTGACCTCTGCAAAGGGGTCAAGGAGGCGTGATGGAAGGGAAATACCGCACGGACGATGCGTTCATTGAGAGCTTTTTTCAGAAGGGCGATTTGCTGCCTGCCATTGTGCAGGAGGTCGGCACAAACGAAGTCCTGATGCTTGCCTATATGAACCGCGAATCTATGAAAAAGACGTTGGAAACGGGTTATACCTGGTTTTACAGCCGTTCCCGGCAGGAGCTCTGGAATAAGGGGGCCACGTCCGGCCATCTACAGAAAATTATCAGCATCCATGGGGACTGCGACAGCGATACGCTCTTGGTCCAGGTGGAGCAGACGGGGCCGGCCTGCCACACCGGTGCGCACAGCTGCTTTTTCAATGAGATTTGGCGGCGGGACGAGTAAATTGAAACGATAAAAGGGATGAATGGTTTATGAATGACACCCTCAAGAATTTGTATGAGACCGTTTTAAGCCGTAGGGACAGCCATACGGAGGGGTCTTATACCTGCTACCTGTTTGAGCAGGGGTTGGATAAAATCCTCAAGAAATGCGGAGAAGAGTGCAGCGAGGTGATTATCGCGGCCAAAAACGGCGAAAATCACGAGACGGTGATGGAAATTTCCGACCTGCTGTACCATTTGATGGTCTTGATGGTGCAGTCCGGCATCACCTTGGAAGAAGTAGAGGCCGAATTGGACAAGCGCAGCAACAAGACGGGAAATTTGAAGAAATTCCATTCGGTTGATAAAAACAGCTGAAAGAAGGCTGGGTTCCGCAAAATTTTGCGGAACCCAGCCTTTTTATCGCTTTCAGCATGACAAAACCCCCGGTTCTACCGGGGGTAGGTAAAAAACCTTGGCAAAAGAAAAAGTAAAAAAACCGTTCGTTCTTCAAAGGAAAAAGAATGGTACGGAGGTTCTGAAAGGAAGGCGGGGATTTTCGCGAAAAGTGTCCCTCTCGCAGAATGCTATGAAGTACCAAAGAGAACTGGTTTACCAGTAGCAGGGCAAACGATGCGATGATATTTTTCAGTACCCTTTCCAGGGGTCAGCAAGTACTGACCCCTCTGGGGTCTGAGCAAACCACTAGTTTTCTAGTGGTTGTGATTATCTCTTGAAGACTACCCATGGGCGAGTGGTTTCCAAGAGATAAAGCAAACGCTCTGGAAGCAATTTACTTCCAGAGCGTGGAATCTTTGTATATAGCCAATCCTTATTGAAAACGATGTGCTTTTATTTTCGCACCTCAAATTTGTATGTGGTGGTATGCCGGTATACTTCGCCGGGATGGAGGACAGCACTGGGGAAATTGGCGTGGTGAGGTGAATCCGGGAAGAACTGCGTCTCCAGGCAGAGCGCATGGTGTGCCTGAAGGGGAACGCCGCCATTGGCACAAACGCCCTCGGAAAAGCCGTTTGCCGTGTAGAGCTGCATGCCGGGCATGTCGGTGAACACCAGCATGACGCGCCCCGTAGACTGGTCGTAAACCTCCGCCGCCTTCTTCCGGCCAGGCTCCCCAGCCAAGACAAAATTGTGATCGTAGCCGTTGCACTGGCGCAAGAACGGGTCGTTGGCCCGAATATCCTGTCCGATCGTTTTTGCCTTGCGGAAATCCGCCGGGGTACCGGCTACCGGGACCAATTCGCCGGTAGGAATCAGGCCCTCGCCCGCAGCGGTCACAAAATCTGCGTGGATCTGCAATTCATGGGAAAGGATATCCCTAGCAGGATCGCCCGTCAGATTAAAGAAGCTGTGATTGGTCAAATTTACAAGTGTGGATACATCGGTTTTCGCTGTATAGTCGATCACCAGGGCGTTGTCCGTCGTCAAGGTGTAGCAGATGGAGACGTCGAGATTCCCAGGGAAGCCCTCCTCGCCGTCCGCACTGCGATAGGCAAAGGTGATCGAAGGCGCTTCGTCGTCGTTGTTGCTGCATTTCAGCCGCCAAGCCTTCTGATGGAAGCCCTGGAAACCGCCGTGCAGAGTGTTGCCATTTTCGTTCTGGCTTAGGGAATAGAGCGTCCCGTCGATCTCTGCTTTTCCACCTGCAATGCGGTTGGCATATCGGCCGACCGCTGCACCGAGGAAATCGCCGTCCGCGAGGTATTCCTCCAGTGTGTCGTGGCCCAGGACCACATTGCCCAAATTCCCCTTGCGGTCTGGCACCTGAATGCTGACAACGCGCGCACCGTATTCCATTGCCTGAATGCGCACACCGTTGGTATTTGTCAACGTATATAGATGAATTTTTGTCCCGTCCGGCAAGCTGCCAAACATCTTTTGTTCAATACTCATATCCAAATCCTTCTCAAATAAAATTGGAAATGCAAAAATAGAGATTATTTGCCCAGAAGTGCCGCACCGATGATGCCTGCGTCGTTGCCGAGCTGTGCCTTGCAGATCTTCGTGCGCACCTTTGCGCCGCCGTACTGCTCACGGTCTACATATTCGCGCACAGGGGCCAACAGGGTTTCACCCTCGTTGCAGATGCCGCCGCCGATGCACAGAATGTCCGGTTGGAGGGTATTGACGCAGTTAGCCAAACCGCAGCCGAGGTAAGCGATGTATTCATCGACAACCTTCTTGCCGACCGGGTCGCCTGCACGCATAGCGTCGAACGCTGTACGGCCGTTTACATTGTCAAGGTTTCCGTCGACCAGTTTCCAGATGGGGCTCTCCTTGTCTGGATTGGCAAGCATAGCCTCTTTTGTGCTGATGATCAGGCCCGTTGCGGAGGAATAGCGCTCCCAGCATCCGTCGCGTCCGCAGGAACAATGACGGCCGTTAAACACAATGACCGTGTGGCCCATTTCGCCAGCGCAGAAGTTGGAACCGGAATAGATTTTCCCGTCAATGATGATGCCGCTTCCTACGCCGGTTCCCAATGTGATCGCCAAAGCGTTCCGCGCACCCTTCAATGCACCCGCCTGATATTCCCCATAGGCGGCTGCATTTGCGTCGTTCTCCACGATAACCTCTTTTTTCATGCGCTCTTGCAGCATACGCTTCAACGGGAAATTATTAAAATACAGGTTGTTGGAAAATTCTACAACACCCAATTCACGGTTGACCGTGCCAGGGGTACCGATTCCCACCCACGGGATGTCGTCGATTGTAACGCCTGCATCCTCCAGAGCGGCAAAGGCCGTCACTGCGAGCTGTTCACACATCTCTTCCGAGGAACAGGGGACGCGGGTCTTATTCTTTCCACGTCCAATAATTTGATAATTTTCGTCCACCACGCCTACGGCTATGTTGGTTCCGCCGAGGTCAATGCCAAGATAGTATGCCATTTTCATGTCCTCCTTGTGTTTTCATATAGAAAGTGCGACCAGCTCCAAGGGCAGCTTTTTGAGACGGAAAAGGGGAGACAGCACACGCCTTTCTGGGCCCTTGTGCCGGAGCGCATTGTTTTTGTGCAACGTCCGGTCTTCTTTCCCAGCCGCATGCCGTTTCAAATTCCTCCATGCATGCGTTATAAGACCGGAACTTGCCTTTTCCCATATGTACCGGTCTCCGGAAAGCAAGTAGATGCATCCATAAAAGGACTGGATGCTCCATTGCCAAGCCGCCCTGATTCCGTTCGGATAAAGTTTTTCACGCTATTGCATTGTTTGCCTTTAAGCTTTTGAAGCGATCGGCCCTGGTTGGCCACTTTCTTATACAAGTCAAGTTTAATTATAATCTTAATTTATTATAACATTTATTTGGATAAATTGTAAAGGAGCATATAGCGTTTTTTCTGTAGAATCTGCAAAGAATGAAGTTAGTAACTATGCCGATAGATTTGTCCCATAGGGGGTTTTATGGTATAATAGCCTCACACGCTTGGAAAAATGGAGCATTTTTGAGTGCTGGGAGAGCATGAGACCATATATGAAAGCTTCTGCTCAAGAAAAAGGCTGGTCTTATTTTATAGAATATTGGTACTCCCAAATCTAAATCAAAAGAAAGTTGGAGCATTGATCATGAAATACGAAGAGTTGCCCAAAGCGATGCAGGAGGGTGCTATAAAGCCTTACTGGGATCTGCTTCAGAAAAAAAAGGGTTCCCTGATTTTGAAGCGGCTGATGGATATTGTAGCTTCCTTTTTGATGCTGGTTATCCTCTCTCCCTTTTTATTGATCCTGGCTACCGCAGTCAAACTGGACTCCAAGGGGCCAGTCTTTTACCGTCAGGTCCGTGTGGGGCGCTACAATCAAGATTTCAAAATTTTTAAGTTCCGCACCATGGTCCAAAATGCGGATCAGATCGGCCCTGCTGTCACGACAGGGGAAGATCCGCGAATTACCCGTGTAGGGAAGTTCATCCGCCGCTTGCGGCTGGATGAGTTTTCCCAGCTGCTGAATGTTTTGAACGGGACAATGAGCTTGGTTGGGCCGCGGCCGGAAGTGCGCAAATACGTCGACCTCTATACACCGGAGCAAATGGCTACTCTGCTGGTGCGGCCTGGCGTCACTGCCCCTTCCAGCATTGCTTTTAAAGATGAGGATCAACTGCTCGATGCGGCGGAGGACCCGGAAAAGGTATATGCGGAGCAGATTTTGCCGCCCAAAATGGAGCTAAATTTGGAATATCTGGAGCACGTATCCCCTTTATATGATCTTTCCGTGCTTTTCCAGACGGTGGCAGCAGTGTTTTTGCCAGGAAGGGACAAGGATGCGCAATGAGTTTTCACGCTCCCAGATTTTGCTGGGTGCAAGCAGCATGGAAAAATTGAAAAATAGCCGGGTCGCGGTGTTCGGGTTGGGCGGCGTGGGCAGCTTTGCCGCAGAAGCGCTGGTGCGAACTGGCGTCGGCCACCTTTTGTTCATTGACAATGATGTGGTGAGCCTGACCAACATCAACCGCCAGATTCTTGCCGACCACTCGACGTTGGGCAGGAAAAAGGTGGATGTGATGCGGGAACGCGCGCTGCGTATCCATCCCGCTGCGGATATCCAGACCTTCCCGTTGTTTTTCCTCCCGGATACCCCTTGCGATTTTTTAGACGGCTGTGATTACATTATAGACGCTATCGATACGGTGTCCGCAAAGCTGGCCCTGGTGGAGGTGGCACAAAGGAAGGAGATCCCAATTATCAGCAGCATGGGCACGGGCAACAAATTGGACCCTTCCCGGTTTGAAGTGGCGGACATCTATGAGACTTCTGTATGCCCCTTGTGCCGGGTAATGCGCCACGAACTGAAAAAGCGGAGAGTATCGTCCCTGAAAGTTGTTTATTCGCGGGAGGAGCCGGTCCCGCGGGAAGAAAATCCCGATTTGCAGGAGGACTCCCCTCGCAGGCAGACGCCTGGGAGCGTGGCGTTTGTCCCGCCGGTTGCGGGGTTCCTTTTAGCAGCGGAGGCCGTCAAAGATTTGACGGAAGGACTCCGGCCATCGCCCCAGCAGGCCCGGTGAGGGAGAGGGATTGCTAGATATGATATCCCCGCTGGTGTAGTTGCCCCGGATATTTTCCCTTGTATGGGATATACTAACCATGGGGTGATGAAACATGAAGAATCGAAAAAAACAGGCGATGGATCAGGTGCAGATGAGGACCTCTTCCAAAGCCGAACAACGGGCCGAACGTGCGGCAAGCGCACTTCCAGAAATGAACAAGGGGAGCATCCCTTCGGATGTCGGTGGCAGCTATACCGGCACGCCGGCGGACGACATATATCCTGTTCAGGACGCAGACGACCTGTAAAATTTTTGAATACGGTGTTTTGAAAACGGCTGTCCAGTAGGATAGCTGTTTTTTGTTTTCAAGATACTTGCGGTCTGAAAAGATGCAGAATATAATAGAAAATAGATCTTATATAGCATATTGGGATAGGAAATGTGTGGATCGATTGGAAGGAAAAGGAGGATGCCCGGTGTACAGAAAATATAAAAGGAAGGGCTGGCTGGCTGGTGGGATTGCTGTTATGCTTTTGATCCTTTTTGGCGTTCTTTTCATAGAAATCCGTGATACATCGCTCGCAAGGCAAAACCCCCTTTTGCTTTCGGCTGATTTTCTACAAAATGCCTTAGATGGAGTGGGGGAAGTTTTGAGTAACACGCAGGAAGAACTTTCTTCAGGGGCTCTTCCATCTGAAACGGCAAAGGAAGTGCAGGAAGAACCAGGGCCGAGCGTTACGCCGGAGGAGGCGGCATGGTTGGATGAACAGATCGCTTCACTGGGGGGCGGCGTGTCGGTCTATTATAAGAGTTTGGCCCGCGGGAATACCTATTCTTTTGATGACGAGACGGAATATTATATCGCCAGCGTGGTCAAGGCTCCCTATGCGCTCTATGTTTACCAACTTGCCGATGCAGGAACGGTGGATCTCTCTCAGACATACACCTATGAATCCCGCCATCGCTTGGGAGGAACAGGTTATCTCCAAGAGCAACCTGTGGGGACCCAATACACGCTTGCACAGCTTTTGGAATATACCATCCGTTACAGCGACAATAACGCTTTTTTGATGGTCCGTGAAGCCGTCCCTACGGATGGATTTAAACAATTTGTGCGGACATTGGGGTTGCTTCATGAGAACTCGATGGATTCATTGGGCGAAGGGGCGGCCATCCGCGGAAATATCTGCGCACATGACGCTGGTATCATCGCGGAAGCAATTTATCGTTATGCGGAAAGCGCTCGGAATATCCCATGGCACGGAAGCTTGGTTCCTGGGAGGGTGCGATGCACGACGTTGCGATTATTTACGCGCCGGAACCCTACATACTAGCAGTTTGTACCAACCGTGGGCATAGCTATGATAGCTGGTATGTTGAATCGGATTATGAACCATTTTTAAAAATTTCAGAGTGGATCGAAGAGGTCTCCCAGAACGAAGAGTCCTGAAGGCACAGAAAAGGACCGGCCCTACAGGTTCCAACGGCGTTTGGAATCTGTAGGGCCGGCCTTTTTGCCAGCTGCAACAGGGGGATTTAAAGCTCTGGAAATTTTAAAGAGTAGCAGCGGAACTAGGACTACGATCATAGGAATGGTGAGGTCCACAAGGGAGAATAGCGATTGGAAGAACAGCATGGCCATAACAAACCCGACCACCATGAGCGTATATAGGGCAGTACGCAGTAGATTGAATGGCATACAGACCTTTAACAAGGTCAGAAGACCCGTGAAGCCAGTCAGGATAACCGCCAAGGTTGAGATTTGTTCATTGGGCAGATGGAGGAACAGAGAGATCGCCACCAACAATAGGACATTCGCAACCATTGTAAACGCGCCTGGGAGAGATTTGCGGATAATATTGACCAAGAAGCTTCCGCGAATACGATCTTTATTGGGCTCCAAGGCCAAAATGAAGGATGGAATACCGATGGTAAAGGTATTAATAAGGGTGAACTGGATCGGTTGGAACGGA
>ERZ1643249.3143-NODE-3143-length-14726-cov-4.743917_pt1 | contig 14726 bp, 12 predicted proteins | sample MGYA00579263_ERZ1643249 | MGnify/ENA primary metagenome ERZ1643249 (study PRJEB29033, sample SAMEA4952264) | chicken gut metagenome | biome: Broiler Chicken; feature: Gastrointestinal Tract; material: Caecum | place: Ireland | collected 2018 | study: Broiler...
AAGGTCTCGGCGATTGTTGTAAGGACGATGAGGTATGAAAAAGACTGTTCAAAATCCGCACCAACAATGTCATTGAGCGGATGAACCGTGAGATACAGCGCAGGACGAGAGTTGTCGGCGCATTTCCGGACGGAAAAACTGCCCTGATGTTGGTTTGTGCCAGACTGCGATATGTTTCGGGAAAGGAGTGGGGATCAAAGCGTTATCTATGTATGAAACACTTAACCGAAACCGAGACAGAGGTGGCATAGGACAGCAATCCGATAGCATATGCCGCCAACGGAGTCAAGGGTCAAGATGAACGGATTCGCCGCCCTTGACACCGCCTTCGGCATATGCTGTATCAAAATCTATTTCCTGTTTTCGGATAAGTGGAATCTGATACTTTCCCGCCGTATGAAGCTCATTGCGCACGAGGTATTGCCTGTTGCGTTTCCGACGATTTTCAAATCTTTACTTCCTAACGGCAATTATAAATTTTGGATGTGCCGCTCAAAAAACACATTCTTCGGCATAGGCGAAAAAGAGCCGGATCTGTTCGGTTCTGTCGTCCGTCTGTTTAAATTCGGAACTGTTTCGCTCTGCAAGAAGTTCGCCGTTGCGATAGAGCATCAGGCAGGGGACGGTGGTCTGCACGGTGCAGTCAAATTCTTCGTTAAATTGCATGATCGTACTTGCCGAAATTTGCGAGTCGGCGGCGTCGATATAATAAATCGTATGCAAAACTTCTGAAATTGCACTTGCCTTGAATGTATTGTCGATCACACCAATGTCAGCGGCGCAATAAGGACACCAGGCTCCGCCGATCAGAATAAGAACGGGGTCGGGTGCCTTTGCCTTGGCTACTGCGGCGTCGGCGTTTATTAAAGTAAAGCAATTATTTTCGGTTAAAGTGGTTTCGTATTTTCCGTCGGCATAGTATCGGTATACGTTGTCGTTTACCGAGGAGGTGCATCTGCCGAGGCATAAAAGTAACGATAAAGCGGCGCAAAAGTAAAGTTTTTTCATAAATTACCCCAAAAAAACAGAAATATTTTAAAAAAGCTATTGACATAAACTTTTTTTGTGATATAATGATACCACAAATGAAATTGCGTGTCAAGCACGGAGTGCGCAGTAAGGTTAACGTTAACCCTAGCCTTAATCTTAAAAGTTTAAAAAGATTTTCCGCGAAGATAAAAAGGAAAAAAGAGTTTCATACGGCATGAAAGCTGATAAAATATTCAAACGCAAGTAGATTTTTTTGTTTTATTTTTAAATCGATTGTAAGTATTTTACAAAAAATGTCGGCAAAAAAGATTTTTTCGAAGATTTTATATATTAGATTAACGTTAACCTAATAAAAACAACCAATAAAAAGGAGTGGAAAAAATGCACAAAACAAAAATATTATTAAGAATATTAAGCGCTGTATGCGGATTGGTATTGAGTTTTTCGTTGTGTGCTTGCAGCACCGAAAGCGGCGGCAATGAAGGCGACGGGGGCGTACCGAACCCTCCGAAAAAGGTTTTTTACACGAACCCCGTATTCGAACCCGTATTTGCCGATCCTACGGTGATCCGCGACGACGACGGTACTTATTATGCCTACGGAACGTCCGATTACAGCGAGTGGGACGGCATCATGCGCACGGCGTATATTCCGATGCTCAGCTCTAAGGATTTGGTAACGTGGAAATATGAAGGTGACGTGTTTACGGCATCCACCCGCCCCGACTGGAAGCCTTCGAATTTTGGTATCTGGGCGCCGGACATTGTTAAAATTGGCAATACTTATAATTTGTATTATTCGTTCGCCGGTTGGGGCGATGCGGAAAATTCCGCGATCGGTGTAGCTACGGCGGAGCATCCGCTTGGACCGTGGCGCGACAAAGGTTGCGTGATCACCACGCAGGCAACGGGCGTAAAACAGTGTATCGACTCGTTTACGTTCGTATACGAAAATAAAGTGTACATGATTTGGGGAAGCTATTACGGGATGTTTTACATCGAACTGAGCGACGACGGGTTGAGCGTGAAATCAGGCGCAAAGGCGGTGCAGATCGGCGGAAAAACAAACTTTTCCACATACGAGGGTGCATGGCTGACGCAAAAGGATAACTATTGGTATCTGTTTACGTCCCACGGCAACTGTTGCGAGGGGCTGGATACCAACTATTACGTCAATGTATTCCGTGCCGAAAGTCCGTTTGGTCCTTATTACGGCGAAGACGGAAAACCTATGCTGGGAACGGGGCTCGGTACCAATGTGATCCGCAACAGTGCAAGTTTTGTGGGTTGCGGACACAATGCGGTGACAACCGACGATAACGGGGATTTCTGGATGATCTATCACGGTTATGACGTAAAGAAGCCGGGGACGATCGCAGGCGGTACCAACCGCCGTGCGCTCTGCATAGACAAACTGTACTGGACGAACGGTTGGCCCCATACTAAAAATTACGAAGCGGCTTATACGGAAACAGAATGTCCGTATATAGCGGAACGGTGAAGATATGAAACGTTTTTTAACGGTAACTCTTGCGGCGGCGATGGCATTGATGCTTGCGGGGTGTAACAGTCCGCAAGGGGCAACTTACACCAATCCCGTGTTCGATCCCGTGTTTGCCGATCCGTGCATTATTCGCGGCGACGACGGTTATTTCTACGCTTATGCAACCGAAGATTACGGTTGTTTCGGCGAAGAAGACAGGGTAGCTTGTATTCCCATTATCAAGTCGCCCGATTTGGTGCAATGGGAATACGTAGGCGACGTATTCTCCGAAGAGAATAAACCTAACTGGGGCGAGCTCACGGCGGGTGCCTGGGCGCCTGACATTATTAAAATCGGCGATAAATACAATCTGTATTATTCGCTTTCCGTCTGGAACGATAAAAATCCCGGTATCGGCGTAGCCGTAGCCGACCATCCTGCGGGACCGTGGACGGATAAAGGCATGGTGCTGAATACAGCGACGTCGGGGGTGAAAAATTCCATTGATTCGTTCACATTCGAATATGAAGGCGGAGTGTACATGATCTGGGGAAGTTTTTACGGCATTTATATGGTAGAGCTGACAAGCGACGGATTGCAGGTAAAGGACATGGCGAAAAAAACGCTGATCGGCGGCACGGAAGGGTCGTGTGCGTTTGAAGGGTCGTACATGATCGAGCGCGACGGCACATATTATCTGTTCCTTTCGCTCGGGCACTGTTGCCAGGGGATCGACAGCACGTACTACGTAAACGTTGTAAAATCGTCGTCGCCGTTTGGACCATGGGTCGATCGCGAGGGAAGAACGCTACTCGATAAAAAGACGCTCGGCGAGCTTGTCGTAAAGGGCGGAGCCGAGGTAACGGGACCGGGTCACAATGCAGTGATCAAGGACGACGCGGGTGATTATTGGATCGTCTATCACGGATACGAAGTAAAATACACGCTGGGGTATTACGGGTCTTCGCCCCGTCGGTCGCTCTTTATCGATAAACTGTTGTGGGATGACGACGGGTTCCCTTACGTAGATGGGAATGTGGCATCCTATACGAAAATCGACGCACCTGTGATCAGATAAATAAAAAATGAAAAAAATTTTGATAAGGGAGAAGTAACATGAAAAAGCATCTTTTCAGAAACTTGTTGGCGGTAGTATTGGCAGTCATTCTCTGCTGCGGATTGTTCTGTGCCTGTAACGATACAGGTGGCGGAAACGATACAGGTGGCGGAAACGATATAGGTGGCGGAAACGATATAGGTGGCGGAAACGATGAAGGTGGCGGAAACGATGAAGGTGGCGGAAACGATGAAGGTGGCGCAGAGACGGCGTTTGCGATCGAAGATATGTCGGTCACCTATCAGGAAAGCGAAACAATCGTTCCAAAGTCCGCACCTGATGGTGAAATCACATACACGTTCGAAGGCGACAGCATTCAGATTCAAGGCAATATCGTAACGGGTATGAAGGGTAACACCGAAACGGAAGTGACGGCAACGGCAGTTAACGGCGCGACTACTACGTTTACGATTAGCGTCGTGTTTGCAAACCCGTTCGGCAAAAATGCAAACACGCAGGAAGGCGACGGCGTGTTTACACCCGTCGACGAAACTACGTTCCGTAAAACTTCTGCGGAATACGGTGAAGATTACTATTATGCGGGCGACAATGCGCTTACGGGCGCGGCGTATCTGTTTACGGGAAAACTCATGCTCGGTTCCGAAGAGGAGGTCCCCGCCAAAGGCGCATATGCTGCGATCATCTTAAAAGAGAGCGCAGAAAAAACCGTACGCTTCCGCTTCCAATCCATGGGAGAGGGTGAATATGCCGTTTATTCGGAATACGCCGAAGGCGATGCGTTTACCGGTAGTGAGGAAATTTTCTCGACCACGGAAAACGAACTCAATTTTGTGGTTATGGTAAAAGACGGCAGTGCTTATTTCTACTGCAATCAGGCTTATGTGGGCAAGGTAGATAAAGCGTTTTCAAACGTGCACGTCGGGATCGGCGGCGAAAAGGCGGACGTTACGGCATCGAGATTGCGTTCCTATACGGACGAGGGACGCATGGAGGAGTACGTCGCACTGACGAAAGTAGTGTTCGGTGCGCACGCGTATGGTGCGGCGAACGCCGATACCATATTCTCGGCAACCTCGAATCCCGGCGAATATCAGAAGACCAACCCGAACTACGGACAGAGCTTCTATTATCAGGACGGTATTCCCGTAGCGGGCAAGGCGTACAGCATAAAGTTTACGGTCAAGGTGACTAATCCTGCTTCTTCCGGGCTCGTACAGTCGACGTTCATGATCCTGAAAGACGATAATACCATGGTACGTTTCGCATTGGAGTACAGAGCGTCGAAGAAAGAATGGTATATGTTCACCGATAAGAAGCTGGAAGGCACGTTTGGCGCATGGTACGACTTAGGTACGATCAAGGGCGATACGGCAACCTTTAAAATCGTTTATAACAACGGCACGTGCTCGTTATATCAATGCAACGGCGAATCGGAAACGCTTGTAAAAACCGTGACGATGAAGGATCTCGGACAGACCCACTTTGGTTTTGGCGGCGAAAAATGTACGATCACGCTCAGCGATATTACGGGAAAACGCGGCGTATGACAAGTCGTATTGGAGTGTAAAGAATGAAAAAGAAATTTATGTTCGTTACACTTGCAGTTGCTCTTGCGACAATCGACGCACCTGTGATCAGATAAATAAAAAATGAAAAAAATTTTGATAAAGGAGAAGTAACATGAAAAAGCATCTTTTCAGAAACTTGTTGGCGGCAGTATTGGGAGTCATTCTCTGCTTCGGATTGTTCTGTGCCTGTAACGGCAACGGCGGCGGCGGCGGAGGGACGGCGTTTGCGATCGAAGATATGTCGGTCACCTATCAGGAACGCGCTACCATCGTTCCCAAATCCGCACCCGATGGGGATATCACGTACACGTTCGAGGGCGACAATATCCGTATTCAGGGCAATATCGTAACGGGTATGAAGGGTAACACCGAAACGGAAGTGACGGCTACGGCGGCAAACGGCGCAACGACAACGTTTAAAGTGAGCGTCGTGTTTGCAAACCCGTTCGGCAAAAATGCAAACACGCAGGAAGGCGACGGCGTGTTTACACCCGTCGACGAAACTACGTTCCGTAAAACTTCTGCGGAATACGGTGAAGATTACTATTATGCGGGCGACAATGCGCTTACGGGCGCGGCGTATCTGTTTACGGGAAAACTCATGCTCGGTTCCGAAGAGGAGGTCCCCGCCAAAGGCGCATATGCTGCGATCATCTTAAAAGAGAGCGCAGAAAAAACCGTACGCTTCCGCTTCCAATCCATGGGAGAGGGTGAATATGCCGTTTATTCGGAATACGCCGAAGGCGATGCGTTTACCGGTAGTGAGGAAATTTTCTCGACCACGGAAAACGAACTCAATTTTGTGGTTATGGTAAAAGACGGCAGTGCTTATTTCTACTGCAATCAGGCTTATGTGGGCAAGGTAGATAAAGCGTTTTCAAACGTGCACGTCGGGATCGGCGGCGAAAAGGCGGACGTTACGGCATCGAGATTGCGTTCCTATACGGACGAGGGACGCATGGAGGAGTACGTCGCACTGACGAAAGTAGTGTTCGGTGCGCACGCGTATGGTGCGGCGAACGCCGATACCATATTCTCGGCAACCTCGAATCCCGGCGAATATCAGAAGACCAACCCGAACTACGGACAGAGCTTCTATTATCAGGACGGTATTCCCGTAGCGGGCAAGGCGTACAGCATAAAGTTTACGGTCAAGGTGACTAATCCTGCTTCTTCCGGGCTCGTACAGTCGACGTTCATGATCCTGAAAGACGATAATACCATGGTACGTTTCGCATTGGAGTACAGAGCGTCGAAGAAAGAATGGTATATGTTCACCGATAAGAAGCTGGAAGGCACGTTTGGCGCATGGTACGACTTAGGTACGATCAAGGGCGATACGGCAACCTTTAAAATCGTTTATAACAACGGCACGTGCTCGTTATATCAATGCAACGGCGAATCGGAAACGCTTGTAAAAACCGTGACGATGAAGGATCTCGGACAGACCCACTTTGGTTTTGGCGGCGAAAAATGTACGATCACGCTCAGCAATATCACGGCGAAACGCGGCGCGTAACAGCCGCACGGGAGTGTAAAGAATGAAAAAGAAATTTATGTTCGTTACACTTGCAGTTGCCCTTGCGACAGCGGTTTCCGCTGTCGCTGCGGGCTGCAAGGACACAAACAATACAAGCGTTGAATGGAACGGCGTCGACGCCGTATCGCTTGCACGAGGCGACAGATTCGATCCGCTTGCGGGTGTAGAGGTGATCGACCCAAAAGACGGCGACATTACGGAAAGTGTTATTTTGAAGGAAGACGACAATCTTGATACCGAGTATCCGGGTCGATACACGCTCGAATACGAGGCGATGAACAACAGCGGTAAAGTTTATACGATGACCCGCGAAGTTTCGGTAAGCGTTGCGCACAACGTTGCAAACGGTCAGTTCGACAGAACGACGCGATCCTGGACATTTGATGTTCCCGGCGGCAATGGGAACGCACAAATCAAAAATGAAGAACAGCATATCACTATTACCAATTCGGGTAACCAGTGGTGGAGCATCCAGTTTTATCAGCTCAACTTATATTTAACAAAGAACGTTACCTATAAGCTGTCGTTCGACGCAAAGAGCCCGCAGGGACATTCCATTTCGGCAGGCTTCGAAGAGGTAAACAACAACAACCGCATGATGCAACGCGGCGTAAAGGTAATGAAACTCAACGAAGAGTATCAGAAGTATGAGCTCACGTACAAATCGGACGCCGACGTCATGAACGCCAAAGCCGTAATTTATCTCGGCTGGCAACTCCCCGGCGACGAGGCTTCCGTAGAAAATCCGCACGAAGTCGTTATCGATAACGTGTACGTCGAAAAAGTAGAAACAGACGCGGATGCGCCGAAATTCGAAGGCGTGGAAGGGATTCAGCTCGCAAGCGGAAATCATACGTTCGACGCCAAAAGCGGCGTCACGTGTAAAGATGCTTCGGGTGCAAGCATCGACTATACGGTGTCGGGCGTGATCCCCGCATACGTGCAGAAGGGTTGCTACTATCTCGTGCAGTACGATGCGGTGGATTCGGAAGGAAGAAAGACGTCCGTTCTTCGCGAAGTGGAATTTGTTTTGAAAGCGGAGAACGCATACGAAACGTTTAACGGCGATTTCTCGCAGGGATTTGTAGGCTGGACGCCCGAAATCAACCAGGTAATGGGTACGGGCAAAGCGGAATACACCGAAGATAAAGAAAACGGTACGGTATCCATTAAGGTGCTTGACCCGAGCGAGTCGGATTTCCACATTCAGCTGTATCAGGATAGATTAAAGTTTACCAAGGGCGACACGTACCGCATCACGGTGGTGGCAAAGGCAAGTGCCGCACGTAAAATCAAGATAGAGGTAACGGACGCCCTCGGCGATTATGCGAATATTGCAGAGCCGCTCGTAGCCGATCTCACTACGGAATTTGCAGTGTTCACGTTGGAATTTACCGTAAATCAGGATTATAAAAACGTAAAGGTTGCCGCGCTTTTGGGCAATCTCGGCGGAACGGCTTCGGATATTACGGTAACGTTCGATAAGTTTATCATCGAAAAGGTAAGTTAATATGAAAGAGAAATTGAAAGTTGCCGTAACGGCGTTGGCTTTGTGCTCCTGCTTTGTGCTTGGCGCATGCAGTGGTGGAAGTGAGATAAACGGAAGCGAAGTGAGCATTTCGTATTGGAATCTGAATACGGGCGCGGACGGGGCGACCATGAAAAGTCTTGTGGAACAGTTTAACGAAGAACACAAGGGAAAGATCTACGTCACGCCGCAGTCGGTAAACGAAGAAATTTATTACAGCAATCTCGAAAGCAACATTCCCATCGGTCGCGGACCGGACGTTGCGATCCTCCACTCGTTCCGCGTACAGAGTTATGCCAATCAGGGATTGATCATTCCTGCCGACGAGCTGATCGAAAGCGCGCAGATCGACATGAACGATTTTCCCGCGCAGATCGTGGAATCGCTGGAATTCGAGGGGAACAGTTACGCGATCCCCTTCGATATGCACCCGCTGGGAATTTACTACAATAAGACCTTGCTTGCTTCCTATGGATGCGAAGTGCCCACGAACCGCGAAGAGTTGCTGGCGGCGGCAAAGAAAGCGGACAACGAAGATGGGAAGGTTTGGGGGTTGCCGATCTCTACCCGTTGGCCGAGCGAATATACCTATACGACTGCGCTTCATCAGTTCGGCGGTGTGGAAATTTTGCCGGGCGATCAACCCGGGTTCAATACGCAGGCAGGAAAGGATGCGCTGGCTTCCATTGCTTCGCTCATTCACACCGAAAAGATTTCGCCCGAAAGTCTGGGTAACGACCAGGATCTGGCACTGTTCCGTGCGGGCAAAGCGTTATTTCATATTCAGGGAAGCTGGATGCTCAATTCCATTAAAAAATCGAGCATCGATTTCGGCATCATTCCGCTTTCGAGGATGTTTAACAGTCAGTCGGATGAAATAGCCGTCCGTTCGCATACGTTCGTCTTCCCCAAGCAGAGGAAGGAAAACGCGCAAAAACGTGAGGCTGCGGTTGAATTTGTAAAGTGGATGGTAGAACACAGCGGTTCCTGGGCGGAGGCGGGGCAGATCCCTGCAAGCCAGAAGGCGCGTGACAGCGAAGCATATAAGGCATTGCCTTACGTGCATGACTTCGGCGATATCGCCAATTTCCGTATCGGCGTAAGCTCGCCCTACTATTTCGAAGCGTATACCCCTGTGTATGCCTGCATTACCGACGCATTGCAAAAACCCAATTACGACGTAGACAGTCTGTTCTCTGCGGCGGAAATCGAAGGACAGAAGTTGGTTAAAGAACTCAAAGAACTGCTCGGGAAATAATCTGTGACGAAAGGGGGGCGACGTGGAAAGCAACAACTCAAACGCAAAGGAAAAGACAACTAAGACAAGGAGCCTGAAATTTCGCAAGGGAATCACGCCCGTGCTGTTTTTGCTTCCGTTCGCGGTGTTGTTCTGTATGTTTGTGGTATTTCCGTTTATATACGGAATTACAATCAGCTTTTTTAACTGGAATATGTTCGACCCCGCCAAACGTGTTTTTTGCGGCTTCGACAACTATGTAAAAATTCTCTTCAACAAGGAATCCATCTATTTTTCCTATTTTTGGAGCGGATTAAAATATACGTTACTGTTTGTCGTTATCTCGGTACCGTCGCTGATTTGTATTTCGTTATTGTTTGCGGCGTTGCTCGACAAAAAGCCGTTCGGCTATCGGTTTTTCAGGTTTGCTCTGTTTGCACCCACGGTTCTTTCGGTTGCAACGGTGATCATTATCTGGTCGTGGCAGTTTTACACGAATAACGGCGTAATCAACGAAGCACTGACTTCGATAGGGTTGCCAAAGGTGGATTGGCTGAACAAACAACCGTGGGCATGGATCGCCATTCTCATCATTACGATCTGGTGGACGGTCGGGACGAACATGGTTATTTTCGGGGCGGCAATGAAAAACGTGGACAAAAATCTGTACGAAGCAGCCCAGCTCGACGGGGCAAACGCGTTCAGACAGTTTTTCAGCATTACGCTTCCCGGAATTAAAAATCAGCTGTTCATGTGCATTATCATGACGATGATCGCTTCGTTCAACATTTACGGTCAGCCGCAGATGCTTACGGGCGGAGGACCTGTTGAAAACGGCGAGTTTACGACAATGGTGCTTATGATGCGGATTCGCAATATCGGTATGGGGGCGAACGCCAATCCCGGCGTAGCTTCTGCGATGTCCGTATGCATGGGGTTGATCATGATCGTGCTCAGCCTGATCCAAAATAAGTTGACGAAAAAAGAAGATTGATATGATGCGTAAAAAGAAAAGAATAATTAAAGCGGTTATATATTCTGCGGTTATGTTCGTCATCGTGTTGCTGTGGCTGATGCCGCTCTTATGGTCGTTTGTCACCTCGTTTAAATCGGACGCGGATATCGACGCGCATCTGTTGAGCTTTATTCCGCGCGAGTTCACGTTTTCGAGGTATTCTACACTGCTCTTTGAAAATTCCGCAGACTATCCCGTACTTAAATGGCTGTTTAACAGCGTATGGATCGCGGTTAGCTACACGTTTTTGCATTTGCTCGTAGTCAGTCTTGCTGCGTATGCGTTCAGCATTTTAAAATATAAGGGTAGAAATCTACTGTTTACATTGATCCTGACTACCATGATGATCCCGAGCGTTATCAACCTCGTTCCCATGTTTAACATGATGGTTAAGTTTAACTGGATCGGTTCGCCCTTGTCGATGATCATTCCCGGCATCGCGGGCGTGTACGGTATGTTTTTGGTGCGGCAGTTCTTTTTGGGCATTCCCGATTCGCTGGTGGAAAGCGCGCAGATCGAAGGCGCAGGGCATTTAACCGTGCTTTTCCGTATCGTGATCCCGCTTTCCTCGTCGGCGTTTATGGTTGCGGGACTGTTCGCGTTTCTCGCAAACTGGAACGACTTCATGTGGCCGCAGCTTATGCTCGCTTCGGAAGAATTGTCGAAAATGACGCTTACCGTCGGATTGAGTTTAATGCAGGGATCGTACGGTTACGATTTGGGATTGACGATGACGGCGGCAATCGTTTCTGCAATTCCCGTACTGCTGCTGTTCCTGTTCACGCAGGAAAAAGTGGTGGAAGGAATTGCTACGGCGGGTTTGAAAGATTAAGAAAATAGAAAAAAGAAGATAAATCAGATGTTAAAAAAATATCCGAGGCCGCAATTCAAGCGGGAAGAGTGGGTAAACCTCAACGGAAAGTGGCAGTTCGAATTCGACGATGCAAACGTCGGCTTAAAACAGGAATGGTGGAAGGGCAAGAAACTTTCTAGCGAAATCAACGTTCCCTATGTGTTCGAATGCGCCGAAAGCGGCATCAACGATAAAACGCCGCACAAATATGTTTGGTATGCCCGCGATTTAAACGTTCCCAAAGAATGGAAAGGGAAAAGAGTATTTTTAAACTTCGGCGCGGTAGATTACATTGCCGAAGTGTATGTAAACGGCGTACTTGTAAAAACGCATTGCGGCGGCAACACCGCATTCAGCGCAGAGATCACCGATTGGGTGAATTACGAAAAAGACAGAGTGTACGTTCGTGTTATCGACGATGCGTATAACGAATTGCAGCCGCGCGGGAAGCAGTTTTGGGAAGACGTTCCGCGCGTTATCTGGTATACGCGTTCTACGGGGATATGGCAGAGCGTGTTTATGGAATGCGCGGGCGAAAACTACATTACCGATTACGAGGTTTATCCCGACATCGATACGGGACGGGCAAGATTCGAAGTAAACGTAAACGAAGTCTGCGAAGATTTGCGCCTTGAACTGGAAATTACGTTAAACGGGAAAGCGGTAAACCGTGCCTCTGTTGTGGTAACGGGGTTAAAAGCGTACATCGAATTGGATATTTTTCACAACCGTATCATGGATAAATCCGTACACGGTTGCGGACTGTGCTGGAGTCCCGAAAATCCCGTATTGTTCGATATAAAGTTTAAACTGTGCCGCAAAAAAGAAATTTCCGACGAAGTAACATCCTATTTCGGAATGCGCAAGATTCGTGCGAAAAACGGTGAGATATGGTTAAACAACCACCGTTATACCATGCGCCTCGTACTCGATCAAGGATATTTCAAAGACGGACTTCTTACACCCAAATGCGACGAAGACCTCGAAAACGATATCTTACTCGCAAAGGCAATGGGATTTAACGGTTGCCGTAAACATCAGAAGGTGGAGTGCGAACTGTTCCACTATTATGCGGATAAACTCGGATTTTTGGTGTGGGGCGAAATGGCGTCCTGCGCAAATTACGGAAAGTACGAATCCGTTGCCTATGCCGACGAATGGGTGGAATCGGTAAAACAACGGTTTAATCATCCTTCCGTGGTGGTATGGGTACCCGCAAACGAAAGCTGGGGCGTTCCCGATTTGCGCAGTTCCGAACAGCAACGCAGGTATCTTTCCGCGCTGTACAATCTTACGAAATCGATTGACGGAACACGTCCCGTAATTTCGAACGACGGGTGGGAAATGGTGGAAACGGATATTATCGCCATACATAACTATGCGCACGGCGCCAGCTGGGACGTCGCGCAGCACAAACGTTACGAGCAAGGCTTGTCATGCCGCGAAACGCTGATTGGGCAGCCTTCCACCAACCGACCGATTTTTGTCGAAGGCTACGCCGATTGCGGACAGCCGTTGTTGCTTACCGAAATGGGCGGCGTATCGTTCGGCAAGTACGAAGGGGAGATGTTCGGCTATTCCGACGTGAAGACTGAAGAGGATCTGCTTGCATTCCTTCGGCGAGTGTTTAAAGCGATTTATGCTTCAAACGCAATCAAAGGATTCTGTTATACGCAGTTTGCCGACGTTGAACAGGAAATCAATGGGTTGGTAACGGCAGACAGAAAACCCAAGGCAGATAAAGAGGTGATTGCCAAAATCGTAAGGGGTGAAGATTATTCAGGCAGTGAAATGTCTTAATGATTTGACACAATTTGTTAATTATATTATAATAATCAAGATATGTCACTCCAAAAGGAAAATATAGTTGTGAGAAAAAAGAGCGTGAAAAATGTCAGATTATGTGATATCGCGGAAGAGATCGGCGTTACGGCAAACACCGTATCCAAGGCAATTCGCGGGAAGGGAGGCGTCAGCGAAGAAAAGCGTAAACAGATCCTCGAACTCGTAAAAGAGCGCGGATATGTTCCGAACCGCGCCGCGATGAGCCTGAGATATGGCAGAAGTAAAATGATTACCATCGTATTCGACAACCTGATCAACCCCTATTACATGATTATGACGCGGATGCTCGTGGATAAGTTCAAATCCCTCGATTACGATGTTATGATTGTTTCCGGACTTTACGACTGTATTGAATTAAAGGATCTCGGAAGTATTTTAGGAAATAAAGTTTCGGGTATTATCACCTTCGTCGAACCTAGCGAAGAGGCGGCGGAGGCATTAAAGAACGAAGGCGTTCACATTGTGCTTTTGGGCAGAAAAGTGTTCGACATCGATGTGGACAGTGTTTCTACCGACGACTTTTTGGGCGGTTACAAGGTTGGGAAATATCTGATTGAAAAAGGATGTAAAAGAATCGGATACTTGGGCGCACCGTTTATGGTAGAGTGCGCCCAGAGGCGTCTTGCGGGGTTTCGGAAGAGTTTGGATGAAAACGGGATTGCTTACGACGATGCTTGGTTCCAGTTTATGGACAGAGAGGACATGACGGAAAAGGCGGAAGCGTTGTTTCAAAACGGTGTCGACGGAGTGTTCTGCTTCAACGATATTATGGCAGCAAATTTTTATAAGCTTGTGCAGGCGCACAATTTGCGCGTTCCCGAAGATATTAAAATTGTGGGATACGACGACGTATACAACGAATTCCCTATGTCGATCAAGTTTACCTCGGTTGGTTCGGATAAAAAGGCAGTTGTCGATTGTGCTATCAGACTTTTGGTAAGCAGGATCGAGGGCGGAGCAAACGGCCCGAAGGAACACAGCGAATTCGGCGTGTTCATCAGCGAAGGAGTTACCGCCTGAAAAGATCGGTTCAAATAAATCGAGTTAACGTTAACTTGAATTTAAGATTAACGTTAATCTAATAAAGAATAAGGAGGAACCATGAAGAAACTTTTTGGTGTTTTGTTAGCGGTACTTAGCATGGTAGCCCTGCTGTGCGCGTGCAACAGTACGAAGAATCCGCCCGACGGGGACGGCGGCACGAATCCGCCCGAGCCCGGTCCAGAAGTCAGCAAGATTGTGGATATTTCCGTTGCCGGCTATAAGGATACCTTTCACGTCGGCGAAGAATTTTCCGCGGGCGATTTAACGGTTACCGCATATTATGAGGACGGAACGGAAAAGGTAATTACAGATGAGCAATACAGCGTAGACAGCACTGCATTCAACGCCGAGAAAGCTGGTGAATATGCAATTACCGTAAAGGCGGGCGAAGCAACCGACAGTTACAAAGTGCTCGTGCGCAGTTCGCTTAAAATTCTTTCGATCGGCAACAGCTTTTCGGAGGACGCGCACCAGTATCTGTGCAAGATCATCAAGTCGATCGGGCATTACGACGAGGTAATCACGGGAAGTCTTACCATCGGCGGA
>ERZ1643249.3144-NODE-3144-length-14723-cov-6.704936_pt1 | contig 14723 bp, 13 predicted proteins | sample MGYA00579263_ERZ1643249 | MGnify/ENA primary metagenome ERZ1643249 (study PRJEB29033, sample SAMEA4952264) | chicken gut metagenome | biome: Broiler Chicken; feature: Gastrointestinal Tract; material: Caecum | place: Ireland | collected 2018 | study: Broiler...
TCCCCGGGAATGAAAATCCTCTTCTCATAAAAAAGACAGAAAAAACAGAAAAATCAAGGAATATCCTGTTTAATTACAGAAAAGTATGCTATAATAAAGCATCTTTAAATTTATGAGATTGGGGGAAGAAAAATGGAAAGTGTACAGAGGAAGAAACCTGCAGGCAGAATGCTGTCGGCAGCGGTTGTGTTACTGGCGGCGGTGACCCTTTCGGGCTGCGGAGAAAAGGTGACGGCGGAAGGGCTGATGCAGGAAGCGGCGGAGAAAATGGCCGAAGTCAAATCCATGAAAGGCGTCTATGACATGGATATGACGATGGGAGTCAGCCAGTCCGGAATTTCCATGGATATGGATGTAAGCGCAAATATGGATTTTGAATCCACGGCAGAGCCGTCAGCCATGCACTGCAATATGGTGATGGATATGGGAATGCTCGGACTCAGTGTAGAGACAGAGATGTATGTGATGATGGAGGAGGATCAGGCCGTCAGCTACGTCTGTATGGGGGATCAGTGGATGAAGCAGTCGGCAGCGATGCCGGATACAGCTTCGGACACCGGTATGGTTCTGAATCTGGATACCCTGTTCGGAGAAAATGCCGCACTTACGCTTCTGGACGAGACAGAGGAGGAGAACGGAAAAGAGGTTTATGTCATTACGGGAACCGTTTCTGCGGAGGATATTGATATGGAACAGTTCAACGAGATTATGGGAAGTACGGGAGCGGCCGGACTGGATGATCTGGGACTGGATCTGTCGGGGCTGCAGATGGATGTGGCGCTCCGGCTCTATACGGACAGCCGCCTTCCGGCTTCCGTGAGTATGAAGAGCAGCGGAGACGGGGAAGTTTTCACGATGGAAATGGAGGGTGTCGAGACAACGCTGGATTCTCTTTCCTATGAATTGAAAATTGAGGAATATGACACAGTAGATGAGATTGTACTCCCGGAAGAGGCGTCCGGCGCCATCGACCTGAACTCGGAAGAATTTCAGGTGGCTCCTGCCTATGGAGCCGAGGAAATCTACTAGATCTTGTTCTCAGGTGCACCGGCGCTGAGGTAAGAAAAACAGCGATGGAAAGCGGAAACTTCGGATTCCGCTTTCTTTTGCCGTTTCTGGAAACATTTACATCGGTGTTATGTCAACATTTTTCCCTGAAAAGGTTGAAAACAAAGGAAAAGAATGATATACTACTGTGGAAAATGACTGAGAAATCACCATGAAATGTGGATAAAAAATAAGGCAGAGTGCAATGCAGGAAGAGGAGTGAAAATATGAATGGAAAAAGAGTGGGGGCAATGCTGCTCTCAGGACTTCTGATAGTGTCGATGCTCGGCGGCTGTGCTTCCGGCCAGATTACGGAAGACATGATTCCGGCAGTGACGGATCTCCGGGCGGACGAGACGGCAGCGGAGGCAAGCGCGATTGGACTTGCCATGAATAAATCCTATGTGGCGGAGCTGACCCGGCTGGACGGGGACAATACCCAGGTGGCTGTGGTAGATGAAAAGGAAGTTCCCGTGGTTCTGAAGGCTACTTCCGTAGATAAGGATCTGAAGGTAAAGATCGTAAACGAGAGAAACGGAAAGGTCATCACCGGCACAGCCTTTGAAGTGTCCGTGACGGATTCCGCAAAGAAGACAAGCAGCTATACGGACAGCGACAAGGACGGAATTATTTACATCAAATCCATGACGCCCGGAAAGTGCACTATTTCCATGAAGGCTTCCGGCAGTTATGCGGCTCCGACGGATATTACCACAGAGGTAAAGGCGAATATCGACTACAAGGTCGTGGATATTACGGACGAGATCAAGAGTGAGAGTGAGATCAACGTAGCCAAAGAGGATTCCAATACAAACGGGAACGCGGACGCGGGAACCGCTCAGGTGCTGACGGATACCGTAGAGTATGTGGAGTCTTCCAAGACAGAGGTGAAGGAAGAGGTCAAGACCCAGAAGAAAGACGCCTGGGGACAGCTGGTGTACTCCAAGCTGCAGAAGGATGATTTCGGCAATGATATGTATGCGAAGATCATTTCAGAGCCGTCGAGTTATCATAAAGACAGTAACGGCGACAACAAGTGCGACCGCTGCGGCGCGGATCTGACGCCTGCGCATACCCATACATACGATCAGCGGGTTGTGACAAAGGAAGCCACCTGTACGGAACCGGGTACATATGAGATGCGGTGCGCCGCTGACAACGCGGTAGGTTCTACCGGAGAGATTCCGGCTCTGGGACATGTGGATACGAACCCGGCAGACGGTATCTGTGACCGCTGCAAGACGGAGCTTTCCCAGCCCTCTACTCCGGATGGAGAAGGCGGAGAGAACAGCGGCAGCAGCGGAGACGGCGCTGGTACCGGAACGGGCGAGACCGGTGGAAATACAGGAGACGGAACGACAACCGGAGGAACAGAAAATCAGGGTTCCGCTCCGGCTGAGCAGAATCTGGAAGGAACTTCTTCTGCTGACGTGCTCACAGTCGGCATGAGAGTGCTGAAAGCGGCTTCCTCTGAAGTGATTGTATATGATACAACCAGCGCTCCTGTATACGATACAAGCAGTGAGCCTGTCTATGATATTACCTACGAGGTGACAGGATACAAGTATACCGGCTGGCAGACCATCGACGGCGCCACCTACTACTTTGACAAAGACGGCAATAAGGTGACCGGTTCCCAGGTTATCCAGGGAATTCAGTACAACTTCAGCGACGAGGGCGTGCGTTCCGGCACCATCGGTATCGACGTGTCCAAGTACCAGAGAAATATCAACTGGCAGAAGGTAAAGAACGCGGGAATCAATTTTGTTATCATCCGCTGCGGATACCGGGGCTATGGTTCCGGCGTGCTGGTTCAGGACCCGATGTTCGCGTCTCATATCACAGGCGCGAAAGCGGCCGGACTGCGCGTGGGCATCTACTTCTTCAGCCAGGCGATTTCTGAAGCAGAGGCCGTGGAAGAGGCAAGTATGGCAGTGAAGCTGGCGAACCAGTACGGCATCAATATGCCGATTGCCATCGACAGCGAGTATGCGGCCGGAGGAGCCGGACGCGCGGACGGACTGTCCAAGTCCGAGAGAACGAAGATCACCATCGCGTTCTGCAACACAGTAGCCAACGCAGGCTACAAGCCCATGGTATACGCAAGCAAGAACTGGTTCTCAGAGCATCTGAGCGTATCCCAGTTCCCGAGCAGCTACCGTATCTGGGTGGCACATTATGCCGCGACCTGCGGATACACGGGCCGTTACGACATCTGGCAGAATACTTCCAAGGGTTCTGTGGATGGCGTAAGCGGAAATGTAGATATGAATATCAGTTCCATTTAAGGACTGTTCCGAGGAGGGACAGGCGCCGCGGGAGCGGCGCCTGTTTTTTTCGTGAAGCCCCGGAACTGACGAAAATTTTAAGGAAAAAAATAAAACGGATTGACAAACTGGAAAATATCGCTATACTGAAAACATATTTTTTGGAACAAGGGCGTTTCACCTTTCGGGTGAGGCGCCTTTTCTGATCGGGAGGAGCGGCTGTTTATGATTAAGCTGGAGAATGTGAATAAATATTTTGGAGATCTGCATGTGCTGAAGGATGTGAATCTGGAGGTGAAGGAGGGGGAGAAGCTGGTTATCATCGGCCCCTCCGGCTCAGGAAAATCCACCACAGTGCGCTGCATGAATTTTCTGGAGGAGCCTACCAGCGGCCATGTATATATAGACGGCAAAGAACTGACTCATAAAAACAGGACGCATCTGGTGAGGGAGACGACCTCTATGGTGTTCCAGCAGTTTAACCTGTATCCGCATATGACAGTACTCCGGAACCTGACGCTGGCGCCCATGAAGCTGCACCATAAGAGCAGAAAGGAAGCAGAGGATACCGCTTTCCATTACCTTGATGTGGTTGGCCTGAGAGATAAGGCTCATGCCTATCCATCTACTCTGTCGGGCGGACAGCAGCAGAGAATTGCCATAGCCAGAGCGCTCTGCGCGCAGACAAAAATCATACTGTTTGACGAGCCGACCTCGGCCCTGGACCCGGAGACCATACAGGAGGTTCTGGATGTGATGATTAAGCTGGCAAAGGAAAATATTACGATGGTGGTGGTCACCCACGAGATGGGCTTTGCCCGGCAGGTGGCCGACCGGGTGGTATTTATGTCAGACGGCCAGATCATTGAGGAGGGGACGCCGGAACACTTCTTTCAGAATCCTGAAAACGAACGTGTAAAGCAGTTCCTGGGAAAGATTATCCGGTAGAAATACCGGGGAGATCTTTGAATGTTCCTGCCGGAAGGCGGGCATTTTGAGATAAATTCCAGATAAGAAGGAGGAAACGTTATGAAAAAGAAATTGGCAATTCTGCTTGCGGGAGTCATGGTATTGTCCATGCTGGCAGGCTGCGGTTCATCCGGCAGCGATACTGCGGCAGATACCGCAGAGGAAACCACAGCAGAGGAGAGTACAGAAGAAAGCGCGGAAGCGGACACAGAAGCAGAAGCGGAGGATGGAGCAGAAGAGACTGCGGCAGCCGATACGGAATGGCCTGAGGATGTACAGGCGATTATCGACAGAGGCGTGCTGCGGGTGGGAGTAAAGAGCGATGTCATCGGCTTCGGATATCAGGACCCGCTGACCGGTGATTACAGCGGAATGGAAATTGATCTGGCTCAGATGATCGCAGACGCGCTGGGCGTGGATGTGGAATATACGACTGTTACGGCGGCTACCAGAGGAGAGCTTCTGGATTCCGGCGATCTGGACTGTGTGCTGGCTACTTTTACGATTACAGACGAGAGAAAGGAAAGCTGGGATTTCTCAACGCCCTATTACACAGACGCGGTTACGGTTCTGGTGGAGGATTCCAGTGGAATCACTGATTTAAGCGGACTGGCCGGCGCCACGGTGGGAGTATCTTCCAGTTCTACTTCCGCGCTGGCTCTGGTGCAGGCCATGATCGAGCAGGGACTGATAAGCGGCGATAATTTTGATTCTGAGACCTTTGACGCATCCACCTGGACGGAGGGCGTCAGCTTCCGCCAGTACAGCGATTATCCGGCTATCTCCACAGCTCTGAGCGCCGGCGAGGTGGACGCTTTCTGCGTAGACAGATCTATTCTGAATGCCTACAGGACGGAGGGACGCTCCTATATCGAGGATTCCTTCTCTCCCCAGGAGTACGGCGTAACGACAAAGAAGGGCTCCGGCTTCTCCAGCGTATGTGATGAGCTGATTACCGGCTGGCTGGCAGACGGAACGATCGACGGCCTGATCGAGGAATACGGCCTGTAAGGGAAGGTAAACGGCAGGTCATGCGGACCTTACCGCCAATTCCGGCAAGGCCGTATAAGATGGCGGGTGTCCCGGCGCCTCAGGCCCGGGATGCTCTCCTGTCTTTTGGGACGCTTTTTATCAAAGAGCAGGAAACAGGAAAATTCCTGTTTTTTGATAAGAGGGAAATACACAGCAGGGAGGAATTGTTATGGGAGGATTGTTTTCAGCAGACGCATGGGAGACGGTGTGGCGCTATCGGAGCACTTTTCTGCACGGCCTTGGCAACACGGTGCAGCTTGCTGTTTTTGCGCTGCTTTTCTCTCTTATGCTAGGAATTCTGTTCGGGCTCATGTCAGCCGGAGGGAAAAAAGCGCTGCGGGCCGCAGCGAGAATCTATGTGGAATTTATTCAGAACACGCCTCTGCTGCTTCAGATGTGTTTTCTGTATTATGCCCTTGCGTTTTCCGGAAACAGTATCGGAATTCTGAGGACAGGAATGATTGCGCTGGGCGTATACCACGGGGCCTACATGTCTGAGGTCATCCGGGCAGGCATTCAGGCAGTCCCGAAGGGGCAGACAGAGGCAGCCCAGTCGCAGGGCTTCGGTTATATAGGGAGGATGTATTACATCATCCTGCCCCAGAGCATTAAGATCATTCTTCCTCCCATGGTAAACCAGGTGGTGAATCTGATTAAGAATACTTCCTGCCTGTATATCGTGGGAGGAGCGGATCTGATTTCCGTCACCTACAGCTTTGTGACGGGAGCCAATACGGGCGGCGCCTACGCTCCGGCCTATATCGTCAGCGGAATCCTGTTTTTCATCGTGTGTTTTCCGCTGTCCACACTTGCCAGCGTATGGGAGATTTCCCTGAAAAAGAGGGACGCCCAGGCAAATAAAGCCGCTGTGGCCGGCGCTGCGGCCGGAGCGGAAGAAGGGATGGTGCAATAACGTATGGATACTTTGGAAGCGAGCCTGTCGATGCTGACAAATCAGGCAATTCTGACCTATATTTTCCGGGGAGTGGCATTTACGCTGGTGATTGCCGTGACTGCCGTAATACTGGGACTGCTCATCGGCTCCGTGCTTGCCCTGGTGCGCAATTACTGCAATAAGGGGACAAACCGGATTTTCAAATGGATAGCGGCTGCCTACATTGAGATCTTCCGGAATACACCGCTGCTGCTGTGGATTTTTATCTGCATTGTATTCTGTCCGGTGCCGGAACTCCTGTCTCATTCCATGTTCGGCCTGTCCTCTGTTGAAACGACTCTCCTGTACAAGGCGGTGGTGGCGCTGGTGCTGTTTACCTCGTCCGTGATTGCCGAAATTGTGCGGGGAGGCCTGAACTCAGTGGCTCACGGGCAGTTTGAGGCGGGACATTCCCAGGGGTTTGGTACTGTGCAGATTATGCTTTACATTGTACTGCCTCAGGCCTACCGGAATATTATTCCCACCCTTCTGAGCCAGGTCATTACCACCATCAAGGATTCTTCCTATCTGGCAAATGTGGCGGTGATCGAGCTGATGGCCAGAATCGGCCAGATTATGAGCGCGGCCGGCCGGTACAACGGGACGGGAACGACAAACGTGTCGGATGTATTTGTGCTGTACGGTTTTGCCAGCCTCATCTATTTTGTGATCAATTTCGCGCTGTCCTGTCTTGTGCGGTATATCCAGAAGCATAAGCTGAAAGCGCTGCCTGCGGGAACGTGAAACCGTGCGCAGAATCAGGAGGGATAAAGATGAAGCCTTATGTGATTACCATTTCCCGGCAGTTTGGCAGTATGGGACGCTCCATCGCCCAGGCCCTTTCCCGGGAACTTCAGATTGATTTTTATGACCGGGATATTGTGGAGGAGACGGCAAAACGGCTGGGAATGCCGGTGTCCGTGATCAGTGATACGGAAGAAAATTCAAAATCCATCTATTTCAGACGGATGTATCCGCTTGGAATGGGGATAACGAGCTTTAAGGACGAGGTTTTTCTGGTCCAGAAAAATATCATCCGGGATCTGGCGGAAAAAGGTTCCTGTATTATTGTAGGCCGGTGCGCGGAAAGCATCCTGGCGGATAAGGGAAACCGCCTGAGCGTCTATATTTACGCGCCCTACAGCGCCCGGTTTAAAAACTGTACGGAGAAGCTTGGAATGGATGAAGCCACGGCGAAGAAAATGATCCGGGAGGTGGATCGTTCCCGGGAGCTGTACCACAGACGCTACTGTCCCGAATTCCGGGACGCCTTTACCGACCGGGATCTGATGATTGACAGCAGCCGGTTTGGCGTAGAGGGAACGGCGCAGCTGCTGGCGCATCTTGCGAGAGCAATGTTTTTGGATAAGACAGAGTAAAAGGCCCTGTCGGAAAGCAGTATGCAGACAAAGCATGATCGGAATGCTGCTTTCTGGCAGGACCTCTTTTTTATCTCTGATATGCGTAAGTCTTTCTGGCTACGCCCAGCTCTTCATTTGCCGGAATCACATGAATCTTTACAGGAGAGCCGTCCCGGGAGATGATGGTATTGCTTCCGGTGCAGTTCCGGTTCTTTTCCGGGTCCAGCAGGATTCCCATATGGCTAAGCTGCCCGCAGACCTTTTCCCGGATATTTGCGCCGTGCTCCCCGATGCCTGCGGTAAATACCAGGTGATCAAGGCCGCCAAGCTCCGCGTAGTAGGAACCGATATAGCGGACGATGCCGTTGCAGAATACGTCGATGGCGAGCTGTGCCCGCTGATTTCCCGCGACCGCGGCCTTTTCCACATCCCGCAGATCGTTGCTGACACCGGAAATACCCAGGAGACCGCCGTGCTTTGTCAGCCCTTCCAGCACTTCATCCAGACTCATGCCTTCTTTCTGAAGGAAGGGAACGATAAAGGGGTCGATATCGCCGCAGCGGTTGGACTGAATGATTCCCACCTGAAGGGAAATTCCGAAGCTGGTATCCACGCTCTTTCCGTCGTCAATGGCGCACAGAGAGCCGCTTCCGCCCAGATGGCAGGAGATGGATTTTCCGGTGCTGCCGTACATTTCGGCCAGCGTCTCCGCCACATAGCTGTGGGAAGCCCCGTGGTAGCCCAGACGCTCGATTCCGTATTTCTCATACCATTCATAGGGAATGCCGTAGATTTTGCGCTCCATCGGAATTGTCTGGTGGAAGGCAGTCTCAAAGGCGCCTACCAGCATGGCGTCAGGCGTCAGCTTCTGAAACTGGCGGATGGCCTCCAGATAAGGTTTATTGTGGGCGGGAGCCACCACCATGTAATCTTCCATGCCCTGGAGCACATCGGGAGTCAGTTCATGGATGCCGTAGTGGCCCTTGGAAAGAACGGTCTTGAAGCCTACCCGCTCCAGCTCGGCCAGGCTTCCCAGCACGCCGTGTTCTGCGTCCAGAATATCGTCCAGAAAAAGCTGAATGCCTTCCGTATAGGTGGGAACGGAGAGGTTTTCCTTAAAAAGCCGGAACCCTCCCGGCTCGGAAAAATGATAGATAGCCCGGCTGGTGCCCACACGTTCTACCTTTCCTTCTGCCAGTACGGTCTCCGCGGGCATGTCAAAGAGTTTGAATTTCAGGGAAGTGCTCCCTGCGTTGCATACTAATAATTTCATGTAAGTCCTCCAATACATTCTCAGATGAGGCGCCGGCAGCATCGGGCCATACTTTCGGGCAGGGGCCCTCCGGCAGATGCCGTGCGGCACCATATGATTCCATATCAGTATATCAGAATACCGGGTCCTGCACAATATCAAGAAGGGAAGACCTCGCTCAAGCTGCGCTGACCGGACCGCGGAGAGACGGAACCGCGCAGGGCTGCCGGATTTTAAAAATCTTCCGTCTGCTCTGTGCAGGCCTGGGCCATGATTAGACCAGGCACGGAGAGACCCAGAGTCAGGATCAGGGGAACTGTGGCAGGGAGAAGAAGAAACTGAAGAGCCAGCAGAATAAACGCGATCAGAAGGCCGGCCAGGGTCTGCTTCATCCGTGCCAGGGCATGAAGGGCCGCCGCCCGGAGCAGCGGCGTCACCGTACCGGGCTGATTTCCTTCCCGGGAAATTTCCACGCTGTCCTCTTTGCTGTCCTTTTTCCGGCGGGTACGCATCTGAACTCTTTCCGGAAGCAGAAGAAAGAGATGGAAAGCGATTCCCAGGAAAAAGATAAGGCCCAGCAGAGAAAGCGCCATAAAGGGCACGTAAAACCAGTCTGTCATAGCCAGAGTTCCGTACCAGGAGAGCGCCAGCCCAAGGATGGCTGTTCCGGCCAGCAGCGCCAGCCCCCAGGGCAGAGCGGGCAGAAAACAGGAACGCAGAGCCGCGAAATACCGCGGCAGAACCGGTTCGTCCCTTCTGCGTTTGCGTACCATGTCGGACAGGCAGGCGGTAAGGGCGGCAAGAGCGGGCCCTGTGGTGATAATGGGAATACAGGTCAGCAGAAACATGAAATTGAGCTGAACCAGCTCCCAGAGATTTTCATTTAAGATGGAGAAGAAGCGTGTGAACGCTCCCGGAGTACGCTGTTCGTCAGCCAAGAAAATTCCTCCTTTGTGTCTTGCTTCGAAAGCTCCGGTCTGCCAGGGCCTGTGTCATGCTCTGGTGTGCCGGAACTATATAATCCAAATATATAGAAAATTTAAAGGGCCTGCAAGTAGAAAATAAAATGACTTCGACAGTAGAAGTAAAAGTGCACAAAATATAGGCGAAAAATTTTGTGGTTATGACGAAATTGTCAGGAAATTAAAAATAAAGCTTGCTTTTTTTGGAAAAAAGTACTATGATTAATACATAAGAACTGGAAACGTTTCCATGGAACGTTTCCAAAACGGTTTCAAGCCGTGATTTCCGGCGCATTTGCGCAGATGCTGCCGGAAGGGCGGCAGCCATCATGTTTCATCAAAACAGGAGGAAAACAGTATGAAAAAGAAACTTTTGGCCCTGACGCTTACAGGCGCTCTGGCAATGTCTCTGCTGGCAGGCTGCGGCGGTTCATCAGGCGACACGACGACTACGGATACTACGGCAACCGAAGATACAGCAGCGACAGAGGATACAGACGCAGCTGAGACTGAGACAGCCAGCGGAGAAGGCTCTGTATATTATCTGAACTTCAAACCGGAGCAGGATCAGCAGTGGCAGGATCTGGCAGCAGTTTACACGGAGCAGACAGGAGTTCCTGTTACCGTAGTGACAGCGGCATCCGGACAGTATGAGACGACCCTGATGAGTGAGATGGGAAAGAGCGGCGCGCCGACTCTGTTCCAGGTAAACGGCCCGGTAGGTCTGGCAAACTGGAAGGATTACTGCTATGACTTATCCGGCAGCGATATTTACGGCGAGCTGACCAGCGACACCTATGCGCTGAAAGACGGCGACAAGGTAGCAGGTATCGGATACGTAATCGAGTCCTACGGACTGATTGTAAATACGGATCTTCTTGAGCAGGCCGGCTACACAGTAGACGACATCCAGTCTTTCGAGGATCTGAAGGCTGTAGCAGAGGACATTACCGCACGTTCTGACGAACTTGGATTCGCGGCATTCACCTCCGCAGGTATGGACAGCTCCTCCGACTGGAGATTCAAGACACACCTTGCAAACCTTCCGATTTACTTCGAGTATCAGGATAAGGGAATCAACAGTACAGACGCTATCGAGGGAACCTACCTTGACAACTACCGCGCGATGTGGGATCTGTACATCAACAACAGCACCTGCGATCCGGCAGAGCTTTCCGCCAAGACAGCAGACGACGCTACCAGCGAATTCCTGAACGGAGAAGCAGTATTCTACCAGAATGGTTCCTGGGAGTACGGAAATGTATCCGGTGAGGGCAAATTCTCCGACGACCAGCTGGCGATGATTCCGATTTACTTCGGCGCAGGCGATGAGGCAAATCAGGGACTCTGCACAGGTACAGAGAACTACTGGTGCGTAAACAACCAGGCTGATGAGGCTGATATCCAGGCGACCCTTGATTTCATCTACTGGTGCGTGACTTCTGAAGAGGGAACCACGGCAATGGCTACCGACATGGGCTTTGTCATTCCGTTCAAGTCTGCGCAGGAGCCGACCAATCTGTTCGTAAAGACAGACCAGGAAATGTTAGCAGCAGGCAAGACTCCGATCTCCTGGAACTTCACGACGATGCCGTCTGAAGAGTGGAAGAATGGCGTAGGCCAGGCACTGACCGCATATGCGGCAGATCAGACTGACGCAAACTGGGACGGCGTTGTATCCGCGTTCGTAGACGGCTGGGCTACCGAGTACGCTCTGGCGAACGGACAGTAAAACAAGCTGGCATACTGTTCCATTCAAATGTAAAATGTAAAATGAAAAGCAAGGGGCGGGCAAGTGACTTGCCTGCCCCTTTCCTATGCAAGCGGAGAATCCCCTCTTGAGGGATTCTTGTATTAAAAGAGGTGAGGAACTATGGAAAAAGCGATCAAACGCTATTCTCCGATTTTTGTACTGCCGACGCTTCTGGCCTTCACCATCGGATTTATCATTCCCTTTCTCGAAGGACTGTACCTGGCCTTCTGTCAGTTTACGACGGTCCGGGACGCGACCTTCATAGGCATCGGAAATTTCCAGCGGATCTTTTCCGATACCACATTTCTGCATTCCTTTAAATTTACTGTGCTGTTTGCGGTGGCGGCTATCGTTTTTATCAATGTGATCGCTTTTGGGCTGGCGTTGCTGCTGACACGGAATCTGAAGGGAACAAACATCTTCCGTACCGTATTCTTCATGCCAAACCTGATCGGCGGTATCGTGTTGGGATATATTTGGAATATCCTGATTAACTGCGTGCTTTCCCTGGCGGGAAAACCGCTTCTGGCGCTGAATACGGCGGCCGGATACTGGGGACTGATTATCCTGATGTGCTGGCAGCAGATTGGATATATGATGATTATTTATATCGCCGGACTTCAGAATGTATCCGACGATCTTCTGGAAGCGGCTCAGATCGACGGAGCTTCCGCATGGAAGACGCTCTGGAGAGTGAAGCTTCCCATGGTGATGCCGTCCATTACGATCTGCGTCTTCCTGACACTGACCAACTCCTTCAAGCTGTTCGACCAGAACCTGGCTCTGACCGGAGGAGACCCAAATCACATGACAGAGATGCTGGCCATGAACATCTATCAGACCTTCTATGCAAGGGCAGGAGCCCAGTGGAAGGGACTTGGCCAGGCGAAGGCAGTGATTTTCTGTCTTCTGGTCATCGTGATTTCCCTTCTGCAGCTGAAGGCGACACGTTCCAAGGAGGTGCAGCAGTAAGATGGCGAAAAGAAAAAAAATCGACAATACAATCTGGACGGGTCTGCTGACTATTCTGGCCCTGCTGTATGTGTATCCGGTTGTCATGATCTTCTTTAACTCCCTGAAGCAGGAGACGGCGATCACGACAGACAGCGCGTTTGCGCTGCCTACGCCGGAAATCTTTGCAGGGCTGGCAAACTACGTTAACGCGATTGAATCCAAAGGCTTTCTGCAGAGTCTGGGCTACAGCCTTCTGATTACCATTACCTCGGTAGCGGCGATTCTTATCTGCTGCTCCATGTGCGCGTGGTTTATCACGAGAGTAAAGAGTAAAATCTCACAGGCACTGTATTTCCTGTTTGTATTCTCCATGGTAGTGCCCTTCCAGATGGTGATGTTCACCCTGTCTCAGACGGCAGACGCCCTGAAGCTGAACACGCCCTACAATATCTGGGTGATTTATCTGGGCTTCGGTGCCGGGCTTGCGGTGTTCATGTTCGCGGGCTTTATGAAATCCGTTCCTCTGGAAGTGGAGGAAGCGTCCATGATCGACGGCTGCAATCCGCTGCAGACTTTTTTCCGGATTGTTCTGCCGATGCTGAAACCCACGCTGGTATCCGTGGGAATTCTGGAGGCCATGTGGGTGTGGAACGATTACCTTCTGCCTACGCTGGTTCTGGATATTAAGAAATACAAGACGATTCCCATGCTGATCCAGTATTTCCGGGGAAGCTACGGAAGAGTGGAAATGGGACCAATGATGGCCTGTATCATGCTGACGGTCATTCCGATAGTCATTGTTTATCTTGCAGGACAGAAACATATCATCAAGGGAGTGGCAGCAGGAGCAGTTAAGGGGTAAACCATATGACGATTAAAGACATTGCAAGGGAATCCGGTTATGCGGTGGGAACCGTTTCCAGAGTGCTGAATAACCGGCCGGACGTGTCAGAGAAGGCGAGAAAAAGGGTCATGGAAGTGGTAGAGAAATACAACTTCCGGCTGAATAATAACGCCAAGCATCTGAAACAGCAGGTGAGCAGCGGAATCGTGATCATTGTAAAGGGTTCCCAGAATATGCTGTTTGCGGCGATTGTGGAAAGACTGCAGAAGCTCATTGAGGAACGGGATTACGCGTTTCTGATTTACTATATCGGAGAGCAGGACAACGAGGTGGAGCAGGCCTGGCAGATCTGCCGGGAACGCCATCCCAGCGGAATTCTCTTTCTCGGAAGCGACCTGGAATTTTTCCGGGAGCGTTTCGCCCAGATACAGGTGCCCTGTGTGCTGGTGACGAACTCCGCGCAGGAGCTTGGGTTTGAAAATCTCTCCAGCGTCAGTACGGATGACGAAGCGGCGGCTCAGGCGGCTGTGGAGCATCTGATTGCTCTGGGACACAGGAAAATCGGGGTGCTGGGCGGTTTTATGGAGAAATCACGGGCGGCCCATACCCGGTACGCAGGCTGCGTCAGAGCGTTTGCGGAGCATGGAATTCCCTTTTCCATGGAAGAGCAGTATATGCCGGCTCTGTTTGCAATGTCGGAAGGCTATGAAGCGATGGGACGGCTGCTTGACAGGATGCCGGATCTGACGGCTGTGTTTGCCATGGCAGATGTACTGGCTGTGGGAGCGATCCGGGCGGTCCGGGACAGAGGACTGCGTGTCCCGGAGGATGTGTCTGTGGTGGGCTTCGACGGAATCGAGCTGGGAAGCTATCTGACCCCCAGCCTCACGACGATCCGCCAGGATCGGGAGCAAATCGCGGACCGGAGCGTGGAGCTTCTGCTCTCTCAGATAGAAAACCGGGTGAGCCCGGAGCATGAGCTGGTGCCTTTCCGGATTATTTCCGGGGAAAGTGTCCGGAAAATATAAAAGAAAGACAGTTACTGTTTTCTGTACGTCTGCGGCGCACAGAATAAGGAGGAAGAAACAATGGCAAGTATCACCTTTAAAAATGTGGTTAAAACATATGGAAATAATAATACGGTGATTCCTGATCTGAATCTGGAAATCAAGGATAAGGAATTCATCGTGCTGGTAGGTCCTTCCGGCTGCGGAAAGTCTACGACTCTCCGGATGATCGCGGGACTGGAAGAAGTCACGGCCGGAGACCTGTATATCGGAGACAGACGGGTCAACGATGTCCCGCCCAAGGACAGAGATATCGCGATGGTGTTCCAGAGCTACGCTCT
>ERZ1643249.3146-NODE-3146-length-14718-cov-13.376594_pt1 | contig 14718 bp, 15 predicted proteins | sample MGYA00579263_ERZ1643249 | MGnify/ENA primary metagenome ERZ1643249 (study PRJEB29033, sample SAMEA4952264) | chicken gut metagenome | biome: Broiler Chicken; feature: Gastrointestinal Tract; material: Caecum | place: Ireland | collected 2018 | study: Broiler...
GACTAATGTTATACCTTTACCCTGACAACCCATTCTTTCATAAAATGTAAAAACACCACCAAAACCAATAGTATGCACTATCATAGATGATATCTGACCACCAAAATTCCAAACTTTACTAAGTTCGTTGTAGTCACTGTCACTTCTACTACGCTGCAAACTAAACAAATCTCCTAAATAATATGGATCTTCGTACAAATAAATTTCCACTTCATTATTCTCCGGATCTATAGGCGCAAGTTGTGGTACATTATCAGTAGGAAACCATCTTTCAGAAAACGATGTCGACAATGACTCTTTTTCATATTCAGACATTATCCTCTCTTTATTTAAATTAAAATCATTTTCATCATCAAAATATTCAATGACTCCATTCCCATGAATAAATGTCCTAAGATTAGGCCGGGTTTCACTCAAATTATCCATCAAATCTTTCACTTCAGAATTCTGATATGAATAAATTGAGTCATCAATAATCGTATATAAAGTTTCATAGACCTTACCATGATATACAATCCTCAAATTGTCAAAACTACTACGAGTAGAAATTTGTTGAACACCTGTCGCATTATCAGGAATACTAATAAAACCATCCAAATCATTAGCACAAGATGCCACAACTAAACCAGCTATTAAAACACTGGCATCTTTTTTAATACTTTCATATTTTTTTCGCAAATACAGGAATAATACTGAACAAAATAAAACAATTCCCCCTAATACACACTACATTGATTAAATTTTTAATATCTGATAATCAATAGAAATTTCTCTTTCGCATACCCCTGACAAAAAAGATCACATTTTTATAGTGTTATTATAATATTTACGTATATTTGTAATCAAACAAAAATATCATATACACAAACAAGAATACCAAACTTATTAATTATGAAAAAGCTATTATTAACCACTCTGTTAATCTTCGGAACAGCCATCGTTCACGGACAGGACAAAATGCAATTTTCAATAATAGGAGGATATGAACACTTCAAAAAAGAAAATCCACACAACCAAACTGCCGGATATGGTTTAGGTTGCGAGTTCAAGTATTATTTCTATAACAGACTCTATGCTCTGGCCAACTTTCATGCAGGTATTTATAATGAATTCACACCTCGAACAGCCATGGCGGAAGTAGGCGAAGTGGACTTCTCAATGCACTGGAGAACTCGCGAATATAAAGGTGGAGCCGGAATGGGAATCGATTTACTAAAGACACAGAGACATAATATATACACGCAAGCCACATTTGGATTAGCCAAACTCAAACAGTCTGTTCCGGTTATCCACAGTTATAGACCAACAGTGGAAATGGGAACTAAAAATACCTACTTACTCCGATACGCCACCTCCATCTCAATAGGATATGATTATCGGGTTAGTAAATCTTTCAGTATAGGCCTCAATTATACAGGCTGGTGGGTAGCAGACGTCGCATATAGGAACACGCTAAATGCCAAAATTGGCTATAATTTCTAGAAACATTTCTAAAGTATAACCTAATCGGCTAATAGTACAGATCTCTCCCTATTTCTTATAAATTCAACAAAAATATCTGACCGTATTCCCCAATACAGTAAACTACATCATATAAATCCGCCTTTGCCATAAAAGATCATCACACGCGATTGATCAGCACGGTTGCATAGGCGGAAATACCTTCTTCCCGCCCGGTAAAACCAAGTTTCTCGGTGGTAGTGGCTTTAATGGAAATATCGTCTGCATCGATCCCCATCACTTCGGCAAGCACTTGCTGCATCGAAGGGATATGGGCTTTCAGTTTAGGGCGCTCCGCACAGATAGTGGCGTCGATATTACCGATCTGATAGCCTTTGGCAGCAATCAGCTCCACTGTTTTCTTTAATAAAATCTTGCTGTCTATATTCTTATATTCACCGGCATTGTCAGGGAAGTGATAACCGATATCACGCATGTTGGCAGCACCCAGCAAGGCATCACAAATAGCATGCACCAATACATCGGCATCCGAATGTCCCAACAATCCTTTTTCATGTTCCAAAAGAATGCCTCCTAACCAAAGTTCACGTCCTTCGACCAATTGGTGGACGTCGAAACCAAAACCTACTTTTATTTTCATAAGAGTTATTTTATAAATGAATAAAGGAGTATCCGGACTTACCGGATATAGAAATCAAGCAACTTCTCGGTTTCAAGGTATCCCTCCAAATGCTGGCCGATACTGACCGGACCGACTCCTACAGGCGTACCGGTGAAAAGAAGGTCACCGATTTTCAGAGTCACAAAGCGGCTGACATAAGCAATGATATCGTCTATCCGGAACAGCATATCGGCAGTATGCCCCTGCTGTACCGTTTTCCCGTCTATATCCAGGTGGAAATGAAGATTCTGCACATCGGCCAGTCGTTCCACCGGTACAAATGTGCCAATGGCAGCGGAACTATCGAAACCTTTACATAATTCCCAAGGATTGCCGGCCTCACGAAACCTGCGCTGTAAATCGCGTGCAGTGAAGTCGATGCCGACTGTCACCGCATCATAATAACGATGAGCAAAGCGTGAAGCTATATTCTTTCCCAAGCGATTGATGCGCACTACCAGTTCTGTTTCATAATGCACTTCATTCGAAAAGTCAGGAATAAAGAAAGGTTTGCCATCTTTAAGGATGGCCGAATCGGGTTTCATGAAAATTACCGGCTCTTTATTCTCCAACGTATGTCCCAGTTCCTCGTTGTGCCGGGCATAATTCATTCCAACAGCTATAATCTTCATGCTCTATTCTATTTCATTAAAATTCAAACGATTAAACATAACAGCGAGATGAGCGTAAAGTGATGTGTTCTGCACCACGATATCTTCCGGAACACGAATACGGAAAGGGGTAAAATTCCAGACGGCTTTAATACCACCGGCCACCATCGTATCTGTAATGCATTGGGCAATCTCGATGGGCACGGTCAGTACACCGATGTGCACACCGTACTCCTGCATCTTCTTCTGAAAATCGTCAGAGTGGAAAATGGGAATCCCATTGAGCGTAGTGCCTACCAGCGACGGGTTTACATCAAAAGCAGCTACAATCTCCAAGCCGAAATGGCTAAGTCCGGAATCACGCAATAAAGCTCCTCCCAGACTTCCTACACCGAACAGGAAAGCCTTGTGCATATTTGTAAAGCCAAGAAAATCTTCCAGAACGGCAATCAGCGCATCCACTTCATACCCCACCCGCGTACGACCGGAAATATTAACATACGACAAATCTTTCGCAATCTGCGAAGCATCGATGTTTATTTCTTTGGAGATCTGGGTAGAAGAGACGTAACGTTCACCTTTCTGCTTCAGCAACTTTACATTCGAAAGATACCAAGGCAGCCGACGCAAAGTAGGCTCCGGAACCTTTGTACTGTCTTTATGCTGTATCTGATTGTTCATAGTCACTTCATTCTGCTTTTACATTAGCGATTGACAAAATTACACTATTTTTTCCGAAATGCCATAAGGATGTCATAGAAGCTTAACATAATTTCTACATACAAAAACGCCCGGGGACACTTAATAGTTTGCAAGGTTCGGAACAATATATTATTTTTGAACTTAATTAATAGACTGGAATAATGAAGAACAGCGATTGGAAAGACCGGCTGAACGTGGTTTACTCCACCAACCCGGATTATAATTATGAGATGGATGATGACGAAGAGCAAGTAACCCTGGAACCGTCACAACAGAACTTACGGGTGCAATTGGATCGGAAAAACCGGGGCGGCAAAGTCGTAACCCTAATTACCGGCTTTGTCGGCACCGAGAACGACCTGAAAGATTTGGGAAAACTCCTCAAGACGAAATGTGGAGTAGGCGGATCGGCTAAAGACGGAGAGATTATCGTTCAGGGAGACTTCAAACAAAAAATAGTAGAACTGCTAAAGAAAGAAGGATATACGAAAACAAAAACAGTAGGAGGATAAGGGGAAACAAATCCCACTTGAAACAGGTCCGGCAAAATGTAAACAAGTTCCGGATCCATTCACTTTATACGCAAAAGTTCTTGTTCCGGATTCTGCGTAAACAGATAACCGTAACATTACGGACAGCCACAAAAAAACGGCCGCTACAGACTTTCTGTGTGGCCGTTTCTATATCCTTGATTCCTTGAGATTATTCAGCTCTCAAAGTGAAACGTTTGAAATCAACAACCTTCAATTCAGGATCAGCTTCTTTCAACACTTCTCTCACTGTCTTCTTGGCATCCATGATGTCTTCCTGATTCAGCAAGCAAACTTCTTTCAAGAACTTAGCCAAACGTCCTTTAGCAATGTTCTGAATCATTTGTTCAGGCATATTTGCAGCCTTCTCAGCTGAAACAGTAGCAATGATTTCTTTTGCCTTTGCAACATCTTCAGCTGTAATCCAGCCTTTAGCCATGTTGCTTTCCATGTGGTCTTCACTGTCCACATGAGCCGGATTGATATTAGCTTTCTTCAAAGCAGCTTCTACAGCTTTCTGCACCTGTTCTACTTTAGTCTTTTCAACAGCCACTTCGATTTCTTTCTGCTTCACTTCTTCAGAAACACCATCTTCATCAACTGCGATCGGATTCATAGCAGCAACCTGCATAGCTACTTGCTTAGCCAGCTGTTCGTCAACTTTCTTGTTGAAAGCAACCATGGTGCAAAGACCGTTTCTGTTCATATGGTTGTAAGCAGCAATTGTAACGCCTTCCAAAACCATGTAACCATCCAACTCCATCTTTTCACCAGTGATACCGGTTCTGTCTGTTACAGCCTGAGCTACAGTAGCATCACCCATCGGAAGAGCCAAAACTTCTTCCAGAGTCTTGCACTTGTTAGCTACAGCAGCGTCCAGAATATCCTGAGTCAGTTTCACGAAGTCAGCATTCTGAGCAACAAAGTCAGTTTCGCACTTCAAAGCGATGATAGCACCGAAACCTTCTTCTACTTTTACCAAAACACAACCTTCAGAAGCCTCACGGTCAGAACGTTTTGCAGCAACTGCCTGTCCTTTTTCGCGGATGATCTTCATTGCTTTGTCGAAATCGCCTTCAGCATCAGTCAACGCATTTTTGCAGTCCATCATACCAGCACCGGTCATTTTGCGGAGCTTGGTTATATCAGCCATTGTTACAGCCATAATATCTTTTATATTTTAAAATGAATAATCGTTTTGAATAAACAAAATGTGCCAATCTGCCAATCAAAATGCCCACACCCTTACAGATGCGTCGACACATTAGCAAATTGGCACATTATTATATTAAGCCTCTTCGTCTTCTTTCAGGAAAGCAGCAGCTTTAGCTGCGTTGATTGCTTCTTCGTCAGATTTATCGAGTCTAGCCTTAGCTGATTTCTTTTTGCCCTTGTTAGCAGGAGCTTCACCGGCAGCTTCCATATCGATCTTTTCAGCTTTTCTTTCTTCCAGACCTTCGATCATTGCAGCACAGCAAGCATCGAGGATAACTTCTACTGATTTAGTAGCGTCATCATTTGCCGGAATTACGAAGTCAATGTTTGTAGGATCCGAGTTAGTATCAACGATACCAAATACAGGAATACCCAAACGGTTAGCTTCGCGAACAGCAATATTTTCTTTCATTACATCGATAACGAACAAAGCAGACGGCAGACGAGTCAGGTCAGCGATAGAACCCAAAGTCTTGTCCAGCTTAGCACGCTGACGAGAAATCTGAAGAATTTCTCTCTTTGACAAGTTTGAGTAAGTACCATCAGCAGTCAACTTGTCGATAGTAGTCATCTTCTTCACTGCCTTACGGATAGTAGGGAAGTTAGTCAACATACCACCCGGCCAACGTTCGATAACATAAGGCATGTTTACAGATGCAGCTTTTTCAGCCACTACCTGTTTAGCTTGTTTTTTAGTAGCAACAAAAAGGACTTTCTTGCCTGATTTTGCAATCTGTTTCAGAGCCTCTGCGGCTTCATCAACTTTTGCAACTGTTTTGTGGAGGTCAATGATATGAATACCATTGCGTTCCATAAAAATATAAGGAGCCATTGCAGGGTTCCACTTTCTTTTAAGGTGTCCGAAGTGGCAACCGGCTTCCAATAATGTATCAAAATTTGTTCTTGACATCTTGTTTTTTCTTTAAATCGTTTACTTTCTTTTTTGTTTTTTCTAAACCAACCGCCGGGTAGCCTGTATAGTAAGAGTCCCGGTAGTTTAGATACTAAACATCTTCCGTCAGGCAGCCCATTAACGCTTGCTGAACTGGAATCTTCTACGAGCTTTCGGCTGACCCGGTTTCTTACGTTCAACAGAACGAGGATCACGTGTCATGAAGCCTTCAGAACGAAGTGCCGGCTTATCTTCAGCGTTGATCTTAACCAGTGCACGGGCAATAGCTAAACGCAAAGCCTGAGACTGACCAGTAAAACCACCACCGCACAAGTTCACTTTGATGTCATACTTCTCAGCAACACCAAGCTTGTTCAATGGTTGTTTAACAACATACTGAAGAATAGTTGATGGAAAGTACTCTGCAAGGTCTCTCTTGTTAATAGTAATCTTTCCTGTACCTTCGCTTACGAATATGCGTGCAATAGCACGTTTACGTCTGCCTAATGCATTTACTACTTCCATTATATCTTATTTAAGTGAGTTTATATCAATTGCTTTCGGGTTCTGAGCATCGTGTTTGTGTTCGCTACCTGCGTAAACATACATATTGCTCAGCAACTTAGCTCCCAGTCTGTTCTTCGGAAGCATGCCCTTCACTACTTTTCTCAGTAATCTGTCTTCACCGTTAGGTTTGGCGATCAAACGAGCAGGAGTCATTTCTCTCTGACCACCCGGGTAGCCAGTATAAGACAAATAAACTCTGTCATTCCATTTGTTACCACTTAATTTAACTTTGTCTGCATTGATGATAATAACGTTATCACCGCAGTCTACATGAGGAGTAAAGTTTGGTTTATACTTTCCTCTCAACAGTTTCGCAACTTTTGCTCCCAGACGACCTAAAGTTTGGTCTGTAGCATCAACGATAACCCATTCTTTGGTTACAGTTGCCTTGTTTGCAGAAATGGTCTTGTAACTTAAAGTATCCACTCTTAATTTGTTTTTTAAATGTTACTACTAAAAATTTTCTTCACCACTTATCAACCTTCCCCGGACAAAGGAAGATTAACTTGCTATGAATTAATCTCTTATCCTTTTGAGATAATAATCGGCTTGCAAAAGTACGGCTTTTCTTTGAATTGGCAAACTATTTCTGTCTTTTTTTGGATTTATCCGGTTGATAACGAGCCACAAGCTATCTGCCGTAAACAGCGCCCAACAAGACAAAAAAAGACTGCAGGCAACAAGCCACACACGATCAATGCTACAATACATAATCGGCAGCTTGCTACCTGCAGTCCGTAAGTCGATCTTATAATCTGAATTATCTTACAATGTCTTCCGGGAATTTATCCGGCATCTCAATACGTTTCCAAGTCTCTTTATACCAGCAATTCAGTTCATTGCCATTCAGATCCTTCTCTATAAAATATTTAAGATGCAATACTTTATCATCAACGAGTTCGAAAGTAAGAACATTATCCTGATTGTCGAGCATCGGCAAATGAATATTCTTTTCAATGCTTTCAGCGTATGTATGATCCGACAACTGCTCGTAGCTACCATACCCCGTTATAATAGCATCTGCTCCGGGACGAATCGTGAAATTCACAATTCTTCCATCGTCACTCAGTACTTTGAAAGTATTACTCGGTTTAAGTACACCCGGAGCATCCGGACTTTCTGAAACATAGTGGCACAATTGCCAGATTCCTTTCAGATTAGCTGGCTTAAAGTTAGCCTTTTGTGCCATCACATTTGTTACCGCAAACAGCATCGCCGCCAGCATGGTAAAGAAATAAAGCTTTTTCATATCTGTACGATTTTAGTTAACACTTTAATTCATCTGTCTGTCACAAATATAAAGATTTCTTTTATAAAAATAGCAATCTAAAGACATAAAAAAACTCGCATAATCAAAAGAATATGCGAGTTTCTTATCATTTGTATGAATATTCAGATATGATTCATTAAAAATCGGCATTACGTGGGGTACGCGGGAACGGAATTACATCGCGGATATTAGACATACCCGTCACGAAGAGCAACAAGCGTTCAAATCCCAGTCCGAATCCGGAGTGAGGACAAGTACCGAACTTACGAGTATCCAGATACCACCACATATCCTTCATCGGAATATGCATTTCTTCAATACGCGTCATCAATTTGTTATAATCAGACTCACGTTCCGAACCGCCAATGATCTCTCCGATTTTAGGGAAAAGTACATCCATGGCACGCACAGTCTTACCATCCTCATTCTGTTTCATATAGAAGGCCTTTATTTCCTTCGGATAGTCAGTCAGGATCACCGGACGTTTAAAGTGGTCTTCCACCAGATAACGCTCGTGTTCAGAAGCCAAATCAACTCCCCAGTAAACCGGGAATTCGAATTTATGTCCTTTGGCAACAGCTTCTTCCAGTATTTTAATACCTTCCGTGTATGGCAGACGGACGAAGTCTTCTTTAAGTACACCTTCCAAACGTTCAATTAATCCTTTATCGAACATGTCGTTCAGGAATTTCACATCATCTGCACAGTTATCCAAAGCCCATCTCACACAATATTTAATGAACTCTTCAGCCAAATCCATATTCTCCTGAATTTCGTTGAAAGCTACCTCCGGTTCAATCATCCAGAACTCGGCCAAGTGGCGCGGAGTGTTAGAATTTTCGGCACGGAAAGTAGGACCAAACGTATAGATTGCACCTAAAGCGGTAGCAGCTAACTCACCTTCCAACTGTCCCGAAACAGTCAAACTGGCTTGTTTGCCAAAGAAGTCATCATCATACACGATAGAACCGTTTTCATCTTTTTTCAGATCATACAGGTTCATGGTAGTCACCTGAAACATCTGTCCGGCACCTTCACAGTCAGACGCTGTAATGATAGGTGTATGAAAATAGAAGAATCCCTTTTCATGGAAGAATTTATGGATAGCAATAGCCATATTGTGACGAATACGGAATACTGCTCCAAAAGTATTGGTACGCGGACGCAAATGGGCTATCTCACGCAAAAACTCCATAGAGTGCCCTTTCTTCTGTAGCGGATACGTATTGTCACAAGTTCCCAGCACTTCGATTTCACGAGCCTGCACTTCAGCCTTCTGTCCGGCGCCTACCGACTCCGTCAACACACCGTTCACGCTCAGACAAGCACCGGTCGTGATTTGCTTCAGCATCTCTTCATCAAAGTTCGCCAGATCGACTACGACCTGCACGTTATTTATTGTAGAACCGTCATTCAGTGCGATAAAGTTAACTTGTTTGCTGCCTCTGCGGGTGCGAACCCATCCTTTCACATTGACCATAGCGCCAAAATCTTCGCGCTTCATCAGGTCGACAATTTTTGTTCTACTAATCTTTTCCATACAACTATTTTATATACATTATTATATATAGTAGCCAGAAGTCAGCAACCGGGAGTGACAAACGCCCGGTTACTGACCACTGACTGCCATCTTCTAAATTCTTTTATTATTCAAAAGATCCCATCCGGAGGAAGTTAACTTCCTGTTCTGTAAGATAACGCCACTCACCACGGCGCAATCCTTTTTTAGTCAGTCCGGCAAAGAATACACGGTCAAGTTTCACCACCTTGTAACCCAACGATTCAAATATACGACGGACGATACGATTCTTTCCGGAGTGGATTTCGATACCCACTTGATCACGCTTCACCTCGTCAGAATAACTGATGGCATCCGCATGGATTTCACCATCTTCCAGCTGAATACCGGCTGCAATCTGGTCCATATCTGCCTTAGTCAGATTCTTATCCAAATATACATGATAGATTTTTTTCTTCAGGTATTTCGGATGTGTCAGTTTAGAAGCTAAATCACCATCATTAGTCAACAGCAATACCCCTGTTGTGTTACGGTCCAGACGTCCTACCGGATAAATACGCTCAGCGCAGGCCCCTTTTACCAGATCCATAACAGTCAGACGAGCCTGAGGATCATCTGAAGTAGTTACACAATCTTTCGGCTTGTTCAGCAACACATACACCTTACGCTCAATACTAACGGTTTCATCGTGAAACTTCACCACATCAGCGCGCTTGATCTTTGTACCCAACTCTGTAACAACCTCTCCATTGACAGAAACTACACCTGCCGTGATAAATTCATCAGCTTCACGACGAGAGCAGACTCCTGCATTAGCCAGGAACTTATTCAGACGGATCGGTTCATTCGGATCAACAAATTGTTCTTTGTATTCAATCTGTTTTTTCTTACTGTATTTAGCATTCGGATCGTAATCCCCCGTACGACGTATCGGACGTGAGAATCCCTGCGATCTGTTATCGTTATTGTATCTCGGACGATAGGGACGGTCACCGCCTTCACGATTGTATGAAGGACGTTGCGGACGGTCGCCATAGGAACGCTGAGGACGATCACCACCTTCGCTGTTAAAGCGCGGACGGTAGGGACGGTCGCCACCTTCACGGTTATATGAAGGACGTTGCGGACGGTCGCCATAAGAACGCTGAGGACGGTCACCACCTTCGCTGTTAAAACGCGGACGATAGGGACGGTCACCACCTTCACGATTATATGAAGGACGTTGCGGACGGTCGCCATAGGAACGCTGAGGACGGTCACCACCCTCGCTGTTAAAACGCGGACGATAGGGACGGTCGCCACCTTCACGATTATATGAAGGACGTTGCGGACGATCACCATAAGAACGCTGAGGACGATCTTCACTATTACTATTAAATCTCGGACGATAAGGACGGTCGCCACCTTCACGATTGTATGAAGGACGACTGTATCCGCCTTCTCTGTTAAAACTTCTGTTACCATCACGGCCGGCGTCCGTATTCTCACTCTTGGAGTCTTCGCGCCATTCTTCGTTTTCTGTGCTCATTTTCTTATTCGAATAAAAATTAAACTTTTGGCCTCACGGCCTGATTTTAGACACTTATATTATATATAACAATAATCACCCTTAAATTCCCGTATACGAATGGGGAGTAATTACTCTTAATTCTTTTTTGATTTCTTCGTTCACATCCAATCCTTCAATAAACTCCTTGATAGAAGTTTCTGTGATAGCCTGATTCGTACGAGTCAGAGCCTTCAAGGCTTCGTACGGATGCGGGTAAGCCTCACGACGAAGAATAGTCTGGATAGCCTCAGCCACCACACTCCAGCAATTATCCAAATCACGATAGATAGCCGTTTCGTTGAGCAACAACTTGCGCAATCCTTTCAGCGAACTTTGAATAGCAATCACAATATGCCCGAACGGAGTACCTACATTACGCAGCACAGTAGAATCTGTCAGGTCGCGTTGCAAACGTGATACGGGAAGTTTCACTGCGAGGTGTTCCAGAATGGCATTGGCAATTCCGAGATTACCTTCTGCATTCTCAAAATCAATCGGATTTACTTTATGCGGCATAGCACTCGATCCCACCTCTCCGGCTTTTATCTTCTGCTTGAAATATTCCATCGAGATGTATTGCCAGAAATCACGGTTCATATCGATCATCACCGTATTGATACGCTTCATGGCATCGAAGATAGCCGACAGATTGTCGTAGTTCGAAATCTGTGTTGTATATTCCTCGCGTTCCAATCCCAGTTTCTCTGCAACAAACTGATTTCCGAATGCTTTCCAATCATATTCGGGATAAGCCACATGGTGTGCATTATAATTTCCGGTTGCACCGCCGAATTTAGCAGTTACAGGGCAAGCCTTCAAAGTAGCCAGCTGACGTTCCAGGCGATAAACAAAAACCATAATTTCCTTTCCCAAGCGAGTTGGAGATGCCGGCTGACCGTGAGTTTTGGCAAGCATCGGAATGGATTCCCATTCAGTAGCATACGTTTTCAACTGCGCAATCAGTTCTTCAATCAGCGGATAATAAACTTGCTCCAATGCTTCCTTGATAGAAAGAGGGATCGATGTATTGTTAATATCCTGCGAAGTCAGTCCAAAATGAATAAACTCTTTGTACTCTTCCAATCCACCCAACTTATCAAACTCTTCTTTCAGGAAATACTCTACGGCTTTCACATCATGGTTGGTCACACTTTCAATATCCTTGATACGCTGCGCATCGGCTTCCGTAAAATTACGGTAGATATTGCGCAATGACTCGAACACACTCTTATCAATTCCCTTCAGTTGCGGCAACGGCAGTTCGCACAAAGTAATAAAATACTCTACTTCTACCTGCACACGGTATTTAATCAACGCATATTCAGAAAAATATGCAGCTAAAGCTTCAGCCTTGCCTCTATATCGGCCGTCAATCGGAGAGATGGCCGTAAGTAAATCAAGTTTCATATTGTCGTTTAGATAATTATCAGGCTGCAAAATTAACTCTTTTTCCTGAGTTATAAGGCATAAGGGGAGAGAAAGTTTGTATAAAAGAGACTAAAATCACGATGAACGGCCAAAGGTGAACAGTCTTTAAACAATCAACGATGAACTACTTGCATTTTACCATCGTTGCAAGATAGTTCATCGTTGATCATTCATCATTCAAAAACCGTTCATCGTTTCACTCAGCCCTTAAGCTTCATCAACACCGGTGTTTTCACTGTTTTCACTTCTGTTTGAGGGGTTTCATTCAATTGTTCAAAGATAACAATCTTATTTTCACCCTTCTTCAGCCATACACCCGGAATATAGAGTGTTTGCTGAGGACCTACTTTCCAGTAACGTCCAATATTAACACCGTTCACAAAAACGATACCCTTTCCCCAGCTTTCCATATCCATAAATGTATCTCCGACTTTATCTAACGTAAAAGTCCCCTCATAAAGCACCGGACAGCCTTTCAGCTTAGCCACTTCAGACGGTACATTTTTATGTGTATCAGCTTTCAATTTGGTCAAATCGGGCATTTCGTCCATCGGCAACTGATACATATCCCATCCGCCGACAATTTCCTTACCGGCTATCTGAACCGGGCTAATAATCCCCTTGGTATTATGTACGATCTCGCTACCATAATTAATGCGTCCCATATTTTCAACCAGAATCTGCAGAGTAGCATTAAACGGCACCTCTATCTCCATGGAGTAGGTCTTGGTATTCCGATTCAACACTCCTACCTGTTCACCATCCACATAAACAACGGCATAGTCACGCAACCCCGGAATTTCAAGTGTTCCGCTAATCGGCTGATTGAAATGACGAGTATACAATACATATCCATACCCCTGATTCAATTGTTCAAAAGTCAAGGGAGTATCAGACGACACGGGTTTCTGTTTTTCTGCAAAAGCAAGCACATCCGCAACTTTATTCAATTGAATAGAAGGTATTTCGATAACAGGATTAGGAGCCGGAGCTTCAGGAATTGTATATTTAACATATTTCTTGATCACATTGCGAATCGAATCATACTTTGGAGTTACCCAGCCTGCCTCGCTAATAGGAGCATCATAATCATAACTGGTCATATCCGGCTGAATATCACGCTTCTTATCATAATTAGCACCACTCGTAAAACCAAAATTCGTACCTCCATGCACCATATAGAAGTTGAAAGAAACATCATTTTGCAGATACTTCTCGGTTTGACGAGCAATCCCGGAAGCTCCTATCTGCGGGAACGGCTCTGCCCAATGCGACAGCCAACCCGGATAAAATTCTGCAACCATATACGGACCTTTGCCGTCGTGATATTGATCAACCACTTTTTTCAAGTTCTCAATATCACTTTCGCCATTCGCCGTAGGCAAAGCTCCCGGAGTAGCCCCACCCTCAAAAAGCCAACTGCCATCAGAAGTAAACAGAGGTACATTAAATCCTGCATCAGCCAACTGCTGCTTGATTTTAGCATTGTAAGCGCGATGTTCTTCCAAAGGTATATCCTTACGCTGGGCAACATATGAACCAAATTCATTCTCACACTGCACCATTACAATCGGACCACCCTTTGTACACTGCAAACTACCGACCTCTTTATAAAGACGATCGATATACGCTTTTGTATATTTCAGAAACTCCGGATTATCTCTCCTGATTTCCATTCCTTTCACATTTTGCAACCACCAAGGATAACCACCGAATTCCCACTCGGCACAAACATAAGGACCGGGACGCAAAATAACCATCATCCCCTCTTCACCTGCGGTTTTTATAAATTCAGCCAAATTCTTGTCACCTGTAAAATCCCATTTTCCGGGCTCCGGCTCATGAAGATTCCAGAACACATAGGTAGCCACCGTATTTAACCCCATACCTTTCATCATCTGCAACCGATGACGCCAATATTGATGAGGGATACGGGCATAATGCATCTCACCGGAAAGAACAGGCGTTATCTTTCCGTTACGATAAAAATGTCCATTCTTGATTTCAAACGTAGATTTCGACTGCGAGAACACGCACAATGGCATGACAGCCAACAACAAAAGTAAAAAAATCGATTTTGTTCGCATGGTAGTATTAATAGGTTTATTGATGAAGCAAAGTAAAGAAATAAATCACTTTCCCGCCAAATTTCCCTTTGTTTTCTTTAAAAAAATAACTTGAATTAATACACCATTGTATCAGGTAAAGTACAGAAAAAGAAAATCCTTACAGAAATATTCTGCAAGGATTCCGTATAGAGTGGGCGTTGACGGATTCGAACCGCCGACCCTCTGCTTGTAAGGCAGATGCTCT
>ERZ1643249.3147-NODE-3147-length-14714-cov-4.147213_pt1 | contig 14714 bp, 10 predicted proteins | sample MGYA00579263_ERZ1643249 | MGnify/ENA primary metagenome ERZ1643249 (study PRJEB29033, sample SAMEA4952264) | chicken gut metagenome | biome: Broiler Chicken; feature: Gastrointestinal Tract; material: Caecum | place: Ireland | collected 2018 | study: Broiler...
GTTAAGACTTAAAACTTTGGGATACGACAAACTGCACATGTACGATATGTACGTTCCTCTCACTGAGAGCGCGCCGCTCAAAATGGATTACGAGCAGGCGTTCGAAACGGTCAAAAAGGCGCTCGCACCCCTCGGCGAGGAGTATATATCCCGTCTGTGCGAGATGAAGAGCGAACGCAGGATAGACGTGATGGAGAGCGAGGGCAAGCGCGGCGGAGCGTATAGCTGGGGCGCGTACGGCACGGGTCCGTATGTCCTTCTCAACTACTCGGGAACTCCGCACGACGTGTTCACGATAGCGCACGAGCTGGGTCACGCCATGCATTCCACGTATTCGGACGAGGCTCAGTGCTACAACAAGGCGGGTTACAGCATATTCGTCGCCGAAGTAGCGAGCACTACCAACGAGGTGTTGCTGCTCAAATACCTGCTTTCGCAGACGAATGACAAAGCGGTACGCAAATACCTGCTGTCGTACTATCTGGATACATTTAAGGGAACACTGTTCCGCCAGACCATGTTCGCGGAGTTTGAACTCGCCGTACACAGGGCGGACGCAAAGGGCGAACCGCCTACCGTCGAGTCCATGAACAAGCTTTACATGAAGCTGAACAAGAAGTACTACGGCAAGGGCGTGACGCACGACAAGCAGATACGCCTCGAATGGGCGCGCATACCGCACTTTTATACCGCGTTTTACGTGTATAAATACGCGACGGGCATAACTGCGGCAGTCACTCTCGCAAACTCCCTGCTTTCGGGCGGCGAGTACGAGCGCGAGAGGTATTTCAATAAATTCCTGCGCGCGGGCGGCTCCAAATCGCCCTACGAAATACTGCGCGACGCGGGCGTCGACCTCATGACGGACAGACCTTACGAAACGGCAATGCTCGAATTCCGCAACACGCTCGGCGAATTTACCTCTATCGTGTGACAATGCAGAAGGAAAAGAACTACTATGAAATACTCGGCGTTCGGCAGACGTGTTCGGACGCCGATATAAAAGCGGCGTACCGGCAACTCGCCCGCAAATATCACGCCGATCTCGGCGGCGACGTAACGCACTTCGACGAGATATGCGAGGCGTATAAGACGCTTTCGGACAGATCGCGCCGACTCGCTTTCGACGCGCGCCTGCGCGCGCTTTCGCGCACTGCGGGGGAGGGGAGCGAAACGCGTAGCGTGTCTTTCCGCGAAAAGAGCGGTGCGGAAAAGAGCGGGAAGAGTGCGGGCGCGGCGACGAAAAAAGCGGCGGGCGATCGCATGGCCGAGCCGTCGGGCAAACAGAGGAACGACGGCAAGCCGACGGGCGCGTCCGCAAACGCCGCCGCGAAAAAAGACGGCGAGGCGGCGAGCCGCTTAAAAAGCGCGAGGCGGGAAGAACTGCTCGAAAGCCAGATAGATCAGTACGAAGATCTTTTATTGCGCCTCTCCCGTAGCGCGCCCGCGCAGTCCTGTCCCGAACTTTCCCCCGCGACTCTCTGCATGATAATCCGCAAAAACCGCGCGGAGAGAAACAGGTAACGCGAGCTTAATGCGGCGATTGATGCGCCGCGGGCTTATCGTCATGAAAAAGCGTTATTTCTTGCGGCGAAAAGCGGCGTGTTTTTTGCGGCGAAAAGCGGCGTGCGGTTTTCATTGAAAGGTAAACATGGCAGTGTCGGGCTTAGCGTCATTAAAGCGGACGCAGTTGTCATCGTCCGCGAAGCAACGGGCGGCGTATTTCGGTTTGCCGAGCGGCGCGCCCGAGCCAAAAAAACGAATTTTGAAAAAAAATAAAAAATTTTCAAAAACATGCATAAAAACAGTTGACAATAACATTGACTCGTGGTAATATACAAGTACAAATAAGACTTTACGGAAATATCCGACGGGCAAATATCCCGACGAACGGTAAAGTCGATCAAACAGCTCATCATTTTCCCCCTTATCATAGCGAGTTCGCCGATGTGCCTGAGAGCCGTGGCGGACTCGTTTTTTATGCTTTTTTTCTTGCGCGGCGCGCTTTGTATATGTTATAATACGGTAAAAGGAGGAAATATGGATCAGGAAAACGCGGCGAGATTTTTACGCAGCTATAACTGCATAGAGGCGCGGCTGAAAAGTCTGTACAGCGTGCGCCCCACGCAGAACTTCACCGACCTTGTAAAGCGGTGCAGCGACATGAACATAACGGTCAGGCGGTACGCGGGCGAGCTGATAGACTACGGCAAACTGCGAAACGCCATAGTACACCAGGCGGCGGGAACGGGAGAAACGGTGATCGCCATTCCTTGCGACGAAGTAGTGGACAACATCGAGTACATCGAGCGGCAGATCTGTCGGCCGCCCAAGGTGACGGACGCGTTCAAGGTCAAAAAGATAGTGACCGCCAAGGCGGACGAGCCGCTTCTCCGAGCCGTGGAGGAGTTTGCCGCCAACAGGCAGAAGACGGTCATCGTCTACGACCACGGGACCATGGCGGGCGTGATAAATTCATACGCGTTGTACGGGCTCATCGCAAAAGTGGCGTCGGAGGGCGGGGATCTGACAAAGTACCTTACGACTGCGACGTGCGGCGACGCGATAGACGCGCGCGAAATGGACAATTACTGCCTGATGAACAAGTACGCGACCGTACTCGACGTGTTCACCGAGTTCGAAAAGAGGAGGCTGGTAGCCGTCATAATCACCGAAAACGGCGTGCTGGGCGAAAAGGTCATAAGCATGGTAACTCCGGCGGACTTTCCTCGGATAAACAAATTCTTGGAAAACTACAATGTTAAGCCCTTCTGATTGCCAAAGTTTTTGTATTTTGCCACAACTTTTTTTCAAAAAGGTATTGACAAATCGCGGATTTGCTGTATAATGATTGTACAACAAACGAGCAATCGAGGGTGTGGCGAAAGCCGAACGAGAGAGCGGAAACAAAGCTCGTGACCGTGAGAAGATCGAGAAGAAAGGCGTAGGGGATGCGAAGATCTGCAAGTGCCGTCGGTAAATATCGGCGGAAGCGGAACCGAAGACCGGACGAGGAGAAAAGATCACGTTCACGAACGGAGCGAAGTTCGATCGTAAAGCATTCGCAGGTCCGAACTTTTCAAAGCAGACGCACGGAAGGAAGCGTACGATCCCGAAGGGCGGAAGAGAGCGGAACGAACGGAGAGGGCGAGTGAGTTGTGGCGTATTCGGCAGAATTAAGCGCGTACATTGCAAAATCGATTAAAGCATATCCGTTGCGGTCAATCCAAAGTGCAAAAAGCGGACGAGGGTATATCGTAGATACTTGAACGAAACGCAGGCACGACCGTTAAAAGGCGGGTATGGATGACATTCAACGGGGAATGATGAGAGAGACGGAGCAGTGAAACGCAGAGCGCAAAAGGAAAAGAAAAATTCTTACGGATCGGATTTGACAGAGCGGCATACAAGGATATGCGGGTCAAAAAGAGTAAGTGAGATCCGTTAAAAAAGATAACTTTTCGGAATCCAACGCTTGAAAAATTAACCGAAAACGTCGGTAATAAAGCGGCGCGTGAGCACACGCGCCGCTTTCGTTTTTTCTTTTCGCCCCTTTTCGCGTAACGGAGCTATCGCTTTTCCCGCGCTATGGCTTTTCGTGTAACGGTGGTATGGTTTTTCCCGCGCTATGGGTTTTCGCGTAACGGGGGTATCGCTTTTCCCGCGCTATGGGTTTTCGCGTAACGGGGGTATGGTTTTTCCCGCGCTATGGCTTTTCGCGTAACGGGGGTAACGCTTTTCCCGCGATATGGCTTTTCGCTAAGGTGCATCATTCGGCATTGTTATTTAGCTTTTCGCTTGCCGCCCCGCCGCACGGCATTTTTTTGCATGGTCTTTGCCTCCACCGCACGGCTTACGCGATTAAAAGGCGGCAACTACGCGATTTATCCCGCTTGTCCTCTCTTTTGGGCGGGCGTTCTGCTCGTTCGGAGCGCGTTTGTCTGGTTCGCCTCGCCGCGCTATGGGTTTTCGCTAAGGTCTGCCGATGGCATCACTCGGCATTGTTATTTAGCTTTTCGCTTGCCGCCCCGCCGCACGGCATTTTTTTGCATGGTCTTCGCCCCGCCGCACGGCTTATGTTTTCGCATGGTCTGACGAACGCCGCCGCACGGCTTATGCTTTTCGCATCCGAATCGCAGAGTTCACTATGCGGTGAGTGTTAGTCGTAACTCTCCGCACACGGCGTTGTCCCAACGAGACGCGCGGTTTATTTTAGCATTTAATGCAAAAAATACCCGTGTGCTTTACGTTTATCGGGGGGCGCTAAAATTATGCGGCTTTTTGCTTTCGAAGCGAAAAATATACGCGCGCTTTTGCGCTATATTCGGGCAGTTTGCCCGCGCTGTTTGTCCGCGCTTGTTATCTCGGCTTGTCTGCCGCAGATGTTTTTGCCGCTTAAAAGCCGCGCGCGTTAAAGGCGGGACTTAAAGTCGTCGTAGCCGAATTTGCGCAGAATGCGAAGCTTTCCGTCCGACTCGCGCAGGGCGATGGCGGGCAGGGGAGTGCCGTTGAAGGTATTTGTCTTGACCATGGTGTAAAGCGCCATGTCGCCGAATACTATCCTGTCGCCGCGGCGCGGGGGAGTGTCGAACGACCAGTCGCCGATGACGTCTCCCGCAAGGCAGGTAGACCCTGCCAGGCGGCACTCATGGCTGCGCTCTCCGACGTCGCCCGCGTCCGAGATCTTACGGTATCCGTCTCCCGCGAAATCGCAGAGGTCCTTTGCCTCCGCTCCCTCGCCCTTTGCAAACAGTCCGCACACGGGCGGGCGGTAGGGCATTTCCAGCACATCGGGCATATGGCAGGCGGCGGACGCGTCGAGAAGCGCGATATCCTTGCCGTTGTGTGCGACATCCAGCACCTGTGCGACGAGCGTTCCCGCATTGAGGACTACCGCCTCTCCCGGTTCGAGATATACCTCGCACCCGTAAGCGTCCCGAACGCGCTTTATGCAGTCTATAAGCAGCTTTGTGTCGTAATCGTCACGCGTAATGTGGTGACCGCCGCCGAGATTTATCCACTTCATGCCGCGCGCGTACCTGCCGAAAGCGCGATCGAACGCGTCAAGCGTAATTTTAAGCGCGTCCGCGTTCTGCTCGCACAGCGTGTGAAAGTGCAGTCCGTCGAGAAGGGTTATGACCTCTTCGTCCTCTTTTACTGCGGCGAGCGTCGCGCCAAGGCGGGAGAACGGAGCGCAAGGGTCGTATATTTCGTGGCCTTCCTGCGTCGAGCATTCGGGATTGACGCGCATTCCCACGCTCTTTCCCGCCGCCTTAACCTCTCCCACGAACATCCTTACCTGCGTAGGCGAGTTGAACGTGACGTGATCGGCGTAGCCGAGCAGCTCTTTAAGCTCGCTCTCCTTATAAGCGGGGGAGTAGACGTGCGTTTCCTTGCCGAAATGTTCCTTGCCCAGCCGCGCTTCGTAAAGCCCGCTCGCCGTCGTGCCGTCGAGGTATTCGGCGATTATCGGGTACGTTTCAAATGCGGAATACGCCTTCTGCGCAAGAAGCACCTTGCAGCCCGACGCCTCTTTTACGCGCGCGAGCTTTTCGCAGTTTTTTCTAAGCCGCGTTTCGTCTATTATAAATACGGGTGTGTCCATTCGTTCTCCTTGCCGCCGGGGCGGTAAAAGGGGAGCGCACGCCGTGTGCGCTCCCGCTCGTCAGTCTACTTTTACGGGGCCATTCACTATCTTCCAGGGCAACCCGTAAGCGTTGAGATCCGCCATGAACGGATCGGGATCGAACTGTTCGGGAGTATACACGCCCGCGCCCTTCCACTTTCCCGTGAGCAGCATTGCCGCGCCTATCATGGCGGGCACGCCCGTGGTGTACGAGATCGCCTGCGATTTTACTTCGCGGTAGCACTCCTCGTGGTCGCATATGTTATAGATATATGCGGAGGCGGGCTTTCCGTCCTTTACTCCCGTGAATATGCAGCCGATGTTCGTCTTGCCCTTGGTGCGCGGTCCGAGCGACGCGGGGTCGGGAAGGAGTGCTTTGAGGAACTGTATGGGAACTATCGGTCTGCCCTCGTACATGACGGGGGTGGTGGAAAGCATGCCGACGTTTTCGAGGCACTTCATATGCGTCAGATAGCTCTGCCCGAACGTCATGAAAAAGCGTATGCGCTTTACTTCGGGGAAGTTCTTTGCGAGGGATTCTATCTCCTCGTGGTGGAGCAGATACATATCCTTGCGCCCCACGCCGTCGAAGTCGTACTCGCGCTTTATGCTCATCGCGGGGACTTCCACCCACTTGCCGCTCTCGGCGTAAGAGCCGGGCGCGGACACCTCTCTGAGGTTTATTTCGGGGTTGAAGTTGGTCGCAAACGGGTAACCGTGATCGCCGCCGTTGCAGTCGAGTATGTCTATCGTGTCTATCCTGTCAAACAGGTGTTTTTTCGCGTATGCGCAGAATACCTGCGTCACGCCCGGATCGAATCCCGATCCGAGAAGGGCGGTGATGCCCGCCTTTTTGTAACGCTCATCATACGCCCACTGCCAGGAGTAGTCGAAATACGCGGAAAAGCCGTCTCGGCGGCAACGCTCCTCATACGCCTTGCGCCACTCGGGATCGTCCGTGTTCTCGGGCTCGTAGTTGGCGGTGTCGAGGTAGTCCACCTTGCATTCGAGGCATGCGTCCATTATCGCAAGATCCTGATAGGGGAGCGCGATGTTCATGACGAGGTCGGGCTTATACGAGCGGATGAGCGCGACGAGTTCCGCGCGGTCGTCCGCATTCACCTTTGCCGTGGTAACGACGGTCTTTGTCTTTCCCGCGAGGTCCGCGGCGAGCGCGTCGCACTTTTCCTTGGTGCGGCTCGCTATCATGAGTTCCGTAAAAATATCGCTGCGCGTGCAGCACTTGCGTATGGCCACGTTGGCGACGCCGCCGCAGCCTATGACGAGTACTCTTGCCATGATCTTTCTCCTTGTTCTGCGTATATTCGCGCTAATGCAAACAGTCAGCGGTTGCGCCTTATGCTAAGCGCGAGCAGCATTTCCCTTATCGTCTTGCAGGCGACGGCGGTCGATGCCCCGCTCGCGTCGTAGTGCGGACTGAGCTCGCACACATCGCACGCCACAACGTCGCACTCGCCGCATACCGCGGTGACGGCGCGGCGCAATTCGTCAAAGCTCACGCCGCCCGGTTCGGGCGTTCCCGTTCCGGGGAATACCGAGGGGTCGAGAACGTCGAGATCCACGGTAAAGTAAACAGGCAGACCTTTAAGCGAAAGCAGAGTCTTTTCCAGCCCGTCGAATCCGAACGGGTGCATGTCCGTATGCTTGTCGGCGAATATAAATTCCTCTCTGTCACCCGAGCGTATGCCGAACTGGTGCAGTCTTCCGTCGCCCGTCAGCTCGTGACAGCGGCGCAGAACGCAGGCGTGGGAGAGCTTTACTCCGAGATAGTCGTCCCGAAGATCGGCGTGCGCGTCGAAATGCACGATGTGCAGAGTGGGATACGCCGCAACCGCCGCGCGCATGGCTCCGAGGGTGACGAGGTGCTCGCCGCCCGTCATGAAGGGCAGTTTGCCGTGCGATAGTATGTCGGTGACGCGCTTCGTTATGTCCGAAAGCGCGCGCTCCGAGTCCCCGAAGCCGAGTTCGAGGTCGCCGAGATCGCACACGCGCGCGTCCGTCAGATCCGCGCGCTGATAGGGGCTGTACGTTTCCAGCCCGAAGGATTCGCGGCGTATGAACGCGGGACCGAAGCGCGTACCCGGTCTGAACGAAGTCGTTCCGTCGTACGGCGCGCCGAACATGACTATGTCCGCGTCCTCATATGCGGCGTCGCACGCCATGTATGCGTCAATCTGTGTGTTCGACATTGCTTAACAGTTCCTCCACGTATGCGGGGATATAGAACGCGCCCTTGTGGAGCGTCGTCGTGTAATACTTGCATTTAAGCCCGCGCGCGTTCCACCTCTTTTCGTCGAGGTCTTTGAGCGGATGATACTTCTTGGAAGCGAACCCGAACAGCCAGTGTCCCGACGGGTAAGTCGGTATGTGCGCCTGATAGACGCGGCTGACGGGGAAGGACTCCACTATGCGCTTGTGCGCGCGCTGGCAGGCGAGGGCGTCTTCGGGGTAGAACGGACTTTCGTGCTGATTGACCATGATGCCGTCCGCGCGGAGCGCTTTGTAGCAGTTGCCGTAAAACTCGCGGGTGAACAGTCCCTCTCCCGGTCCGAACGGATCGGTGGAATCCACTATTATGCGGTCGTATTCGTTGACTTTGGAGCGGATGAATTTAAGCCCGTCCTCAAAGCAGGTGTGCACGCGCTCGTCGCTTAGTCCGCATGCCGTAAAGGGCAGGTACTCGCGGCAGACGCGCGTCACTTCCTCGTCTATATCCACGAGATCGATGCGCTCGATGTCGTTATAGCGGATAAGCTCGCGGCACGCGCCGCCGTCGCCCCCGCCTATGACGAGTACGTCCCTGACGTGCGGATGCACCGCCATGGGAACGTGTGTTATCATTTCGTGATAGATGAACTCGTCCTTTTCGGTGAGCATCATGTAGCCGTCGAGAACGAGAAAACGCCCGAATTCGGGAGAGTCGAACACGTCTATACGCTGAAATTCGCTCTCCGTACTGTAAAGCTGTTTATCCACGCGAATGGACAGTTTGACGTTTTTTGTATGTTGTTCGGAAAACCAGAGATCCATTTGCGCCTCCGCATGCGGCGTCAACCGATGACGTTGAGCCGCGTTATGTCGGGATCTTCGGGACCTGTCATCTGACAGCCCTTTTCTTTTGCGTATCTGATATATTCGAGGACGCGGGGAGTTATGCGTTCGCCGGGTGCGAGCACGGGTATCCCCGGCGGGTAGCACATGACGAATTCCGCACACACCTTGCCCGCGGTCTGCTCTATCGGCACGGACACCGAATCCGAATAGAACGCCTCCTGAGGAGAGAGCACCACTTCCGGCTCGATGTACTCCTGCTTCATCAGCTTTGCCGAGCTGCCCCGCCCGAAACGGCGGCGCACTTCGGCAAGCGCGCCTATCAGCCTCTCGACGTCGCGCACTCTGTCGCCTATGGACAGGTACGCGAGTATGTTGCCGAGATCGCCGAACTCTATCTGTATGTCGTATTCGTCGCGGAGCAGGGAATACACCTCTATGCCCGCAAGTCCCGCTTTGAGCGTGTTCACGGCGAGCTTGGTCACGTCGAAGTCGCAGACGCTGTTGCCGTTTATGAGCTCTCTGCCGTAGGCGTACCAGTCGCCTATGTCGTTTATCTCGCCGCGCGCGTACTCCGCCATCTCCACGACTTTCTTAAACGCCTCTTTGCCGCGCAGCGCGAGGTTACGCCGCGAAATGTCCAGCGAGGAGAGAAGAAGATAGGACGCGCTCGTCGTCTGCGTGAGGTTTATTATCTGCCTGACGTATCCCGCTTCCACGCGCTTTCCCGTCAGAAGTATGGAGCTTTGTGTCAGACTGCCGCCCGACTTGTGCATGGATACCGCCGCCATGTCCGCGTCCGCCGCCATGGCGGAGACGGGCAGACCCTCTCCGAAGTAGAAGTGCGTTCCGTGCGCCTCGTCTGCAAGGCAGAGCATACCTGCGTCGTGAGCCATTTTGGCTATCGCGCGGATGTCCGAACAGATGCCGTAGTAAGTGGGGTTGTTCACCAGCACGGCTTTTGCGGCGGGGTGAGCGGCTATCGCCGCGGCCACCGCGTCGCGGTCCATGCCGAGGGATATGCCCAGATCGTCGTCGCAGTCGGGATCGACGTATACGGGGATCGCGCCGCAAAGCACGAGCGCGCCCATTACCGAGCGGTGTACGTTGCGGGGGAGTATGATCTCGTCGCCCCGTCCGACGACGGAGAGTATCATGCTCTGTACCGCGCTCGTCGTTCCGCCGACCATTAAAAACGCGTGCGCCGCTCCGAATGCCTCCGCCGCGAGAGTTTCGGCGTCGCGGATGACGGAGACGGGGTGGCACAGGTTATCCAGGCACTTCATGGAGTTTACGTCCAGACTCATGCACTTCTCGCCGAGAAGCGCGGTGAGTTCGGGATTGCCCCTGCCGCGCTTGTGCCCGGGTACGTCGAAGGGAACGAGGCGCATGCGGTGCATTTCCTGCAAAGCCTCGTATATCGGCGCGTTCTTTTGAGTGAGTTTGTCGCCTTCCATTTTCAGTACACGTTTTTGCCGCTGAATATCTCTATCATCTCGCGGCGAAGATTGTTCATTATTTCCAGGCGCACGGTGGGCGGAAGCTCGTATACGTCCGTTTTGAAAAGGTAGTTCTGCAAGTCGATCTCTTTGACCATCATTTTAGTATGGAAAATGTTTGCGCCGTAAACGTTTATATCGACGGCGTCGTAGCGTTGGAGAGTGGACGGAGCGATATAATCCTGGATGGACGTGACTTTATGATCCATGAAACATTTTTTGCCGCCTATGTCGCGCGTAAAGCCGCGCACGCGGTAGTCCATGGTGATTATGTCCGAGTCGAACGAGCCTATAAGGTAGTCGAGAGTGGAGAGCGGGGTTATCTCGCCGCACGTCGCCACGTCTATATCCACCCTGAAAGTGGCAAGGCACGTTTCGGGATGGTACTCGGGATATGTGTGAACGGTCACATGGCTCTTGTCGAGGTGCGCGAGCTGCGTTTCGCCCGCGGGGACCATGGAGCCCTCCGCTATCAGTATGGTGACGGACGCGCCCTGAGGATCGTAGTCCTGCTTGGCTATGTTGAGAACGCGCGCGCCTATCATGTCCGTAAGCGTCGTCAGAATGTTAGTCAGTCGTTCGGAGTTGTACTGCTCGTCGATGTACGCGATGTAATCGCGCTGCTCTCTCGCCGTCTTTGCGTAGCAAACGTCGTATATGTTGAAGCTGAGAGATTTTGTGAGGTTATTGAACCCGTAGAGTTTGAGTTTGTCCAAAACCCTTTCCTCCCCATGCAAACGGAAGCGGCGCGCTTGTTCTGCGATTAAGCGCGCCGCTGCCGTAAAAGATCTTATTATAACGGGCATTAAATGCCCTTTCCGCGGAGTCTATATAGCAAATACTTACTTTTACTACTCTTATTGGATCGATCAAGGACGGCGGCGCACGGCCGCAGGATCAAGCGTTCACGCTCGATTGCAATAAGTTTTATCGGCAGTGGACCCGGCTGTCCGTATGGCCTCGGCCCCGAAAGGCGGTCCGTAGTTATTTGCATGGATACTCTGCGAAAAACTCATATCACATGGTAATCTCATTTTAACCCTCGCGCGCCGATATGTCAAGGGTTTTATCCGACCCGCGCGAAAAATAATTTTTTTATGCGCCGCCCGCGCGGCGTGTATATGACGGAACGGAAGAGGCGCCGCCCGTTAATTGAAGTTTTATGATAAAATATTCAACTAAAATATCCTGTGCCGGATGCCGCGCGCATTTCGGTTGACTAGTGAACGGAAAAATTGTACACTACGCCCCGACCGAAACAGAAAATCAAGGAGTATACAAAAAAATGAAATCCAAACTCACGACAGTAAGAACGACGATCTGCGTGCTCGCTCTTGCGCTTGCAGTCACGCTGTGCGCGGCATTCGCGGCTTGCGGGGAAGAGGACGGCGACGCCAATACCCCCGTAGCGGTGACGGGCGTGACGCTGAACGTTACGGAAACCTCTCTCGAAGAAGGCGGCAGCATGACGCTTTCCGCGACGGTAACTCCGTCGGACGCCGCAGATAAGACCGTAACATGGTCGACGAGCAACGATAAGGTTGCGGCGGTGGACGGCGGCAAGGTGACCGCGGTCGCGGCCGGTAAAGCGACGATAACCGCGAAGGCGGGCGACAAGACCGCAACGTGCGTCGTTACGGTTTTTGCGGGAGAGGACGTTGCGGATTCTTTCGAGGAGCTTAAAGCCGCCGTTTCTTCGGCAGAAGCGGAAGACGTCATTGCGGTTGCCGGCAATATAACGGTTACCGAAGAGGTAAAACTCGACAAGGCGGTTACGCTCAAAGGCATTTACGGCAATAAGCTGACCGTAAGCGGAAATATCTCCGTGTTCGATATGACTTCGGGCGGCGCGACGATTGACGGTCTTACGATAGAAAAGACGGACAAGACCTCTGTCGACGGTCTTGTCAGAATGGGCAACGGCGCGGTAATGACGAATTGCACGATAACCGGCAGATACGAGTTCGGCGATAACGAGGTCGTAAGAGGATTTTCGCACATCGCCGGTTCGTCGATAACAGTGACGGACAATACGTTCGTAAGTCTCCGTCAGCCGGGTTACGTTGAGGGCGCCGGCGTTATAAGCGGCAACTATGTCGACATCACCCGCGGTTTCGTTGTTACCGAAAACACGACCGCCGAGATCGTAGATAATTCTTTCGGAGAGAATGCCGTCGACATAGCCATCGTAGAAAATAATACGGAAAATAATTTTACGGGCAGAACGGCTCGGATATCCGCAGACAACAATAATTGCTATGTGGAGAATCAGCCGGATGACGAGATCTGCCGGGACGGCGAAACCGTGGAACATAAGGATTTCGCCTGAGGCGGATAACTTCACGAAAGCGTGACAGGGACGTCTGTTACCGCTGTAACCGAACGGAATAAAAAAAAGACTGCGGACAAATGTCGGCAGTCTTTTTTCGCTGTCCGTATGCGGGATACATCCCGGTGTTCCGGACTGTCCGCGCACCGTGCGGCCGTTCAGCGCGTCTGTCCGCAAATGGCGTCGCTGCGGGCGCGCAGCAGAAAAATAGTCCGTGCGGGACGTTGCGTAAAAACGTGCGGAATGCGTCGGACGGGCGCTTTTTTGTACGATTTCGCATAAGGATTTTTCAAACCCGTTGACAATACGGCATTTGTATGATAATATTAACCCGTAAGATATACGGAGGCGTAATATGGCGGGTAGCACGGTTATCCTTTCGTCCGATACGGCGACAAGCACGGAATGGACGTGGGACAAGTTTTGGGGGACTATAATCGAGTGGTTATCCACCCACGGGCTTAAACTTCTGATAGGGCTCGTGGTGCTTTTCGTCTGCTTTTTCGTGATCAACCTTATAGCGCGCGCGGTGCGCAAGTCCATGATAAGGCACGGGCGCGACAAGACCATAACGAGCGTCGTATATCAGATAATAAAAAAGGGAATTAAGATCGTGCTAATCGTCATATTCCTCGGCTATGTGGGGATAGACACCGCGGGAATAGGCGCGATAATAGGCGCGATAGGCGTGGCGATAGGTCTTGCCGCGCAGGGCGCGCTCTCCAATTTCGCGGGCGGAATGATAATACTCGTGATGCGGCCGTTCAAAGTGGGCGATTACGTCGAAACGGACGGCGAAAAGGGCACCGTGGAGGACATACACATGTTCTACACATACATTGCAACGGATAACAATCAGCTCGTTATGATCCCCAACGGCGAGATAACGAGCGGAGCGGTGATAAACTATTCCGCAAAGCCCACGCGCAGGCTGGATCTTAAATTCTCCATATCGTACAACGAGGATTTCGAGTATGCGGAGGACGTCATTTACGAGATATGCGAAAAGCACCCCAAAGTTTTAGGCGACCCCGCGCCCGCCGTGCGCATAGACGAACACGGAGACAGCGCGATAGTGCTTCTCTGCCGCGTCTGGACCAAGACGGAGGACTATTGGGACACTCGTTTCGACTTGCTCGAAGAGGTAAAACGCCGCTTCGACGAGGAGGACATAGAGATACCCTACCCGCAGATGGACGTGCACACGCCCGAACCGCAGCCGCGTCGTACGCGCGAAAAGACGGATACGCGAAAGCGCAGAAAGAAGATAAAGATCGCCGAACCGCAACAGACGACCGAACCCGTCGAGGCGGACGTCAGTGCCGATATAAAAGCGGAGCAAAAGAGAGGCGGAAAACGCCGCGAGCGTCGCCGCAAGCTGCTTAAAGAGCTTGAAAGCGAACCGGATAACATAACAGAAGCAATAGCGCAGGACAAGAAAGAGGACGGAAAATAAATTACGTTCTCTTTTACCTTGAAATCGCTTACAACTATTCGGCGCATCGCAAAAAATGCGCGTCAGACCGCAAAGGCATTGTCGCAGTACGATCTTTCGGCGCGCACGGATGTTTCGGCTTACGTTACAAACCGTATATGACAGCCTTAGTAGTGGTATATCGCGGGCGCAAAGCGCGGGCGTTAAGGCGGCGCGCTCGTCGGACGGGGGATGACGATCTCTCTTCCGACGGGAAAAAGCGGCATTGTCCGCCCGCTTTGACCGGCGATATCCGACAAAAAGCGACAAAATAGAACAAAAAACGCGTTTGCGGATAGCAAAACGCGTTTTTTACGCGTTGTTTACCGCTTATTCCCGTTTACATGCCGTTCGTTCCCACGCGATTGACAAGTGATATTCATCTTCATGGTATTCCCGGCGTTCTTCGTCAAGAAGAATAAAGCGGAAGAACAGAAGGCGTAAGTTCCGTCAGAGAATAAACGCCCGCCGCAGGCATCGCCCGCGGCATACAAACTCATCATTCGGTCATAACCGCCGCGCGGCAATATTGCCGCGCGGCGGATTTTATGATCCGTGAGCGCCGCGTAACGTCGAAATGCGGCAAAACGGTTGAGTAATGGAGAAATATGTGTTATAATATAAAATCAGGCAAAAAGCGGACAGGTTGCAAGGCGTGTTTGACATCTTTGCGTTTGATGCGCTTTTTGCCGCTATGGGGATTGGTTTTTAACC
>ERZ1643249.3149-NODE-3149-length-14711-cov-5.948553_pt1 | contig 14711 bp, 17 predicted proteins | sample MGYA00579263_ERZ1643249 | MGnify/ENA primary metagenome ERZ1643249 (study PRJEB29033, sample SAMEA4952264) | chicken gut metagenome | biome: Broiler Chicken; feature: Gastrointestinal Tract; material: Caecum | place: Ireland | collected 2018 | study: Broiler...
GAAAAACCAACTAATATTGATTATTTAAATAAGCAAAAAAAGGATCAAGAAGAAAAATGGCAGGAATCTCTTAGGGCTGCAGCAGATTTTAATGTTCCAATTGTTGTTATTTGTCGCGAAAAAGTGGCAAAGTCTGAGTTAGCTAAAATTGATGCAATGGTTAGGAAATTTGAACGAACTAAAAATCCAAACTTATTAGGAGAGATAATAAACCAATTTGAAAATAATAGGGTGGGAAATTCTGGTATGCATGCCCCAATTTGTGAAATGTTTTTTTCATCATCTATAATGTCTAATTATTTAGAGAGAATAAAAAATACAATTAATGAAGAAATCGATTTGAAAAATAGAAACATATTATACTTTGCTCTTTATAAAGCTATAATAGATGAACAAATGCGAGTGGTAGCTTGTGAATATGGAAAAAGAAATAAGAATCAAACATCAAGTATAAACTTTAATAAAGAATTAGAAGAATTGGAACAAATATTACAAGATGAATTAAGTAGTGGGAGGAAATTTTGAAAACAGAAAAAGAAATTAGAGAAGAAAATACTAAAATAAGTAAATTAATTAATGAACTTTTTAAAAAAATCAAAGAAAAAAAGAAGAATTAGTTTTGCAACTATTTCTTCTTTTGTATTGTAAAGGATTCATCTAAAGATGATACATTTATTTGAGTATTTAATGTAGGCAAACTACCAACAAAAGTTATACTGTTATCAATAACATAACGATAACTTTTAGAATAATATATTGTTTTTAAATTTATAGCATATATTTCTAAATTTCTTATGTATTCATTTTCACTTATTAATCCTTTATTAAATTGTTTTTTTATCTTTCTTTCATAAGTATAAAATAAAAAGTCAATAATCTGTTTAATTGATTTAATAATATAATCTTGTTCCAAAACCCCCATATTTGGTAATGTTGGTATTTTATTTAAAAAATCTAAATTATAAATAAATTTCATAACATTATTAGGTAGATTATATTGGGAAAGCTCATCAATTAATCCATATAAATTAGAATTAAAATAATACTTAGCCATTTTATCTTCACCAATTATTTCTTCAATTAGACATGCTATAAATGTTTCAAAAGGATAACTATATTTTATTCCTTCAATATGGCCAAAATACCTTTCTGTTAAAGCTTGAGTGTAACCTTCATTAATTCCAACCCCAATATCATCTTTAGAATTATAAGTTTTATGTTGTCTAAAACCACTATAAATGTCATTACCTAAAGATACTGTACTAGCCATATGAAATAATTCATGAAAAATAGCTTCGTAATTTTGATCATTTTTATTTAATTTAATAGTATTAGTTTTTGCATTGAAACTTCCATTAAATTCTATTTTATGAAAGATATTTTTTAATTTATAATCAGTCATATGAATTTGCATATCATGAATATTATTGTAAAAATTAGTTAAAATTTCTCTAGGAAAATTATTAGTTAATACTTCTAAAAATTCATTAACCGCATCTTTAATTTCTTTACTAGCAATACCTCTAAATTCGGCTTCATTAAATCTAACTTGTAATTCAGGAGGTAATTTTACTTTTTTAATTTTCTTATTTTTATGTGGTCTTAAATTAAAATTAGTTTCTGGTAAATTTTTATAATAATATATACAAAGAGAAACACCTAAAAGTTCTATAATTAAATTATCCATTTGCATCACCTAGTCTATGCTCAATTTCATTCCATTCTTCTTCGGTAGTTATTTCATCTAATCTAGTGTCATCATCCGGATAATAAATGCTTGCAAATAAATTTAATTTATCACCTTCATAAGTATCATCAGTATAAACTACATAATATTTGTTAGTTTTATTCCAGTAAAAAGCTAAAACTATTTCATAACTTAATATACATCCATCACTATCAGTTATAGTTATATATTTTTTATCTTCCATAGGATTATCACCTATAAATATTGTACTAGTATTTCCCTTAATTGTCTATTTTTTCTTTTGGTAATATATAAAAACAATTGTAATTTATTTAAAATTTTGGTATATTATATATGTAAGTGTTACCCATATTGGGTAGCGCCTAATTTGAGCTAGACGCTACATTTTACTTGTTAGCGCCTTTTTTGTTGTTTGTTCCATAGATGACCAGTATCAAAATGACTACTAGTAGATATAAATCTTCATTCAACTGTACATCCCTCCATTTTATCCTTGTTTTAGAAGGAGGAGTTAAAAAATGGATAACAGCGGCGCCTCACCAATAATGGGTAACAGTTATCTATTATAGCTGTTATTTTTTTATTTGCAAGCGATTCGACATGGTTCGACAAAACATGTCAAAATTCGACACTAAAACTTTTTATTTTTTTCCACACAAACTATCTAAATCAACATTATATAGTTTAGTTAATAAAACCAATCTATCACTCGGAGGTACAATTACTCCAGTAAAATCTCCTGTATATATTGTACTAATATTTATATCGTTTGTTTATTTTTTCTTTTCTAAAGTTACAACAATATCAAATTTATCACATATATCTAAAAAATCATTTAAAAATATTCTATTTCGATCATTTTCAATATTATTAATACTATTGCGACTTCTTCCCACTTCTTTCGCAAATTTTTGTTGGGATAAAGTAGTCCATTCCCTTATAATTTTCATTACTTCATTAGCTTTATAATCATTAGCTTGTATTTTCATTACAATCACCAAATTAAGACTATCATAAGTAATCAAAAAAAACTTAAAATTGACTATTGTAATCAATTAAAATTTTATAATTAAATTAACAATTGATAACTAACAGTAATCAATTATAGGAGTTGAAGTCATATGATACACCGGCTAGACCAACTTATCAAACTAATAACTTTATAAGTGCTGGATCTGTTGATTTGTATTATTTAACAAGTTTTGGGTTTAATAGTATTATTGAAATTAAAGAATCTTATCGTACACATGGTTATGCTATTGGATCTGATTCATATGAAATGGGGGCTGAATATGCATTATATAATAATTATTTAGTTACTAGAACTTGTTCTTTATCTGAATGTATGTCTTATAGTTATAAATTAAATATGGGATCTAATTTTTGTGATTTGTGTGTTGATGGGCATTCTCGTACAGTAGTTGATTGTAATCAAAATGATTGGTGGAGACATGATGAAAGATATTAGTTAGTTATAAAGTGGGCTATTTTTTGAGATGGTTTATGTTATTATGCAAAAATGCAAAATCAAAAAGTAATTGTCAAGCCTTTTTACTTATGATATATTATAAATAGGTAAGGATTGATATTATGAAGAGTTTATTAAAAATAATTGTGCTTAGTATTACTATATTTTCATTTATGATTGTTGGTAATGCATCAGGTATTGAAAAGTTTTATATTAATGCTGAAATACAAAGTAATGGAGATTTGGTAGTTGAAGAATACTTCTATTTAAATGGTGAATTTAATGGAATGGAAAGAGAAATATTGTATAAAAATGATGATTTATATGATTTCCGTCCAGAACTTGATTACTATGGTGGAAGTAAAATTCATAATGGTAGTGGTATTGAACTTAATGAAATAAGAGCGTTACCCATTGATGATAATTTTGATTTTTCTAATATTGATGGCACATTATTTGAGCATGTTAGTTCAGCTGATGCTGGAGATTATGGTGTATATAAAATAGATACATTATCTGATGGTGAATCCTATAGAATTTATTTGCCAGATAGTTATAATGAAGCATTTTATATTAAATATACTTTAAAAAACATGGCAGTAGTTCATAGTGATGTTGCAGAAATATATTGGAATGCAATCGGTGATAGTTTAAGTGAATCAATAAGTACTTTGAAAATAAAAGTAACATTCCCAGGAAATCAAAATGAATTTCGTATTTGGGCACATGGGCCTTTAAATGGTGAAATTTATAAAAGTGGAGTAGATACACTAAGTGCAGAAGTAAATAATGTTTATAGTTATGAAGCTGTAGATGTAAGAGCAGTTTTTGATACAAGTGTTGTTAGTGACTCTCCTAAAACTACTGGAGTAGTAGCCTTAGATAAAATAATTAATTATGAAACAGATGCCGCAAATCAAGCTAATTATGAAAGAGAACAAGAAGAATATCAAAATCAGCAAAATGCTTATGAAGAATTAGAATATTGTAATGAATATATAAGTAGAAATTGTTATAATAACGCTAAATATTATATTTCTTTAGTTACTGATGAAACAGTTTTAGAAGATTTAAATAAAAAGTTAGAAGAATTACATGTTTTAGTTAAGGAAAAAGAAGAAAGTGATGCTCGTTATTATACGGATTTAGCAATTGAATATGCAGATTATTATTGGTATAACAATGCAATGGAAGCAGTAAGTGTTTTAGAATCAACAGAATTAAAAGAAGAACTATTAAAAGAATTGGAACCAGTAAGGGAAAAAATTATTGCTAGTGAAGAAGATTATAATAAAAATGCTTGTTTTATAGCTTTAGTAGTAATCGCATCTATACTTGGAGTAGGAATATATATTTACATCAAATGCGATAAAGAATATAAAGTTAATTTTGATCACCAATATTTAAGAGATTTTCCAGATAAGTTTTCTCCAACAACTGTAGAATATTTATTTAAAAAGGGTATTAGTGATAAATCTATATCAGCAGAAATTCTCTATTTAATTTATCAAAAAAAAATTAAAGCAACTGAAGATAAAAATAAAGATGATATATTACTTGAAAGAAATATTGCTGATGTAAATACTTTAAGTATGAAAGAAAAATCTCTTATGACCTTACTCTTTAATAATTCTAAAAAAGTATGGTTAAAAGATTTGAAAAAACGCGCATCATCAAGTATGTCATTTTATAGAGAGTGGGAAAAACTTCATAAATATATGTTAAATGAAGCATTAAATGAACAGTTATATGAAGATGATAACTTAGAAACTGGTGCTAAAAGTTATAGCAGTACTCTTAGAACATTAGCTATGATATTTATTTTAATTATTGCGGCAGGTATAGGTTTTATAGCTTTCTTTATTGCTATTATAGCTATGGTTATATTTAAATTTAATGCTAAAAAACTTACATATAAAACAAAAGATGCAAATAGCAAAAATGGCAAAATAAAAAAGTGGGTATATGTATTTAGTGTGCTTGTAATTATTTATGGTATTATTGGAATTATTCATTTATATGTTGTTAATCATTTTGTATTTGATGTTATTAAAATTTATCCAGTAGTAATCATTTTAGCTATTATTTTAATGATTTATACATCTAATGCTAGAAGAAAAACTATGAAAGGCGCCGAAGAATATAAAAAGTGGCAAGCATTTAAAAGATTTTTAGAAGATTTTGGCACATTTGATGAAAAAACATTACCAGAAATAGCTTTATGGGAAAAATATTTAGTGTATGCAGTGGTACTCGGTTGTGCTGATAAATTATCTAAAACAATGAAATTAAAAATTGAAAATATGGATTTAAATGAAGATTTATTACTTGATACATATATGATTAGTCATTTACATACTTTATCAAGAGCCGTTAATACATCGATTAGTAGTGCTAGAAGTCATGCAATTCGAACAACTAGTAGTTCATCATCTGGTGGATTTTCCAGTGGTTCTGGTGGAGGAGGAGGCTTCTCTAGTGGCGGTGGCTTCGGCGGAGGCGGCGGAGGCGGTGGCCGTTTCTAAAAAATTGTATAATAATTGTTGCCAAAGTCTATAAATTTGTGGTATATTATTGGTATCAACGAAGATAAAGGATAAGTAGTTATATTGATTCTTACTAGAGATTTAGTGGTTGGTGGAAACTAAAAAGATAAATATAGCGAATCTACCTTTGGAGTTAGCAATTTGCTCGGGTAATACCGTTATCTAAAATGAGTTATAAAGGGTGGTACCGTCTTTCTAGACTCCTTGGTATTACTCTTTTTGTTTTTTAAGAAAGGAAGATATAAATGATTGATATTAAATTAATTAGAGAAAATAGTGATTTAGTCAAAGAAAATATTAAAAAGAAATTTCAAGATGAAAAATTAGGTTTAGTTGATGAAGTTTATGAATATGATAAGACATATCGGGAATATAAACTTGAAGGCGATAACCTAAGAGCTAAAAGAAATGAATTAAGTAAAGAAATCGGAGCTTTAATGCGGGAAAGTAAAAAAAGCGATGCTGAAAAAATTAAGAGCGAAGTAACCCGTATTAATGAAAGAATTAAAGAACTTGAAGAAAGTGAAGAAAACTTAGAACATGAAATAAAATCAAGAATGATGGTTATTCCTAATATTATTGATGATTCTGTTCCAATTGGTAAAGATGATTCAGAAAATGTCGAATTAGAAAGATTTGGAGAACCAATAGTTCCTAATTATGAAATACCTTATCACGCTGATATTTTGGAAAACCTAAGTGGTCTTGATAAAGATGCCGCAGGCAGAACTAGTGGTAATGGTTTTTACTATTTAATCGGAGACATTGCTAGACTTTCTAGTGCTATGCTTGCTTATGCAAGAGACTTCATGATTGATAAAGGATTTACTTACTGTATTCCACCATTTATGATTCGTAGCGATGTTGTAACTGGTGTCATGTCCTTCGCGGAAATGGATGCCATGATGTATAAAATCGAAGGTGAAGATTTATACTTAATTGGAACAAGTGAGCACTCTATGATAGGAAGATTTAAAGATCAAATTGTTAAAGAAGATAGTCTTCCTATTACAATGACTTCCTATTCTCCATGTTTTAGAAAAGAAGTGGGAGCTCATGGTATTGAAGAGCGTGGAATTTATCGGGTTCATCAATTTGAAAAACAAGAAATGATTGTACTATGTAAACCTGAAGAATCTTTTGCCTGGTATGAAAAAATGTGGAAATTTACGGTAGAACTATTTAGAAATTTAGATATACCTGTAAGAACACTTGAATGTTGTAGTGGGGATTTAGCAGATTTAAAAGTAAAATCTGTTGATGTTGAAGCTTGGAGTCCACGCCAAAAGAAGTATTTTGAAGTTGGTTCATGTTCTAATTTAGGTGATGCTCAAGCAAGAAGACTTGGTATTAGAACTAAGGGTGAAAATGGCAATTATTATGTTCACACATTGAATAATACAGTTTTAGCATCAACTAGAGCTTTAATTGCTTTAATTGAAAACAATTATCAAAGTGATGGTTCTGTAAAAGTGCCAAAAGTATTACAACCTTATATGGGAGGCTTAGAAGTAATAAAACCTAAAAATGCAAATTAAATTTTGCATTTTTTTTGCAATTTTAATAAATTTATGATATTATACAAGACATGAAAAAAGGTGATTTTATGGATGATACTATAATTCGAGCAATAATTTCTTTAGCATTAGCTACTGCTATAGGTAGTAATGAATTTAATAATTATTTAGAAAGACTTAATTTTAATGAGTTTAATGAAGAATTTAAAAATAATGACTTTAGTGAATTAGATGCCTTTATTTTAGGACAAAATATGTCTTATAATAAAGTTATTAATTTTTTACCAGTAGCTAATATAGTTGCATCTTTAGTGCATTATTTGAATCGTGATAAACTAATGAATGATATTAAATTTAGAGTTAAAGCTAAAATATCTTATATTGATGCAATTAGAAAAAGAAATAAAGAATTAGAAAACTATCGAAATGGTCCCAGAAAATATTTTGTTGGTTATTTTGAAGGTGATAAACCAATTGTTATTTGGTTTACCTTTAACGGGGCAGTTATAAATATTAATGATGATTCATCACCAATATTTAATATTTTAAGTGATGAAGAAAAGGTTCGTAAAATTATTAGTATTTTTAGTGATTTAATAAATGGGATTGATGGTTACATGCATAGTGAAAATATTAATGAAGTGTTAAATTCTCATGTAGTCAGAAATCTCATCAGAGAATATCAAATGGAAAAAGATGATTTTAATAGGTCGAGATAGTGTCGAATTTTGGCTAGTTTTGTCAGGTTTTGTCGAATCGCTTGCAAAATAAAAATAATAGTATAAAATAGTTGTTGAAAGCGGGTTTTGGTAGGTTCCTTTCTCAACTATAACCTTTCTTAAACACTTAACTCACTCTTAATATTAAAGATGATTAATAAATCCTTAAAAATCCCGCTTTCACAGAGGGATTATATAGTAAGATAAACATTCTTACTTTTTTCTAAACCTAATGTTGTCGAACTATGTCGAATGGTGTCGAATCACTTGCAAAATAAAGAAAAAGTTATAAAATAGATATTGAAAGCGAAGCAATCCTGTTCCTTAAAAGTCGCTTTCTTTTATTTTACAAAGAATCTATAATATGATAAAATATTTTAAGTGAAGTGAGGTAGTATAAATGAATAAACCAGATTTATGCAAAGCTAAAAATAGAAGTAAAGTAGATATAAAATATATTGATGCTTCCGCAGATTTAAAACCTATATTTAAAGGTAAAAAGTATTTTCTTAGAACTTATGTCTGCCAAATGAATGTTCATGATTCAGAACAAATTAGATATTATCTAGAAGCTTTAGGTTACACTCCAGTAGATACTCTAGAAGATGCAGATATTGTTGTGCTTAATACTTGTGCTATTAGAGAAAATGCTAAGGATAAAGTATTTGGATACTTAGGTAGATGTAAACATTTAAAGAGTACAAATAAAGATTTAATTATTGTTTTAACAGGATGTTTAATGCAACTTCCAAGTGAAGTAGAAGAAATTGAGAGGAATCACAAATATGTTGATATAGTAATAGGTACTCACAATCTAAATGAATTACCAGATTTAATTATGAATAAAGCTGGACAAAATATTGAAGTATATTCTAATAGTGATGAAGTACCAGAAAATGTTGGATACAGTAGAGATTCCAAAATTTCTGCTTGGATTAATATTCAATATGGTTGTGATAAATTTTGTACTTATTGTATAGTTCCTTTTACTCGTGGCCGTGAGAGAAGTAGAAAAATGGAAAGCATTTTGGGTGAAGTAAAAGATTTAAAAAAGAAGGGATACTTAGAAATAACTTTACTTGGTCAAAATGTTAATGCTTATGGTAAAGACTTAAACCTTGGTTATGATTTTGCAGATCTCCTCGAAAATGTTGCTAAAATTGGTATTCCTCGTGTTCGTTTTGTAACCAGTCATCCTTGGAATTTTACGGATAGAATGATTGAGATAATCGCTAAATATGAAAATATTATGCCATATATCCATTTACCTATTCAATCAGGTAGTGATAATATCTTAAAGAAAATGAATAGAAGATATACTATAGATGAATATAAAAAACTATTTGATACCATTAAAGCAAGAGTGCCAAATGTTAGTATCACAACTGATATTATCGTAGGTTTTCCAAATGAAACAGAAGAAGATTTCCAAGCCACTTTAGATATAGTTGACTATTGTAAATATGATAGTGCTTATACTTTCATTTTCTCACCTAGAGAAGGTACTTATGCGGCAACTCTAGAAGATCATGTTAGTATGGATGAAAAAAATAGAAGACTTCAAACACTAAATAAAAAAGTAAATGCTTATGCTATGGAAGCTAATAAAAAATTAGTAGGTAAAGTAGTAGATGTTTTAATTATTGGCAAGAGTGAAAAAGGGGAGGATAAAGTTTGTGGTTATACCGATACAATGAAACTTGTTAATGTCATTGGTAGTGATGATTTAATAGGTAAAATAGTTCCAGTAAAAATACTTGATGCAAAAAGCTTTAGTTTAGATGGTGAAGTAGCAAAATAAAAGATTTATATATCCATTTTATATATAAATCTTTTTATATTGTCTCCTAAAACTAGTTCTTGGTATTTTTCAAAACCAAATTTTTCATATAGATTAATATGTCTAGTATGTAAATAAATAGTTTTAATATTTAACTCTTTCATAAAGTCAGGAATAGATTCAATTAATATTCGTCCATAACCTAAATGTCTATATTCTTCTTTTACATAAACATTAGCAATCCATGGGGTATAGGAAGTATTATCAAAATCATGTTCAACAATTTGATAAAAGCCAATTAACTCATTATCTTTTAATAGAATAATAGTAATAGGGTAAGTATTATTAATTATTCCATATTTTATATTGCCAATTGTTTTAATATTAATCCATCTAAGGAGTATCTCATTTATTTCATTAATATAAGGACTATTTATATCATTTAAAATATTTAACATATTGCTCTCCAATACATTATGTTATCTTTAAACTCATAACTTATTTTAGAATTATCATATAAATAAGATAAATAAGATTTTATAGTACTACCAATTAAAATATATTGATTAGAATTCATGGTTAAACCATATATGTCAAATATATATTTTAATATTTGTTTAAAGGTTTGATATTCATTACAATAGTTTAAAATTTTATTACATATTTCAGTAATTTTTTCTTTGTTCATTTTAATTAACGCAGATATATCATCAGAAGCATTACAATGTGAAGGAATATATAATTTGCCATTTAATGTACTTAAAAAATCTAGACTATTTAAATATTCTTCGACATTATAAATAAAAAATACATGATATTTATTTATTGTTTCTTCACTAAATAGGGAATCTCCAAGAAAGTATATATCATCACTTGTTTTAATTCCTATCATATTAAAATAATGCCCTTTTAATGAAAAATACTCTAATCCTTCAGGTAAATTATTATCAATATTGCTAGTTTTAGATTCTTTAGCCATTAAAAATTTATTTCTTAAATCTTTAAATGGATAGCCACCATATAAAAATGCTCCTTCTAAAATAGGATTTTCTATAAAACAATTTTCAATATCTGGCGCTAGAATTTGACAATTAGTTCTATTTTGAATAATTTTGTTTCCACCGATATGATCTGCATTGGAATGGGTATTAATTATACCTTTTATATTCCAACCTTGTTCAGCAATTATTTTAAGTATTTTTCTTCCAGCATCACTATCATTGGCGGTATCTATTAAATAAATATCTTTGTCATTTACTTTATATATTCCAATATTAGTAGGATTTTTTAGATAATAAGTATTTTGACCAACTTGAATTAATTCCATAAAACACCTTCTTTTTATTATTATAACATTATTTAATAATTAAAAAAACTAGAATTATCTAGTTTTATGAGTATTTTCATCATTTAAGTTATTTTCTAGTAGGAAATCTCTTAATGGTTCATAACGCATTAATTCACCAGCTAATCTATTCATATTATTTTTAAGGATACTTAACTCTTCTAATGGTTCAATTACTTGTTGTTGATTTTCTGAATAAGTATCTATAACATGCATAGTAGTAAAATACATCATATTAGCTCGATTATATAATTCCATTAATAATTCCCAATCACTAATTCTTAACTCTAGTGTTTGTTCAATAATTTCATTTAATTCTTTAATACTTTCCATATATCCTCACTTTCTACTGGAATGTATTAACTATAATAACACAATTTTATGAAAATTAACATACTTTTAATAAAAAAACAAATTTTTTGTAATTTGTTTTTTTAGTTATTTGCAAAATGCATCAATATTATCTCTATCATACTTTCCATTTTTAATTACTGTAAATGTTTCATTATCGCTATCAACATTACATCTGACAACATCATAAAATAGGGTATCATAATATATTACATTATCACCAGTTACTTTTACTAAAGAAAATCTTGGAGCTTGATGAATGTTAATAACTCCAATATAATCGATGATGAATAATACGGCGATAAAAATAATAAAGTAACCAAAATTACAAATGAGTCTTTTGCTGTGGTTTAGTTTCTTAGTAAATCTACTAACTCCAAGTAAAGAAATAATAGCACCAAATACTGAATAAATAGCTCCCCAGCTTGATTCACTTGGAAATATAGCTATAGCACTAAGTGATATTAAAACACCAAATATTATTAATAATAAACCAATAATATTATTTTTGTTTTCTAGTTTTTTGTTAGTATAGCTTATTGTATTAATAATATTTTCTTCTAATTTTTCTTGGTATTCTTTACTTTTTACAACTTCACCACTCATTAAATCATTTAAAGAAATATCAAGTTCATCACATAATGGTTTAAAAAGTGATAAATCAGGCATATTTCTACCATTTTCCCAATTGCCAATAGTGCGGTCTGATACTCCTAACTTTTCTGCTAATTCTTGTTGTGTCATATTTTTCTTCCTGCGGCATTCTGCGATAAATTTGCCAATTTTTTCTTGATTCATATTTTTTCTCCCTTCGTTAATATCATATAAAATATAATCTATTTTTTACAGGAAAAATATCAAGGGTTCTTTATTTTTAAAATTTGTTCATAGGCATAAAGCATATTACTTGCTTTGATTCAGTAAATCAATCAATTAGAGTACTATTAATAAAATTGAAAAAGCAAATCCTATTGATTTACTTATTTTTCCTTATTTATTTCCTTAATTATTTTATCTAAACTAGAAAAATCAATAAAACTTACTTTTTTATTATAAGTTTCTATCATTGCTTTATCTTCAGGTGTTTGCTTATCTTTAGGTAAATTTTTTACTTTATTATAAAGCAATTTTAACATTGTTTTATGAACAAAGTTTAATTTTTTATAGTCGATACCACCGCGGAGATGAAATATTTTAGCATTTTCAAAGATTTCCTTTTTTAGTTGGCTTTTCATATTATTTCTTATGTTAAATTCATTGGTTTTATCACTTGGATCAGCAAGACCAACAGTTGCAATAATAATATTTTTATCTTGAAAATTATTTAGTTTTTTTAGTGTTTTAGCCATTCCTAAAACACCACCTGCATATAAACCACCTAAATAAATGATTGTATCATAATCATTTATGTCTTCGACATTTTCATAAGAAATAGCTTTGATATTAGTTCTATTTGCAAGTTCTTCAGCGTACTTTTTGGTTGTTCCATAATGTGTTCCATAGATTATAATTTTATTCATAGTTCTTCCTATATTTGTTTAAATACTAATATAGCTTTAGCTGATCCTGTAATAGATACAGTAACTAATTCGAATCCCTTTTGCAACATTTCATTAGCTTTTTCTTCTATTTTTTTAGCCATATCATCTGCTTTAGGGGAATATTCTATAACAACAGTTTTATACATTTTTTCACTCCTTACTTTATAATTATTTATTTTTTTCATTTTTAGAAATATATATTATTAATGATATTATTCCTATTAAATTAATTCCTACACCCAAACCAAGTAATAAACCTGAGCTAAATTCAGAAAATGGGGTAGTTTCATTTCCTCCGAAAAAAGTATATGCTAAATATAATATGTTTCCTAATATAATTAAAAATATTCCAGTTTTTCCTTTATTCATAAATCCTCACTTTCAATTATTTATTCATATAATCTAATAACTTGGTATTGATAATTATCAGTACTATCCACATATCCAACATCAATTCCTTTACCATTATTAACTGTTTTGCCTTCATCAGCAGAATCTCTAGCTAATTCCATTAACTCATTTACTTCGCTATCAGTAATATCTGAATTGTTTGCTTGAATTAAATATTTCATATATTCATTGGTAGTAGATGCATGTTCACTATCTTTTTCAACATATAAAACCATATAATCAACAATATCATTTTGTAAATTTCCTGTAAATTGGGTTGGATAAACAATTAAATAAACACCAGTAATTAAACCATACCAATAAGAATTTTCATCAGTAGTCATATAATCATTTGACGCGGGATTAAGAGTGCTATTATCAACAACTTCAGTGTTAAACTTGGCAACTAATACATCAGCAGTTTCTTCATCAACTGTCCCATAATCTTGAACTTGGTTTTGTGATTTGTTTTCTTGTACTTCATCACTACCACAACCAGTTAAACCAAAAAGAATTCCTCCACAAAGTAAAATAGTTAATATTGTTTTTTTCATATAACCTCCGTTTCTACAAATTACTATTTTAAGATAATTATAACATGAAAAAAGCAATTACACTAGGTATATTGCTTCTATATTTTGTTATTTTCATTGAAATACTATTGTTTCATTACTAGTGTCTTGAAAATAAGTATTAGTAGGGTATTTGCTAATTTTTAAGAACTGTAAAAAATCTCCACCGGAACCAGCAAAATTTAGGGTTAATAATATGCTCCATAGGAAAGTGTAATCTTTTGAGGAAAATAAAATAAGTAGTATAAGAATAATTCCTAAAATTATTACTGGAGCAAGAGCAATAATAGAAAATTGCTTTTTACTGTATTTGGCATTGCTTCCCACTGATATAGTTGGAAATTTAATGGATATATTTATTTTTTCTTTAGAAAATATCTTCATAAAAATTAAATGAGTAATTTCGTGTAAGATTATATAAAGGATGCATCCTAATAAAAACCATTGACTTTTTATTGTATTATTTTCTACAGAATTATTTAAAATAATAAAAACAATACCAATAAGTACAAAAAATATAAAATTACCAATCATAAAAACATTAGCATATTTGCCATTTTTATAATTTATTGTTCCTATTTTTTTGAAATTTTTATCCATAATTTCCTCCGAAGTATTCAATTTAAGATTTTTCTTAATTCTATCAATACCCATTTCAGTAGTATGAACTTTATCTATATTGGATAATAATATTTCTTTATTCATTTATTATCAACTCCATAAATTGCAATTTGTATTACTTATTTCTTTTTATAAAAACTTCTTTTTTCAAAA
>ERZ1643249.3152-NODE-3152-length-14703-cov-16.066835_pt1 | contig 14703 bp, 13 predicted proteins | sample MGYA00579263_ERZ1643249 | MGnify/ENA primary metagenome ERZ1643249 (study PRJEB29033, sample SAMEA4952264) | chicken gut metagenome | biome: Broiler Chicken; feature: Gastrointestinal Tract; material: Caecum | place: Ireland | collected 2018 | study: Broiler...
TTTTTCATGACTTGTTTGTGCCTTGAGCGAAGCGAAAGGAATGGTAAAAACTATGGCAGTAAAAGCATCTGCAGAGACCATTCGTGAAATGAAAAAACAGATTGGTCAGACAATTAAAGATATTGAACGTATTAATGAAGGCATTCGTAGTGGTATCCGTGCTACCGGTTCCTGGGACGATGCCAAAGCTGCCGAGTTTAATATGATCATGCAAAAAATCGCGAGATTAACCGCATCCCCGATTGAAACACTTAATGCTTCACTTCCCAAACTTGAGAAGTTAGCACAGGCATTGGATAACTACAATTCACAAAGAATAGGAAATTAAATTTATTTATGAGGAGGAACATCATGGATAACAAAAGCCAATCTCAGGGATTCCCAACATTTACTCCGCCGGACAATGAAGCACCGGTATTCACCCCGCCTAAAACACCACAGCACGATGGCCCAGTGTGCTATCATCACCCGACTGAACCTGCTGTTGCACGGTGTGCTAGGTGTGGCAATTACATCTGTAAAGACTGTGCGGAAGCATATGGTGTCACTAGTGGTGAATATGCAGGAAAGTACTTATGCTTCGATTGCTGTGAACAGCTTGTTGCAGATAATGTCGCAGAACTCACGAAAAATAAGAATAAAATTAAGGGACAATTCATTTTGCAAATTATTGGCATGGTGATTGGCTTTATCTACGGAATGAGTGCAGGCATTTCCTCTGGCGATATTGGTGGAGGCTTTGTAGCCGGATTGATTTTTGCATGTATCGGTGGTGTCTTTCTTAGCGCATTAAAAGCTTTCGGTTCACTGACATGGGAAGCAATAAAAATTGCATTTGCTGGGCAATTTGGTATTCTTACTATAATTTCAATTATTTTCCAAATAATGGTTATTGTATTTAAATGCATTTGGATCACAGTCACCAACACCATTCAGTACATCGTATATCTTAAGAGAACTCAGGGATTTATCGAATCTGACTCTGCTGCTTTACAGCAGATGAGAGATTATATGCAATACACTCTCGTTCGCAATCAAAATAAAGGTGTTGATTTGGAAGATTTGATGAACGAAGGTAGTGAGCTTTATAATAACTCTTATGCTCAGGCTGTCAGAGATAACGGTGAAGCTGCTGCAGATGCTGCTCTGCGACAGGCAACCACTCGTATTGCTGAAAATGGCGAAATTATTAGAGACTTCCCTGGTGCCGCTGCAGCTTAAAGGATTGAGTCTACTAAAATGGAAAGTGAAACTATTAAAGGCAAACGGAAACTTTTGGCAGAAGCACTAAGGACTGGAGACCTTAATATTTCATCTGAAAATATCGTCTCCAAAATCTGCACAAATGACGAATTAGCAAAAGGCACTTGCTTCGTACCTCTTCACCGTGGTGGTGACTGGTACTACGTTGAGGATAGCTTGAAACGTCCTTACATTTTGAAACTTGTAAACCGCTATCCTAATTACAAAAAGTATTATGAACAATATGCAGAAACACCTATTCCGCCAGAAGCACATGAATGTCAGCTATACTCAAAACCGATAGAAATAGATGAAAATACATCAAATGTTATTTTTATAATCGTTGACAGGTACTCAGTTTTCGGCTTAGATATTACAGAAATAAAAAAACGATTTGCCAAAAATGATGAACAGGAGGATTTTATTATGGATAATAACAATGTTAATAATGATGCAATCGCTGCTCGTCGCAGAGCTTTGGCAGAAGCGCTTCGGCAAGGAGAACCAGTAGTTGTGACTCCTACAGGTGAGATTGGAACTAAGGAAGAAATGCAAGACAACGGTTTATCTGGTATTCAGGTTCCCGATGGTAAGTTGGCAAAGGGGGATTGAAAATGGCATTTTATTGGTATCAAAGTGATCCTCAATTATATCAAGCAGAAGTTGCAGCAATGCGAAAATTTTTTCCGTCTTTCACAATCCACCAGCTTCAAGATGGTTCTGGTAGATTATATTGGCGTGGCAAAGTCCAGCCTACCGGAGAAGGCGGAATGGTATGGGATTTGATGTTGATTTATAAGAATGACCATCCCCATGCTTCTGAAGGCGAATATGGCGGCTCTATTCAAATTCTTCCTGTTCAACCCAGACTCAAAGACATTGCTCAAAAGATGATGCCACTTCTTGAACAGACTTATGGCTCCTATGATAACTGCGTAAAACGCGGATTCGGTTTAGGCCTGCCTCATATTTATCGCAACAATTTCGGAAGAAATGAAGAATACTTTATTTGTACAGCTGATCCAAGGTATTTTAAAGCTGGGCAGTCTCGTTCCACCTCTGCGGCTTCCGCCCTTAGCTGGGCTTGCAAATGGATTGTCCTCTGCGAAATGTGGCTGAACGGCGAAATTAGTGATGATGTCGCATTAGAGGGTAATTACTAATTACCAACCAGGGTGTCCAGCTTCATTTTCAGAAGCAGGACACCCTTATCTTATTTTGGAGGTATCGCCATGAAAGTTATTTTTTCAGATAGAGCTTACACAGCGGTAATGGCTGAAACAACTGAAAAGATTAAAACTGAAACAGGCGGATTATTCCTCGGTTCGTTTGAGAATGGCGTATGGTATATTATCGAATCAATTGATCCAGGACCTAAATCCGTTTTTGAAATTGCATATTTTGAGTATGATCAAAAGTACACGCAACATCTGATAAACAAAATTGCTAATCTTTATGACAGAAAATTGTCTCTCATTGGATTATGGCATCGCCACCCAGGCTCCTTTGATCAGTTTTCTTCAACTGATGATGGCACTAACGCTAAATATGCTCGAATGCGTAATGAAGGCGCAATATCTGCCCTAATCAATATTGATCCTGAATTTAGAATAACGATGTATCATGTAAAACAGCCTTGCAAATATTCAAAAATCGAATATGATGTGGGAAATCATTTGATTCCAGATGAATTGTTGAAATATAAAACGCCCGATAGGTTCACTCAGCTTATGTCTGGAATTTTGCAGGATAATTTTCAAAATTATCGTCCATCTATCAGTTTAAATGGTTTTCTCAAAGTAATATTACCTTACATGGAGCAGATAAGGATTAACGAAACTCCGTCTGAAAATATTGAAAGCGATTCAGCTGTAAACCGTATTTTGGATGAACTTGTTGATGATTCTGCATTTCTGGCTGACGAACAGGGTATAAAGTATTCGATTGCTCAAGTTGAACAATTCATCTGTTTATATCAAGATGCGATTGACGCCCCGGTAAAGCTTTATTTTCGATATATACCAGATAAAGATTCTGTTGTCTTTTCCTATGGTAATAATTGCTATCTGTATAGAAAGAATAGCTTTAGGGACGCATTTTATGATGCTTTACAGGTTCAAAAAAATAACGCAAAAAGAAATTCGCAGACTGAGAAAGCTATTTCTTTTTCTGAAGCAATGCGAAAGTTAATTCATATCAATTTGAATGGAGATAATAAATAATGGAGAATTTTTTTAATGAAGAGATTGCTAAGACAGTCTTTATATCTACCGAACAGCTCACTAATGCAGCTCCAGGTAAACTATATGGAAAATATTTTGAGGACACCAAAATATTTAACATTTTCCCCAAGGAGTTGTCTGATCGAGGAGATTATTTAGGAGAACTACTTCCTCTTGGAAGTACCCCCGGCAAAGATTTTTGTGGAATCATTGGTGATAATGGAATCACGTTTTATAGTGAAGGTGAAAAAGTTGATGTCGAGTCTTATGGACTGTATCAAAGCATTTTCTCCCGTAATAAAGGTATACTGGAAACATCTGTGATGAATACAAAGCGTGCCGTTATTTTGGGATGTGGTTCTGTCGGCAGCTTGGTGGCTATGGAATTGGCTCGTGCTGGTGTGGGACATTTTCTTTTGGCTGATCCCGATGTAATGGAATACCACAATATTTGCCGTCACCAATGCGGTATTGAAGACGTAGGTGATCTGAAGATCAATGCCCTCTCAAGAAAGCTGAAAAATATAAATCCTAAAGTGCATATTGAAAAATTTGATGGGATTGTCCAAAACCTTCCGAAAACAATGCTCGATGACTTTTGTGTCTCCAATGAAACTATTTTCATTGGCTGCGCAGATAACAGGGCCGCTGATGTTTATACTAATCGCATTAGCATTTACTATACTTCGTTTTTTTTATCTATTGGTTTTTGGGAAAGAGCATATGCTGGAGAAATATTTTTTCATATTCCTGGTAAAAATATGCCATGCTATGAATGTGCTCTTGGGGATGGCGGAAATATTTCTGCCAGAGCACAAGCAAATCATCATATTTATTCGAATCAGGAGCAAACAGAAGGCGTGAAGTTTGAACCCGGCATTTCTGTTGATATAAACTTTATTACCAGTATTGGCATTAAACTTGCTATTGATATTTTGAACTCTACGAACCCGGACTATATCCCTCGTCTTTTGAACAATTTGCAGCAATACACTTTGGTCTGTAATACCAGTAATCCTAAAATAGGCGGTGAAATGGTGGAAATATTCAGCTATCCACTTCAAGTAACTACCTCTTTAGTTGTTGATTTCGGTAGCAAATGTTCTGAACAATGCAAATATGAATTAGAAGACAAATAGGATATCTGCCTATTTAGGGGAAAGGAATGAAAAAATGGACGCTATTACACAAGCTGAGATATTTGCCTTAATTGGAGAAATTAATTCTTTTGCAGACAGCTCGGAAATTTTGATTAATAATAGTCGATCAACTTATGATCGGAATAAACAGGCTCTCTTAAATAGGCATAATTCTACTCTTTCGCAGTTAGAAAAAAGTTATAAGAATAATTGCGATGCCATTACTGGAAAATCCCGACGTGCATTGAGTGACGCTCAGCAAATGCTTGCGGATGTTGATGCTTTGGATTCTCGTTTAATACAGGTAGACAAGTACTATCGAAAGACGAAACAAAAAAAAGAAGCTGAATTAGCCGAAACAACAAGCGAAAATTATCAGGATGCAGAAGATTATTTTTCTGTTCTGGAGCAGATAAAAAGTGATTATTCCGCCATATCAAAGAAATATTCCGAAGACATTCTTCCCGGCTTGATAAACGGCTTAAACTATTTATTTTCCAGTAAAAGAAAAAAGGACTATGAAGAATTGATTGTTCTTCATAACACCTTAAGTGCATTTGAACAAGAAGTTGAAGATGTTCTTCCTACGCTTACATCTGAAGAACTATCTCAGCAAAAAAGAACATATTTTGCTAAACGTTCGGAAATTATAGAACAACAGAAGAAAGAATTATCTGTTTTTGAAGAATCTTATAGGGTATCTCTTGACCAGATTGCAGATAAAATTTGTACATCACTTGATGAAATCTTACCAGATGTTTTGATTAATTTCTTACACACTCAAATAGAGGAGCATTCTAGGACAGAAAATAAGGTAAATACCGGGCACAACATTGAACAGGGTATTCTACTTATGGATTATGTGGATTATCCTGTGGATTTCTTTATTCAATCGCCGATAGTTGCATCATTGATAAAGGAAAAATGCGCTCCACTTTTAGTTGAGGGCAGTATTCGTATGCCTATTACACTCACGACTAGAAATGCCCCGGCATGGCTTGTGGTATCAGATAACAGTAATGCCTCTGCTTTGCAGGCATTCTCTCACGCTGTGATGTACAATATGTTATCTGCATGTCCTGTGGCAAAACTAAAGTTTTCTATTATAGACCCGGAAAACCGTGGAAATAGTGTGGCTCCATATTTTGATGTAAAGAAAAAACTTCCCGAACTTTTTGGAGAACAAATCAGCATCGAACGAGAACAAGTCCAGGAGCAAATCAATTTATTAAATGCAAAAATTGAGGAGATTCTTCAGGATAAATTAGGCACAGGTTTCGAAACAATTTATGATTATGCCGAGGCCAATCCCGCTTATGATATTACTACGGAGCTTCTGGTACTTTTTGACTTTCCAAAAGGATTCGACGAGCAAGGACTAGCTGGTTTACGCAATATTTTGAGAAACGGGAGTCGTTGCGGAATCAATACGCTCATTCTTTATTCGCCGATTGCAAATAGTGAGCGGGACGAATTTGTACAAAATCTTAAAACTATAGAAGCTCTATCTGTTGTTATTAAACAGCAAAATGAAAGTTTTATAATGTGTGGTATGCCATTGCTTTTTCAAGCTATGCCAGATAGAATGCATTTCGCAAAATTTTTCAGCAAATATATGCTCATTTTTGAAGGCATAAAAAACAGAGGGATTGCTTTCTCGCCGCTCATTAAAAGATTAGTTGATGCCGACAGCATGGAAGAGCTGGAGCAGCATATCAAAATTATCGGACAGATGATGGACAATTATCAGCAGGAATATGCTCATGTACCTGATATTGATAGTACCTTTCCTCAGAGTATAACCCTTGGAGAGGTTTCTTATCCTTCAGATATCTTTTCCGACAGTATTGGCTATGATCGTATTAGAAAAGTTTTTGGAAGGAAGTCAGAAAAGAATATAGTGGCACTGGATCATGTAGAATTACCTCTGTCCTTTGATCTACGAAACTCCTTTAATGTTTTACTAAATGCTCCAGAAGCAAATAGTGCAGCAATAAGAACTTTTACACACCATGTGATGTGGAGTATGTTATCATTTCTCCCTGTTACTAAGGTTAATTTCTGTATCATGGATAGCGAACAACGAGGAAATAGTATTTTGCCATTTCTGGACTTTATGAAACGTCTTCCTGATATTTTTGGAAAAAAAATCTACACCAGTCAAGAAATGATCTATGAAAAGCTTCAAGCTATTAATGCGCAAATTGATGATTTCATTCTGAATAAGTTAGGAACAAAATACCAAGATCTTTTGGAATATAACTTGAATACGCCTAACAGAGCTGAACCCATTACTTTGCTTGTTATATATGATTTTCCTGGAGGCATGGACGGTCGTTGCATTGATACTTTAATAAGTATTTTGCGTAATGGTAACAAGTGTGGAGTTTATACTCTGATTTGTCATAATCCTGGCGTTAATTTTTCCAGATATGAAAGCATCGAAGATCGTCTGGAGCAAATTGCTAAATATTGTGTGCAGATGGAGTATAAAGAAAATCAGTATATGCTTTTGCCATACAGCCTCCCTATTACATTGCCTCAGATGATGGATTCAAAGGCCATCAATACCTTTACAGATACATATTTCAGGGCTGCAGAAGTTATTAAAAATAAAGGACTTTCCTTTACAGATATTTTGAAACCAGAATTGTTTTCCTGCGATTCGTCTCATGTGCTAGATATTCCTATTGGATTGGGTGACGAAGATGCAGTTGTCAGCCTGAGACTGGGTGAAGGTACTTCTCACCATGGCTTAATTGGCGGTGGCACTGGGGGTGGCAAATCAACGCTTCTTCACACTATTATTATGAGTAGTATGCTTCATTACAGCCCTGATCAGCTGAATCTATATATGATGGATTTCAAAGGGGGAACTGAATTTAAGATTTATGAGTCTGAACGATTACCGCACATTCGGTTACTGGCTCTGGATGCTATGCAAGAGTTCGGTGAAAGCATCCTGCAAAATTTGGTGGATGAAATGGAAAAACGATCCAACGAGTTTAAGAATGCAGGTGGATACACAAAAGTTGAGGACTATGTCAAGGGAACAGGCAAGCCAATGCCCCGTATCCTCGTCATCATGGACGAATTTCAAATTCTTTTTGATGATTCAACAAATAGAAAAGTTGCTATGCGAAGCGCAAATCATGCAAAACGTATTGTAACTGAAGGACGTGCATATGGTGTTCATTTGTTAATGGCTACACAGTCTACAAACATTATTAGCACCCTCACATTGGACAGAGGGACTATTGAACAAATGCGTGTACGTATTGGACTGAAATGCGGTGAAGATGACGCAAGGTATCTTTTCTCCGACCGTTATGAAAGAGATGCTCTTGATAAAATGATTGGACCTAAAGGTACAGCTGTTATGAATCCCGACTATACAGAACAATATGGAAACATCGGGTTAAGAGTAGCATTCTGTGATAATGAAAATAAAGCTAGGTATCTCAAACTCATTAGCAAAAAATTTTCCAATGTACCGTGCACCACTCAAATATTTGAGGGGAGCCGTACTGAACAATTATTGGACTACTTTACAAGTCACGGAATTAAGCAGACAAGCGCATTGCCTGTACATGTTCACATGGGTAATACCATTAAGGTTGCCGATCCATTCGAAATTGTGGTAGATCGGAAACGCAAGCATAACCTTCTGGTTTGCGGCTCAAACGAGAAAATGGCAAATAATGTAATAAATGTTTATATGGTATCTGCTGTAATAAACAGCAATACTTCCATCTATTGCATTGATGGAGACTCGCTTGTTGGTGATAACATATCCGGAGATTTTTACAGCGTGATTCAATCACATTGTCCTAATTTCTATTTGGCTTCTTCTCGCACGGATATTGTACAGTATATTCATGATATCTACGATATTTATACTGCTAGGAAAAAAACTAATGAAGATGGGATTATCTTTATGATTATTAAAAATCTTCAGTTCCTGGACATCGTCAAATCAATGCTTAAAGGAGAAATTGTAAGCGAGTCCGAGTATATTGAATCGGACAGGGATGAGTCTATCCAAGTTGATGATGGAGATCCTTTTGCATCTCTTAATAGTTTCATATCCAATCGCAGCAACACAAATGATTTGACAACATCCAATGATAAACTTCTCAAGTTGATCGAGGACGGCTCAGGATTCGGTATTCACTTTATAATTAGCTCACTGGAATATCAGACTGTTAAAGATTGTATGCACTATGGTGAAAATTCGCTCTCTAAATTTCCTGAGAGAATCATTTTTTCACTGAATGATAATGATGCAGATAATCTAGTAGAAAATGTTTCAGTAACCAGGCTGAGAGACAATACTGTATATTTTACGGATAGTGTTAAAGATACTTATCAACTGAAACCATACATTGCTCCATCTGCCGAAGAACTGAATATATTCCTTTCTACCCTAAATTAAAACTGATAAAGCTATGGTGTTGTTAGTTTATCTGGCGAACCATAGCTTATTACTCAGAATTATTCTTACTATATATGAGAAGGGTGATAAAATGAGTCGTGTTAATGCTGATACAACCCAACTATTGACGATATTAAGAACCATGCAATCTTCTATTGCTTCTATGGAGACAGCAAAAAATTCAATGAAATTGAAGTATCAGCAATTAGGTACTTGTTGGAATGATAAGAGATACAATGAACTAGGAGTAATCGTAAACGATTGCAATAAGGCTTTAAGTGATGTTTCGCAGATCATGAGGCAAGCAGAAAAATATATTTCCGCACTTGCAAAAAGTATTCAGGCATATGATAATGTTAATTTAGGCGCTACGTCTGATCGAAATTCCTTTATACAAAGCCTTGGGATATTCAATACCGAAAACTCTTCTTACCAGTATTGTCTCGGGGTTTTGACAAAGGGTAGCATTCCAGACGGCTATAATAACATTATTGCTGAACGACATAATAATGCTGAGCAAAAAGCAAAAGAAGTATTTGATCATTTCGCAGATCGCCTGATGATATGGGATTCTATCTATCCTGCGGATCAAACGGCACACTATTCTCCGGCAAATTATGTAGGCCATTTACGAGGGGTATACTATAATGCAGCTTCTGATATGACGAATCCGCGAGGTGCTGGTACAACGTATTTCCATGAACTTGCTCACATGATTGACCATGCATCTACAGAATATCAAGGAAATCTATCCAATAATCCTGATTTCAGGCAGGCGCTTTTAGAAGATGGACAAAATGCTCTTAATAGATTCAACAATGCAGGTGAAGAAGGACAGAGAACTTTTAGAAATAACTTAAGACAAAATAATCGAACACACTCATTTCAGGATTTGCTTGAAGGAAGTACAAATGGAAATTTAAGTTTTTATTGGGGACATAATAGGCTAGGCTGTAATTATTGGGCAAGACAGGGAAATTTAGAAGCAGAAGCTTTTGCACATTTTTTCGAAGCTGCAATGGGCGCTCCAGATAAATTGGAACTATTAACACTATGGTTTCCAAGGGCAACAACAGTATTTTTTAATATGTTAGACAGCATTATTGGAAATCAGCAATATTTGACAAGGAGTAGATTATGAAAATTGATGATTTTTTTAAGCCAATGAAAGTAAGCGGTCAAGGTATAGGAACTGAATATGATAAAATACAAGAAGAGTATTTTTCGATGTTTGGTCATAATGTGCCAAGATCTTTATTGCCTGATGCTATGAGTGACGACGAAATCATATCTGCAATGAAAGCTTGTATTTTTTCGAAAAAAGATAATTTATTTGAAGTGTTAGGTGTAACCATTAGCGATGACTATTTGTACTAAGGTGTTGGAAATAGTATTTTCTCTGTTTGAGGAGCATAATAAAGTTTACTTTGTATTTGGGTGAACATAAATACATGCGTCATGCAGGAGAGGGGATATAATCAATGGATATTTGGCATCGTATGGGTAGGATTATCCGATTTTCTAATTTAGGAACCGTATTATTCTTTGTCTTAAATATTTTCCTTATTATTACTGTGTTTGGTTCAGCTGGTAATGTAACGGAATTAATTATCCTTTATTTTATTACTGTTGCTATTAGCCTATCCCCAATAGGTGAATCATGTTTAGCCGCCTTTGCTGGAGCAAAAGACATAAAAAGATTGGATATAAAGCTTCGGATAATTCCTCTTGTGCAATATATTTTAGACAAGGCACAAGAAAAAAAATGTCTTTATCCAAAAAAAGTTAAAGTAATGATTATATATGACCCTGCACCTAATGCATTTGCCCTAGGAAAAAGAACTCTATGTATCACAGATGGTTTACTTTCACTTCCTGACAATTTAATTCTTGGTGTACTTGCCCATGAGATTGGACATCTTGCATATGGTCATGCTGTTATACAACTACTTATCGGAGGTGGAAATATTTTCATCTCAGGTTGCCTTTTGATAATCAAGTTTGTATGTTGGATTTTTTCTGCGATACTAGGACTATTTGCAATAGGTAGTCGTAGCGGCGTAATGGGAGTTTTGACTGTACTTTTTGCGAGTATAACGGCAGGTCTTTCATGGATTTGGGTAAGGTTTTGCATGTTGTTTCTTATGTGGTCGATGAGACAAAATGAATATTTAGTCGATAAATACGCTTATAAAATTGGATTTGGAATCGAATTGGCCACGGTATTAGATCAACACATCTCTGATATTCCTCACGATGGATTTTTTAAAGCTTTATATGCAACGCATCCAAGTAATGATGACAGAGTAGCAGCACTACAAAATCTTGGGGTTCAATATTCTAGATACTAGAGAGCATTGTTTTATTTTAACATCCTTGCAAACTTCAACTATGAAAAAAATGCAGACTTTGTTCGTTATGCAGGATAGGTACTATTTCTATACAAGTATATTGAAATGTAGTAAATAATTAGAAAACATAAAACAACCGTCAACTGTTTAGGAGATCACCCTGGATTATATTCTCTTAAATGATTGACGGTTTTTTGTTTTTCAAACCTAGAAACTCTATGTTATAATAAACCCACCTTTCAGAGACACGAAAAAAAGACAGAGGAGACAGTTAATGAAACTTCTTATAGCAGAAGATGAAGAGGATTTAAACAGAATTATCGCCATGAAGCTGCGGGGAGAGGGATATGAGGTGGACTGCTGTTTTGACGGAGAAGAGGCGCTGGAACATCTGCTTTACGCAGAATATGACGCCGCTGTGCTGGATATCGCAATGCCCGTCATGGACGGGCTGGAGACAGTAAAGCGCCTGCGGAGTCAGGGAAAAACCACGCCTGTTATCTTTCTGACAGCCAGAGATACAGTTTTTGACAGGATAGAAGGGCTGGACGCAGGAGCCAGCGACTATGTGGTAAAGCCCTTTTCCTTTGATGAACTTCTGGCAAGGATACGGGCGGTAATGCGTACCGCCCGGGGGAGCGCTTCAGAGGTTTATGAGCTGGATGATCTCTCACTGAATACAAGAAGCCACATTGTTGCAAGAGCGGGAAAACAGATTGATCTTACCGGGAAGGAATACCGTCTGCTGGAATACCTTCTGACAAATAAAAATCAGATTCTCAGCAGAGAAAGGATCCTGAATCATGTGTGGGGATATGACTTCGAGGGCAGCGGCAATGTGGTAGACGTTTATATGAACTATGTGAGAAAGAAAATAGAAGCAGACGGGCAAAGAAAACTGATTCATACGGTCCGGGGCATCGGATATGTGATGCGCGTGGAAGAGAATGGAGAAAAAATATGAAAAAAAGCAGATTCCGATGGAGGATCACTCTCTGGTTTTCTCTGGCGCTGCTGATGATGTGCCTGCTTATGGGGGGCGCCGTCATATCCCTGTACCGGGTGAAGATTGAAAATGATGTTCTCGACCAGCTTCAGCTTACAGTTGACCAGTGTGCGGAAACGATTGGAAAGGAACCAGAACTCCAGGCAGTTCTCAGAGGAAGCGAGGTAAAAGAAATAGAAAGCTCTGTTTTTCTGCAGGATTCTGTTTTTCTTACAATTTATCACGAGGATCAGACAAGGGCCTGCGGATTATTCCTTTACGGAGAGGATAAGGAGATACCGCTGCATGACGGCCAGATCCGAAGGCTTAAGGCAGAGGGGAGCAGATGCTGTCTGTATGATCGTTATATAGAGCTGGAGGAAGGCGGCCTGTGGGTGCGGGGTCTTGTCTATTCGGGAACGGATACAGGCTATCTGTTTTCCGGTCTGCGGGATATCTTTCTGGTGTTTCCCCTTATACTGACGGCGGCTCTTCTGGGAGGATACTGGCTGGCGGGACGTTTCCTTGAGCCTGTTTCCCGGATCAGCCGGACGGCGGAAAATATAAGAAAAAGCGGCGATCTGACCAGAAGAGTTGAGTCAGGGAATACGGGAGACGAACTGTCCGCACTGGCAGAAAGCTTTAACGCTATGTTTGACCGTCTGGAAAAAAACTTTGAGGCGGAGAGACAGTTCACCTCTAATGCATCTCATGAATTGCGTACTCCGGTGACCGTCATTCTTGCACAATGCGAGTATGCCCTGACGAATTCTGCTGCGGACCGGGAAGAACTTAAAGAAGCTCTTCAGGTAGTGCAGCGGCAGGGATACCGTATGTCGCAGCTGATTGAAACCCTTCTGGTTTTGACAAGGATAGAGCAGAATACCGGAGATTATCTCATGGAAGAGACAGACGTCAGCGCTCTGACCCGGGATATCTGCGAAGACGCAGCCATGTTTCCGGAGCAGGAAATCATACTGGAAACAGAAATACGTGAAGGCATACGGCTGAAGGTCAATTCCCGGCTGTACCGTATGATGCTGGACAATCTCCTGAGAAATGCATACCGCTATGGAAGAAAGAAAGGGAAAATACAGGTTTCTCTGACAGAAGAGGACGGAATCGTCCGGCTGAAGGTAAAGGACAATGGGATGGGAATAGAGGAAAAGGATCTTCCTCATATCTGGGAGAGATTTTACCGGGGCGGAGCTTCCAGAAAGAAAAAGGGCACAGGACTGGGGCTTTCTATGGTATGGCAGATCGTACAGTATCATAAGGCCGGGATTACAGTAAAAAGCGCTGTTGGGAAAGGAACGGAGTTCTGCGTAAGATTTGATTCTTTATCATAATTTTTTCACAAAAAAGAGACTTCTTTCTAATCTTATTCTAAGAAAAGATGATTAATCTTGGAGTACGAATTAGAAAGGAGTCTTTTATTATGGAAGAGAAAATAGACACTGCTCAAAAGATAACGGTGAAAAATCGGGCTATGATACGGATAAACAGGCTCCGGAAAGTATATAAACTGGAAGACGAAAGCGTTGTAGCTCTCCATGGCGTAAGTGCAGAAATACAAAGGGGAGAAATCTGCTGTATTTTTGGAACATCAGGTTCGGGGAAGAGTACACTTTTGAATCATCTGGCCGGGATGGAAAAGCCCACTTCCGGGGAGATTTTTATGGGAAAAACAGATATTACAAAGCTCAGGGAAGCGGATATGGTTTCTTTTCGGAGAAAACATATAGGATTTATCTTTCAGGCGTATAATCTGCTTCCGGGTCTGACCGCTCTGGAAAACGTGGCTCTTCCCATGATGTTTCAGGGATATCCGAAAAAGGAGCGGGACAGAAGAGCGGAAGATTTATTAAAACGGGTGGGGCTGGAAAAAAGAATCCATCATTATCCCTCCCAGATGTCGGGAGGACAGCAGCAGAGGGTAGGGATTGCGAGAGCTTTTGTGACAGATCCCAAAGTGGTGTTTGCGGACGAGCCCACAGGCAATCTGGACACAAAAACAACGGCTCAGATTATGGAAATGATCACAGAAATGGCAAGACGTAACAGCCAGACGATTGTCCTGGTAACCCACGACCCTCATATGGCTTCCTATGCGGACCGGATTCTTACTTTAATTGATGGGAAAATCGTAAAGGATGAGCAAAAGAAAAAGTGAAGACAAGAAGGGACTATATAGTAATTTCAAATTGATAGAAAAAAGTTCAGGAAAGGCGGTACTTCAGAAATTTATATGAAAACAGAAAAAGCAAGAAAAACAGGAAAAATAAGAGCGGCGGCCGCTGTGGCAGCGATATTTCTGCTGGCGGGAAGC
>ERZ1643249.3153-NODE-3153-length-14697-cov-4.307267_pt1 | contig 14697 bp, 16 predicted proteins | sample MGYA00579263_ERZ1643249 | MGnify/ENA primary metagenome ERZ1643249 (study PRJEB29033, sample SAMEA4952264) | chicken gut metagenome | biome: Broiler Chicken; feature: Gastrointestinal Tract; material: Caecum | place: Ireland | collected 2018 | study: Broiler...
TTCGGAAGGCGGGGAAAAGAATGGGATGCTGCTGCTGGCAGGCTGTGAGTATGACGCAGGCAGCCAGGCGATGGAACCGGGGATTTACCATATCGTGTCCATTGGGGCCAAAAGGACGCCGGATTTGCTCAAATCCCCCTCTTTGGGGCCGCAGCAGGTGTTGGACGCCGTCCATGACGCCGGAGGGTTCGCAATTTTAGCCCATCCCGCCTGGTCCTTAAACCGGCCGGAGCAGATTGAAAGGCTCCGGGGGGTGGATGCTTCGGAAATTTACAACACCATGTCCGGCAACCCCTGGAACGGCCGCCGGGCGGATTCCAGCGTGATTTTGGATATGGTTTCCGCCGCCGGCACCCTGATTCCCTGCGTGGCTTCCGACGACGCCCATTTTTACACGGGGGAACAGTGCCGCTCTTTTGTCTGGGTCCAGGCGGATGAGCTGAAGGAGGACGCTCTTCTGGACGCCCTGCGGCAGGGGCGGTTTTACGCCTCCCAGGGGCCGCAGATGGAGCTTTCCCTGGAACGGGGCAGGCTCCGGGTCCGCTGCACTCCGGCGCAGAATATCCTCTTTTATTCAGACCAGGTGTGGTCCCCTTTCCGGTCTGTTGCTGGGGAAAATTTGACGGAGGCGGAATACCTCCTTTGCCCCGGCGAAACCTTCCTCCGGGTGGAGGTCATTGACAAGGAGGGGAGAATCGCCTGGAGTTCGCCTATTTCCGCGGAAAAACTAAGGTGAGTATGCTCCGCCGTGGGAAATGGGAAACCACGGCAAAGCGCAGGGGGAGGACGTTTGATGAAGAAAGTAATTCTCAGTGCGGATGGCCCCATGGCGGTTTATCTGGTCCCGGACCAGGTTGCGGAGAATTTGGAGGAATATTGCGGGGAGTTTCGCCATTGGATGTGGAAAAATCCCAACGGGCGGAAGCTTTTGAAGCAATGGTACGATGGAACATGGATAGCCTGTTTTGATGAAAGAGATTTTATCAGGTATTTAAACGACTGGGTCTTTCCGGAACAGCCGTCCAGGCTGGTGGAACAGCTGGGCAGCTGTTTGGAAGAACCGCCGGAGGAATACCGGGATTACCCGCAGGTTAATTTTTGAGGTGAATATGCTTTCTGCTTTATTTTGCGGTGCAGGCGTTGTTTTGATCCTGTACTGGCTCATTTCCACAGTTTCCATCGGCAGCGTGGCCTTTACCAACGTCCTGCTGGGGGTGGGCGCTGTCTGCGTCATTGCGGGGATACTGGAACGCCGCTTCGGCCAGCTGCCGGGGATTTTGACCTTTAAAAAATTTTTCCTGCCGGTGCTGATTGCGGCATTGGCGGGCTTTGCGGTTCTGGAAACGCTGATTTTTGTCAATGCGGCCCGGGAGGACGACTCCCCGGCGGATTATGTCCTGGTGTTAGGGGCCGGTCTCCGGGGGGATCAGCCCAGCCTGACCTTAACGGAACGGCTGGACGCGGCTTTGGAACGGGATACCGGCGGGATTTTCGTGGTGTCCGGCGGCCAGGGGCCAAATGAGGCCATTCCGGAAGCCGAGGCCATGGCCCGGTACCTGATGGAACATGGGATACCGGAAGAACGGATCCTAAAGGAGGATCAGTCCACCAGCACCATGGAAAATCTCCGCTATTCCCGGGAAATTATAGAACGGCAAAGCGGGCGGGAGGTTTCCGCCCTTCGCGTAAAAATCATCAGTTCGGACTTCCACGCCTTCCGGATCCGGATGCTGGCCCGCCGGGCAGGGTATGGCCAGGTGTCCGTAAGCGGGGCAAAAACCCCGGCCATGGCCGCCCCATCCTGCTATATCCGGGAGGTTTTCGCCCTGGTCAAATCTTTTCTGTTGGATCATTAACGAAGGAGGACTCGCCAATGGCAATTACTTATAAAGATACGAAAAATTTTTCCGCCGCCCAGCTGGAACGGCTGTTCCTCAGCGTGGACTGGGAATCCGGCCATTACCCGGAAAAGCTGGTGGCCGCCATGCAACATTCCGACGCGGTGTATTCCGCCTGGGACGGGGACCGGCTGGTGGGGCTTATGAACGCCCTCACCGACCACGCCATGACCGCTTATTTCCATTATCTGCTGGTGGACCCGGAGTATCAGCGCCAGTCCATCGGGGAGGAGCTGATTAAGCGGATGCTGGCCCATTACTGGGACATCCCCGCCAAAATCCTTTTGTGCGATGAGGGCGGGCAGGAATATTATAAACAGTGCGGATTTGACGACGGCAAGGATCTTCACGCCGTTTATGTCAGCGATATGTATTGATCGGGGGCGTTTTTTGTGGAATTGCAGCTGAATATGGGCGGGTTGTCCTCCTTCCTGGCCGTCCCAACCGACGTGGTGGACAAGTACCTTTCCGTTGCCAGCGGCATTTACATCAAGGTATTGCTGGCGGTTCTGCGGGCCAACCGGGTGGATACCGCCCAGATCGCCCATAAATTGTCCATCCCGGAAAGCGACGTCCAGGAGGCGGTGCGGTTTTGGATTCAAAATGGGATTTTTACCGAGTCCGCCGCCAAGGAACCCCAAAAGCAGGAGCGGAAGCCCAAGGTGGTTTCCACGGCCCAAAGCCTGACGCCGGAGGAAATCGCCGACCGGATTGAGAAAAACGCGGACATCCGCTTCCTGTTTTCCGCAGCGGAATCCATCGTGGGGACCCTCTTAACCTCCACCCAGCAGAGGACCCTCATTTACATCCACGAGGCCTTAGGGCTGCCGGCGGACGTGATTTTGATGGCGGTGGAATACTGCGTGTCCATTGGGAAGGGGAATTTCGGCTACATCCAGAAGCTCTGCGCCGGCTGGGCCGACCGGGGCGTCAACACCCACGCTTTGGCGGAGGAAACTATCCGGGAACAGACCCTCCGCCGCACAAAAGAGCGTCAAATCCAGGAGCTTTTGGGCTTAAAGGACCGGCCCCTGACTCCGGAACAGCAGCGGTATATCTCCAATTGGACGGAAAAGCTGGGATATGACCGGGAGCTGATCCAGATGGCCTACGAGCGCACCCTCAACGCCATTAACAAGCTGAGCCTGCCTTATATGAACTCCATCCTCAATTCCTGGCACGAAAAAGGCGTCCGGACGCCGGAGGACGTGGCCATAAAGGACGCCAGGCCTTCCGCCCGTTCCGGCGTTTCCGGCAGCGGCTGGGCGCCCTCCTACGATATTGAGGAGCTTGAACGCCGGGGGCTTAATGTCCCAAAATTTGACTGAAAGGAGCGAGCCCATTGACCAATGCATCCGCCGCGGAGGCAGCACGAAAAGAACTGGAAAACCGGCGCAGCAAGGCTCGGGTGATACAGGGCCAGCGGGTGGAGGAAATTGCCCGGAAGGTTCCCCAGGTCATCGACGTCCGCAAAGAGCTTTCCCTGACCGCAGTCCGCTTAAGCAAAATGATTTTGGAGCACAAAACAGACATTGCCCAGGGAATCGAGGAGCTGAAGCGCCAAAACCTGGCTCTCCAGCAGATGGAAAAGGAGCTTCTGCGCCAAAACGGCTACCCCGAAGATTACCTGGAACTGCATTATACCTGCCCCTACTGCCAGGATACCGGCTTTGCAGGAGGGGAGGTCTGCGCCTGCTTCAAACAGCTGGAAAAGCAGTTCCGCCTGCGGGAATTAAACGCCGGCTCCAATATGGAGCTGTGCGATTTTTCCACCTTTGACCTGCGCTATTACCCGGCGGAAGTAGACCCGGCCCTGCGGACCTCTCCCAGGGAACAGATGGGGAAGGTGCTGGATTTCTGCAAGCACTACGCCGCTTCCTTTACGACGGAAAGCCGGGGACTCTTTTTCAGCGGCCCGACCGGGTTGGGGAAAACCCACCTTTCTTTGGCCATCGCCCGGGAGGTCATCGGCAAAGGGTACGGCGCGGCCTACGGCTCCGCCCAGAATTTCCTCATGGCCATCGAGGAGGAACGTTTCGGACGGGAGCGCAGCCGCCAGACCCTGGACCAGCTTTTGGAGGCTGATTTGCTGGTGCTGGACGATTTGGGGACGGAATTTACTTCCGCCTTCACCCTGTCCACGGTTTATAACCTGCTGAATACCCGAAAAAAGCCCACCATTATCAGCAGCAACCTGACTGTCAAGGAATTGCAGGAAAAATACAGCCAGCGGGTGGTGTCCCGGCTCTTTTCCCAGTTCACTTACCTGCGGTTTGTGGGAAAGGACATCCGCCAGCTCCGGTCCCGGAATTTTTAGGGGATAAAAAGAATTTTCCTGTCCGTCACCGGCGGATAGGAAAATTTTATTTTTCATCTATTTTGTTTTGCAAAATAAAATATCGCCCTCACTATTGCAAGGACGATATAAGCAAAATATATAAAATTGAGAAGAAATCTGAAGGAAACTTATCCAAGAACACATGGATTATTTTTGAGAACATCATTTATTATAAGCGAATCCCGTCGAAAAATCAAGAGGAAATGGCGAATTTGTGAAAAAATCATGACTTTGCATAAATTGCGTCGTTTTTTACACGGGAATTTTTCTTATGCTATCAATTCCTCAGTTGTCCGTCACTGGAAGAGTTCAAAGGTGTAGCCTTGTTCCCGGGCATAGTCGATGAAATCCCCCAGGATGGCGGCGTTGTCCGGCGATACGGCGTGGAGCAGGTAGATGGCCCCGGGGTGCAATGCGCCGGTGACTTTTGCATAAGCTTTATCCGTCCCGATTTGGTTATTGGGGTCCCAGTCGGCGTAAGCGTAGCTCCAGAACACGCTTTTATAGCCCAGCTGCTGGGTCTGAGCCAGGGTCCGTTCGGAGAATTCTCCGGCCGGAGCACGGAAGAGGGTCATGGTGTAGTCGAATTCCTCCTCCATTTTGTTGTGGAGGTTCATGATCTCCTGCTCGCACCGTTCCACAGACTGTTCGGGCATACAGGGGTGGGTGTCGCTGTGGTTGCCGATGGCGTGGCCCTCGTCGATCATCCGCTGCACCAGCTCCGGCTGGCGTTCCACATAGTCGGAAACGCAGAAAAAGACCGCCGGAACGTCCTTTTCCAGCAGCGTGTCCAGAATCATGGGGGTATAGCCGTTTTCATAGCCGCAGTCAAAGGTCAGATAAATAACCGGTTCTTCCTCCCCAATAAACCATGCGTCATACTTCCTGTATTTTTCCTGAAAGGATAGGGAAGCCAGAGGACGGTTTTTTTCGTCCAGCTGGACGCCCTGCCCCCAGCCCTGTTTCGTATTGTCCAGGGAGGAGAGGTCAACGCTTGCGGAAGTGACGCCGGTTGGGGTGTTGGCCGGCTCCTCCGAGGCCGTCAGTTGGGGAGCCCCCGAAGACGCGCCCGAGGCGGGCGCGTCTTTCGAGGATTCCTCTCTGGAAATATCAGAAGAATTGTCGTACCGGGATTCGTCCCGGTCCATGTCCGAGTCTGCGTCAGATCTGCCGTCCGACATGTCGGAACTCAGATCAGATTCCACGTCAGACATCCCGGAGCTTAAGTCGCTGGTCACATCTGATACACCGCTTCCAATATCGGAAACGCCGTCGTTGATGGCGTTGCAGCTGGTAAACAGCATGGCGGCGGCCAGCCCCGCACATAAAAACAATCGCTTGGTCATGGCAGTTACTCCTTTATTAAACGGATGGCGCACTTGCCGTTCCTTTTGGTCCGGCGAAAGTAGTATGCCCGGCGTATGCGGAATCTTGCAGGAATTGATACAGGAATTTTTTGGAAAAATCCCCCGTCCAAAGCTGGAAAAACGGGTTCCATAATTGAGACGGGGGATATACGAAAAGGATTATTTTTCGAGTTTATGCTCGCTGTTTTTAATTAAATTCAGCAGAGAGGAATTGTACATGGGATACGCGGCGGCCAGGCTTTCGGAAGTGAGAGCCATGCGCTCCCGGTCCTCCGGGGTAATCAGCTTCCCGCCGGCGGCGCCGTCGGCCAAAGCGGCGGCTTCCGCCTCGATTTCCACCATGGCGGCCACGGCTTTCGGGGCGGACAGGTATTTGGGAACCTGGAAAAAATTCTGTTCGTTTTTATGGTTCACACTGTAAACGATCCGGAACATCCGGTAAACGGAGAGCATGAGGAAATCCGAAACCCCTTTTGTCATTTCCGTGCAGTTTAGTTTTTGCAGAAGGTCAAATAATATGTTTAAGGAATTGAAAATCAATTTTTTATTGAGGGTGGGAAGGATGCTGCCCCGCATCCGGTTGTTTTTTTCCCCGTTTTCCGCTTCGGGAAGGTCCTCCATCTGGAGGGTGGCGCCGCTGCGTTCCGGGGAACGGCCCAGCAGATAGTCGCAGGATACATGGTAAAAATCCGCCGACCGTACGACGAAATCCAGTCCGCACTCCCGTATCCCTTTTTCATAATGGGACAGAAGCGCCTGGGAGATCCCCAATTCCTTTGCTGCTTCCTTCTGGCTGATCCCGCGCTCCTTGCGCAGGAGGGTCAATATTCTGGGAAAATCTGCGTTCATATCCTGCTCTCCAATCTATTTTTATTCAGCGTCACGCTGGTAATTTGAATCTGCTCTGTAAAAATTTAAGGGGAATATGCAGATTATGCCGAAAAAACCGGTTTTTTGACAGGTTAACGTACAGTAAATTATATTACAAAGCATACCTTTTGTAAAGGGCTTTTTGCAACTTTTTCAAATTTTCATCAATTTGCCGGAAGGGTGTAAATAAATGCTGAATAATGAGAATTAGAACTGTTTTTTTCTGGAAAAATGCGGTATAATAAATCCATATAGAATTTTTTTGACAAAACCATGAAAAGGAAGAAACCGACATGCTGACTTACCGATTGTTTATCATCCGCCACGGGCTAACCAGCGGAAACCTGGAAGGCCGGTATATTGGCCGGAAAAGCGACCTGCCCCTTTGCAGAGAGGGAAAAGAGGAGCTGCAAAAGCTTGCGGAGCAGTTTGAATACCCGGATGTGAAAAAGGTCTATTCCGCCCCCATGAAGCGGTGCTTTGAAACGGCGGAGATCCTTTATCCCAACCGGCTGACCCAGCCTGCGCCGGGTTTGGAGGAATATGATTTCGGCGTTTTTGAGGGACGTTCTCCCAAGGAACTGGCCGGGACGGAGATGTTTGTCCGCTGGTACGAAAGCGGCATGAAGGCGGCCCCGGAAAAAGCCGAAAGCATCACCGATTTCGCCCAGCGGGTTGCGGACGGGTTCCGGGCCGTAGCGGAGGACATGATGCGGGAAAAAATCACCACGGCGGCCTTGATTGTTCCGGGAGGAGTCCTGATGAACCTGCTTTCCGTTTTCGGTTACCCCAAGCGGGACAATCCCATGTTGTGGGACGCCCCCACAGGCACCGGCTACACCGCCCTGTTAAACGCCCAGCTGTGGCAGCGGGACGGAGTTTTTGAGGTGTATTCCCGGATTCCCATGGAACGGGAGCCGGATTTAAACGACTGGGGCGAAGATGTGGAGGACGACGAGGAGTTTTTCCAGAACCTTCCCAAAAACTACATGGCCCTGGACGTGGAGCAGACGGGGGATAATACCAAAACCCCCGAGACCATGGCCCGGCGGATGGATTCTTCTCAATAAGCCTTCCGCCAAGCAAGAAAGGACTTGAAAATTATGACCCTTCAGCGTAAAATAAAGGAAAACGCCCTGCTGAGTTTAAAAAACCACTGGGGCCGGGCCATCGGCATTTTGCTTTTTGTGTTGGGGACCACAGTTGTTTTCTGGATGCTGGAATACCTGTTCAGCCTGATGACTCAGATCACCTCTCCCAATGAGGCGGCGCTGACCCTGGATTTTGGGAGCAGGACCCTTCAAATCAGCAGTTCCATGGCCGTCATTTCCGCCACCTTTTTAGTCGTGAGCTTTGCCGTTTTGTCCCCTTTGCAGCTTGGCGTGAAAAAATGGTACTGGGGGCAGGTTTCCGGGGAAACTCCGCCGCTGCTGACGGTTTTTGATTATTTCTACAACTGGCGGCAGCTGTTCCGGGCAATTTTACTGCAGCTGGCCCTCTGGGTGCGGAAGGCGGCCTGGGCGGTTTTGTTTTTCGCACCGTCCGTCCTGCTGGCGGCGGCGCTGATGATGATGGACCGGCCCCTTTACAGTATGGAGGTTTTGCTTTATATCGCCTTGATACTGCTGCTGGCCTTTGTCACTCTGTCCATGGGAGTTTTATGGTATTTTACCACCCTGCGGTACTACTTGGCGGATTACCTGTTCGTCACCCGGGAGGGCATGGGGATCAGGGAAGCCATCAAAATCTCATCGGCCGCCATGAAGGGAAGCAAGCGGACTCTCTTTTCCCTTCAGCTTTCCCTGCTGCCCTGGCGGCTGACCACGGTGCTTTTGGTGCCGTTAGTGTTTGTGGCCCCCTATTATTCCGCCAGCATGGCGATTTTCGCCAAGGTCCGGCTGGAAAGCTATTTTTCCAAAATCAGTTAAAGTGAGGGAATCCGTTATGATTCAAAACGCAGCCCAGGCAAACCGCATCGTCGTCAAGGTTGGCACTTCCACCCTGGCCCATAAAACCGGGCTTATGAATATCCAGCGGATGGAGCGGCTGGTGAAAGTCCTGGCCGATTTAAAAAACTCCGGGAAGGAAATTATCTTAGTGTCCTCCGGCGCCATCGGCGTTGGGGTGGGGAAAATGGGCTTAAAGGAAAAGCCCACGGACACCCCCGCAAAACAGGCCTGCGCCGCCATCGGCCAGTGCGAGCTTATGTACTGCTACGACAAGTATTTTTCCGAATACAACCATTCGGTGGCCCAGGTGCTGCTGACCCGGGACATTATCGACAGCCCGGAACGCAAGCAGAACGTGGTCAACACCTTCCAGAACCTGCTCCGTTACGGCGTTGTCCCGGTCGTCAATGAAAACGACACCGTTGCCGTCGAGGAAATCGTTTTCGGCGACAACGACACCCTTTCTGCCATTGTGGGCAGCTTAGTGGGGGCCGACCTCTTGATTATTTTAAGCGACATTGACGGGGTGTTCGACCAGAATCCCCGGGTGAACCCAAACGCTAAGCTGATCCCCCATATCCCGGAGATCACCGATTCCATCCGGGCTTTGGCCGGGGATCACGGCACCTCTTTGGGCACCGGCGGCATGGTCACCAAAATTACCGCCGCCCAAATCGGCTTGAACGCCGGGTTCCCCACAGTGATTTTAAACGGCTCCCGGCCGGAAAACCTTTACGACCTGCTGGAAGGCAAGCAGGTGGGGACATATATCGGATAGAAAGGCGGGTACATCATATGAGCAATATGCAGGAACTGGGGCGCCGGGTAAAAGAAGCGTCCCGGATTTTGGGAAAAGCGTCCTCCGGCAAAAAAAACGAGGTGTTGGAAGCCATTGCCGTTGCCCTTTGGGAAAAGCGGGCGGACATCCTGGCTGCCAACGGGGAGGACATCGCAGCCGGCCGGGAAAATGGGCTGAACGAAGGGCTTATCGACCGGCTGACCCTGACGGAAAGCCGGCTGGAGGGCATCTGCGCCGCAGTGCGCCAGCTTATCGGCCTGGCCGACCCGGTGGGGGTCATTGAAAGCGGCAGCGTCCGGCCAAACGGGTTGATGATCGAAAAGGTGCGGGTTCCTTTGGGGGCTGTGGGCATTATCTTTGAAAGCCGTCCCAATGTGACGGTGGACGGAGCGGCCCTCTGCCTCAAATCCGGCAACGCCGCTTTGCTCCGGGGCGGAAAGGAAGCCATCCGCTCCAATATGGCCCTGGCAAGCATTATGCGGGGGGCCATTGAAAGCTGCGGCCTGCCCGCAGACTGCGTTTTGCTGGTGGAGGACACCTCCCGGAACAGCGCCAATGAAATGATGCGCTTAAACGGCCTCCTGGACGTGCTGATTCCAAGAGGGGGCGCGGGGCTTATCCAGGCGGTGGTGCAGAACGCTACCGTCCCGGTCATTGAAACCGGCGTGGGCAACTGCCACATTTATGTGGAAAAAACGGCGGACCCGGATATGGCGGAAAAGATTGTGGTCAACGCCAAAACCAGCCGGGTGTCCGTCTGCAACGCGGCGGAATCCCTGCTCATTGATAGAGAATGCGCCCCGGCAATGCTGCCAAGGCTTGCAAATGCCCTGAAAGACAAGGGCGTGACCTTGTACGGCTGTCCGGAAGCCCGGGAAATCTGCCCGGACATGGAGGAAGCTTCGGAGGAGGATTACGGCCGGGAATATTTGGACTATAAAATGTCGGTGAAGGTGGTGTCCGGCCTGGATGAAGCCGTCGCCCATATCGCCCGGTACAGCACCGGCCATTCGGAAGCCATTGTCACCAGGGATTACGAAGCGGCCCAGCGGTTTTTAAACGAAGTGGATTCGGCGGCGGTTTACGTCAATGCTTCCACCCGGTTCACCGACGGCGGGGAGTTCGGCCTGGGGGCGGAAATCGGGATTTCCACCCAGAAGCTTCACGCCAGGGGGCCTATGGGTTTGGACGCCCTGACCACCTGCAAATATAAAGTCTACGGCAACGGCCAGATCCGCTGACCGGAAAGGAGCCAGCAGTTTGAGCAATACGACAAAACCGGCTGCCCAAAAGAACGGCAGCCTGCGCATGATAATTTTCGGGGCTGTGGTGATGGTGTTTGCCGTTATCGGCCTTATTTCCTCCGTCATTTTTGTGGGGCAGGGGGTTTCCAGCCTTGTGAACCAGGATTCTCAAAAGGAGGATTTCGAGTGGCTCATCACCCCCCTGGTTTTGCAGGACCCGCCCCAGTTTGAAAATCCGGAACAGATGACGGATTCCACCATCATCACCGCCGGGATCTGGCGGCTTATCATGAACGCCGATATGTCCGCCTATCCCACCGACAGCATGAACTTTGTTACGGTGCCGGAAACGGACGTGGAAATCCAGATCCGGGAGCTGTTCGGGGATGTGGAGTACACCCATCAGACGGTGGGGGACACGGCCCTGATGATTACTTACGACGAGTCCAGTAAATCCTACGTTTTCCCGGCGGTGCCTTACATTATGGCCTACACCCCGGATGTGGAGGAAATCGAGAAAATCGACGGGGACACTCTGGTTCTGACGGTGGGGTACATCCCGCCGGGGCTGGTTTGGCAGAGCGACACCAGCGGCCGGAGCTACCGGCCGGAGCCGGTGAAGGAAATGCTTTATACGGTGAAAAAATCCGGCGACGCTTGGACGGTGTACAGCGTTGCAAACGCAGGGGATGTGGGCCACGAATACGACGTGGCCGAGTCCTCTCAGATTGAGGAGCCGTCCGCCCCCGAAACCTCGGAAGTAAGCGGGGAAACCTCGGAGCCTGCGGAAGAACCGGCAGAATCCTCCCAGAAGGAAAGCGCCGCCCCGGAAGAAGGCACGGCGGCGTAATTTCCGCAATCATCAGCATTATGGGGAAAATACCTCTAGCAGAGACAGAAAGGGGAGATTCGCATGATTTGGTGGATTTTGGGCGGACTTTTGGTGCTGGCGGCCGGTTTCTGGCTGCTGCTCCACCCGGAAAAATGGGAATGGCTGGCCGCTTTGCAGAAGCGGGTCCAAAAATGGAAGCCCCGCACGGCTAAGGGGATTGTCATTACCTGTGCCGTTCTGGCCGTGCTGGATCTGCTGCTTTTGAGCATACTGCCTGATTGGACGGCGCTGACAGTTGCGGTTTTGCTGCTGGCGGCGGAAATGGCCATATTCTTGCTGTATTACCGCTGCCCCAAATGCGGCCGGGTTCAAAGCCCCGCTTCCCGGCATTGCTACTACTGCGGGGAGGCCCTCCCTTGGGATGAACAGAGAAGGAGGAATCTTTGATGTGGAAAATCCTGCTGGCCATTGTCTGTATCGCTGCGGGCCTTTTTATGGCAGTCAAGCCGGACACTGTTTGGGAAATCACCGAATCCTGGAAAAGCAAAGGCGCGGACGGTCCCACCGACCAATACCGGCGGCGCGTCCGGGGGGCCGGAATCTTTCTGGCAGCGGCCATGGCAGTACTCTTAATTTTGCTGCTTTGCGGAGTGATTGCATAAGAAAAAGGCTGCCCATGGCCGGGCGGCCTTCTTTTTTGCGGAATTTTATTCCACATCTTTCAGTAATTCTTCCGCCGGGATGTGAAACAGCTTAGCCAGGGCCAGCAAGTTGGAGGTGCTGGGGTCAGATTTTCCCTGTTCCCATTTACTCACCGCCTGCCGGCTGACGCCAAGGGCTTCCGCGACAAATTCCTGGGTCATTTTGCATTGCAGGCGGCGCGCTTTCAATGTTTCCCCCAGGGATTTCTTGACGGCTTCTTTTTCTGTCCGCGCATCTTTTGCATGAATATATTGGAAAAGCCCGCGGAAAACCAAAACCATCAGAACAAGAAATACGGCAACTGTAAGGATACTTAAAATGAGAATTCCCAAAGTGGCTGGCGAAAACAGCATATGAACTCCCTCCTTTCGTGTCTTTATTTTACTACAGCAGGCCCGCCGCCGCCACCAACTATTCCGCAACTTTCGGTTGCGGGCAAAAAATTCCCAAATTCCCTTGCAAAAAAAATCGAAACGTGCTATACTAAATTTATATTGCAAACGCAATGACCAGGTTTGTAGCGATTTTACCAGCCCTCAGAGAGGATGGGTCACCGGCTGAAAGCCCGTCTGCCGCTGGATTTCGTGAAATTTCCCCTGCGAGCGGCGTTCCTGAAAGTTCAGTAGGGAACGACGGGTTCCCCCGTTACAGGGAGCCAAAGGGCCGGCCGTCTGTGTGAGGGCCGGAAATCTGGGTGGTACCGCGGAAGCATTTTGCCTTCGTCCCAATTCTGCTGGGGCGGGGGCTTTTTATTTTGTATTGAAAACAGGAGGTTTTGGATATGCGTGAACAATTGGAACAAATCAAAGCGTCGGCGCTGGCAGAACTGGCCCAGTGCGGCGACGGGAAGGCGCTGGAAGCCCTGCGGGTCAGCTATTTGGGCAAAAAAGGCCAGCTGACCGCCATTTTAAAACAGATGGGCAAGCTCTCCGCCGAGGAACGCCCCGTCATCGGCCAGGTGGCCAATGAGGTGCGCCAGGCCCTGGAAGCGGCCATTGCCGAAAAACAGGAAGCCCTGAAAGAACAGGAGTTAAACGACCGCCTGGAAGCTGAACGCATCGACGTCACCATGCCCGGCAAGGCGCAAAAGGCCGGCGGCCTGCACCCCTTAAGCATTGTCACCAACGATTTGATCGACATTTTCCAGTCCATGGGCTTTGACGTGGTGGACGGCCCCGAGGTGGAAACCGACCACTACCTGTTCGAGGCCTTAAACCTGCCCAAGGATCATCCCGCCCGGGATATGCAGGACACCTTCTATCTGGGGGACAACCTGCTTCTCCGGTCCCAGACTTCCTCCGCCCAGATCCGGGTCATGGAACAGCGCAAGCCCCCCATCCGCATTGTCTGCCCTGGCCGGGTTTACCGGGCCGACGAGGTGGACGCCACCCATTCCCCGGTTTTCCACCAGATGGAAGGGCTGGTTGTGGACAAAGGCGTCACCATGTGCGACCTGAAGGGGTGCCTGGAGCAGTTTGTCCATGAAATCTACGGGCCGGAAACCCAGGTGCGGTTCCGCCCCTCCTTCTTCCCCTTCACCGAGCCCAGCGTGGAAGTGGACGTCAGCTGCTCCGAATGCGGTGGGAAAGGCTGCCGCATCTGCAAGGGCGCAGGCTGGATCGAGATCCTGGGGGCCGGGATGGTGCATCCCAACGTCCTGCGGGGCTGCGGCATCGACCCGGAGGTGTATTCCGGCTTCGCCTTCGGCGTGGGCCTGGACCGCCTGACCACCACCCGGTACAAAATCAGCGACATCCGCCTGCTTTTCGAGAACGACGCCCGGTTCTTGGACCAGTTCAATTGACGCGGGATTTGAAGGAGGAACATAGATCATGAAAGTTTCATTAAATTGGCTGAAACGCTATGTGGATATTAAGGTCCCGGTTGACGAGCTCTGCAACCGGATGACCATGGCCGGCTTTGAGGTGGAGGACGTGGAGGACCTGTCCGCCTCCATGGAAAACGTCAAGGTGGGCCGCATTGTCAAGCTGGAAAAGCACCCGGACGCCGACAAGCTCCAGGTCTGCCAGATCGACGTGGGAGAAGGGGAGCCGGTTCAGATCATCACCGGCGCCCAGAACGTCTTTGAGGGGGCGTTGGTTCCCTGCGCCCTTCACAATTCCAAGCTGCCCAACGGCATGCACATCAAAAAAGGCAAGCTCCGGGGCCTGCCCTCCAACGGCATGCTCTGCTCCGGCGAAGAGCTTTGCCTGAAGGAAGGGGATTACCCCGGCGCGGAAGTGTACGGCATCCTGATTTTGCAGGAAGATTATGCTCCCGGCACCGATATGCGGGACGTCCTGCACAAAAACGACGTTATCATCGACTTCTCCATCCTGTCCAACCGCCCCGACTGCAACAGCGTCATCGGCGTGGCCAGGGAGGTTGCCGTGGTGCTGGGCGAGAAAATCCGCCTGCCGGAGCCTTCTTACAAAACTTCCGGCGGAGATATTCACGACCATATCGCCATTTCCGTGGAGGATTACGACCTCTGCCCCCGGTATATGGGCCGGGTGGTGAAAAACCTCCGCATCAAGCCCTCGCCCGACTGGATGAAGGAGTGTCTCCGGGGAGCCGGGATGCGCCCCATTAACAACATTGTGGACATTACAAACTTTGTCATGCTGGAAACCGGCCATCCCATGCACGCCTTTAACCTGAACGACATTGCTGGCCATCAGATCATCGTCCGCCGGGC
>ERZ1643249.3156-NODE-3156-length-14688-cov-295.246976_pt1 | contig 14688 bp, 16 predicted proteins | sample MGYA00579263_ERZ1643249 | MGnify/ENA primary metagenome ERZ1643249 (study PRJEB29033, sample SAMEA4952264) | chicken gut metagenome | biome: Broiler Chicken; feature: Gastrointestinal Tract; material: Caecum | place: Ireland | collected 2018 | study: Broiler...
AATACAAATTATTTTGGTATAAATTGTTTACAAAATGATTAAAATATTATATAATGAATGAGTAATCGATGCAGATGTAGTACAACGGTTAGTATATGGCCTTGCCAAGGCTAAGATGCCGGTTCGATTCCGGTCATTTGCTCCAGAGACGAATCTGCTCGAACTTTCGAGCATTATGATAAATATCAAATTCAGAAATGGATTTGATTTTTTTGTGTTTAAGAAAGTGAGAGTGATTTGTTAATGGTAAATGTTATTAAAAAAGAAAACCCAATTGATAATACTTTGAAAAAGAAATTAGAATTTATTTGTAGTTTTTGTAAAACTACTCCTACTTTTTATAATGGTAGTATTAGAACAATTAAACATACAAATTTAATGTATGTCGAGCCTCATAGAGTGATTATTAAAGGCATTACTTTTTTAGTTTTTAATTATGATCCATATATTTATGAAGAAAATTTAAGTAAATGTATTCCTTTAAATAAATTTGAAGAATATTTAAAAAATATAAAGTAAATAAAAATAAAATCAGTCCATTTTGTTATTTTCAATATTAGAAATTTCTCTGTTTTAGGAAAATAATAAATAATTGTGAGTTAATAAAAAAAGCAAAAAAATTTTTTGACTATTTTTAGTATATTTTATTAGTATTATTTTTATATCAATTTTCGTTGATTTTAAAGGGCTTTTTTATGTTTTTGGAAAGAAAAAGTATCAGACAAAATATAAACTTTAGTATATACTTTTTGGGTATTGACAATATCAATAATACTGTTAAAATAATGTAAGCTAGGAAAAAGTACGCATGAAATACTGTCTTCGTATATTTTATCTAAACACAAGGGAAATTTCTCTTGTGTTTTTTCGTGTTGAAAGAAAGGACTGATGTTATGAACGAAGAAAAGAAAATTGCAGGTATTTATACACGAGTAAGTACCGAAGACCAAGCTCGTGAGGGCTTTAGTTTACCAGAACAAAAAGAAAGATTAGAAGCATTTTGTAAATGCAGAGATTATGAAATTTATGACTATTACGAAGATGCTGGTATTAGTGCGAAAACTGGAAACCACAGACCAGAATTTGACCGTATGCTAGAAGATATTAAGGCGAAGAAAATAAATACTATCGTTACATTAAAATTAGATAGACTTACAAGAAGTGTTTACGACTGGGAAAACATTATGAACTTTTTAGACCAAAACAATGCTTATTTGGACTGTGCAAATGATGAAATTAATACCACGACAGCTAATGGAAAATTAATTTCAAGATTATTAATGAGTGTAAGTCAAAATGAAATTGAAAGAACTAGCGAAAGGACAAAATTGGGACTTGTTGGAGCAATTAAAAGTGGTAATATTCCTAGCCAAACTCCATTTGGGTATAAAAGAGAAAATAAAAAATTAGTACCTAACCCACTTACAAAAGATATAGTTGTCAGAATGTATCAATTGTACTTTGAAGGAAATAGCTATCAGAAAATAGCCAATATTTTTAATAAAGAAAATGTTGGTAATAAAAAATGGCGAGATAGTACCATATTAAATATGATAGAAAATCCCATTTATAAAGGCGATTTCATACATGGTAAAAGAACTAACCACCCCACTTATTACGAAAATGTTGTTGAGCCTTTAGTTAGTAAAGCAATGTGGGAAAACTGTCAAGTTCAAAAGAAAAAGAACTCAAGAAATTATATGAGAAACTTAACTTATATCTTTTTACAAAAACTAAAATGTCCAAAATGTGGAAGAATTTTAGGAGGCAGAGCCTCATACAAAAAGAAAGCTGATAAATATTATTATTACTATGGGTGTTGTGAGTGTAAAAACAATATCAAGGAAGATAAAATAGAACAGTCTATCTTACATCTTTTAAGTGATATTTTAGAATACGATTCTGTTGTTAATAATTTCTTTTTACCAATGCTTAAAAATAAATTAAATAACCCTAAAGAAGAATTAACTAAAGAATTAAAAGCCCAAGAAAAGAAAAAAGATAGAATTAAAGAGGCTTATATAAACGAGGTTTTTACCATTGAAGAATACAAAAAAGAAAGTGCTATTATTGATGAAAACATTAAGAATTTAGAAAGACAATTACTAGAACAAAATCAAGTTGATGACCTAAATTTTACAGAAGAAGATATTTTAATTAAACGTGACATAGATTTTATTAACCAAATAAAATTACCAAATTTATATAATCAAATTGAAATTACTTGGAAAGATTTATCACGTGAAGAAAAAGCCCAAATTATCACAAATTATATAGATGATATTACTTTAAGATTAGATGTTGATGGCGACTATATTGTTAATGATGTAAATTTTAGAAGCACATTTTATAACGATTTTAAAAGTTTATATGACAAAGGTTTTATTGACTGGAAATTTATAAAAATGGACGTTGATGGTATTGGATATGTGAGAGTATCACAGTATCTACCACAAAAGCAAGTCGAAAGACATGTTATGAGATTAAGAGAATATTATGATGTTCACTACTATGAGGGAATACTAGATTTTGAAACAAAAATGTTTGATACCCAAAAACGAGAGGAAGATGAAATTGTTAGAATTTTCCCTTTAGAACCAATGGACGGTAAGAAAACTAAAATAAATATGGGAATGCTTGGTGTATCAAAAGATAGCGAAATAAGAGTTGAAAATGAAGAAGATTTATTCCATACGATACCACCAGAAGATATTGAATATAATGAGTATATTTTAATGGAGTGTGATAATAATGAGAAAGTTAACTAATATAGATATATTAAAAAATAATGTTGATACCATAAGCCAATATAAAGTATTAAATTATCTAAAAAAGCATTTTAATATTTTAAAATTTTCAATATTTTTATATGATAGAGATACCTTAAAAGTAATTGATAAAAATAATTGTGTCGGTTATTTTAAATATGATAAAGATATAAATGATGTAATATTTACCGAAGAATTATTAGAAGAAAACATAGACTTCGAGATATAAAAATTTCGGAGTTTTTTGTTTACTTTTTTTCTAAAAAAAGTAATAGCAAACGTGGCACGTTTTGTTTGCTTTAGCAAATGAAAGTGGCGATAGTTTGCATACAAAATTATGAAAATAATTGCTTACGTAGTTTGCAAATGTTTGAATAATTTTTCAAAGATAAATAAAAAGCCGTGCTTGTTATTTATCTTATAGTCTTATGAGTTTTATTACTTGTGTTTTACACTAGAATATTACGAATAAGACTAGCCGTTTCTAAGGTGGCTAACCTTAGCTCCCATATTTTGATGCCTTGCGTCAAAATATATAGGGAGTTAGAAATTTTGTCGTATCAAAATTAGTGTTAAAAGGAGTGTGATTTAATGCAAGAATTATCTTACTCATTTCATATAGGAAATGATAAAAATAAAAGTAAACGTTCAAGACAAGTAATGAAAAACAAAAATGTAAAAGATAATATATTTAATAATAATGCTATTCAAAATGCAAGAGCTTTATCAAAAGTAAATAAACATAATTTAAGAAAATACGATAATAACGTAGAGCTTATAACTATTCTTCGTGGTAGTAATAATTTATATGAAGATGTTAAAGAATTATATAAGCAAGAATTTGAAGAAGCTAGATTAGAATATAATAAAAAACAAACTAGAAATGATAGGAAAATAGATGACTACTTTACCCATATTTCCAACAATAAAAAATCGGATCTAGCTTGTGAAATTATCATTGAACTTGGCGATATGTTTTATTGGAAAGATAAAGAAGAAAATTATAAAAAGAAAATGAATTTAGTCTTTGAAGAACAATTATTAGATTTAGAAAATATTGTTCCAACTTTTAAAATAGCTTCGGCAGCAGTCCATTATGATGAAAGCTCCCCTCACTTACATATTGTAGGTGTTCCAATTAAAAATGGTCGAAAAAATGGTATGAAAAAACAAGTTGGTAAATCTAATATATTTACTAAAGATTCTCTAAAACTTATACAAGAAAAAATGAGAGTTAAATGTATTTCTTCATTTAATAAAGTCTATAAAACTAACATGAAATTAAAAGCCAAAGAGTTAGGAAGAAATGAAGATATACAAGTTCAAAATATGAAAAAATATTGTGAACTAAAAAAGCAAAATGAAGCCAATAAAAAAAGATTAGAAGATGTTAATCAAAAATCTAATGATACCATTAAAAAATCTAATCAAGTAAAAGAAATCATTAATAATTTAAAACCTACTCTTATCAACAAAGAGAATTTTACCATAAATCAAAATCAGCTTAACGAAATAAACAACTACATTGAGCAAGTTAATAATAATGTTAGTGATATTAAAAATGTAAATGACTTAACGGTTATACTTAATGATTTTGAAAATGATTTACAAAATCATGATAAGCAAGTACAAAAATTACAAGACACCATTGATAAACAGCAAGAGGAAATACAAACTTTAAATCTGAGAAATAGAAACACCAAATACCAGTTAAACTCTAAAAATATGGAAATTAAAGAATTAAATAAAAAAATATCTAAACTAGAGCAAATAATTCAAATTTGGCAAAAATTATGGCAAAAACTTTTAGACTTTTTTCAAGATAAATTTTATAGTTCAAACCACAAAGATAAGATATATGAAAACGTAATTTCTGATATGCTAGATAAAGATATTTTAAATAATGAAGATATTAATTATATTGAAAATGGCTATACTGTTTCAAATGAAAATGATAGTTTAGAAATGTAATTCCAACTATCATTTTAAGAAATCACTAATATCTCTATCAAATAAAACTACTACTTTTAAAAATAGTTTAATAGATATAGGCTTTGTTTTATCAAAACTTTCAAGTCTTTTATAATATTCATGACTAATACCAAGTAACTCTGCAATAGACTGTGAAGAATAAGGGTTTTTCATATTATTTTCTTTATAATAATGTTTATATTCATCATATAAATCTTTTCTTATTCGTTTTATATTCATCATATAAATCTTTTCTTATTCGTTTTATATTTCTACATATAGTTGCTTGATAATCAGACAAATTAAAGTTTTTCATCTTTTCTTCTAGCTCTTGAAAAGTCGGCGTTTTTGTCATCTCATCACCTCATACTAAAATTTTCTCACAAACGCCATTTTAAAAAAGTAAGCTAGTTTTACAAAAAAGTAATTTATTTTTACTAGTAATATGATAAAATAAAAATAACCCTATGCTAGAGTTATTTACGACTATCTACTCGAGCCTTTAGATTAAAGTTACGTTCTTTAAATAATTCTTCAGGCTTTACATTGAACACTCGGCAAAGTCTCTCAATGTAATCAGTAGAAGCATTTCTTTTCGCATTTTCTATTTGCGATAAATAGCCTTTATCAGAATTCATCTGTTGGGCTAAAGTATCTTGCGATAATTGACGTAATTGGCGAAAATATACAATGTTTTTACCTAACAAAATGCTTGTTCTATTAGGCTCTAATTTTTTGTTTATTTCAACCACCTCACAATCAATAATCACTATTATTATGGTAAAAGGAATTGAAAAATATGTAAATTAGACTATATAACAACAAAGTCTCCTCTAGTATAGGGCTTTTTAATAGAATAGAAAGGAACTTTATATGAGGAAAAAAAGTGAAGAAAAGGACACAGCTACTAAACTAATAGATTTATGTATAATAAACGAAATTAACGAATCAAACCAATACATATTACTATTAGGAAAACAAGCAGAATTCTATCAAGATTATTTATTACATCTAGAAGATACAAAACCTTTTTTCTTTCAAAAGAAAAAAATTAAAAAAGCACCAAGAAGAAATAGATAACTGTCAAAATAAGATTATGGAATTATACAAAAAAATGGAAGAAGAAATTGATACTGTTTATGAAATGCAGAAAAGTTTAAAAAATAAATAACATTTTGCTTTTAAATAACATTAAAATATATCACACGCAATTTTATAATTTAATATTTATATGTTATAATTTAAGCAGAAACTTAAATTGTATTTTTGTTGATTGGAGGTAAAATAAATGAAAAGAAAAATTTTTTTGAGTTTTAGGCCTGAATTTTTTAGGCCAATATTATATAACATGAAAATGTATGAATATAGAAAAAGATTTTGTGATGAACCAACGACAGCATATCTTTATCTAAGCGCCCCTGTACAAGAAGTAATAGGCATAATGGAATTGGGAAAACCAATACATACAGCTGAAAAAATAGACGATTATAATAAAGGTTCTATTATATATGATAGAATTAAAAATTGCCTTAAAAATGGAGAAAAATTTGCTATTCCTATAGAATCTCTACAATTATTTAAACAGCCAATAAGTATAAATAAAATAAAAGAAATTGATAGTCATTTCAATGTTCCACAATGTTATTTGAATATTCAAAATTTTCCAGCAGTATATGAGTATTTAGAAGAACAAGAATTATATAATAAAGAATATATCAATTCTCACTCAAAATTATATGAAGACAATTTTTGTATGACCTGTAAGGAAATGGAAATGACAGAAGAATTTAAATTAAAAGATATTGAATATACCAAAAATAAGAAATATGATATAATTAAAGCGGGATACATAACGAGGAGGTCAAAATGAAAAATGTATATTATCCATTAGCAGGAATGAATTATATAATAGATGATTTAGCAGAAATTATAAAAAACAAAATGGACGGAAAAAAGGAAATTGTTTTATGGCTTTCAGCACAGGTTAATAGTTACCCACATGTCGGTACTCTAACCAATTTTATTTCAGCCTTTGCATTAGCTAAACATTTCAAAAAATATTATAATGTTCCAGTAAAAATAAAAGTTGAGCTTTTAGAAAGTGTTACTGGCGAAGAATTTATGATAGATGGAATTAAGTATTACAAAAATTTAAATATTGTTAAAGATAATAATGGATTAACAATTAAAGAAAAATTTTTCCCTTATTTTAAAGAGTTATTAGACAAATTAAGTAAAAAAGACAAAATAAATTATGAGGTATTATTTTTTTATGATTATCAAAAAAATCCATTAGTAAAAGAAGCACTTTATGAAGTAATACAGAACGAAAAAGAATTAAGATACACTTTAGATCCAAAAAATGGCGAAATTAGATTAAGAGTCCCATGCCCTAAATGTGGCTTAACAGAAAAACATCTTTCTAATACAAAAATTAAAGCTGTAGACAATAAAATTATTATAAATTCTTTTTGTCCAAAACATGGAAATTTTGAAGTAAAAATCGACAAAAATAGTAATGACAATTTTGATATGAATGTACCATTGCGTTATTTAGTAAAAATATTATATTTATTAAAGCAGGATAAAATTGATAATTCGTTGAATGTTATTGTTGATGGTGGCGATTGGTCTGGAATGTGGCCTTTACGAGTTTATATGGAACCATTGTTAAAAATGAAAATACATGATGTTCCAAGTATCATTTATACTCCAACGATATTAGATTGGTCAGGAAGTAAATTGTCAAAAAGAATGTACGTGGGAAATGAAGCGTACAGAGAATATTTAAAAGAAGGTCTAATTAATTATTCTGAATTTTATAATCAATATGGAGAAATCGGATTCGAAAGATTGTATAATGAAATAAATTCTTGGGTTTTATCTCCAAAGAAATTTATTCGTGATTACACAATAGAATATATTGATGCTATTTTAAAAGATGAAAAAATAAATTATATATAATATTCTAAAAACAAAACCGAAAATTTTGTTTTTTTATGCTATAATATTGAGAAAACAATGAGGAGGTATATATGAGTAATTGTATAATGTGTGCGTCATATCAAAAATTTTATAGTGCTTTAAAAAACTTATCTGACTTTATAAAAGCAGAAGAATTTTGCGATGTAGTTTCTTCCATTGATAGTTTTTTTTCTGAATTTAGAAATATAACATTTGTTTTGCAAAAATCATTAGATTCTTCCAAAAATAAGAAAATATATAAGCAATTAAGAGATCAATATTTAACCAGTGATGAATTAAAATGGCTTAACGATAAGAGAGCTGAAATAATTCATCAAAATCCCTTTAAATTAAATAAGCAAATAATGGTGAATGTATATTTTTATGGAAATAGTAATGAAATTATAAAACATAACTATACTTATGAAAATTGGGAAAATGCAAAACAATTAGAAAACGAAATTAAAGAGAAACTAAAAAAATTTAAAGCACCAGAAATATATTTGTCTATTATAATTAGATTTACTGAAAATGGTAAGGAAATAAATATTATTGATTTAATAAAACATGGAATCGCCGATATGAATAGTTTTCTTACACAATTTAAATTATCCACCAATACTAACTGTCTTAAATGTGAAAATATGGAATTAAAAATTTCTGAAAAAATTAAAGAAATATACATATATGAATTATGTTTAGAGAGAGATTATGAATATATACCAAGCACCAATTTACTAGAGCCTAAATCTAGAGCAAAAATGTTAGGACTTAATAATAATATAAATAAAAAAGAAGAAAAAATTCCAATAAATAACAACTTTTTTCAAGGTAATAATTTAAAAGATATGTTTAAAGATTTCATTTCACATCATATTCTTATTTATAAATTACAAAAACAACATATAATGCCTACTATGTTTATATTTTATAAAGATAAAACTTTTAAAATAAATTCCTTTTTGGCTGAATCAAAGGCCACATTTTATAGAGAAATAAATACCATAGCTACGCAAATAGAAAGAGAACATATTATTGGCATTTTTGTTGTTTGGGAAAGCTATGTATTACCTACTAATATTAATTTTAATGAAAGATATGAAGAACGAGTAAAACATTTAGAAAAAACTATACTATGTTTCTATTATATTGATAAAAGTTTAGAAGAAATATTTACCTTTGTTAATAGTGAAACAATTAAAAATGATATATATAAATCCATTAAAGAATCCAATTTTAACAGTACTATTAATCCACATTATCAACTTTTTTATTCAATAAGGTATAATTTTGCAAAAACTTATCATAAATATTTAAATCTCAAAAATTTTAAATAATCAGACATATAGCATTGATATTTTTATTGTAATTTAGTAAAATATTAATAGATTTGATATTTATCAATCTTGTTTTGAGCAAAAGTTCGAGATAGGCTCGACTGTGGCTCCATTTTGTAATTTACCCTTGTTTTTCAAGGGTTTTTATTTTAAAATTGTTAATTAGGTACAAATTAAGTCGGCAAATGACCGTAATAATATTCATTTATAACTCTTTACAAAATATCTATAATATAAGTTTTTTGAAGAATAGAAACAAAACTAATTTAGTTTCTGTTTTTTTATGCTATAATTATCTAAACAGAACGATAAATAGCAAGTTTGTAGAAAAGATTGGAGATGTTAGTTATGGCTTTTGATTTTAAGAAAGAATATCTCAGTGTGTTCTAGCTGACTGGAATGATGGCTGGGATCATGTTCATATTAGTATTTCAATAGAAAATCAAGAAATGGCACTTAAAAGAGATGTTAGACCGATAGAATATGACAGGGTAAATAACCTATATTTAGAAGCTCATGAGAGAAATATTGAATTTTATTTTCATCAATCTGGCTCTATGTTTATAAAAGATGGAAAAATATTGGTAGATGAAATTTAAAAGAACAAATTAAGTGTGTCTTCTAAAAACAACATGAACTTGAAGAGACTTATAGATAAGTTATCGTTTAGTATTTTTTATGAAACAGTAATTTGGAGAAGGAGAAATTTTATATGGAAATAAAAGATATATATGACCGAGATAATCGAGAAAAATACAAAGAGATTATAAATATGATAGAAGATTTATATTTAGATTTATTTAGAATTATGTTGGATTATAAAAATGTATCTTATATTAACGAAGAAGATGATTTTGAATATTTAGATTCTTTAGTAAGATTAACTTATCCACAATTTTCACAATCTTTAATTGAATGTTCAGTATCAAGAAATGAACCAAATCATACGTATTTAGATGTTATAAATACATTGCTATCTACCTATACTCATTTAAAAAAAATGTATAATGATGCTGAGTTTGAAAAAAAGTATTTAGAATGCAATCCAAATAGTGGTGATGATATTGTCGAATAAATTAGTGGTTTGTAGGTATGGTAAAGTAAAATGGGTTCAAGAAGTTTCAAAGTATTTGAAACGAAAAAATATTTGGAAAGTATATTTAATGAATTTCGAAAAAATAATGTAATTAAATATTATAAATGTGATAAAATCAGTAGATAATTATTTAATAATTTTAAGAGTATTATGAAAAGATATTCTGCTAGCACAGTTTCATTGATTAGCTTTTTTAAGGATGGTGATAGTAGTTCAGGTGTTGTTTTTTTTTGTATCGGGTCAGTGTTTATATGTTTAGGTAGTGTATATCTGAATAAAGGTGCAAATGAAGAAAAAAAGATATAGGTGGTGTTAAAATGTATAAAACGGTTGTTATAGAATATTTTCCAAAAGCAGATGATATGGCACAGAAAGTAGAGAAAAAAGCTAATGAAATGTCACAAGAAGGTTATGAATTAGTTACCATGTCGATTACAGGAACAGCAAAAGCAATTTTAGTATTTAAAAAGGCCTAAAAAGATTATAAATTTAAATGAAATATATTCCATAAATATTAAAATCATGGTATATTATTAACACCGGAAGATTATATGTACTTTTTCGTTATTGGAAGAAGGTTGTAAATATCTACTTTAATCGTTCCATTTTGTAATTTAACGAACTTATTTTAGTTCGTTTTTTGTTTATTTATGTGCCATTTTGGTGGATAAATATAATTTATTTTATCTTTTTTCGGTGTGTATTTTTTCTTGATATGAGTACGATTTGATTTTAAAGTTGGAACGGCTTTTCTTAAATATTTATCAAGTTCACAAAATATATTTTGACAATCTATTAATTGGAGAGGTCTATTACTAATTCTTTGAAAATTTAAGTGTAGCCTTTTAAATTCTTCGTCTTGATGATTATACATATATTTTATGATATCTTCATTTGTCATATTTCCTTTATTTTCAAAACATTTTTTGATACCTCTAATCGATCCAGGACCGGCTATAGTGAATTCGTTTTCTGACCAATTTACAACGTTACTATAATTTATATCGGTTACTAATTGATAGGCCATAAAATTTCCAATTAAAGGATAGCTTTTAAGAATGTTAAAGGCTTCTTCCATGGTTTGACATTTAATTATTTTGTCTTGAATTTTATCTTGATTGAACATTTTATCTAGTAGAGCAAGATGATTATCGTGTTTGTGGTTATAACCAAAGGCTTTAGTCGCACAGCTGATGTAGGCATCATTATAAATAGATATTTTATTATTAATGGCTTCAGTTAATACTTTAGAGTATTTTTTTATGTTAAAGTTTTTAAGAGTTATATCTCCAAAATTTTTTAAAAGCAATTCCCAAGTTGATTCTTTATTAAACAGTTTGAATAGAATTATTCGAAAAAGCATATCTTCAGAATTATAGTTTTGACCATTATAAATTACATTTTTTAGTAAATACTGGCTTACTCTATCATTTACTCTATAACTATTACAAAATTTATATTCTCTTAAAATAGGGTCGTCTGTCCATGGAGCAGGTAATCCTTTTTCTTTTTTTAAGAAGATGTTTTGTCTTTCATAGGCAAAGTACCAATATAAATCATATATTTTTTGTCTTTTTTGCATGTGTGTAACCTCCTAAATTTTCAAGAAAATTATACAATAAATAAGATTAAATTTCCACATTTTTTATAATTTAGAAAAATAAGGAAATAATAATTCTTAAGATATCCTTAATCTTACAACAATGTTATTTTAATTACGAGGTAATTATGGTAAAATGACTTTAGGAAAGTGATTTTAATGGAAAAAATTCAAGGTTTATCAGAAAAACAAGTTAAAGAACTTACGGAACGAGGACTTGTCAATAAAAATACTGATGTTAAGACAAAGTCAATTGGACAGATAATTGCGACTAATTTTTTTACTTTGTTTAATTTTTTGAATTTAGGTTTAGGGCTTGCTATTTTTTTAGTTCATTCTTATAAGAATTTACTTTTTTTAGGTGTGGTTATTTGTAATACTTTAATAAGTACAGTTCAAGAAATTAGAAGTAAACTAATTATCGATAAACTTTCACTTTTAAACGAAACTAGGGCTAGAGTTATCAGAGACGGAGTGGAAAAGGAAATTGGTATTCACGAAATTGTTTTAGGCGACGTAGTTAGTTTAAAACCGGGCAATCAAATTGTGACGGATTCTAAATTGCTTTCTGGAGAGATGCTTGTCAATGAGTCTCTTATTACAGGGGAAAGTGAGCCGGTTACGAAAAAAAGAGGCGATGAGCTTTTATCTGGAAGTTTTGTCGTAAGTGGTAGGGGAATTTCCGAAACAATTCACGTCGGTGATGAAAATTATACAGCTAAGATTTCAGCTGAAGCAAAGTATTTGAAAAAGGTTAATTCTGAGCTTATGAATTTTATCAATAAGATTTTGAAATATGTCGGTATTGCGATTATTCCAATTGGAATACTATTCTTTATAAGTCAGCTTGGGGAAAATGATACTTTTGCCGATGCGGTTGTGGCAACAGTTGCGGGACTTATCGGAATGATTCCAGAAGGCCTTGTTTTACTTATCAGTACAGTTTTAGCTATTAGTGTTATTAGGCTTTCTAAATACAATGTATTAGTTCAAGAGCTTTATTGTATTGAAACTTTGGCTAGAGTTGATACAATTTGTCTTGATAAAACTGGAACATTAACGACTGGTGAGATGGATGTTTCAAGAATCGTTCCTTTAGGAAAGTTTAGCGAAAAGGAAGTAGAGGAAGTTTTAGGGTCAGTTAGTTTTCATATGGATAACGATAATCAAACGATGGATGCACTATCTAAAAGGTTTGAAAAAGAAGATGATAAAAAAGTGTTGGAAATTGTTCCTTTTTCATCACAAGCCAAGTGGTCTGGTATTTCATTTGAAAATGAGAGTTATGTAATTGGCGCGCCAGAGATTGTAATTAAGGACTTAAAGGAATTTCAAGATGTTTTAGATAAATATACAAGTAGTAATAGAGTTGTTATTTTAGCTAAATCTAAGATGAAGCTTAACAAACATATTCCCGATGATATTACGCCAATGGCTTTAATCTTAATCAACGATAAAATCAGGGCTGAGGCTAGGGATACTTTGGAGTTTTTCAAAGAACAAGGTGTGGATATAAAGTTAATATCTGGTGATAATCCTAAAACGGTGGCGGGAGTTGCCGAAAAGGTTGGAATTGAGAATATTAGATATATAGATTTAAGTAAGACTAAGAGAGAAATTTTAGATTTGGTCGATGAATATAATATTTTTGGTAGAGTAAAACCCGATCAGAAGAAAGAGATTATTTTAGCTCTAAAAGCTAAAGGAAAGACAGTAGCGATGACGGGTGATGGGGTTAACGATGTACTGGCATTAAAAGAAGCTGATTGTAGTGTGGCGATGAACAGTGGTAGTGATGCAGCGCGAAATGTGTCCCAGCTTGTTTTACTAGATTCTAATTTTTCGTCAATGCCAAAGGTTGTGGCAGAAGGTAGAAGAAGTATTAACAATTTACAAAGGTCTTCATCATTATTTCTCTGTAAAACTACTTATGCAACGTTACTAGCGATAATATTTGTGTTTTTAAATAGAGCTTATCCATTTATTCCGATTCAATTAACACTTACTAGTGTGGTTACTATTGGAATTCCTTCATTTATTTTAGCTTTGGAACCTAATAGGGAAAGGCTTAATGGAAAAATTATTTTAAATGTTTTAAGAAGGTCACTTCCAACAGGAATTACAATAGTTGCAAATATACTTATAATTATGATGCTTCCTTGGTTTGTGAAACTGACTGTGGATCAAATGTCGACTTTATGTGTTTTATTAACTGCATTTACTGGTTTTATGCTTATTTATAGAATATGTGTGCCGTTTAATAATTTAAGAAGAGCGTTATTTGTATTTTTAATCACTTTGTTTGTCGTCGGAATTACAATATTTAGAAGACTTTTCTCAATAGTAATACTTACTCCAGATTTACTTACTATTACAGGTATTTTATTTGTTATTGCATTTTTACTGTTTAATTTCTTTACTAAACTATTTGAAATTGTATCTAAAAAATTTGATAAATAATGGTGTAGATTTTATTCCATTATTTTTTGTAGATTTGTATTTTTAAATTAACACGGTTTTATAGACGATTATTAATCTTGATAGATTTAATTTGAATTGTCAATTTTTATTTTAGAAATTATTAAGTTTTGAATGTAAATGTTAAAAATTATTTTACTTTGATATTTAAGGATAAAAATGCTAATTTTATATTGACAATTGTTGACATTTCTTGGTTTTTAGGGGTATAATTATGATTAGATAAGCGGGTGACGGAATGCAAGAGAATAAAACAGTGATGTTGACACCAGAAATTGTAAGGTGGTTGTCAAGTAAACTTAAACCAAAGAGTTGTGATTACATTGTTTCACAAAACCGTGAAGTATATATTAAGAAGCCTAATAGTAATGCGTGGCACGTTGTGGAAATCCCTCAGATTTCTAAAGATTCAGACAATTTACAAAGGGATTCAGAACTTTTTCAACATGCATGGTTAAAAGTATTTATGTATGC